>Ga0210406_10000162_pt1 | contig 103670 bp, 103 predicted proteins | sample IncBWC30MmetaG_FD_155454 | JGI IMG/M metagenome (GOLD analysis project Ga0210406, IMG submission 155454) | Forest soil microbial communities from Barre Woods Harvard Forest LTER site, Petersham, Massachusetts, United States - Inc-BW-C-30-M | ecosystem: Environmental > Terrestrial > Soil >... | reverse complement strand
GCCCATCAGGTCTCCAGAATAGGGAGATAGCGAAACCGCCTTCCCTGCCGACGAGACGAGGATAAGACGATCGGAAACGAGAACCGGTCCCGACCAGTCGATCGGGTCGTCGTGGTTGACCGGATCGCCCCAGCGCGACAATTGATGAACCCATTTGACGCGGCCGTCCTTGCGCTGGAGGCAGAGCACCTGTCCGTCCGTCGTCAGCACATAGACGAAATCGCCAGCAGCCCATGGCGTCTGAATTCCCCCCACGTCGCGCGACCACACGCGATCGCCGGTATTGAGATTAATCGCCGCCATCATGCCCGAATGGCTGATGGCAAACACCATGTCGCGGTCGACGACCGGGCGGCCGGCGATGTCATCGAGTTCGGAAAGAGCCGTGACGTTGCCGGATTTTGTCAGCATGTCGTTCCATGCGGCGCGGCCATTGTTGACGCGAATCGCATAGAGCTCGCCCGAGGAATACGGGACGATCACGTATTCGCCCGCGACCGCGGCGCTGGTGCTGGTGAGGATGCCGGCCGATTCGGAGATGCCTTGATGGTCCCAAAGCGTGCGGCCGTCACTTTCCGATAGCGCAACGAAATGATTGTCCTGCGAGGAAACGAACACGCGGCCGCCGTTCGCCACAGGGGCATTGACGATCGGCACTTCGAGGTCGGACTTCCACAGCTGTTTGCCGGTCGCGGCGTCGAGAGCAAATATGCTACCGAAGCCGGTGCTCACGAACACCTTGCCTGTGTCGAACGCCGTGCCACCGCCGAATCCCTTCGACGGATCGATGGACATGTCGGGTCCCAGCAGACCGAAGAGGGTGAAGTCGTCCGGACCTTGCGGGGCGAGGCTCTTGTCCCACAGCGGTTTGCCGTTGCGAGCGTCGAACGCAAAAATATGGGCCTGGGAATCGAGCACGAAGACGCGCCCTTCTGCGACAACGGGCGGCGCGGTCAATCGCGAATCGTCGTCCGAACCTTTTCCTGCATCGGCTTGCCAGGCTGTCCGAAGCGGACCTGCGGCCTGGAGATGATACATCGCGTTCGCCGCGTAGCCGCCGGGCTCGGGCCATTCCTTGTTCGTGTAAGGAGGAGGCAGCAAAACCTCCGTTTTCGCGAGGTCCGGATCCGGCTTGAGCGAGATGTCCGTCGCCATGACGGAGATGCGTTCGCCTTTCAACTTTACCTTTTTGGTCGCGCTGAACCAGCCCGATACGGTGTCGCCAACACCGCCAAACGTATCGCAACCGGCCAGAGCAAGCGCACACGCAACGCAAATGGTTGCGCGCCACGAATTGACCTTCATTTGGCTGGCGGACCTCCGGAGGGATTGGGGGACGCGTTGGTCGATTTTTCAGGCTTCGGCGGCGGCACGCTGCCGTAGTCGGCGTCGCCGCCGGCCTTCAGGAATCCGGCCATGGCGGCAGCCCTGGTGTGCAGCGCCGATTGCGCATCGGATTCGGCGGCGATGCGTTCATACGCTTTTTGTGCTTCGGCGGTTCTGCCCGATCGCAGATCTTCGTAAGCAAGCACTTCACGCGCCATATTGTGCCAGGGATTCGCGGGATCCGTGAGGGGCGCGAGCAGCGTTTCCACGTCCGATCTTGGCGCTCCGTCCGCGATTGCCCAGGCAGCGTGAAGGCGTGAGACGGCGCCAAGATAGACATCGCTCCCTTCGGCGATCTGCCTGTAAATCCGTATCGCATCGCCGCGCCTGCCCGAGGCAAACAGCGCGTCGGCTTCGGCGAGCCTCGAGACCTGCGCATATCCGCCCGGCGCGCTTTTGGCGAGACTCACAAAACTGGCTGCTGCGGCAGCAGGCTGGCCGCGCTCCAGCAGTTGCGAAGCGGCCACAAACGTGGCCGAGGCTTTGAGCGCCTCGCGCTGCTCGTAGACGCGATAGAGCTGCACACCTGCCGCGCCGATCACGACCAGCGCAGCCAGCGCGATGACGTGATCCCCATATTTCTTCCAGAGCTTCTCGACGCGCTCGCGGCGTACCTCTTCCTCGACTTCGCGAAAAATGTCTGACACGGAATTGATCCTTCTGGCGGAAGTGAGCCGCCATTTCCTGCTTTGAACCGGCGTGTGTCGGGTGGGCTCGGGCTGCCTGTGAACTTGTCAGCCCGCGCGCTTCATCTTGTAGATATTTTCCTCCCCGGGAAAGCGGCGCGTTCGCACGTCGGAAGCATAGGACTTCACCGCCGCTTCAATGTCGGCGCCCATGTTCGCGTATTGGCGCACGAACTTCGCCGGCCGTGGGTTGAGGCCCAGCATGTCTTCCATGACCAGAATTTGTCCGTCGCATTCGGCTGACGCGCCGATGCCGATCGTCGGGATGGCGATCTGCCGCGTAATCTTTGCGGCCAGCGGTTCCGCCATTCCTTCGAGGACGACCGCAAACGCGCCTGCCTCGGCGACGGCCTGCGCATCCGCCTCGATCGCAGGCCATTCCTCGGCCGTTCGGCCTTGCGTCTTGAATCCGCCAAGCACCTGAATCATCTGGGGCGTCAGGCCGATATGCCCCATGACGGGAATGCCGCGAAGCGACAGATAGCGAATCGTTTCCGCCATACGCGCGCCGCCTTCCAGCTTGACTGCGCTGCATCCGGTCTCCTGGATGACGCGCGCGGCGTTGCGGAACGCGATCTGGGGATTTTCCTCGTAGGATCCGAACGGCATGTCTATGACGATCATAGCGCGCCGCGAGCCACGCATAACGGCCTTGCCATGAAGGATCATCATGTCGAGCGTTACGCCGAGCGTGTTTTCCATGCCGTGCATGACCATGCCAAGCGAGTCGCCCACCAGCATCACATCGACGTGTTCGTCGAGCAGGCGGGCGGTGTGCGCGTGGTAGCAGGTGAGACACACCACCGGCTTCGCATTCTTGTGGGCACGAATTTCGGGGACGGTGATACGTCTGATTTCGCTTACCGCCGACATGCTGCTCGCTCCGAAAATCGATAGGGATCGTCCGGCTTCACTCTACAGGAAACTTCAGGTCGCCGCTTCTTCTTCGGCGGCCGGTCCGGCGCCCTCCTCGAAAAGCTCAGCCACGGCCTGTTGCGGCTCCTCCTCCGGCGCCTGCTCCGCGAGCACATCCTCGCCGCGGGCCTGGCGTTCGGCCTCGTCCTCCGTCCGCGCGACGTTGATCGTCACGTGGACCCGTACTTCGGGATGGAGCACGATCGCCACCGGGAACAGACCGATTGTCTTGATCGCCTTGTCGAGCGGGACCTGCGAACGGCTCACCGTAAAACCGCCGGCGCCAACCACATCGGCGATATCGCGCGGCGATACCGAACCGTACAACTGACCCCTGTCGCCCGCCTGCCGAAGCAGAACGAAGCGCTTGCCTTCGAGCTTGCCCGCCACCCCTGCTGCCTCGGATTTGCGCTCGAGATTGCGCGCTTCCAACTGGGCGCGTTGCGTCTCGAAATAGGAGCGGTTCTGATTGGTGGCGCGCAGCGCCTTTTTCTTGGGCAAAAGATAGTTGCGCGCGAAGCCGTCCTTCACTCGTACCACGTCACCCATCTGGCCGAGCTTTTCGACCCGTTCAAGAAGTATCACCTGCATCTGCCGCTCCTATCTCACGACGTACGGCAGCAGCGCCATGAAGCGTGCGCGTTTGATTGCGAGTGCGAGTACCCGCTGTTTTCTGGTCGAGACGGCCGTGATGCGAGACGGGACGATCTTTCCGCGTTCCGAAATGAATCGCTGCAGCAGCTTCACGTCCTTGTAGTCGATCCGCGGCGCATTCGCGCCCGAAAAGGGACAGGTTTTCTTGCGGCGGAAAAAGGGCCGGCGCTGACCTCCAGCCTGGCTCATTGCGCCGCCTCCTGGATTTCCGCCTCGGGTTTTCGTTCGCCGCCTTCACGTTCGCGGCGCGCCTTGTTCGAGTTCGACTGTTCGAACTGTTCGACCTTCACGGTCAGACACCGCAGCACGTCTTCGTTGATCTTGAGCTGGCGCTCGAGCTCCTGCACTGCTTTTGCCGGCGCATTGATGTTGAGGAGCACATAGTGCCCCTTTCGGTTCTTCTTGATGCGATAGGCGAGCGAGCGCAGGCCCCAATATTCCTGCTTTTCGACCTTGCCTCCTTCGCTTTCAACGATGGTCTTCAGATGCGTCGCCAGTGCATCGACTTGCTGCGCGCTGATGTCCTGGCGCGCGATCAGGAGATGCTCGTAAAGAGCCATGATTTCCCTTTCCCGGGCTGCGGTACGTACGCGGCAGGGGGCCGACGCGCGCATCGGATCGCGAGGAGTGCCGGACGATCCGGCATCAAGACCCCGCGACCGCAGCCGCTTCAAGGCGGCGGCCTATACAGGAAAGAGCAGTTCAGGGCAATCCGCAGTCTTGCGGAAAGACGACAGTGCCATGCAAAAGACGAAGGGCGCTGCCTTGGCAGCGCCCTCGATGTTACGGCCCGGGGCTTCAGTTTCCGGACCGACCGGCCCGACGGGCGGGCCCGTCTTGATACCCAACGCCCTCAAGGCGGGGGTTACAAAGTATCCGCTTTTGACCGACCGAGATCAAGAGACAGTGTCGAACTCGGGCGATCTACGGCGGCGACCCATCAGATGGGTCTACAGGATAACACGCACGGCCGTTGAAGGCCTTTGCGTCGCCGCCGGAGGTTCACGCACGGCCGCTGAAGGCGCTTGCGTCGCCGTCGCAGGCTGGCGCACGGCTGCCGAAGGCACCACCGGGTCGAGGATGACACGCTGCTGCTCGGCCGGTGAAGGCGCTTGCGTCGCTGTCGCAGGCTGGCGCACGGCTGCCGAAGGCACCACCGGGTCGAGGATGACACGCTGCTGCTCGGCCGCTGAAGGCGCTTGCGTCGCCATCGCAGGCTGGCGCACGGCTGCGGAAGGCACCACCGGGTCGAGGATGACACGCTGCTGCTCGGCCGCTGAAGGCGCTTGCGTCGCCGTCGCAGGCTCGCGCACGGCTGTCGCAGGCGGGGTCATGTGCGGCGTGAAGCCTCCGTGAAATACAACAACCCGCGGCGTGAAGCCGGCGCGAAAAAGACCGCCGGAAGCGTTCATCTCGCGCATTGCACCCACCCGCCCGGCGCTGCCGATCCCCGCACCGCCGCGTCCGGCTGTCCCTGCGCCAGCGGAAAGAGCCGACGTAGCGCTTACGGCCAGAACGAGAGCGGTAGTGCAGCAAGCCAGGCAAGCCGAATCTTTCCATGCTTTTTTAACGCGCATGTTCGATCTCCTTGCTAATTTTCACCAGGATTTCTCTCGCGCATCCCGGTGCTTGCCCCGTCGTAAAGAAAACGGATTGTTCATGGCGACGTTCCGCCGCTCCCTGTAAAAACGACAAAGTCAATTTTTGTATATGCTGTTTGAGATTTTCTTTTCATGCTATCGGTCGCTTTGACCTTGATTTGTCAATGACCAAAGTTAGTGTGATTGCCATGACGCGCGCTTTTGTTTTTCCTGGACAGGGCAGCCAGACGATTGGAATGGGCCGTGCGCTCGCGGAAGGTTTTTCGTGCGCACGCGAGGTGTTCGAAGAGATTGATGACGCATTGAAGCAAAAACTTTCCCGCCTCATGTGGGAGGGGCCGGAAAGCGAACTGGTGCTCACCGAAAATGCGCAACCTGCAATCATGGCGGTGAGCCTGGCAATCGTGCGCGTGCTCGAGCGGGAAGGCCAATTGGATCTCGCCCGTCATGCGCGACTTGTTGCCGGACACTCTCTCGGCGAATACAGCGCGCTCGCTGCAGCGGGCTCATTCGCGTGTTCCGATGCGGCGCGTCTGCTCAAGCTGCGCGGGCTTGCGATGCAGCGCGCTGTGGCGCCGGGTGTGGGTGCAATGAGCGCGCTGCTTGGAATAGAGGTTGCCGACGCGGAGGCGGCGGCCGTTGAAGCGTCGGCGCAAGGCGGTGTATGCGTAGTCGCGAATGACAACGCTCCGGGACAGGTCGTTGTCTCGGGCACGAAAGAAGCCGTCGAGCGCGCCAGCGAATTTGCCAAGGGCAAGGGCGCGAAACGCGCGATTGCGCTGGCGGTCAGTGCTCCCTTTCACTCCCCGCTGATGCTGTCGGCTGCGGAGGAGATGCGCGAGGCACTGGCAAGCGTGATCATCCGCCCGCTTGCGGTGCCTGTTGTTGCCAATGTTACCGCCGAAGAGACCTGTGAGCCCGAAACGATCCGCCGGCTTCTGGTGGAGCAGGTGACGTCGCGCGTGCGCTGGCGCGAGAGCGTGCTTTCCTTTCGACGGTACGGGGTGAATACGACGGTGGAAGCGGGCGGCAACAAGGTGCTGACCGGCATGATCAAGCGGATTGACCGCGAACTGGTTCCGGTCACGCTTGATACGCCGGCCGACATCGAATCCTTCGCAAAGTCGCTTTGAGGAAGACGGCCGGAAATGTTTGATCTCGCGGGCAAGACCGCGCTCGTGACGGGCGCAAGCGGCGGCATCGGGGGAGCAATCGCGCGCGCGCTACACGCGCGGGGCGCCGCTGTCATGCTTTCGGGAACCCGCGCGGCGGCGCTCGAAATGCTGAAGGATGATCTGGGCACGCGCGTCCATGCCGCCGTCTGCGATCTGCATGATTCGGCGTCGATTGAAAAGCTGTCCAAGGCCGCCGAAGAGGCACTGGGGAGCATGGACATCCTCGTCAACAATGCGGGAATCACGCGCGACAATCTGTTCCTGCGCATGAAGGATGCGGAGTGGGACGACGTGATCGCCGTTGATCTGACGGCGGCGTTCCGCCTCTCGCGCGCTTTTCTGCGTGGCATGATGAAAAGGCGCTGGGGGCGGATCGTAACCATCACCTCGGTCGTCGGCACGACGGGAAATCCCGGTCAGGGCAACTATGCGGCTGCGAAAGCCGGGCTCGTTGGCATGACCAAGTCGCTGGCCCAGGAGGTCGCGAGCCGCAATATCACCGTCAACTGCGTGGCGCCGGGATTCATTGCGACCGCCATGACCGAAGTGCTCACCGAAGCCCAGAAAGCTGCGATCCTCGCGCGCATTCCCGCCAACCGGATGGGGCACGCTGGAGAAGTGGCGGCCGCTGTCGCATACCTTGCAAGCGAGGAAGCGGCCTATGTTACGGGCCAAACCCTGCATGTGAACGGCGGAATGGCCATGATTTGAACCCCGGTACCAAGAGGACAGGGCGCTGTAGCGGGACCGAAGGCTTTGTGTTACCAAACGCAAATCCTCGGTTCGAGGCAGGGGAAGAAGTGCCTCAGGACCGCCGCCGCGCGCCGCTCCCGGAAAAGCGCGGTGAAAAACACGAACGAGAGGTTGTGGAGATACAATGAGCGACACTGCCGAGCGCGTGAAGAAGATCGTGGTCGAGCATCTGAACGTGGATGCCGAAAAGGTCACGGAGAGCGCGTCATTCATCGAGGACCTGGGGGCGGACAGCCTCGACACGGTCGAGCTTGTGATGGCCTTCGAAGAAGAATTCGGCATCGAAATTCCCGACGACGCGGCCGAATCCATCGTCACGGTCGGTGATGCCGTGAAATATATCGAGAAATCGCAGGGCTAAGTGTCCGGGGCCGCCGCCTCAGAAATGCGCAGAGTTGTTGTTACGGGTCTGGGGCTGGTCACGCCGCTGGCGTGCGGTGTCGCGGAGACGTGGGCGCGGCTGCTTGATGGGCGCTCGGGCGCGCGTCGCATTACCAAATTCAAGGTCGACGATCTTCCGGCGCGCATTGCTTGCGACGTTCCGCGCGGCGACGGGTCGAACGGCAGCTTCAACGTGGACGCCTGGCTCGATTCCAAAGAGCAGCGCCGTGTCGACGATTTCATCGTCTTTGCGCTTGCTGCCGCTCAACAGGCCGTCGCCGATTCCGGCTTCATTCCAAAAGACGAAGAGGAGCGCTGCCGCACTGGCGTCCTCATCGGCTCGGGCATCGGCGGATTGCCCGGAATCGAGGCGGCGGCGATTCTCGTGCACGAGAAAGGCCCACGGCGGCTCAGCCCGTTCTTCATACCGGGTCGCCTGATCAATCTCGCCTCAGGCTACGCGTCGATTCGTTTCGGATTCAAGGGTCCCAATCACGCGGTCGTCACGGCCTGCGCGACGGGCGCCCATGCGATTGGCGACGCGGCGCGGATGATCGCGCTTGACGACGCAGACCGGATGCTCGCAGGCGGCGCGGAAGGGGCGATCTCCCGTCTTGGCATGGCGGGGTTCGCCGCCTGCCGTGCGCTTTCGACGGCATACAACGACACGCCGGCAAAGGCCTCCCGGCCATACGATCGCGACCGCGACGGCTTCGTCATGGGCGAGGGCGCCGGGATGGTGATGCTCGAAGAGCTGGAGCACGCGAGACGACGTGGCGCGCATATTTATGCAGAAGTGAAGGGCTATGGAATGTCAGGCGATGCCCATCACATCACCGCGCCCGAGGACAGCGGAGACGGCGGATATCGCGCAATGAAGATCGCTCTTGCCCGCGCATCTCTTACGGCAGCCGATATCGACTATGTGAACGCACACGGAACTTCCACTCCCCTTGGCGACGAGATCGAGCTGCAGGCTGTGGAAAGGCTGTTCGGCAACGCCGCCGGCAAGATTTCGATGTCTTCCACGAAGTCGTCGATCGGGCATCTTCTTGGGGCGGCCGGTGCGGTGGAAGCTATTTTTTCCATCCTCGCCATCCGCGACCAGATCGTTCCGCCTACGATCAATCTCGACAATCCATCGGTCGCGACCCAAATCGATCTCGTGCCGCACAAAGCAAGGAAGCGGAACGTTTCGGCGGTGTTGTCCAATTCGTTCGGCTTTGGCGGAACGAACGCATCGCTCGTTTTTGCGGCGGCCTCCTAGAGACTGCGCCTGTGATTCGTCGTAGTGGAGAATGCGGAGAACGATTGCTCGCATGTCTCGTCTTGTCGCGATCTTCGTCGTGTTGGCCATGCTCACCGGCGGAGCGTGGCTCTGGGAGCGATGGAATTTCGCCGCGCCGGGTCCCGCGGCCGCGAATGGCGCCAGCGAGACTGTCGTGTTGATCAAGCCCGGAGAGGGTCTCTGGACCATCGCGAACCGGCTTCAGGACGCGGGCGTCCTGCGCAGCGCTTCGCTCTTCGCGCTCGGCGTGAGGGAGCGGCGCGAAACTCCGCTATTGAAGGCCGGTGAATACGCCATGCCCTCGCGCGTGAGCATGGACGATCTGGCCGCCATTCTCATTACTGGACGATCGATCGAGCATAAGCTCACGGCGGCGGAGGGTCTCACCAGCCAGATGATCGCCGATATCGTCAACAACGATCACGAACTCTCGGGTACGAAGCAGCCGACCCCGGAGGAGGGAACGCTTCTCCCCGAAACGTATCTGTTCACCAGAGGCGCGACGCGAAGCGCGATCATCGACAAGATGCGCGAAGCCCAGCAAGCATTTCTTGCCCGGTCGTGGCAATCTCGCGCTTCCGGTTTGCCGTTCGATTCTCCGCTCAGGGCGGTCACGCTCGCCTCGGTCGTCGAGAAGGAGACTGCAATTCCGGAAGAGCGGCGGCATATCGCGGCGGTATTCATCAACCGTCTGCGGCTCGGCATGAAGCTCGAGTCCGACCCCACCGTCATCTATGGGATTAGCGGGGGTTATCCCCTAGGCCGCGGAATTCGCGCGAGCGAACTGCAGGCGCCTTCACCGTACAACACGTACACCGTCGCGGGCCTCCCGCCGACGCCTATCTGCAATCCCGGAAAGGATTCGATCGCCGCCGTATTGAATCCCGAGCAATCCGCCGATCTCTATTTCGTAGCGGACGGGACTGGCGGGCACGCTTTCGCCGCAACCAAGAGCGATCATGACCGCAATGTCGCGCGCTGGAGGCGGATCGAAAGTGCTTCTCTCCGCATCCGGCCGTAGACTCTGATTTCTCGGCGCAACCGCGCTTGCACGCGCAGGGGCGCGGATTATTGTCCGGGCGTTCAGGAGACGACGATGTCGCTTGTCAGTATGACCGGTTTCGCCGATGCGCAGGGCGCTTTCGATAATCTTCGCTGGCGCTGGGAGGTGCGAAGCGTCAACGGCCGCAGCCTCGATTTGAGATTGCGCATGCCTCCGGGAATGGAGGGAATGGAGCCTGCAGCGCGGACACTGGCCGCAGAACGGTTTCGCCGCGGGAATATCCAGGCCGGGCTCACGCTCGATTCGCCAGAGGGCTCGCGAGGCCTGCGCGTCGACACGGCTGCACTTGCCCAGGCGGTCAAGCTTGCGAGTCGGATTGCCGCCGAAAGCGGGCTAGCGCCTGCGCGCGTTGACGGTCTTCTGGCGCTCAAGGGCGTGCTCGTGCAAGAGGAAATTCTCGCGATTGATGCTCCGGAGCGGGCTGCGCGGGATGCGGCCATCCTGGAAACGCTCTCCTTCGCATTCGACGCGCTCGCTCGCGCGCGCGCCATGGAAGGCGCCAAGCTCGCAGCGATCCTTGCTCGAACGGCAGATGAAATATCCCGGCTGACGCAGGATGCGCGACGCCTGTCGGCCGCACAGCCGGACGCCCTTCGCGACAGACTGCGAACGCAGCTCAAGGATCTCCTCGACGCGTCTGCGCCCGGCGACGAACGCATTGCGCAGGAGATCGCACTTCTGGCGGCCCGAGCGGATGTCCGCGAGGAACTCGACCGATTGAGCGCGCACGTGCAGGAGGCCCATCGGCTCATCATTGCCGGCGAGCCGGTCGGCCGAAAACTCGACTTTCTCTCCCAGGAACTCAACCGCGAAGCCAACACGCTGTGCTCCAAATCCTCGGACATCGCGCTGACACGCGTTGGTCTCGCGATGAAGGCCGCAATCGATCAGTTTCGAGAGCAGGCGCAGAACGTGGAATGACGTCGATCGCGCGTCGCGGATTGATGCTGGTTCTCTCCTCACCATCAGGGGCGGGCAAGACGACGCTTTCGCGCAAGCTGCTCGAACGGGATCCGAACGTCACGCTTTCGGTCTCAATGACGACGCGCAGCCCACGCGCGGGCGAGCGGGAAGGGCTGGACTACTTCTTCGTCAGTGGCGAAGACTTCGATATGGCCGTGCGAAACAGTCAATTCCTGGAATATGCAACCGTCTTCGACCACCGCTACGGCACACCTAAAGCGCCCGTCATGGAGGCGCTCGGCGGGGGACGCGATGTTCTTTTCGACATCGATTGGCAAGGGACCCAGCAGCTGCGCGAACGGGTGCGGGGGGATCTCGTAAGCGTCTTCGTCTTGCCGCCGTCTCACGCGGAACTGGAGCGCCGTCTGAAGGCGCGCGCACAGGACGCCGATTCTATCGTCACGGCGCGCATGGCCAAAGCCGATGGCGAAATCAGCCATTGGGCCGAATACGATTACGTCATCATCAACGACGATCTCGGCCGTTCGCTGCAGCAAATCGAGTCGATCCTCGCGGCCGAACGTCTAAAGCGCGTCCGCCAGATCGGCCTCTCCGAATTCGTGCGCGGACTTTCGCGCGGGGATTGAACGCAACGAGGCCTCGCCGCTACGGCGTCAACACGACACGTCCCGTCACGCGGCCCTGGCGCAGATCGTCGAGCGTGTGGCCGGCTTCGGACAGCGGGCGCGTTTCGACCGGTATGGGGTCGATCTTGCCCGCCCGGACAAGTCCCATCATTTCTTCGGCATCGGCAAGAGAGCCGACGAAGGAACCGGTGACGCTCAAAGCCCGCAAGGGAAACATCGGCAGTGGCATTGCCATCGCGCCCCCGAACAGGCCAACCAGGATGATCTTGCCGCCCCTGCGGATGACCGCATTCGCGAACGCAAAGCTGGCTTCGGAGCCCACGAAATCGACCGCCGCATAGGCCCCACCCCCGGTGTCCGCGAGGAGTTTGTTCGCGGCGCCGGCATCCCTGGTGTTGTAGATTGCCGCGGCGCCGGATTTTTGAGCTGCCGCCAGACGGCTCTCGTCGATGTCGGCAGCAAGCGGTCCCTTACCGGTTAGAGCCTTCGCGAACTGAATTCCCATCAGGCCGACTCCACCGCACCCGATCACGACGATCTGGTCGTCGCGCTGGAGATTGCCGATCTTCTTGATGGCTCCAATGGCGGTCAGACCCGAACACATATAGGCGGCGGCTAAAGCCGGTGGCGTCTGCCCGTATCCCAACAGGTATTTTGGATGTGGGATCAGGACGTGTGTCGCGTAGCCGCCGGCGATGCCCGGGGAACATCCAAGTTGCCGGGGCCTCGCGCAGAGATTTTCCTCGCCGCGAAGGCAAGCGGGGCAATTCTGGCAGCCAATCCACGGAAATGCAGCACGGCGCTCCCCAAGTCCGATCCCTTTTGCATCCGGCCCCAACGCGACAATCTCGCCCTCGATCTCGTGCCCCATCGTGTGGGGTAATCTGAGACTGAGCGGCAGTTTGCCCCCGTTGCCGAGATCGAAATAGCCGTCATGAATGTGGACATCGCTGTGGCACACGCCGACGTGCAGAACTTTCAGAAGCACTTCCGTCCCTTGCGGCACTGGCGTCGGCGCTTCGATCTCCTTGAGCGGCGCTCCAAATTCGACGATCGCCTGAGACCGCATCGCAACTCTCCTAGGTATGGGGACCGTCGCGACTGTCGCATGGCGCGTCGTGGGCCTCAAGCAGGGCTCGTCGTTCCCGTGCAAGCGCGGCGAATGCTTCGATCCCGAGATCCTGCGGGCGCATCCGCGGATCGAGGCCTGCCGCGCGGACGAGCGCCTCCGCATCCGATGCGATGAGTTTCAGGCTCTGGCGCAGCATTTTGCGCCGGTGCCCGAAAGCTGCAGCGGTGACGGATTGCAAATCGTCGAGTCGCGCAGGAGCGAGCGCCGTTTGCATGGGCTCAATCCGCACCAGCGAGGATGTAACGTTTGGCGAGGGCGTGAACGCGCGGCGGTCGATGTCGAACAGAATGCGCGGCCGCGACCGCCATTGGGCGAGCACGGAGAGCCGTCCGAATTCACTCGAACCCGGCCTGCCGACAATCCTTAGCGCAACTTCGCGCTGGAACATGAGTGTCATACTTTTCCAGAACGGTGGCCAATCAGACACGGTGAGCCATTTGACGAGCAGGGCAGTCGCAACGTTGTAGGGAAGATTGGCGGCGACTCGAACGGGAGGCACGACGTTGCGCTCACGAAGCACCTCCGCCTCGTCGAGCGAGGCCGCGTCGGCCCGAATGATCTCCAGGCGGCCAGGATAGCAGCGCGAAATTTCGTCGAGAGCCGGAAGACAGCGTTCATCGCGTTCGATCGCGATCACACGGCTTGCGCCCTCGGTGAACAGGGCCCGCGTCAAGCCGCCCGGTCCAGGTCCGACTTCGTAAACCGTCGTGTTCTCGAGCGGACCCGCCGCCCGTGCGATTTTTTTTGTGAGATTAAAGTCGAGCAAGAAATTCTGGCCGAACGATTTCTTCGCGCCGAGTCTGTGAGCGGCGATCACGCTCCGCAGCGGCGGTAACCCGTCAGAAACCTCGCGCATCCGCCATCGCTGCGGCCATTCTGACGGCCTCAATCATGCTGCGCGCGTCGGCCATTCGTTTGCCGGCAATGTCGGGTGCGGTGCCGTGATCGGGCGATGTGCGCACGATGGGAAGTCCGAGCGTCACGTTCACGCCTTCCCAGAACGCAATCGTCTTCAGCGGAATTAGTGCCTGATCGTGATACATGCACAGCGCCGCGTCAAAGCGCGCGCGCGCTTCGGGGTGGAACATCGTGTCGGCAGAAAGGGGCCCTTCCACAAGATGGCCGCGCATCTGGAGGCTCTCAACGGCAGGTGCGATAATTTCGACCTCCTCGCGCCCCAGCCTTCCGCTTTCGCCTGAATGCGGATTCAGCCCCGCAACGGCGAGGCGCGGCCGCTCGACGCCAAAATCCCGCGCGAGCGCAGCGACAATGATCTCGGAGGTCTCGATGATCGCCTCCCGGGAAATTGAGTTCGGAACGTCCGCTATCGGAATGTGAATTGTCAGCGGCACCACGCGCAGGTCTCCACCCAGGAGCATCATGACGGCGCGCCGCGCGCCTGTCAGCGACGCGAGATATTCTGTGTGACCAGCGAAGACAAAGCCCGCTTCCATCAGCAGGGCCTTGTTGATCGGCGCCGTCACAACCGCGGCCGCTTCGCCCGCCAACGCCGCACGCACGGAATCATCGATCGCGCCGATGACCGCTTCGGCGGTCGTAGAGTGGCCTGCCGCCCCTCGAGCCCAGAATGCGCTGTCAGCGAGCGGGCCGTGGACGCGAAACACATCCGGCTCCCCGACGAGCCGCAAGGGATGAGAGCCGGCGCGGCCGCCGAGGGCCCGCCAGGCTTTTGCTGCGACCTCCGGGCCTATTCCCGCGGGATCGCCCATCGTGATCAGAACGGGAGAGCCCGCGCGTTTGTCAGCGGGATTCGACATCGGCCTCGCGCCGCAGATCGCGCAGATAGCGCCGGGCGAGCACCGTCATCTGTTCTTCGTAAAGCTGCTGCTCGACCTGATCGCGGGTGGGAATGACAATCGCCGTTTCTATTGGCACGGGCTTGTCGCAGCGCACGATCAACTCCACGCCCGCAGGCGACGTGAAAGGCTCGGTCGTTTGGCCGGCCGGCGTTTTTGCGATCTCGGCCTGCATGCTGGCGCTGAGATCTGAGAGACGCATGGTTCCGAGATTCTGATACACCGCGGCGGGCACACGGCTCACAATGTCGTGCGCGTGCTGACAGTCCCGGATGTGGGCACGGAGAGCCCCAGCCGCCTCCGCGGCGCGTTCCGCCAAATCCTTTGCAGGCTTGGGACCGATCGGCAGGAGGATACGCACGAGCGGCAAAGTGCCCGCAGGTATCGCGCTCTGCTGGGCAACCGTGGGAATTCTGGTGCCGGCCGGCTCCTGCCTGTCGCGCAACTGTATGATGTAATATCCACCGGATGCCCGTATGGGCTGGCTCACGTCACCAATACTCATTCCCTTCAGCCGCGCCTCCAATTCGGCGGGAAGCTGGCCTTCCTGGGTCCATCCCAGATCGCCGCCCTGTGCGGCCGTGGGGTTCTGGCTGAACTGCCGGGCGACGGTGGAAAACGGCGCCCCGAGCTGGATCTGGTTGTCGAGATCGGTCATGTCCTTCAGGACCTTTGCGTCCTGCTCAGGCGAATCGACGGCCTGGAAGATTTCGCTGACCCGATAGCGCGGCTTGTTGGCGCCTTGCTTGATCCGCTCGAACTCGGCGTTCACCTCCTCCGGAGAAACATGGACACGGTCGCCCAATTGGTCCTGCACGAGCTTGGACCATGCGATTTGCACGCTTATTTGCGCGCGTAGCGTGGCCATGTCGACGCCACCCTGCGACAAAACAGATTTGAGTTGGTCCAGGGAAAGATGGTTACTTTTGATGATGTCGTCGATCGCCTTGTCGACATCCGCCGCGGAGACCGTAACGTTGGCCTTCTGCGCCTCCAGAAGTTCCATCCTTTCAGTCTCGAGCTCCTTGAGCACCTGTCCACGAATCTCGTCCAGGGCGTCTGCCGAGGGCCGAACCCCCGAGGTCGCAATGAAGAGCGCCATGCGCTGGCGCAGATCGTAGTCAGAGATGACCGAGTCGTTGACGATCGCGGCGACGCCGTCGCCGTGATGAACAACAGAGCCGGCAAGATCGGCCGCGCTGGGTTGAGCAGGAGCGTTCGAAGCCGGCGCGGCGCCTGATTGGTGCGCTGGCGCAGCGACGAGAGCAATGGGCGCTGCTCCCGCCGCGAACGCGAGTACCACCCACACGGCAAATCTGTAAAATCGAGGGTTCAAGTCGGTCTTCGAGTGTTGAGTCTCAGGCCGCCGACGTGAGTCCCTCTTCGGCGGATCCGCGGGCGCCCGGCTCAGGTTTGCAGAATAAACATTTCGGCCCGTCCGTCAAAGCGGTGTCGACGAATAGAGATTTTGAGGGAAGATGCCGGAGTGCTGTACCGGGACTTCGCTCGTCTTGAGAGTGAAACGAAAAATGACCGACGTCGACGGCGGCAGTTCCCGAAACTCGGTGAAATTCCGTTCATACGAGAGGGAAAAGCCGAGACACTCGTCGTCATAGCCGAAGCCGAATTGATCGGAGATCATGTGGCTCGCGACGAGGTCGCGCTGCGCTCCGACATAGGCGAGCCAATTTCCCCAAAGCCCTATAAGAGCCTGGACCTTTGCCTCTTCCCGGGAGCTCGATCCCAGCGTCACTACTTCTTCGGAAGGCAACTTCAAATAGCCAATCTCGAGTGACGATCGGCCGTAAACCGCATCGAGATCCGCTTCATTGCGTTCCAGCGTTCCCGTTGAGGAGTCGACATCGATGCGATCGCTGACGCTCAGATGCGGCCGGAAGTTGACGCCGACGCTGCCGACAAGATCCGATGTCTTGCCGTCGTAGCCGGAATCCGGCGCGAAGATTGGATCAGGCTTCAGTCGATATGCCTGGCCAAGCAGAAACTCGACGGAACCTGTGGGGAACAGTGCTTCGCTGCGTACGCCGACATTCGCACTCGGGCCGCTTTCCACCAGGTCATGAGACGAGAGCCGGTCGAGATTGAAGATGTCGGTGCTGTCGAGTTGAAAATCGGCTGCAGGCGAGCCCGTCGGCAGCACCCCGTAGCCCGTCTCGTTGGGAATGCCCGGCGGATTGTCGCCATAAGGGGCAGCAATCAACTGGGCTATCGGCTCGACGACGAACCCCGTCATGCCCCAGGCGCCGGGGGACACGAAAGGCCACCGCCAATCGAGTGCAACATAGGGCGCGCCGCGTGTGATGTACTGGCTGTCCGGAAGTCCGGTCTGGCCAAGCACGTTGACGTTGCTTGTGTGGTAGAGATCGCCCCGCACGTCGCCCTGCAGGGTGAGGAGCTCGCCGTCATCCAGAATGACGGGATAGCGCCACCTTGCTTCTCCCGTCAGGCGTTGGTCGTCCTCTCCGATGTCGCGCGAAATTGCGATCGTGGTGAGATCGAATCGGAAATCGCCGCCGAGCAGATTCTGCCGCGGCACGTAGTTGTATTCGATAAGCGGGAGGACCACGGGGAAGAGATTGTTGTCGTCCGTCGTGCGCAGGCCCTGAAAGAAATAGCCCGTGATCGCGAAGCGGCTGCGGCCATCCATACCTTCCAGCAGCAAATTGTTGGTCAGGCGATCAGCGTCGCTGATGCTGTAGCGTTGCAGATAGCTCGCATAGGAGGTGAGCTGGGCCGTGTAGCCGAAATGCCATACGTCATCGATCGGGATCGTGCCGGCGCCGAGCAGCGACCCGTAGAACTGATTGAGATTTTCGGTCGCGCCGGCGTGCGGATCGTCTGCGACGCTGGCTTGCAGCCACATGCCGCCATGATCCCACCGCTGGCGATACTCTCCGAGCAGTTGCTCGCCGCCGAAGGTTGTTATGACGGGCTCAAAGGTCGCATCCTGTGAATCGCTGAATGCCGCATAGAATGGAACCTTGACGAAATATCCCAGAGTGCTCTTCGAGCCCACATCCGGCACGAGCACGCCCGACGCGTGCTTCACTGTCGGATCCGGATTTTCGAAAATCGGCGTGTAAAATACGGGAATGCCTTCCAGTTCGACGACTGCGTCGCGGTAGAAGATGCGATGATGAATTTCGTCATAGACGGCGCGCGAGGCTTTTACGTCCCAGTCCGGGGTACGCTCGCCAGGCTTGTTGCAAATTTTGCACGGCGTGTAGACCGCCTTCGTCGCAACGGTGCGTACGCCGCCAATGCGCGTCGCGCGCGCAGCCACAAAACGGCCATTCTGCCCGAAGAGCGCCGCGAAACTTTCCATCGCACCGTCCTTCATGCGGTCGGTGAGCCTGACCTGCTCGGCGAATACCACCGAGCCGTCGGGCGCCATCATCACAACGTGACCACTTGCCGTGACGATATCGCGGTTCGGATCGTTGACGACGCGGTCCGCGAGCAGGATGCGCCCATTGTAGTCGATTTCGACGTCGCCCACCGCGGTCGACACTGCCGTGTTGAGATCGTAGTCGATCCGATCCGCCTTCAGCAGCATCTGTCCGTTGCCCCGACCCAGGATTGCGGTGCTGGAAAACATCGATTGAGAGCGGTCTTCGCTGGCGGCAAATGCCGCGCACGGCATTGCCGATGCCGCAACGAGGCAGCCGAGGATCAGTGCTCCCCCCAGACGCATCGTCTAACCGTCCTCCTGGTGGAAGACGAGGGTCATTCCAAGAAGGATAGCCGCCGCGGCGGGCGCGGCCGCCGCGAGAGGCACCGGCAGAATTCCTGTTTCGCCGAGTGCGTGCGTGAGCGCGCTCAAGAAATAAAGCCCGAAGCCCGCCAGGGCTCCCCAGACGACGACGCGTCCGAGCCCCCCCAGTCGCGCGAGCCTCAACGAGAAGCTCGCCGCCATCAAAACCATTGCGGCAAACATGGCCGGCAACATCAAAAGCGAATCAAAATAGAGCAGGTAGCGGGTTGCGGAGAACCCGGCTTGCCGGGCCGTTTCGATGAAGCCCGGAAGCGCCCAGAATGAGAGCGTGTCAGGTGCTGCGAAGCTCTCCTGGATGCGCGTCGGCGTAAGTTTGGTGGGCAAGGCGTAGGTGTCATAATGCTGGACGCGTCCGGCGGGACCGCTGACCCACGCATTCTTCAAAGTCCAGGCGCCTCTGCCGAGTGCCGCAGATTGCGCATCGATGCGCCCTTCGAAGTGGTCAATTGCGCCGTAGAGAAAGATTGTCACGTCCTCGAGCATGACGCCCTGATCGGCGACGCGTTGCGCATGGATGACCGATTGTCCGTTCGCATCTCCCTGGCGCAGCCAAAGGCCGTTATCCGAGATTGCGAGCTGAGAGGCTTGACCTCTGATCAGCTTGGCTTCCATCGATGCAAACTGGACCAGCAGGCGCGACGAGACCGGGGTGAACAGCAGGACGGCGAAAATCCCGAGCGCGAGGGCGACGGTCAATGGCGCCGCCAGCAGATTCCATACGGAAACACCGGCGGCCCGAATAGCGAGAAGCTCGTGGCTGCGCGAAATGCGCACAAACGCAAACACTCCGCCAAGGAGAACGGCAAAGGGGAGAAGTTTGAGCGCGAGATCGGGTAGCTGGAGGAGAGCCATTGCCACGACGGCGAGCGCCGGAACATGCCGGTCACTGGTGCGGTCGAGAAGATCGACGAGGTCAATCGAAAAAGAGAGAAACGCAAAGACCGCGAACATGATGCCAACCGCGACGAGGAATTGGCGCGCCAGATATTGATGAAGCGTCCAGGACCAGCTCACGTTGCGGGCACCGTCACGTGTGGCCTCGCGCGTGCGAAGGGGCGCAAGAGATCAAAACCTGCAATTTCCGCCAGCACGGCCGCGGCAGTGGCGAGGGGTATCATGTAGAAGAGCACGCAAAAGACGGGCTGGCGCGCGGCTATGCCTTGCACACCGTAGCCGGCGATGCGGAGCCCCGCGGCAATCACAGAAGCGACACCAAGACGCAGTGCGTAGGCGCCCCGCGCGCGGCGACCGAGTGCCACGGCCGCGAACGCGATCAGCGCGAAAGCCGGACAGTAGAGCGGCGCAGCCAAACGGTTGTTGGCCTCGGCGAAATAGACCTTCAGTGTTTCCGGCCGCAACGGTTTGGAGGAGACCGGCCAAAGCAATTCGCCAATATAACGCTCGTTCGTACGAAGCTCAGCCTCCTGCTGCCGTCCGCCGAACTGGTCCAGATTAAAGACATAGCGCTTGAATTTGAGAACCGACAACGATGGCGTCGCGAACGACGAGCCCGGGGCGCATTTTGGAAGCGTCGAATGGCCGGCAACGACCGCGTGAGGAACAAGTGGCGCGCGGCACGGACCCGCGACCGTGCCTTGCTCGATGGTGCCATCGAGCATGATCAACCTTGCGCCCGCTGGCGTTTGGGCCAGAACGCCGCTTTCGGCAAGATAGGTTGTGGGTCGAAGGCGGTCTCGTTCGTCGTGCACCAGAATGCCGCGAAGTTGCCCCTCCGGCGACAATTCGCGCATGAACACGGTCAGGCCTTTGGCGGGCGTGTTAAATTGGCCTTCATTCAGGATTGCAGCGCCAATATCGGCGCGAATATCGATCTCCTTGCCCTTCACCAATCGCTGACAAAAAGGCATCAGATAGAGACTGCAGGTATATGTTGCGATCATCACGATACCGGCAGCCGCCAAAACGGGGGCGAGAATCTGGCTTCGACTGAATCCGGCGGCCGACATGACGACCAGTTCGCTGTCCGCATTGAGCTTGTGAAGGCCGTAGAGCGCGCCGGCAAAATAGGCGATCGGCAGAATGATCACGAGCAGGCTCGGCAGGATCAGGAGCGTCAAATAGAGAAACGTCGGCGCCGACTGACCCCGGTTGATGACCAGATCAAGCAGGCGCAGGGATTGGGAAAGCCAGACCACGCTCGTAAGGAGAAAGATGAACAGCGCCACCGGTCCGATCAATTGGCGAAGCACGTAGTTTGATAAACGCGATATCATGAGACCCGTGGGCCACGCCGCCTGATGGCTGCTCTTTCGCCCGCCTTGCGATTCGACCTAAACTAGCACCGTCCCGCCACTCTCTCACAATCCCCCAATCCGGATAAGCCAGCGAGGCCACTCATGCAAATTTCCTTTGTGCCATTTTCCCTTTCCGAGCCGGGCGCTCTTGTGCTTGGCGTTGGCGAAACGGGCGCGTTCGCTGGCCACGCAGCGGAGGCCGACGCTCTCTCGGGTGGTTTGCTCAAACGCGCGGTGGGAGTGAGCAAATTCTCGGGAAAGGCGGGCGAGATCCTGGAGGTCGTCGCGCCTTCGGGATTGAAAGCCTCGCGCGTGGTTCTTGCCGGTCTTGGCAAACCGGAAAAGTTCGATTCGCAGGCGGTCGAAAGGCTCGCCGCAAAGGCGCTCGGCAAGTTGTTCACGAGCGGCGAGAGATCGATCACATTCGCCGTGGACGCACTAAAGGGAGAGCGGATCGCGGATGCCGCGCTCGCCGCGCATTTGGCGCTGGGCGCCAAACTGCGAAGCTATACGTTCAACAAATATCGCACCAAAAATCGCGACGAACACGAACCGAGCGTCAAAGAGATTTCCGTTTCAACCAGAGGCAGCGCGGTGGCCAAGCGGGCCTATGCCCCTCTGGCGGCAGTGGCGGATGGCATCTTCCTTGCGCGCGATCTCGTAAACGAGCCTCCCAACATTCTGTCGCCCGCAGAGTTCGCGCGGCGCGTTCGGCCGCTGGAAAAACTCGGAGTCCGTGTTCGTGTGCTCGGCGAAAGCGAGATGAAGCGGCTTGGGATGGGCGCTCTATTGGGCGTAGGCCAGGGCAGCGAGCGCGAGAGTCAGCTTGTCGTGATGGAATGGAACGGTGCAAGGCGCGCGGGGACCGGTCCCGTTGCGCTTGTCGGCAAAGGCGTGTGCTTCGATTCCGGTGGTTTATCCCTCAAGAGCGGCACTGGCATGATGGGCATGAAGGGCGACATGGGCGGAGCGGCGGCGGTTGCAGGCACACTACATGCCCTCGCCGCGCGTAAGGCGCGCACGCATGTCGTCGGCATTGTCGGTCTGGTCGAAAATATGCCGGACGGCAAGGCGCAGCGGCCCGATGATGTCGTCAAGTCCATGTCGGGCCAGACCATCGAAGTCCTGAACACGGACGCGGAGGGACGTCTCGTACTTGCGGACGCGCTTTGGTACGCCCGGTCACAGTTCAAGCCGAAATGCGTCATCGATCTTGCGACGCTGACGGGCGCGATCCTGATCGCGCTCGGCCATGAGCATGCAGGCCTCTTCTCCAACGATGACACGCTTGCCGAGCGCCTGATACAGGCGGGACGCGCGGAGGGTGAGCCCGTGTGGAGACTTCCGCTCGGGGACGCCTACGACAAGGTGCTGAAATCCAAGATCGCAGATATGAAGAATATTGGAGGGCCGCACGCTGGATCGATCACCGCGGCGCAGTTTCTTCAGCGCTTCGTCGACAAGACGGCATGGGCGCATCTTGACATTGCTGGGGTAGCTTCGCAGGACGGTGAACACAAGGATCTCGCGCCATCCTGGGCCACGGGTTGGGGCGTGCGGGTTCTCAACAGGCTAATCGCAGATCACTACGAGAAATAACTGGTGAGCGGCAGAAGGGCCGAACTTTTGCGTGACTGAAGTGCTCTTCTATCATCTGGAGAAACGCTCGCTGGAGGACGTTCTTCCCGGCCTCGTTGAACGGACGCTGGCGCGTGGGTGGCGCGGTCTCATTCGCACCGAATCGAGCGATCGCGCCCAGGCCATCGACAATCTGCTGTGGACCTGGAGTGAAGAAAGTTTTCTGCCTCACGCTCAATCGGGCGACGGCAACGCTGCGACCCAACCCGTTCTGATCACGGTCGAAGAGGACAATGCGAATCGCGCCCGAGTGTTATTTCTTGTCGGAAATACATTGCCAGCCACGCTTGAACGAGATCTGGCAGTGTTCGAGCGAATAGTTGTGCTGTTCGACGGACGAGACGATTCCGCTCTCTCCGTCGTTCGCCGTGCCTGGTCCGAAACGAAAGCGGCCGGCCACCCGACCACGTACTGGAGGCAATCGGCGTCCGGCAAATGGGAAAAGCAGGCATGAGCCGGTCAATCGGACCGGACTGACGCAATGCCGCTTTACGGCCTCGGAATTCTGACGTTTCTCGTCCAGCTCGCCTGTGCGGCGCACGTCGTCCGCACGGACCGCTCCTGGCTCTGGATTATTCCCATCGTTTTGCTGCCATGGATCGGCTGCGCCGCCTATCTGCTGGTTGCAGTCTTGCCGGATGCCGTGCGCGCCAGCCGGCCAATCCGCAGAATGTCGCACGATGCCGCGAGCATTGCGGATCCGGGCACCAGTTACCGGCGCAAGAAGCGCGACATGGAGACGATCGGATCAGCGCAGACCAAGCGTGTCTTTGCCGAGGAATGCATCAAACGGGGCCAGTTTCAGGAAGCGGTCGATCTCTATACGACTGCATTGGAGGGCGCACATTCCGAAGATCCGGCTTTGCTCCATGGACTTGCCCGGGCGCGACTGCTTGCGGGTGACGGCGCTGGGGCTCAAGCTGCGTTTGAGTCCTTGAAATCAATCGCTCCTGCCGATTTTACCGCCGATGCGCGGCTTGATCTTGCCCGCGCGCTGGCGCTGCAGGGAAAGGACGATGAGGCGAAGGCTCAATACGAATTGCTCGTGCCGACATAGCCCGGCGAAGAAGCGCGCTGCCGGTACGCACTTCTGCTCCTCCAAATGGGGGACGAGGAGGGAGCCCAGCGGCTGTTTCGCGAGATTGTCGATTCCATGCGTGGCGCGCCCGGCTATTATCGCGGCCGCCAGCGCGAATGGCTCAACATAGCGAAACGAAACCTGCGTCGATGAGATGCTAACGCTGTCCGAACTCGAACGCACGTTTTTGATGCGGCGTCGCGTCGGTCATCTGGCGACCGCCGATCGCTCGGCGTCGCCGCACCTGATCCCGGTTTGCTTTGCCGTTTCTTCCCACAGGCTTTACTCGGCCGTCGATGAGAAGCCCAAGCGCGGAGGATTGCTCAAACGGCTTCGCAACATTGCGGAGAATCCACGGGTCGCGTTCTTGGCCGACCGCTACGATGAGGACTGGTCACGGCTTGGTTGGGTGACAATCAACGGCTGCGCCATGCTGCTGGAGGGAGGGCGTGAGCATGAAGCAGCGAAGGCGCTGCTCAAGGATCGTTATGCGCAGTATGGATCAATGACGCTCGGTACCGTGATCTCAATCGAAATCGCGAGCGTGCGATCCTGGGGCAACCTCGATGGCTGACGTGCGAAAGTGCAGGGTTCGGCGCACCGCCGATGCGCGTTCGAAACCGCACTGGCTTCGTAGGATCAAAATCGGCCTCTTGGTCTCGAGTGGGGCCGTGCTATGGGTTGCTCCGACTTCCATTGGGTTGCGATTTGGACTTCGAAGAGCCGCCGGATGTCCGCGCCTGGCGCAAGGGAGAGCGAGCGCGCCTGCTGGATGCGCGTCGCGCCATACTGCTCGGCTCGCACAACATCGCCGGCGAAGCAATCCGCAACGCGCTCCTGACTCACTTGCCGCCCGCGAGTCATACCCTGATCGGTTGCTATTGGCCGTTCCGGAGAGAATTCAATTGCCTGCCATACATGCGGGAGGTCGTCCACAGTGGCGGCCAAGTCGCGCTTCCCGTGGTGATCGGGCGCGGCCGACCACTGGAATTCAGGTGCTGGACAGAAGGTACGAAAATGGAGGCCGGAGTCTGGAATATCCCCCATCCTGCTTCGGGGCCGCCCGTTTCGCCGTCGGCTCTCGTGATTCCACTCCTGGGTTTCGATAAGGCGGGATTTCGACTTGGCTACGGCGCCGGCTACTACGACAGGACGATTGCGGCTTTTGCCGAGAAGCCATACGCGGTGGGAGTCGGGTTCGAATTCTCCTGCCTCCCGACGATTTTTCCACAATCGCATGACCGCCCCATGGATGTGATCATCACGGAGGTCCGCGTGCGCGCGTGGTCTCCAAGTCGCGACTTGATCGCGCCAGTGCCCCCGGAGCGGAATACGCAACCCGGAGACGGCGACAGTCGTCCGGCCCCACGGTAGACGCGCATGCCAAGATCGCGTTTCGACCGCAACTACTTGCTTGTCGCAGTCGGCGTCGTGGCGATCATCGTGCATGGGTCGCTCTACCCCTACGCGTTTTTTACAGGCTCCGTCGACGCGGGCCCGCTCGAAACGTTGCTTGGCAGCTGGGCCAGTCCCCCAACGAGCTTCGGTGATTTTGTCGCAAACGTCCTGCTCTACATGCCGCTTGGCTTTTGCGCTGTGCTCGCACTGAGGTCGCGCCACCGATTGCTGCTCGCGACATTGGTTGGCTTGGCACTCTGCACCGCGATCGAAATTGCGCAGTTCTACGATCAGGGGCGAGTAACCAACATGTCCGACGTGTACCTGAACACGTTTGGAACCTGGTTCGGCGGGATTGTCGGCATCTTGATGGGGTCTCGTTCGGACAAGCTTCGGCAGACATTGTCGATGGAGACAATTCCGGCATTGTTGCTCCTCGCGATGCTGGCCTATCGATTGTTTCCCTATGTGCCGGTGATCGATCTGCACAAATATTGGCACAGCTTGAAACCCCTGCTGCACCCGAATCTCGCGCCCTGGCCGGTCTTCCACTATTTTGCGCTTTGGCTGACGATCTGCTGGCTGATCGGCGCAGTGGTGGAAACCCGACGGTCGATCCTGCTCATTGCGAGCTTCATCATTCTTGTGTTTGTAGCGAGAATGCTGATCGTCGGTCTTTCCCTGACGGCGCCAGACCTGATCGGCGCCGCGGCCGCCTTCGCAATATGGTCCCTCGTTCCTGCTCGAATCCCGGCATCGACTGCGTTTGTCGGAACCGTCTTGTGCATCATGGTGGTTTTGGTCCGTCTCGAACCTTTCGACTTCCGCGCTGGGGCGCGCGCATTCGGATGGCTGCCGTTTCGCAGTTATTTGAGCGGATCGCTCGACGTCGCCATCGTGTCGTTTCTGGAGAAGTTTTTTCTTTATGGCAGCCTGATCTGGATCGGCAGCGAAGCGGGATTGCGACTTAGCGTATCGACAGGCGTGGTGGCCGCGCTGCTCTTTGCAACCAGCCTTGCGGAAGTCCATCTGCCCGGCCGATCCGCAGAAATCACAGACGCCGCAATGGCCATCTTTATCGGCGCCGCCTTTATGGCAATGACGGCTTCCGCCCGAGCGAGCGGGAACCATCGCATGGAGACCGCCGATCTGGCGCAGCATAATTCGCCGCCTTTCAAAAAAAGCGGCGGGCGCGTACCAACGGGCATCGCGGCGACAATCGCCGGCTCAGAAACGGAAAGAAGCATCCACCATGAATGACGTCACTGCGGCCGGCCGCTCAAAAACGGACTGGGAAATTGCGCAGGAAGCGACGCTGCTCCCGATCCAGGACATTGCCGGCAAACTCGGCATTCCGCCCGAAAGCGTCGAACCCTTCGGGCATCACAAAGCGAAGATCGCCATGGATTTCGTCGAGCGGCGCTTCGCCGACGGGCCTGACGGCAAGCTCATTCTGGTTACGTCGATCAACCCGACGCCGGCTGGCGAGGGAAAAACGACAACCACTGTCGGCCTCGGCGATGCCCTCAATCGCAGAGGCAAGCGGACGGCGATTTGCCTGCGCGAACCAAGTCTCGGCCCCTGTTTCGGCATGAAAGGTGGCGCGGCGGGCGGCGGTTATGCCCAGGTTGTCCCGATGGACGAGCTCAATCTGCACTTCACAGGAGATTTCCACGCCATCGGAGTCGCTAACAATCTGCTTGCCGCCCTGATCGACAATCACATCTATTGGGGCAATCCGCTCGACATCGACGAGCGAAGGATCACCTGGCGACGCTGTCTCGATATGAACGACCGCGCCCTGCGCTCGATCGTCTCCTCGCTAGGTGGTGTTTCCAACGGTTTCCCCCGCGAGGATGGATTCGACATCACTGTCGCCTCGGAGGTGATGGCGATCCTCTGTCTTTCCACCTCGCTCCACGATCTTGAGCGGCGGCTGTCGAATATCATCGTGGCTTCGACCCGGGGACGCACCCCCGTCCGGGCAAGCGACTTGAAGGCGCAGGGCGCGATGACCGCAACGCTGAAGGACGCGATCAAGCCCAATCTCGTGCAGACGCTCGAGAACAACCCGGTCTTCGTGCACGGGGGGCCATTCGCTAACATCGCTCATGGCTGCAATTCCGTTCTTGCGACCAGGCTCGGCCTGAAGCTTGCAGACTACGTGGTGACCGAGGCCGGATTCGGCGCGGATCTGGGGGCCGAGAAATTCTTCGACATCAAATGCCGCAAGGCGGGACTGTCCCCTTCACTTGCCGTGGTCGTCGTAACCGTCCGTGCGCTGAAATTCCACGGCGGTATTCCCAGAAAGGATTTGGGTGGGGAAAACGTTGCCGCGGTCGTCAAAGGCCTCGCCAATCTTGCGCGCCATCTGGAGAACATCCGCAAGTTCGGTGTGCCGGCGGTGGTAGCGGTGAATCATTTTGCATCTGACACGAAGCCGGAACTCGACGCGATCGTGGAAGGCTGCCGCAAACTTGGTTCGCGGGCCGTAGTCTGCCGACATTGGGCAGAGGGCGGTGCGGGCGCCGAGGCTCTCGCCGACGTGGTGATCACGGCGATCGACGAGGGCGCGGCAAACTTCCACACGCTATATCCCGACTCCATGAAACCATTGCAGAAAATCGAAACGATCGCGTTCCAGATCTACCACGCGGGCGAGGTGGTGCCCTCCAGGCAAGCTTCGGACCGGCTCGCCGAGCTCGAACGTCTCGGCTTCGGCAACCTGCCGGTCTGCATTGCCAAAACGCAGTATTCCAATTCGGCTGATCCGGAAGCCTATGGTGCACCCACAGGGCACGTGCTGCCGTTGCGCGAAGTACGGCTGTGCGCAGGCGCGGAGTTCATCGTCGCAATCTGCGGGGACATCATGACGATGCCTGGTCTGCCCCGTCAGCCTTCTGCGGAGTCGATTATGGTCGACCGGCATGGCAACGTAGTGGGACTTTCGTGAGGACAGTGTGACAATGCCGGACGATCTGCATTCTGCGCCGGCGCTCGAAACCCGCCGTCTGAGCTTGCGTGTCCCCACCATGTCCGATTTCGAGGACTGCGCCGCAATGTGGGGCGATCCGCAGGTGACACACTATTTGAGAGGCACGCCGTTCACGCGGGAAGAATCGTGGGCCCGACTTCTTCGTTACGTCGGACACTGGCAGTTGCTGGGATTCGGCTTTTGGGCGGTGCATGAAAAGACAAGCGGACGTTTCATCGGCGAAGTTGGTCTTGCCGATTTCTGCCGCGAGCTCCAGCCGTCGCTCGACGGCGCGCCGGAGATTGGCTGGGCGCTGTCACCCTGGGCGCATGGCAATGGTTTTGCTACGGAGGCCGCGAGCGCGGCGCTCGGATGGATAGCTGCACGCTTTGGGCCGCTGCGAACGGTCTGCATCATCCACCCAGAAAATTCGGCGTCTTTGAGCGTCGCACAAAAATGCAGCTTCACGGAATTTGCGCGCACGAGCTACAAGGACTCGCCCGTCATCCTGTTCGAGCGAGTGCCGAACCTGAAGGATTCGTCCCCCCGGTGATTGTGACCCATTATGGCCATTCCGTGAATTTGTCGCGCGCCATCCCGGACAGCGCGACGATGGAACCTGTCTTGCCGGCAACACTTAGACATAAGGGGACGAGAGGACGCTGGCTTGGCTGCACATATTCTGACGACAGCGTTCAGGCCGCGCCAAAATGCGCAGAAGTTGCTACGTCTGATCAGGCCGTCGCTCGGTACGATGCTCTGGCTCTCCGGCCTCCTACTTCTGGTTGCAGTCTTTCTGATGGTTGCGTCGGCGGCGCTGCAGGAAATGCGAACCTCTCGACTCCAGTCCGACATTTTCACGAAGCAGGCGCGCGAACTGACCTACACGATCGCCCCGGGCGCGAGTGCCTGGTTGCGTTTCCCGAATGGCGGTCCCTATGACGCACGGCTCGGTTACTCGCGTCTTCCGCAATTCATCGCGCGATTGAAGGCGCAACATTTCGCCGTCACGCGTCAGGCGGTCCAGTCTTCCGGTCTCCGCGCAATCGCGGACTCCGACGGCTATGCAATCTACTCCGAGAAGCAGCATGCCGGCCTCGCGCTGAAAGACCGCGCGGGCTCGCCCCTGTACCAGGCCAGCTATCCCGAACGCTCTTACGATAGATTCGAATCGGTTCCGCCTCTTGTGGTGAACACGCTGCTCTTCATCGAGGACAAGGACCTGCTCGAAAAAGACCATCCCCATTACAATCCTGCCGTCGAATGGAAGCGATTCCTCCAGGCCTCCGCGGGATGGATGGCGGGATGGCTCAATCCCCGCCTCAAGCACGGCGGCGGTAGCACGCTGGCGACACAGACCGAGAAGTTCCGGCATTCTCCTGGTGGGCGGACGCAAGGGGTGATTGAAAAACTTCGCCAGATGGATGCGGCCACCTTGCGCGCCTATCTCGGCGGCCCCGACACCTATGCCGCACGCCAGCACATTGTGGCGAGCTGTGTGGATTCGACGCCTCTGGGTTCGCGGCCGGGCTATGGCGAGATTATCGGCGTGGGCGACGGCCTGAGAGTCTGGTACGGAACCGATTTCGCGGAGGCAAACCGAATTCTTGCCGATCCGAATTTTGGAGATATCAGGCGCAAAGCGGAAATCTACAAGCAGGTGCTGAGCCTCATGCTCGCCGAGCGCCGGCCGGCCTGGTATCTCGCCGCCGACCGCAGCGCGCTTCTTGCCCTGACGAACAATTATCTGCGGCGGTTGGCCGCGCAGAAGGTGATCGGCCGCACGCTTTACGACGCCGCGCTTCAAATGCCTCTCCCCTTCCGCGCGCAGGCACCGGCACCCGCGCCGGTATCCTATGTCGGGCGCAAGGGCGCGGATGCCATTCGCACCGAATTGTTGAGGCTCGTCGGCGCCAATAGTCTTTACGATCTCGACCATGTCGACCTCAGCGCGACGAGCACCATCGACGCAGCCGCGCAACGGCGCGTGACCGATTTCCTCGCGCAATTGCGCGACACCAATCAAGTCAGGACATTGGGACTGGAAGGCAAGGAACTTCTAGGCGGCGGTGATCCCGCGCTCGTGAACTACAGTGTCGTGCTCTACGAACATACCGCCGGCCACAATCTGGTGCGCGTGCACGCCGACAGCATGGACCAGCCCTTCGATCTGAACTCGGGCACCAAGCTGCAGCTTGGATCGACCGCCAAGCTGCGCACGCTGATCAACTATCTTCAAATTGTCTCCCGCCTTCATGACCGCTTTGCCGCCCTTCCGCCGCGCAAACTGCGTGCGCTGATGCCGCAGGCGCGCGATCCCCTTTCGCAATGGGCGCTCGGTTATCTCGCCGGTACGCAGGACCGGCGCCTGCAGCCCATGCTCGACGCCGCGATGCAGCGTCACTATTCCGCCGGCCTGGACGGCTTTTTCACCGGCGGCGGCTTCCATGCGTTCCACAATTTCGCGAAGTGGGAAGATTCCGGCAATCCGACGGTGGAAACCGCGTTTGCGAATTCCATCAATCTGGCTTTCATTCGCATACTTCGTGATATCGAACGCTTCTATGTCGCAGAGGACCATCTGCAGGGCGACGCCCTCAGTGATGATCCGAGCGATGCGGCACGGACCGCGTTTCTCCAGCGCTTCGCCGATCAGGAAGGCCGCACCTTCCTCGACAAATTCATCCGCGAATTCCGCGGCCTCGACTCGGAGCAGCGACTCTCATTGTTGGCCCGGAAGACCGGCCCCTACGTGAAGCGGCTGACGGTCGTCTTCCGCTCCGTGCATCCGAGGGCGAGCTTGGCGGAGCTCGACGCCTTCCTCAAACGCGAGACGAAGGGCAGGCTGGATCTCAAGGAGCCGCTCGAAAATCTGTACGCGGCATACGGCATCGATCGTTTCTCGCTCGCCGACAGAGGTTATCTGAGTCACGTGCATCCTCTTGAGCTGTGGCTTGCGTCGTGGCTCGAGCAGCACCCGCAGGCCACGCGCCACGAGATCATGGAGGCCGGCACGCCCGTGCGTCAGGAGGTCTATGGCTGGCTATTCAAGACGCGCAATATGCACAAGCAGAACTGGCGCATTCGCGTGCTGGTCGAGCAGGATGCATTCAAGCGCATTACTGCGGACTGGCGCAGCCTCGGCTATCCGTTCGGCCATCTGGTTCCCTCGCTCGCGACGGCGATCGGCAGCTCGGGCGACCGGCCCGACGCGCTTGCAGAGTTGATGGGCATCATCCTCAACAACGGCGTCCGCCAACCGACCATCGACATCCGCGATCTGCAATTTGCCGCCGGCACGCCGTACGAGACGGATATGTCTGCAGGACATGATAAACCTGTCCGCGTGCTGCCGGTGGAAGTTGCGGCGACCGTGCGCCGCGCTCTGGGCGATGTCGTTCTCGAAGGAACGGGCAAGCGCATCCAGAGCGCCTATCATGCGGCGGATGGACGCCCGCTCGTTCTCGGCGGCAAGACCGGCACTGGCGACAACCGTTTCGACAGTTACAGCGCCGGCCACGCCCTCATCGAATCGCGCGTCGTCGACCGCACCTCCACCTTCGTGTTCTATCTGGGCGACCGCTTCTTCGGCACCATCACTGCCTATGTGCCGGGCCGCAAGGCCGCGCAATTCCACTTTACCAGCGCGCTTGCAGTCCAGCTCCTGAAGACGATGTCGCCCCAGATCCAGCCCTTATTCGAGCGGCCCACTGCGAATAGCTGATGAGTTAGTCCTCGCAACAACCGCAAAGGGCGGGAATACAAGTGTTACATACTCGTCTGCGCATCCTCATAGGCCTGCGAGGCCGAAAGCCAGAGTGTTTCGGCATCGGCGAGGGCACGCATTGCGAGAGCCCTCTGACGGGAGAGCTCCGACGCCTTTGACGGTTCGCGCGCATGCAACTCCGGCGCGGACAAAGCGGTGTCGAATTCGGCGATGTCGCGCGTCAGGCGGGCGATTTCCTGTTCGGCGGCCGCCGCCTTCTCCCTCAGCGGTTTGAGCTGCGCGCGGCGTTCGGCCACGCCGCGCCGCGTGTCGCTCCTGCGCGCATTGTTCCGCTTTTCGCGCGGCACCTTTGCGGGCGAGAGTATTTGGCGGCGATAATCTTCCAGATCGCCATCGAACATCCGCACCGTCCCGTCCGCGACCAAGAGGAGGCGGTCGACCGTCGCTTCGATGAGCCTGCGGTCATGGCTGACGAGCACTACGGCCCCCTCGAAATCGTTGAGCGCTACAAGCAACTGTTCGCGCGCGTCGATGTCGAGATGATTGGTCGGTTCGTCCAGGATAAGAAGATTGGGCGAGTCGAGCGTTGACAGCGCGAGCATGAGCCTCGCGCGCTCGCCGCCCGAGAGTTGGCCCACTCTGGTCAGCGCCTTGTCGCCGGAAAGTCCAAAACCGGCGAGTTGCGTACGCAATTCACGCTCGGATCGGCGCGGACGCAGATGCGCGAGGGTCTGGAGAGGCGTCAGAGCGCCATCCAGCTCTTCGAGCTGGTGCTGCGCGAAATAACCAGGCAGCAGTTTTCGCGCACGCACCAATTCTCCGGAAAAATGCTCAAGCTTGCCCGCAAGAAGCTTGGCGAGAGTCGATTTGCCGTTGCCGTTCTGGCCAAGCAGCGCAATCCGGTCATCGGGATCGAGTCTGAGTGAGACCTCTTCGAGCACCGGCCGGCCTGGCTCATAACCGACGGCAATCCTGTCAAGCGACAGCAGTGGCGGACTCGAAGGCGACGGCTCAGGCAGGCGGATCGGCGCGACGTGCTCGTCGAGCGGGATATCGATCGGCTTCAGCCGCGCAATCATCTTGAGCCGGCTTTGCGCCTGGCGCGCCTTGCTCTGCTTGTAGCGGAAGCGGTCGACAAACTCCTGCATGTGCCGGCGGGCGGTTTCCTGCTTTCTCGCGAACGCCGCGTCCAGTGCGCGCCGCGCCTCGCGGGTTTCGGCGAATGTTTCATAGTTGCCGCTATAGAGCGTGAGGCGGCCGTGCTCGAGGTGCAGGATGAACTCCGCGAGCGCGTCGAGCAGATCGCGGTCGTGGCTGACAATGATTACCGTCCCCCGATATCGGCGAAGGTAATCCTCGAGCCACAGCACGCCTTCAAGATCGAGATAGTTGGTGGGTTCGTCGAGAAGCAGCAGATCGGGCGCCGCAAACAGAATGCTGGCAAGCGCTACGCGCATCCGCCAGCCGCCCGAGAATTCCCTGCACGGACGAAGCTGTTCCGGCGCGGAGAATCCGAGCCCCGCCAGAATCGAAGCGGCGCGCGATGGCGCGGCATAGGCGTCGATCGCATCGAGGCGCGCATGAATTTCCCCCAGCCGGTGGCCGTCGCGTTCCGTTTCGCTTTCCGCAAGCAGGCGGAGGCGTTCGTCGTCCGCCGCCAGCACCGTATCGATGAGACTTGCATCACCCCCTGGCGCCTCCTGTGCGACGCTGCCAATCCGCCATGCCGCCGGCCGCGAAATGTCGCCGCCGTCCGGCACGGCGTCACCGAGCACCAGCCTGAGCAGGGTCGATTTTCCCGCGCCATTACGCCCCACAAGCCCGATGCGCCGACCGGCCGGCAGATGCGCATTCGCGCCGCTCAGGATCTCGCGGCCGGCGATGCGATAGGTGAGGTTTTCAATCGACAACATGGTCGTTTCGCTAGCAGAAGCGAGGGGCTCCTAGCATGTCTTGCGGCGCAACAGGACGGCTTCTATAAGGCGCGCGCGTCGAAATACGGAATGGAGTGCGAGAATGGCGACCGAGCGTACGCTGTCGATTATCAAGCCGGATGCCACCAGGCGCAATCTTACCGGAAAGATCGCGGCACGTCTGGAGGAGGGCGGACTCCGAATTGTCGCACAGAAGCGTATGCAATTGTCGGTTGGCATGGCCGAAGCCTTTTACAATGTGCACAAGGAGCGCCCGTTCTTCCGCAGCCTCGTCGAGTTCATGAGTTCCGGGCCGGTCGTCGTGCAGGTGCTCGAGGGCGAGAATGCCATCACCCGCAATCGCGAAATTATGGGCGCGACCGATCCCGCCAAGGCTGCGCCAGGGACAATCCGCAAGGATTTCGCCGAATCAATCGAAGCAAATTGCGTTCACGGCTCAGACTCGGCTGAAACCGCCATGCACGAGATACGCTTCTTCTTCAGCGAACTCGATATCGTCGACTGAAGGTTTGTCGCCGCAATGACACAGAAAGTCGTCGTCATGACCGGCGCAAGCTCGGGGATCGGCGAGGTCGCCGCCGACCGCCTTGCAGCCAAAGGTGCACGCATCGTCTTTGTCGCTCGCGACAGATCCCGTGGCCAGGAGACGCTGAAGCACCTTCAGGCGATCGCGCCCGACGCGGAACACAAGGCGCACTACGCCGACCTGACGCGCCTCGCCGAGATGAAGCGCGTCGCCACGGAAATCGCGGAATCCGAACCCGAGATCGACATTCTCCTTAACAATGCCGGTGCGCTGTTCAATGCACGCAAAGTCACCGAAGACGGTCTGGAGATGACCTTTGCGCTCAATCACATGGCCTATTTTGTTCTGACGAGCCTCCTGCGTCTGCGTCTCGCAGCCGGCGCGCGCATCGTGTCGACGGCGTCGGATGCGCACAAAGGCGCGCAGCTCGATTTTTCGGATTTGCAGTCGGAGAGGAATTATAGTGGTTTCGGCGCGTATGGACGCAGCAAGCTCTGCAACATCCTCTTCACGCGCGAGCTTGCGCGCCATTTGAAGGACGCCGGCGTGACGGCCAATTGCCTGCATCCGGGATTTGTCGCCACACGCTTTGGCGATCAGTCCGGCGGCGTGATGTCTCTCGCCGTGCGCGCGGCCAAGAACTTCGCAATCACTCCGGAGCAGGGCGCGCAGACCATAGTCTATCTTGCCTCCTCACCTGAGGTGGCGGAGATCACAGGTGGATATTTCTACAAATGCCGCCAGACAACGCCGACGCGCGAAGCACAAAACGACGACGACGCGCGGCGTTTGTGGGAGGCATCGGCGCGAATTGCGGGCATCGCGGCATAGCGCGGCCCGTTAATCATCGTTCTCAATTTTGTGTGCGCCGAGCGTTCGCTCGGCACGCTGCTTTTCGGCCTCTGCCGCCTCACGCAGCTCTTTCGGCGTGCCGTGAACCACGCGATTGGCCGCAGCGCTTTTTTCGGTCTCGTCGCGCCGCTTCGATTTTTTGATGCGACGCAGATTGATGAGTTCGCCCATTCCGGGTGCCTTTCCGTGGAGCCGCCGCGAGATTACCTGCAACTACCTCGACAAAGAAGCAGCGATCCGCGATTCGGCGGCGAGTGCGGCGAGCCTGAGCGCGCTGGCTAGCGGTCGCGTCCCGCGCGCGGCGTCGATCTGCGCAACGAAGGCCGAAAGGCTCAGTCCGGTCCGATGCGCCTCGTGTTCGAGTACGGTCCAGAACTCGGGCTCGATGGCGACACTGGTGCGGTGCCCTGCAATGCTGAAGGAGCGCTTCTTCAGGAGCTGCGCCACGGCAAGCTCAACCACCACCGGCCTACTCCGTTTTGGGGCGGGTCATCTCTTCCGCGCGGACCAGACGGTCGAATTCCTCCGCAGTGACGAATCCCAGCTTTATCGCTTCCTCGCGCAGGGTTGTGCCGTTCTTGTGTGCCGTCTTGGCGACCGTCGCGGCCTTGTCGTAGCCGATCGTCGGCGCGAGCGCGGTCACGAGCATGAGCGAGCGCTCAAGAAGCTCTGCGATGCGCACCCGGTTGGCCTCGATGCCCTTGACGCAATGTTCGGTAAAGCTCGAGGTCGCGTCGCCCAGCAGGCGGATCGACTGCAGAAGATTGTAGATCAGCACCGGCTTGAACACGTTCAGCTCGAAATTACCCTGGCTGTCTGAAATTGTGATGGTGACATGGTTGCCCATCACCTGCGTGCAAACCATGGTGAGCGCTTCGCACTGGGTCGGGTTGACCTTGCCGGGCATGATGGACGAGCCGGGCTCGTTCTCCGGCAAATGCAGTTCGCCGAGGCCTGATCGCGGACCGGAACCCAGCAACCGGATGTCCTGTGCGATCTTGAACAGCGAAGCCGCCAGCGTGTTGAGCGCTCCGGATATTTCGACAACGGCATCGTGCGCGGCCATCGCTTCGAATTTGTTGGGAGCCGTGACGAAGGGAAATCCCGTGATCGTCGCCACGTCTTCGGCGAACAGCTGCGCGAATTTCGGGGGGCAATTCAGGCCCGTGCCGACGGCCGTCCCGCCCTGCGCGAGCTGGCAGAGTCTCGGCAATGCCCCTTCGACGCGCGCAATCCCGTAGGCGAGCTGCATCGCGTAGCCGGAGAATTCCTGGCCCAGCGTCACCGGCGTGGCGTCCTGGAGGTGGGTGCGGCCGATCTTGACGATGTCTGCGAACGCACAAGTCTTTTCGTCAAGCGCCGCACGCAGGTCTGCCAGTCCCGGCAGAAGCACCCGATGGATTTCCGTCACCGCCGCGATGTGCATCGCGGTCGGGAAGCAATCGTTGGACGACTGGCTCTTGTTGACGTGATCGTTCGGATGAACGGGTGACTTGGAGCCCATTTCGCCGCCGAGCATCTCGATGGCACGGTTGGAGATCACCTCGTTCGCGTTCATGTTGGACTGCGTGCCGGATCCGGTCTGCCACACGACGAGCGGGAAATGCTCGTCGAGTTTTCCCTCGGCGACCTCCTGGGCCGCGCGCACGATTGCGTCGCCGCGCCTTTTGTCCAGTTCGCCCAGCGCCGTGTTCACGCGCGCGGCGGCACATTTGACGATGCCGAAAGCATGGACGACTGGCAGCGGCATGCGTTCGCCGCCGATCAGAAAATTTCTGCGCGAGCGCTCGGTCTGTGCGCCCCAATAGCGGTCCGCCGGCACTTCGATCCGGCCGAACGAGTCGCTTTCCACGCGCATTCCCGTCATCTGTTGCCCGCGAGTTTCGGCGGCAAGGCTCATTTCTTGCGGAAGGAGTCGAGGCTTACAACTTCGCCAGGGGCGGCGGGCTTGTCCGCCGGTTGCGGCTGCCCATTACAGGCGCCAATGGCGGGCCTGGACGCCTGGGTGGCGTCGCCCTCCGGTTCGGGCTGGAAGTTCAGTCCGAACTGCACGCCGGGATCTACAAAAGCCGTCAAGGCGCCAAAGGGAATCGCAAGCGTAGCGGGAATTTTCCTGAACGAAAGCGTCACCTCGAAATGATTTTCTTTCACCTTCAGTCCCCAGAACTGATGCTGAAGGATGATGGTCATTTCTTCCGGATATTGTTCGAGGAGGAACTCCGGGATTTCGACTCCGGGGTATCGCGTGCGGAACGAGAGACGGAAATGATGTGCGCCGACGAGCCCCTGTCTTTCGACATGTTTCAGCGCTCCGCGAACGACGTTGCGCAATGCCGCGTCGGTCAGGGCCTTGTAACCGATGAAGTCTTTGGTCATGGAAGCCGCTGTCGTATCCCTTTGAGACTAAGCGCACCTAACCGCGAGTCAATCGGCTGAGCGGCGCATTTTTCTGTGCGCAATCTCAATATCGCGTGGTAGTCACACGTCATCGCCCGACATGGCAACGGAGCCCGATTCCGAAGATTTCGAACTGGCGCGTGCGCCCGGCGCGACCGAACTGTTCCGCGTGTTCAGCACCGGAACTATCGACTGTTTTTCGCGGGCCGTCTCGCTCATGGCACGTCGATGCGGCCGCTCGCTCATCCTTTCGCCTCTGCTCCCGGGACTCGCCTCATTCTGCGGGCGGGTTCCTGTATTTTTCGTTTCGCCGCTCGGCGCTTGAAAGTGTGCCCCCGCGCTTGACGAACAATGGCGCTTGAACGATCGATTGCAGCGATTGTGAAAAGTGGGGAGCTTCTGTTGCCCGGTGCTCCCCGGAACCGCGCTTGCCTATTTAGGCAGCGAGGGCCATTTCGTTATCGTTGGCACCTGTACGATCGGCCCGATAACGGCGGATACCATACCGAGCAAAAGGACAGCCTTTACACGTCCGTCGATCCTATTTCGCCCCCGCCGCAGCGCTCCCTTCGAGCGCTCTGGTGGAGGCGCCGGGTACCGCCCCCGGGTCCGGTCCGCTTATTACGCAGCCGTTTATCGCCATAGTCCGGGCAAGCCCGAACGGGACCTATATAGGCGCTTCGGGTAAAAAATTGAAGCCGGCCCGGTCGCGCCAGGAACCCCTGAGCTTTTCGATGGTTCTGCGGCGCCAAGGCTGTGGCGTCCCGGTCGCGAATTCGTTTCAATGATCGCGACGAGTCGCGGTTGCGGACAATCGGCAATCCAGTGCGCCAATATCTGGACTTGATACAACTGGTGCTCGCGCGGGGCATCGAAAAGCGCGACCGGACGGGCACCGGAACGCTATCCATTTTCGGTCACCAGATGCGCTTCGATCTCGCGGCTGGCTTTCCGCTCGTCACCACCAAGAAGCTCCATCTCAAATCCATCATCTACGAGCTTCTGTGGTTTCTGCGCGGCGAAACCAACGTACGCTGGCTGCGGGAGCACGGCGTCACCATCTGGGACGAGTGGGCGGATGCGGCGGGCGAGCTTGGACCGGTCTATGGGTCGCAATGGCGTTCCTGGCCCGACCCGCACGGCGTGACGATCGATCAGATCGCCGCAGTGATTGACGGGATTCGGCAAAATCCGGATTCGCGCCGGCTAATCGTGACGGCCTGGAATCCGGCCGACATCCCGAAGATGGCGCTGCCACCTTGCCACTGCCTGTTTCAGTTCTATGTCGCCCAGGGCCGGCTCTCCTGCCAGCTTTACCAGCGCTCCGCCGACGTCTTTCTCGGCGTGCCGTTCAACATAGCCTCCTATGCGCTTCTCACCATGATGGCAGCGCAGGTGACGCAACTTGAACCGGGAGAGTTCGTGCATACGCTCGGCGATGCCCACCTTTACCTGAATCATCGCGAACAGGCGTATGAACAGCTGTCACGCGCCCCCTATCCGTTGCCGCAGATGCATCTCAATTCCGCGATCGGAGATATATTCGGCTTCGGCTTTGAGGACTTCACGCTCCAAAACTATCGCGCACACCCACACATCAAGGCGGACATCGCCGTGTGACGCGCGCGCGAATCGAGTCCCAGAAATTCTCTTCCTGCGTGCAGCGGGTTCAATCGATGAACACGCCGTAGTCCACGGATATGACTTCGCCGGTATATTCGTCGATGAGGACGGCATCGGGTCCGTAGCGCACCCAGGTATAGCCGTATGGCGGGGCGAACAGCCCGTAGATACCGAAATCCCCGATCCAGAAAGAGCGGGCGAAGTACAGTCCTGGCAGGCGCTCGCCGAGCGCCCAGCGGCGATAGCGGAAGCCCGGTGGCGCGCGGTACGGACCGGCGTGGAAATGTCGCGTCGCGACCATGGTGCGCCGGAACCTTGCGATATTCGCATGCGAACTCCGAAGCGCCGCCGCGCGGTGCGCCGCCGATACGTGACGGGTCGTTGTCACGACACGACGATGGGTCGTGGTGACGTGGTGGACCGTGTGGCTGACGACGTGGTGCGTGGTCGCGCGCGTCCGTGTGCTGGAACTTGGCCGGACAGACGTGTGAGTGGTTGGCGCCCCGTGCATCGGACTGGGCGCGGTCATTCGCGGCGAAGCCGGATGGCTCGGCGCGGCATGCGGTGCGCCGCCTTGCTGGTGGTTCTCGCCCTGGGCCCATGCTGCCGGCGCGACCGCGGCCAAGCCCAGCGCTACCGCGGAAATCAATAGAAGCTTCATTGGTGAGCCTTCCTCTGCTAAATGAGGCAACCGTAATCTTGGTCTTTTGTTCCAGAAAGTTGTCAAAAGATATCCCTATTCTTGGGCCCCGGCTCCTGATTCCCCGGATGGAAATGACAAAAATCTCAATTCGGGCGGCGGTTTCGGGGGACGAGGAAGCGATCCATTCGCTGCTGTACGAACTTGCCGTCTATGAGCGGCTGACGGCGAATTTTCGGCTTACGCCCGCGATCATCGCGCACGATATCATCGGGACGGCATCGCCCTGTTGTTGTGCCGTTGCAGAATTCGGCGGCGACGCAGTCGGCGTTGCGACGTGGTACCCGATCTATTCCACTTTCGGCGCCTCGCACGGTCTTTATCTTGAGGATTTGTTTGTGCGTCCCGCCCGCCGCGGGCGCGGAATCGGCATGTCGATGCTTGCCTTTCTTGCCGAGTGCGCGCGGGAGGAGGGCGCAACGTACATCGACTGGTCGGTTCTGGACTGGAACAAATCCGCCATTGCATTTTACGAAAAATTGGGCGCCAAACGCGGCGAGGGCTGGCATATCTTTCGTCTTTCCGGCCAGAGGCTGGAAGAATTGCCGGTTCGATGAGTCGTATCGCGATGGTGATCGCCCGAGCCGACAACGGTGTTATCGGCCGGCACGGCAGATTGCCCTGGCGGCTTGCGGAAGACATGCGCCACTTCAAGGCCGTGACAATGGGGAAGCCTTGCATCATGGGGCGTAAGACATGGGACAGCCTTCCCGCCAAGCCGCTGTCTGGCAGGGCCAACATTGTCGTGACGCGAGACGCGGAATTTTTGGCTAGCGGCGCACAAATTGCCCCCAATGTGGACGAAGCGCTGAAGCTCGCGATGGCCCTGAACGCCGAAGAAATTGCGGTCATCGGGGGTGCGGAAATCTATCGTGCCGCTGTTCCGGTTGCGGATCGAATTTATCTGACGGAGGTCCATGCGGATTTCGAGGGCGACACGCATTTGGCGCCGTTTGAAAGAAGGGAATGGCGCGAAAGCGGACGTGACGCGCGGATCGCCCCCGATGGCCTTCGTTACGATTTTGTCGTCCTCGAACGCATCGGGCGGTCCTCGTGACACCGGCACAGATTTCGAATCTTCTTAGTGCGAATCGGCTCCAGCGTGACGCGCAGCCAATCTCAAAAGGGGGCACCATGGCAAATCGGGAGATCGCATCGGGTCTGAGGTTTCCCGAAGGGCCCATCGCCATGGAGGATGGCTCGGTGCTCGTGGTCGAGATCGCTGCGGGCCGCATCACACGGGTCAGGACGGATGGGAGGCATCAGAGGATTTCTGCGCCGGGAGGCGGGCCAAATGGACTCGCGATCGGTCCCGGCGGCGCGCTCTTCGTTTGCAACAATGGCGGAAGTTTCGAATTCCACAAGCGGGGAGGCCTGCTCATTCCCGGGCATGCGCCGCCGGCGCATGCGGGCGGACGCATCGAGCGCGTCGACATTGCGACTGGAAAAGCGGAGACGCTCTATTCGGAATGCGAGGGCAAGCGGCTTATTGCGCCCAATGATCTCGTGTTCGATTCGATCGGCAGCTTCTGGTTTACCGATCATGGAGCCACGACAGGCGAGGGACGCAGCCACGGCGCACTTTTCTACGCCAGGGCAGACGGCTCAAAGATCACGCGCGTTCTCAGGGAGCTCATTACGCCCAACGGTGTCGGTCTCTCGCCCGACGGCAGGACGGTCTATTACGCCGAGACGTTTCCTGGCCGTTTGTGGAGTCTGCCTTTAACCGCTCCCGGAAGGGCCGGAAAGGTTGAAGGATTTGCGCCCGGGACATTCGTCAATGCCTATCCCGGTCTCGCCTATTTCGATTCGCTGGGCGTGCAGGCGGATGGCGGCGTATGCGTGGCGACGCTTCTGGCGGGCGGCATTACGACTTTCTGGCCCGGCACGAAAAAAATGCGACACACCGCAATCGCCGATCCGCTGGTCACGAATATTTGCTGGGGCGGCAAAGCAATGAAGACCGCTTATGTGACGGCATCGGGGACAGGCAAGCTTCTCGCGATCGATTGGCCGCAGCCCGGCCTTCGGCTCGCATACAATGCGTGATCGTTTCGGTCGCTATTCCATCACTATGCGCGGAGCGGGGCGCGTCGGTGCCTTGAGCGTTGCGGCCACGTTCTCGGCAAGCGAAAGGAACGCCTTCGCTTCAGCGCTATGCGGCGCCTGTGCCACGATCGGCACGCCCGCGTCGGATGTCTCGCGAATCGCGGGCACGAGAGGGATCGCGCCGAGAAAAGTCGCTCCAAGTTCCTCGGCGACCCTTCGCGCGCCGCCATCTCCGAAGATGTGACTCTCGCTCCCGCAATGGGGGCAAACAAAAACGCTCATGTTCTCCACAATTCCGAGAATCGGGACCTGCGTTTTCCTGAACATCGCAAGACCCTTGCGGGCGTCGATCAGCGCAAGGTCTTGGGGCGTGGAGACGATGACGGCGCCCTTGAGTGGCACCCGTTGGGCCATCGTGAGCTGTGCATCGCCTGTGCCGGGCGGCATGTCGACGACAAGAACGTCCAGCGGCGCCCAGGCCACATCCGCGAGCATCTGCGAAATTGCGCTGGCTACCATCGGCCCCCGCCACACCATTGGCTGGTCTTCGCCAACGAGGAACCCGATAGACATGGTCTTGATGCCAAACTTCTCGATCGGCTCGAGGACCTTGCCGTCACGCGATTTAGGTTTGTCGTGAATATTGAGCAGGCGAGGGACCGATGGCCCGTAGATATCCGCATCGAGCAGCCCCGTCTTCAGCCCAAGCCGCGAGAGAGCCAAAGCAAGATTGACAGCGACCGTCGATTTTCCAACGCCGCCTTTGCCACTCGCGACAGCAATGACCGCAGCGACTCCGGGAATTCCGCCTGGTGTCGGCTTCGCTCCTTCACGCGCCGCCGCGGCGGCGGCCGGTGCGGCTTGATGATGCGCGGTCAGCACAGCGGTCACTGAAAGCACGCCGGACAATGCTGCGACGGCTGCTTCGGCTTCCCTGCGCAGGGGGTCCGCTGCGGCACCCCGTTCCGCCGGTACCTCGATCGCGAAACTGACATGCCCGCCCTTCAGGACCAGACCCTCCACCATTCCGCCTTCCACGAGTCGCTTGCCGTTCGCCGGATCGACGACGCGGTTGAGCGCGTTCAGCACATCTTCGCGACTCACCGCCATATCCGTCACCTGGCCCTTTGCCAACGCGGCGCGGCACAGCGCCGCTGAAATCACAGCTGGCTGTTTCGTTGCGCCCGAGGAGAGATGAACATATAACCGCTTCGTCTCGGAAAACCAACGAACGGGCTGGGAAATCCGGGACTCACCTTTTGGATCACAACATGCCTTGGAATACGCAATCCGGCGGCGGCAACGGCCAGGGACCCCGCGGTCCGTGGGGACGCGGACCGAGTGGCGGCAGCGGAGGTCGTATGCAGCCTCCCGAACTTGAGGATTTTCTCCGCAGGCTTCAGCAGCGGCTGGCGCGTGCGCTGCCAGGCGGTGCGCTCACTGCGGGCGGCATAGCCGTGGTCGTGTTGGGACTTGCCGTCATCTGGCTTCTCAGCGGGGTCTATTTTGTTACCGCGCGCGAACAGGGAGTGGTGCTGCGTTTCGGCCAGTATGTCGCGCGCACGCCGCCGGGCATAAACTATCACCTGCCCTGGCCGATCGAAACCGTCGAGACGCCGGAAGTGACCACGGTCAATCAGATCACGATCGGTTATCGCACAGGCAACGAAGCCGCCGACGAGAGCCAGGGCGAGGACACGCGCGAAGAAAGCCTGATGCTCACCGGTGACGAAAATATTGTGGACGTAAATTTTACGGTCGGCTGGGTCATCAAGGACGCAGCAGAATATCTCTTCGACGTCGACAATCCGCCGCAGACCATCAAGGCGGTCGCCGAAAGCGCCATGCGCGAAGTGGTCGGCCAGACGCAGATCGAGCCGATCCTCACAAAGGATCGTGCGCCGATTGAGAATCAGGTGCGAGATCTGATGCAGCAGACTCTCGACACCTACCGGGCTGGGGTCGCCATTACCCAGGTGAAGATGCAGAAGGCAGACACCCCTGCGGATGTCATCGATGCCTATCGCGATGTTCAGGCGGCTCGCGCAGACCAGGAGACGATGCGCAACAAGGCCGAAGCATATGCCAACCGGATCATTCCCGAGGCGCGCGGCCAGGCGGCCAAAGTTGTGCAGGACGCCGAGGCCTATCGCCAGCAGGTGATCGCCCAGGCGGAAGGCGAAGCCAAGCGTTTCCTCTCGGTTTATGCCGAATACCGCAAATCGCCCGACGTGACCCGCCGGCGCATGTACCTTGAGACCATGAGCACGATCCTCGCACCGATGAACAAAATTATCCTGGACGCCAATGCTGGCCACGGGGTCGTGCCCTACCTGCCGTTGCCGGGTCTCGAAAAGCGCACGCCAAGCGTCAGCGTTACCGAATCTGCGCCGTCCGCCAACGCGCCCCAGGCATCGAGTGCTCCAGCTGCGGGAGGCCAGCAATGAGGCGCGTTGTCCTCGTCGCGGCCGCTCTTGCGCTTGTGCTGGTTTTCTGGCTCGGGACGTCGAGCTTCTACACCGTCGACCCGACCGAGCAGGTTCTCCTGCTGCAATTCGATGCTCCGTTGAAGGTCGTGACGGACGAGGGCTTGCACGTGAAGGTTCCCTGGATGCAGACGATCCAGGTGATCGACAAGCGGCTTCTCAATCTCGAGGCGCCGGCGGAAGAAGTCATTACCCAGGACAAGAAACGCATCGTCGTGGATGCATTCGCGCGCTGGCGTATCATTGATCCGCTGCGCTTCTATCAGACGCTGCTCGACCAGACCGGCGCGCAGCTTCGGCTCAATCCCTATCTCAGCTCGGATCTTCGCCGCGTGCTGGGCTCACAGACATTCGCCACCATGCTGTCGAGTTCGCGCGCCGATCTGATGCACGACATTCGCGACGATCTGAACCAGGAATCGCGTCGTCTTGGCGTTGAGATTGTCGACGTACGCATACGCCACGCCGACCTGCCGGCGCAGAACAGCGACGCAATCTACAAGCGCATGCAGCAGGAGCGCAAACGCGAAGCGAACGAGTTCCGCGCCGAGGGCTCGGAAATTTTGCAACGAATTCAGGCGCGCGCCGAGCGCGAGGCGACGGTGCTGATCGCAGAGGCTGGCCGTGAATCGCAGATCCTGCGCGGGGAGGGCGAAGCGGAGCAGACGAAGATTCTTGGCGACGCGTACGGCCAGGATCCGGATTTCTTCGCCTTCTACCGTTCGATGCAGGCTTACCGCGACGCGCTGCCGGCAGATACGACGAGCGTCGTTCTTTCGCCAGACAGCGAGTTCTTCCACTATTTTGAGCAGGCGCAAAGCGCGCCCGCTGCGCCAGTCGCCGCCCGGCGGCGGCGTTGAACAACCACACGGGAATCCGGCAGGAGCCTGCACGTCAGCGGTGAATCGCGGAGAAGAAAAGATCGCTTTCGACGACACAATTGGTTGCCCGACGAATTTTTAATCGTCGCTCAATCAAAATTCGCTCGACATGTGCGCCGGGACGCGAGAAAGAAGAATAAGCGCGGGGGCATGGAGTCCATCCAGGGAGGAACCATGCCAAGCTACGAAATCTGCTATCTCGACAATGACGGTTCGCTGAGCTGTACGTTCTCGGCCGAATGCGCCAATGAAACGCACGCCAAAGTGCTCGCCCACGCCATGAAGCTCAGCGCCTGCAGGAAGTTCGAAGTATGGCAGGAGCGCAGGCTCGTCTATGAGCGTCCGCAGCATTTTGAGCCCGAACCGGCCCTTCACTAAGGGCCGCCGGTTCTTCACTTTGGCCCTTGGCAGGATGCCAGGCTGATCATATGTGAAGTCGTGCGAGGCGTGGGAGGTGTGAAATGTTCACATTTCTGTTCGGGATTTTTGCGGTTTTCTGGTCGGCCATTTTCGCCGTGGTGGGCGTGAGCCTGTTCGTTGGGCTGGTGATCCCGTTCCTTCTCTTGGCTCTCGTCTTCCGGCTGGGCCTGGTTCTCGTCAAGCTCGGCCTCGCAGTGGTGTTGATCGCACTCCTCTCCGTCTGCCTTTTCTGAGGCTCCGGACCGAACGTCAGGCAATGCCGCAATTCGTCACAGGCGATCCTGCGATCACGTGCCTTTGATGAGGTTGCGAGGAATCGGGTTTTACACTGGCGCGAGTGCTGGAACGGGAGGGCGCGCGCATGAATGCGCACAATCGCTCGACGGGGGCGGCGATCCTGTTTGGCGGCTTGATCGCAGGTACCATCGACATTGGAGCAGCGACGCTGATCAATTGGGTAAACCCGATCGTGATCCTGCACGCGATCGCGAGCGGAGTGCTCGGTCGGGCGTCCTTCTTCGAGGGAACCCCGTCCGCAATTCTTGGAATCGTGCTGCAATGGGCGATGTCGCTCGTCATTGCCGCGTTTTATGTCATGGCGTGCAGATCGCTGCCCGTGCTTGCGCGCCGGTGGGTTGTGGGAGGTCTGGCCTATGGAGTGGTGATCTTCTTCGTCATGAATTTTGTCGTGGTGCCACTTTCCATGGCCATGGCCAAACCCCATCTTCCGCATTTTTCGCCCGCCAAGTTCGGCGAGAATATGCTCGCAATGCTCCTGTTTGGTCTTATCGTCGCCTTCTTCACGCCGCGCTCTGCGGACCACAGGGGTGCAGAAAGCCGCTAGTCTAGTGCGAGCCGGATGCAAGACGGGCAACTGTCCGTTCCCCCGATCCGGCCCTTCGCAAAGGGACTAACCAGCCGTTAATTTCGTTGCGCCATTCTGTAGCGTATATCCTGGGTTAGTTGGAAAAACGCATGACAGCATCGGCACGACCGGGCAGCGGCCTGGAGAAACGCAAACAAAAGCGCGCCGAAATGAGATTGAAAGGTAAGCTGTTCGTTCCGCAGCGCGGCTGCGAGGACGATTGCACCATCATGGATTTTTCGACTGACGGCGCTGGCGTCAAATGTGTCGGCTCCGCGCCGATTGGCACCAAAGTCGTGCTCTACATCGAATGTTTTGGACGTTTCGAAGGCACGGTTGTCCGGCGCGACCGGATCCGGCTCGGCGTGGAATTCCAGTCGAGCAACGTGAAGCGTGAACGCACGCGGGAGCAGCTTTCCGATTTCGTCGCCAACGGCATGACAGTTCGCGCCCCCACCAGAACGGGGACACGCGCAAGGGAAATGCCGCCGCTGCATCATTTCATTGCCGCCGACGGAAGAAAAATCGATTGCGAGATTGTCGACATTGCGCTTGGCGGCGCTTCCCTGAAGACCACGGAACGGCCCCGCGTCGGTGAAGTGCTTGCCTTTGGCGAAACGGCGGGACGCGTCGTGCGCCACACGGACGAAGGCATTGCCGTGCAGTTCGTCGGCCGCCGCGCCGCCGATTGCGCCGCCTGACTCTTGCTTCCGACAAAGTCGAATTGCGCGGTTGCGCTTGGAGCATCATAAGAGCCATTGGCGCGTTCTGTAACGTGTGACATAGCCGGCTACCTGGGCAAGCTCGGCAGCGCGGCCCCCCGCTATTGAAGGCATCGATCATGAAGCTCGTCACCTATTTGGCCGGAGCCGGACCGCGTCTCGGCGCGGTCGTCGGCGACGGCGTCGTCGATGTCGCCAGACACATCTCGGGTATGCCAGCCGACATGATTGCGCTCATTCGGCACTGGAGTTCCGCCAGGCCGCGCCTCGAACAGGCTCTTGCCGGCCGTCCCGACCGGCGGCTTTCCGACGTCAGACTCCGTTCGCCGGTCGCTCGACCAGGCAAGATTCTCGCCATCGGGCTCAACTATCTAGATCACATAGAAGAGACAGGTGCACAGCGGCCACGGTATCCAACGTTTTTTGCAAAAATGCCCACGGCTGCCAATGGTCCGTTCGACGCGATCGATCTTCCAGCGGTGTCCGATGAGCTCGACTACGAAGCCGAACTTGTCGTGGTCATCGGCCGGCGCTGCCGCAACGTGCCGCGCGCCCGCGCGGGAGAGGTCGTGTTTGGATACTGCGTCGGCAACGATGTCAGTGTGCGCGATTGGCAGAAGCGCACAGGTCAGTGGACACTCGGCAAATCATTCGACACCCACGCCCCCTTCGGACCCTGGATCACGACCGCGGACGAGCTCGATCCGCACGCGCTTGGAATTCGCGGTTTCGTCAATGGCGAACTGCGGCAGAACTCCAACACGAAGCAGATGTTGTTCGACTGCGAGGCGCAAATCGAACATTTGAGCCAGGCAATGACGCTGGAGCCGGGCGATCTCATCTTCACCGGTACACCGTCGGGCGTGGGCATGGGTCGCAATCCGCCGCTCTATCTGAAGGTGGGCGATGTTGTGCGCGTCGAGATCGATGGTCTCGGTGCAATTGAAAACCGGGTGGAAGTTGTATCCGCCGCACCAAGGATCGAATAGCCCAAGGGTATTCTAGACATCCTCGCCAGGCGAATGGCTGTGCGAGGCGGCGCGCGCAGCGGCATCCTCGAGCACGTTTCGCTCGCCGCCCTCGAGCGCTGCTTCTGCCTCCTGGCCGAGTTCGGCGATCTTGTCCCGATGGCGCTGAACGAACCTTGTCTCACCCTGGCGAAATCTCCGCGCTGCTGTGTAGTTGCCTTCTCCCAGAACTTCCTTGGGGGCGCGTCGCGCTGTCACGGCGGGTGACCGCGTTTTCTTTACGGCAACCCTCTTGGTTCTTTTCACCAAAGCTTTTTTTCGCCCCGGGGCCACCCGCTTTCGCGCAGCTTTCGCACGTGATTTCGTCGGCGCCCGCGCCCTGATCCTTTTTGTTTTGGCGCGCGCAGTGCGTGCAGGTTTCGCCGTTTTTCTTCCCTTACGTTTCTGGGCAGGCTTCTTCATCTTGTCCTCCTCGCGGGAAACCTCGCGAGACATCATGCTCCGCGCAGTCGGCGATTGCCACGATTTTCAATCGCCAGGGTCGCAAGAGCAGTCAGCGCGGCAAGAGTCGCCAGCTTCTGATCTTCGCCCCACGGTGGACCGAGGCGCCTACCCATCTCCTGAAGACGCGTTGTCAGTTTTTCCGGTGTGACTTTCAGCCCGCCGGCCGCGAGCGATCGAAGATCGCGTTCCGGCACGCGTCCGACTTTCAAACCGAGACGCGCGCAGGCCTCGACCAGAGCATCGCGGTAAAACACGCCTTCCGCCGCGTGAATTCGCGAGTGCGCGGCGAGAATGTCTGCGAGCGCGCTCGGCAATTTGCTGTTGCCCGCGGGCACGCAGGCCGCGCGAACGGTCATGCCTTTCTCCGCCAATGCGGCGAGCAAAGACTGAATTTCGCGTTGGGCGGCCGCGACTGCCTGGTCCCGCGCCGCAGCGATCAGATATTCGGCTTGTCTGAGGTCAATCTCGGCCGCCTGGTGATAGACAAAGCGCGTCGATGACGGCTCGTAGCCGATGCGCCGACGCTCCAGCACATCGCAGTCCTTCGTCACCGCTACAGCCGCAGCCCAGCCCGTGTGCGCCCGGAAGCCGAGCGCTGCGATTGTTTGTCCACGCATGATGCGACCCCGCTTGCTTCAAATTAGCACGCGAGGCTGGCAGAAGCGGAGAAAACGACTTCGCCACGAAGGGGTACGAGGGGGCTGCGTGTACGGGGACAGCGACCCCGGACAAGTCGGGCTCTCGCCCGCGCCCCGAATGTGGGCGGGACGTCCGCGGTCCCGGGGATAAGCGGTTCCCAACCGTCCCAGATACTCAGTGGGTCGTGTGGGTTCCTTCAAGATGGCGGTATTCCTGCTGGCGCGTCGCGCGCAATCCCTCCATCCCGAATTCCTTGATCGCGTGCTGCCACGACACGAACTCCTCGACGCTGAGTGCGTAGCGGGCGCAGGCGTCGCCGAGCGTGAGGAGGCCGCCTTCCACCGCAGCCACGACTTCCGCCTTTCGGCGTGAGATCCAGCGCCGTGTTTCGGGCGCCGGCAGGTCGGGCAATGTCAGCATGGCGCCGTCCGGTCCAGTTACAAATCTCGCTTCGTCTTTCAGATGTCTGGCAAGGCGTCCCATCGTCACGTCTCCGCGCTTGAGTCCCGTGATGCGAGAGTCCTGACGCGAACAAACGGTTCCGCGACACGGCAGCCAAATCTCTGTCACTGATTTAGTTTGCATGAACGTCGTGCCCGGCCGTTAAGAAACGAGCAACGAATCGGGCAGACTCAACCCAGGCTGCGGCCGATCCAGACCACGCGGCCCATGATGGCGATGTCGTCGGGCTGGATGTTGTCATAAGTGCGGTAGGCGGGATTGTCGGACTTGACCGTGAGAAGCTTTGTCACCGGATGCATGGATATGCGCTTTACCTGCAACATGTCGTCGATCCGTATGACGTAAAGGCCCTCCCGGCGCGCGTTGGTTTGGGCCGGATCGACCAGCGCATGATCTCCATCGTGGAGGGTTTCCCACATCGAGTCGCCGGAAATCTCCAGTACGAAGAGCCGATGAATGTCGCTCGACATCCGCCGAAGCCATTGTTCGCGAAACATCAGATGGCCGGCGGGCTCGTTGTCCTGTGCCAGTGCCCCCGCGCCAGCAGCGGCGCGCAGGTCGAAGACGGGCACCGACAAATAGTCCGGCGTCAGCCGCGTTTCGCCAGCGATCTCCCCGATCGTGACATCGAAAATCTTGGCAAAGCGGCGCAGGAGGGGAAGCGACAGACGCTGATCTTCCCTTTCGTAACGGCCGACGGAGACCGCGGTGGTATTGAGCTTATTCGCGAGCTGCTGCTGGGACATGCCTCTCGCGTGACGAATCTTGCTGATATTGTTCATCTTCATAGTGAACAATACCGCAACGCTTATTCATAGAACCGAATAGGTTGACTATAGGACTGTATTGGTCATAATCCGGGTACGAAATCGTCCTCGGGAGACCAGACATGCGCCCCTTAGAGAAATCCTGTCCCGCCAGCACGGGCCTGACGCCCAGGCAGCGTGAGTGTCTCGACGCGATTGAGGCCCATCTGACTCAAACCCGGACGATGCCCAGCATCGAGGAACTGCGCGTCGCCCTGCAATCGGGCTCCAAGGCCGGCATCCTTCGCCTGCTGAGACAACTCGAGGAGCGTGGCCGGATCGAACGCTTGCCGAACCGGGCCCGCGCCATCCGCCTTCTGAACGGCGACTGCTGTCCGCAATGCAGGACGCTCCTTGAGAGGGAGGCGGCATGAGCGCTTCGACGCGACCGCTGCTCGACGCTTGCCGCGTCTACCGCGACGCGCAGGCCCGCTACACGCGAGCCTTCGCCAGGGGTGATGTTCAAGCGATCGAGGACGCGTTCAGCCGCATGCAGGAACTCGGACGAGCTTTCCGCGATGGCGTGCGTTGGGCCGAGGAAAAGGACGCCGCGGCAGGAGCGCGTTCGCGATGAGCAAACGCTCGCGAAAGGAGCGCGCCAGGACTGGCCCTGCGCCGGGTCAGCCAATTCCGAAGCCGGGGCCCGGGAAGGTCTACGTGCGAGAGTTCGTATCGGCACGCACGGGCCGCGAGGAGCGCTTCCGCAATATCGGCGAGCATCCGCTGACGCTTGCCCACGCACGCGGAAAGATTGGCGACGAACAGTTCGCCGCCGGCGAAGAATTGCGCGCGCTGTGCGAACTGCGCGCGGCCGGTGGACGGGACAGCACCGACATGTCGCCGCCCGGAGGGAGTGGAAACGGCGCGGGCCTCGCCTTCACCCAGACGCAGGTCGATGCGATCCGCAAGCTCGAACGGTTGCGTTCGCGGCTCAAGACCCGCGACTGGATCATTCTCGAGAAATTTTGTGGTGAAGGTTGGCCGATGGCCGAGGCCGTGCGGGCGGCAACGCTCTGTCATCCCAGCGGAGTTCTCTTCCGTATGCAAGAAGCACTCGATGAACTTGTCGCGGCACGGCGCGGATACATTCTGTGGAAACAGGAAGAGTGAGACCGCAATTTGGATTGCGATGCGTCGCAGGCCGTGAACGCCGCATGAATGGCGGCTTCAGAGCGCGTTCAATGCCGAAACTGCACATTCGCGCGTCACGGCCGGCCAATCACGGTGGCCGCGAGAGTATGGAAGGACACAATCATGAATCTCAGGACAATGGCGCTCGTTGCGGGGCTGGGACTTGTCACGGCCATTGGGGCGGGTGCGGCCTTGGCGCAGACCGGCGGGCAGGGTGCTCCATATGCCGGCACGGAAGGCGCCCAATATGGCAATGTTCCACATCGTCATTTCGGCGCAGTAGCCCTGATCCGGCAGGAGATGAAGGCGGGCCGAATCAGCGAGCGCGAAGGCAGCTTCCTGGTGCGGAAAATTCACGAGCTGCGCGCCCAAAGGCGCGAGCAGCGGCAAGCCTATGAGAGTCGCGGCATGAACGAGCCGCAGGGCACGCCTCCACGGACGCAGTAAGGCCTCATCGCGGCCGCGCGTCGCTCCCATCTGGGTAGTCGGTTTGCGCTCATGGGTGCTAAGACAGGCCGAGAGACCCCTCACCCATTTCCGAACGTCGGCGAGGATTCGAATCGACCCGGCCTGAGGCCGCAGTCAACAGCGTACTGCCAGCGGCGCATCTCCGGCAATCAGGTTTTCGCCCTACAATGCAAGCGGCGCGGCGCTGCAGTTCCTGGCGATGAAATCCTCGTGGGTCGGCATGTTCTCCACCGTGCGCTTTATACCGGCACGCACCTTCGCCAGCTCCGCGCGCATCTCGCCAATGCCATAGGCGTTGGTGAGCGGAGGATAGGATTCCGGAGTCAAGCCCTGATTGTACATCACGGTCAGCCAGGGCCTCGGCCCCAATATCTCGCCGGGGTTGATCAAAATACGGCCGTGCCTTTGAAACATCTCCATTCTGACACGCAGCGTATCGGGAATGGACATGTGCTTGCAGTAGCGCCAGAACTCGGTGTCCTCGCGTTCCGTCGCGTGAAAATGCAGAATGATGAAATCGCGGATCCACTCGAAGCCGAAGCGCATGCGGCGACTGTAGTCTTCACTGACCAAAGGGCCGCAATCCCTGTCGGGAAAGAGCTTGATCAGGCTCATGATCGAGGTCTGGGTAAGGTGAATGCTTGTCGATTCCAGCGGCTCCACAAAGCCGGAAGAAAGCCCGATGGCCACGCAATTCTTCTTCCACGCCTCCTTCCGGAGGCCTGCCGCGAATTTGAGCAGACGCGGCTCGGCGAGAGGCCGTCCCTCAAGGCTGGAAAGCAGCGCGTCGGCAGCTTTGTCCTCGCTGATGCAGTTGCTCGAGAACACATAGCCATTGCCAACCCGGTGCTGGAGGGGAATGCGCCACTGCCAGCCCGCTTCCCGCGCGGTTGCGCGCGTGTAGGGGGTGAGCGGTTCCGCGCGTTCGCACGGCACCGCGAATGCCCGGTCGCAGGGCAGCCAGTGCGTCCAGTCTTCAAATGGGACCTTCAGCGCCTGCCCGATGAGCAGCGCACGGAATCCGGAGCAATCGATAAACAGGTCGCCTTCGACGCGTTCCCCCGATTGAAGGACAACAGCATCGATGAATCCGTTTTCTCCGCGCAGTTGCACATCGACGACCTTGCCTTCCATGCGCTGGACGCCGCGCTTCTCTGCGTAACCGCGCAGGTATTTTGCGTAGAGCACCGCGTCGAACTGAAACGCATAGGCATAGGTCATCTCCGAGCTGTTCTTTGGCGGACGCTCGAACCGGTTCCGCCGCGAGGCCACGCTGCACATGGAGTAGTCGTCAAAATCCGGGTCCCTGCCGTCGACGGCGAGCTTCAGCAAGTATTCATATACAGGAGGAAGCACGGTGCTGCTGGTTGCGGTGTGCGAACTGAAACCCGACCCCGCGAGCGGATTGAAGTACACGTGGCCGGGGCGCTTCCAATCGACGAACTCGATGGCGAGCTTGAACGAACTTTGCGTGTTCCGGATAAAATCGTTCTCGTCGATCCCAAGAAAGCGATTGAATTCCTTGATGGGCGGGACGGTCGACTCGCCGACGCCGACGATCCCGATTTCCTCGGATTCGACAAGAACGATCCGGCACGGCTCGTGCCGCGTGGCGACGGACAGTGCGGCGGCCGTCATCCAGCCTGCGCTTCCGCCTCCGACGATCACGATTTTGCGGATTGTCTTGTCCGGGGCGGATTTGCGACCCGCTTCATCGACAATCGCGTTCATGGCGCAACCCCATCGCGATGATTGCGATCACTAATTCTTTCTATCAAATTGGCTCCTCCGGACACCCCCACACCACCCATGGCAATATCGCACCAAATACGGTTGCAGCCAACACCGCGGTAACAATCGGGGCAGCCAATCCTCCCGGATTAAGTTGCCCCTTTGCATTTCGCAGCGTGCCCGCAATCTCAGAATTCCGGGAGCCCGTCTACCAGATCGTCCGGCATTTGATCGGCGGAAGCAAGCCTTCTTTGGCGCCGCAAGAATCGGTGATGATGTCTGCTGTTTGGTGTCCACATTCCTCATAGGAACCTGCAAGAACAACGGCAGCGTAGGCCTGTTCATGGTGATGGCGCTGAGCGAGGGCATTCGCGTGCCACTCTTCCCGTCGCTCACGATTCGGGCGAATACTTTAATGGGTCCCAAGTATGTGACCGTGCAGGATCTGTGACCAAGACGCGGCCGGTATGACGTGCTCCGCCCGTGGGCTGGCCGTCAGTGGCGGAAGTGCCGGATTCGGGTGAAAGCCATCGCCAGGCCCGCCCGATCCGCGGCTTCGATCACGGCCTCGTCCCGGATCGATCCGCCCGGCTGAATGACCGCCGTCGCTCCCGCTTCGGCGACCGCCAGGAGACCGTCGGGGAAGGGAAAATAGGCGTCCGATGCCGCAGCGGAGCCCTTCGTTCGCGTTTCCGGGAGGTGCGCCGCTTCGGCGGCCTCGCGCGCCTTCATCGCAGCCATGCGGGCCGAGTCGACACGGCTCATCTGGCCAGCGCCGATGCCCACCGTCTGCAAATCCTTCACGTAGACAATCGCATTGGACTTCACATGCTTGCAGACGGTGAAGGCGAACAGCATGTCGGCAATTTCGCGCGCCGTCGGCTGGCGACGGGTTACGAATTCCAGATCCGCCTCGGTGACATGTGCCGTGTCGCGGGATTGCACCAGAAACCCTCCCGCGACGCTCTTGAATGCCAGCCCGTCGGCACGCGGATCGGGGAGCCCTCCCGCGAGGAGCAGCCGAAGGTTCTTTTTCGTCGACAGGATTGCGCGGGCGCCTTCATCGGCATCCGGCGCGATGATCACTTCCGTAAACAGTTTCGCGACCTCTTCTGCCGTCGCCGCTTCGAGCTTGCGGTTGAACGCGACGATGCCGCCAAAGGCGCTGACCGGATCGCCGGCCAGCGCGTTCGCATATGCCTCGCGCTGCGTAGTTGCCAGGGCCACGCCGCACGGATTGGCATGTTTGACGATAACGCAGGCGGCATGGGCGCGCGGATCGAATTCGGCCGCGAGCTCGTACGCCGCATCGGTGTCGTTGATATTGTTGTAGGACAGCTCCTTGCCCTGCAGCTGTTCGGCGGTTGCAACACCGGAGCGCTTCTCTTCATCCGTGTAGAATGCGGCCCGCTGGTGCGGATTCTCCCCATAGCGCAGCGATTGCCTGAGCCGGCCCGCGAAGGCACGGCGGCGCGGCGGCGATGAGTCGCCGCCTTTGGTCTCTTCGTTCGCGAACCAGTTGGATACCGATGCATCGTAGGCCGCTGTTCGCGCAAATGCCGTTTGCGCGAGACGACTGCGCAAGCGTCGGCTGGTGGCGCCATCGTGCGCTGACATTTCGGAAAGGACGATCGCGTAGTCTTCCGGATCGACGATCACCGTGACCCAATCATGGTTTTTCGCGGCGGCGCGGATCATCGCCGGTCCGCCAATATCGATGTTCTCGATTACCTGGTCGAAATCCGCGCCGTTCGCCGCGGCGGCTTCGAATGGATAGAGGCCCGCGACAAGAAGATCGATCCCTTCGATCCCGTGCGCGCGCATCGCTTCGGCGTGATTCGGCATGTCGCGTCTGGCTAGGAGACCGCCGTGGATTTTGGGATGCAGAGTCTTCACGCGCCCGTCCATAATCTCCGGAAATTCAGTGATTTCGGAGACGTCGGTCACGGCCAGGCCCGAATCTCTCAAGACTTTCGCGGTGCCGCCCGTCGAAATCAACGTCACATTGCGCAGTGCCAGGGCGCCTGCGAATCCCGCAAGGCCTGTCTTGTCAAATGGGGCCAGCAACGCGCGGCGGATCGGACGCAGGGTCATGCAATCGTCTTACTTTCGGAGAACCCAAAAATGAAGTGTCAGAGCGACACTGATCATAAGGCAGGTGACAATCGGACCGTATGTGTGGACGCCCGCCCCTTGATCCCGATGTCGCCCGGCAGGCGCCCGAGGCCCAGACGCCGGGGCCAGGGCCACAGCCACCCGCCGCAACAAATACTGCTCTGATGACGATCAGGGTCCTGCGCGGGTCCATCAAGGGGGCATTCACACCCGGATCGAACGGCGTGCAAGTGCGCTTTATTGACCCGCGGAAAGGCCCGGCTATGATCCGCCGCTCCATTCGCTTCCCCCTCGCCTCGTGCCCCTGTGGCGGAATGGTAGACGCGGCAGACTCAAAATCTGTTGCTGGCGACAGCGTGCTGGTTCAAGTCCGGCCAGGGGCACCAGCGCCGCCCCAAGCTGTGAACCCGGGGGCCGGTAACTATACGGAAGCAGCATCGCGGCCTGCGGCTACCTCCGCGTCTGCGGAAGGCGTTCCGAAGGCATCGATATCGGACTCGCCCGCATTCACAAAAGCCCACGCAGGGGACCTCGAATCGCCGAGCCTGATTTCTGCTTTCCGCGGAGGCAAACATCCTGCTTGCGGGAGCATCCGTCTCAGCGTAGCTTTGGGGGCAATAGACGGGCAATCATTCCCGTTTAGAAACTACCCTAGGGGGTTTTTCATGACGAAGACTGCACTTTTGGCCTCCGCGGCCGCCGTTGCGTTGTCCGCGGGCAATGCATTTGCTGCCGCTCCTCTCGCTATGGGTCACGGAACGCCCCAGCGGGTCATCTCGGTAACGCCGTCCGCCACGTTGTATGACCAGACCAGCGATGTGCTTGGCGGCGCGCTCGGCTCGCAGAACTTTGGGAGCCCCGATTCGCTCTACAACGACCAGGGCGCGGACGACTTCACGGTTCCAGCAGGCGCTAAGTGGAAGATCAAAGAAGTCGACATACCGGGCGTAAACTACGGTTCAAATCCGGCCTCGTCCCTGAACGTCATCTTCTATAAGGATAAAGCTGGCCTGCCGGGAAAAGTGGCGTCGGAATGCGACAATCAAAGCAGCTCCGGTTACAATGGTAGCGGTGGTTATGCGATCAAGATCAATGGCGCGACTTGCACCGGCGGCGTGGGGCCGAAGCTTAAAGGCGGCGCGGGTGGCAAGACGTACTGGGTTTCTGTCATCGCCAATCAGGACTTCAGTACGGACAGCCAGTGGTTCTGGTCGATGAACGGCGTGATCCATGGAAATGACGCCCAGTGGCAGAACCCGGGCGGCGGCTTTGGCATTTGCCTGACCTGGTGCAACACCGCTGGTGTGGTCGGCTACACCGCTGACTTTGCGTTCACTCTGAAGGGCAAAGGCTGAAGAGATAAGGTTCGATAAGCCAAAAGCTACATTGGGCGGCCTGCGAGAGGACGTCCAGGAACTTGAGAAGGGGCGGCCGCTGGCCGCCCTTTTTTTCGGTATGTCCGACCGGCGGCTCCTTCCGATTTTGATGGGAGTGAGGTTTGCAGTGCCAGCGATTCTGGCCTAGAGCAGGTTTCGATCAAATCGATGCGCCCACAAATGACAGACCATGATTAATTCGATCTGATCGCATCGCGTTCTCATTGCGGAACAACATCGATCTGATACGGATGCGCGATACCTGCATTCAGGCGGCCCTCTCTCGCCGGCCCTCTCCCCCGGGGAGGGCGAGATCATTGTCAAGATGAACGAGCGCATTCAACCGCCCACATATCGGGCGGACATTTCTGGCGAAGCCGGAGTCGCAGACGCCTTTGCGCTGGCGGCCGCGCGGCTTCGCGGGACACGCCGGCTCGGCAGCGCGCGCCTGCGTCAGATTGCTTCAGATCTTCGCGCCAATGTGCCCGAACGCGCCGAACAGGACCTCCGGGAGTACCTCGCCGAACATCCGGAAGACGCTGATGCGCTGTGGCTTTTGGCGCACGTCATGATGCGCCTCGGACGCCTCAGAGAGGCAGTCCCGCTGCTGGAGCGCTGCGCGGAACTGGCGCCGGATTTTGCGCTCGCCCGCTTCAACTATGCGAAGCTGCTCTTTCATTTCTGCCAATTCCCGGCCGCCCTGAGCGAGCTGGAACAGCTGCTTGGCTCTGACCACCACAATCCGATATTCCTGGAGCTTAAGGCCGATCTCCTTGACGCCATGGGCAACGCGGAAGAGTTGCTTGCGATCCGCCAACGGTTGGCGAGCGAACATCCCGATCATCCCGAGTCTTGGATTGGATACGGTCACGCGCTCCGCGCGAGCGGGTTTCAAGACAAGAGCGTTGCCGCCTATCGCAAGGCGATCGAATGCCGGCCTTCCTCTGGAGAGGCCTACTGGAGCCTCGCCAATCTAAAGACTTTTCGCTTCACGGATGGCGATATCGCCACGATGGAAGGTCTGTCGAAGAACCCGAACACTTCATCGGACGATCGTATCAATCTGCTTTTTGCTTTGGGCAGGGCCCATGAGCTCCTCGGCATCTACCAGCGCTCATGGGAACATTATGCAAGAGGCAACGCCGCCTTGCGGATTCATATCCCGCGCGATCCGGATACGACGACGGAGCGGGTCGCTGCCGACAAGGCGCTGTTTACGCGGGATTTCTTTCAAAGTCGAAGGGACGCGGGCTGCAAAGCCAGGAATCCGATCTTCGTTTTGGGGCGGCTGCGTTCCGGATCGACGCTGGTCGAGCAGATCCTGTCGAGCCACTCGGCGATCGAGGCGATAGGGGAGGTCACACACATCCGGGCTCTCGTAAAGCGATTGGAGGAAGTGGACGCGCCCGCCCGCGGAACCGATTACCCCCGCATTCTGGGGGAACTGGAGCCTTCAGCCCTGACCGCTTTGGGCGAAGAGTATCTGGAAAACACGCGCGTGCATCGCAAACTTGGCCGGCCGTACTTCATCGACAAGAATCCGGTCAACTATTTTCAGCTGGGGATGATTCTTCTAATTCTTCCAAGTGCGAAAATCATCGACGCGCGCCGGCATCCGGCAGCATCCTGCCTGTCGATATTCAAGCAGAATTTCAGGGGCACCAATCGCCGCCTCGTCGAGCTTGGCCGGGTCTATCGCGAGTATGTCGAGCTGGTGGCGCATTTCGATCGCGTCCTGCCGGGGCGGATTCACAGGGTGATCTACGAAGACATGGTTCGCGATCCAGAGGCTGAAATCCGGAAAATTCTCGATTATCTCGGCTTGCCGTTCGAAGATGGCTGTCTTCGTTTTTACGAAACGGAACGGTCGGTCCGCACGCCGAGCTCAGAACAGGTGCGCAGGCCCATCTCCAGGGAAGCCGTTGATCATTGGCGGAATTACGAATCCTGGCTGGAGCCACTGTTCGAAAGCCTTGGTTCTGTCTTCACCAGCTACCCGGATGTGCCCGAAGATCTGCGGTAACGCATATCGAAGCTGGCCACCACCAGCAGGAAATCATTTCGGAACATCCGGGTACGCGTCGAGCACCGGGCCAAGCGCCGCCCTGAGAGGCCCGAGCCATGGCTCATAGGGACGCCATTGCCCCATCCCGCTCCGGTAAAGAGGCATACGCACCTGCTCGACACTGAGAGTCCTGACAGTCCGCGGATTTTCGTGGAAGCGCAGGCATTGCTCCTCGAAGGGCAGCCCGAGATAATCGAAAAGCCGCCGGATTTCGGTTTCGGGATTGGCGACAAGATCCTCATATATGACGCGGTGAATCCGTCCCGGGAGCACATGGTCGAAGTGTGCCATCAGGCGTACGTAATCGGCGTAATGCTGGCCGATGTCGCTCAGTTTGTCCGCGAAAGGTTGTCCGGTCGGGAAACGGGTTTTGAAGCATGACCATCCGCAGTCGAGCGGGTGCCGGCGGACGTCGATGATTTTCGCGTTGGGCAAGATCAGATGAATCAGGCCGGCATGCCAAAAATTCGTGAGAGCCTTGTCGGTGAAGTAAGGACGCCCCAATCTCCGGCGGCGCGCGGTCAAGTCGAGATATCGACCGCAAATCGATCGAAAATCATCAGCGGCGAGACTGCGCAATCTTTTTACATAGTCTACCGAGGCCTGCCCTTCCTTGCCTCCCGAAGGCACCCCACTGGCGATCGTGTTGCCCAAATCGGCGAGTTCTCCCAACCCCTCTATGGCTGTATGACCGCAGAGAATTTGCTCAAGGAGCGTGGACCCGGACCGGGGAATTCCAACGATGAATATTGGGGCACTCGAAGCGCAACCCCACCCGATCCTGTCGCGGAAAAACGCCTCGGTGAAAACAGATTGGCAGTTCAATCGGTATGCGCTCAGTCGCTCCGGATCGAAGCCGACGCCGAGCCGCCGCAGCGCGTTTGCTTTCGCGTAAAATTCGAACGACTTCGCGTAAAATTCCTGGTCGCCATAAGCGTTGCCAAGCGCAAAATACAGATTGGCCCGGTCATCGGCGGATAAGCCAGGTACATCCAGCTGCTTCTCCATCCATTCGATGTCCGCCATGGTGAAACGATAGAATTTGAGTTCAACGAGTCTCGGGTATCCAGCGCTCAGCGTGGGGGCCAGCTCGAGCGCTTTGTGATACGCCGCGATACATTGGTCAAAATGCCCGGTGCTTCTCCAGGTATCCCCATAATTGAGCCAGACATCCGGCGAATTCGGAAATTCTTCCGACAGTTCGCGATGAATGACAAACGCCTCGTCCTGCCTGCGCATCAGATTCAACACCTCGGCTTTCTGCTCCCGGTATAGCGGGTTGCGCGGCTCTTTGATCAACAACTCGTCCAGTTGCGCGAGCGCCTCGTCAAATTTATCGAGGCGGCGAAGAACGACGGCGTAATTAAATCTGTATCCGGCACAGGCAGACTGTTCGACGCATCGAGACAGAAGTTGCTCAGCTTCCGCAAAGCGCTCCGCGCGCCTTGCGATATCGGCCATCAGATTGAGCGCGCTCGGATCATTCGGGTGCTTCTTCAGGAATTTCGACACCAGCGGCTCGGCGAGATGGGCGCGATTTTCGCCAAGAGCACCAGCGGCCTGGGCCAGTATTCGATTTCGCAGCGGCGGGAACAGTTTCTGTTTTTCTTCGTCAAGAGGATCAGTCACCACGCCATCCGCCGCCTGACGCGCTGCAGGAGCGCCAACGCCCATCAGACAGCGCCGCCGTTCTGCGCCCTGATGAGAAGCCTAGATCCCGTCCCACGACTCATTCGCCGGCGCCTGAGACTCTGCACCGGCCCACGCCAATGGGGAGAGCTTGATCTCGGTGGACATCCGCCATTGCGCTCCGCCAATCGGGGGGCGCCCGTCGCTCCTGGGCGCGGCCGGATAGTACGTCAGCACATCGCCGAGCGCGGTCTTCAACGGGCCAAGCCATTGTTCATAGGGCCGCCATTGGCCGACGCCGCTCTTGTACAGTGGCACGCGAACCTGATCCCCACTGAGAGTCCTGACAAGGCGCTTGTTTTCATGGAAGCGCAGGCATTGTTCCTCGAACGGCAGCCCGAGATAATCGAAAAGCCGCCGGACTTCGGTTTCTGGATTGGCGACAAGATCCTCGTATATCACACGGTGAATCCGTCCCGGGAGCACGCGGTCGAAATGCGCCATCAGGCGCAAATAGTCGGTGTACTGGCGGCCGATGTCGCTCAAATCGTGCGAGAAGGGTTGGCCGCCCGGAAAATGGCTCTTGAAGCAAGACCAGCCGCAGTCGAGCGGGTGTCTGCGAACATCGATGATCTTCGCCTTAGGCAAGATCAGTTGTATCAGACCGGTATTGACAAAATTTGTGAGGGCTTTGTCGGTGAAGAACGGACGTCCCAATTTGCGTCGCGGGCGGGTCAGTTCCATATATGTCTCGCCCAGTGACCGGGAATCGGCGTCGGTCAGATTCGTCACCGCCCGGGCATAGGCAGACAAGGGATCTTCCGCGTCGACGCCTTGAAACAACCGATCCACGGTCGCCAGGAGATCAGGGATTTCTCCGAGCCCCTCGATGGCTGTGTGGGCGGACAGAATCTGTTCGAGCAGGGTGGACCCGGAGCGTGGCAGCCCGACGATAAATATCGGGGCATCCGCGCTACATCCGAATTCCATCCGTTCGCGGAAAAAGGCTTCCGTATATAGTGTGTCGCACATTAGCCTGTATGCTGTGAGTCGCTCTGGATCGGAGCCGGCGCCGAGGCGCCGCAGGCCGTTGGCTTTTGCATAATTCTCGAACGATTTTGCATAAAGCTTCTGGTCGCCATACGCGTTGCCGAGCACAAAGTGCAGACTGGCGCGGTCGTCTGCCGACACGCTGGAAAACGCCAGCTGCTTTTCCAGCCATTCGATGTCGTGCGCCGTGAAACGGTAACCCTTCAGGTTGGCAAGCCTTGGGTATATGCCGCCGAGCCTGGGAGCGAGTTCAAGCGCTTTACGACACGCCGTAACACATTGGTCCGGACGCCCCGCCATTCTCAGCGAATCGGCGTAATTGAGCCAGATTTCGGGCGAGGCAGGATACGCGTCCGCCAATTCCCGGCGACAGGTGAGCGCATCGGCATGTCTGCCGAGTTCATGCAATAATTTGGCTTTCTGCTCCAGGAACAGCGCGTTCTTCGGCTCCCGATTCAGCAACGCGTCCAATTGCGCAAGCGCCTTTTTCACCTTGTCGAGTCCGCGAAGAATAACAACGTAGTTGAATCTGTAACCGGAGGAGTCGGGAGCATGCTCGAGACAAAGGGAAAGGAGCCGCTCGGCCTGTTCAAGCCGTCCTGAACGCCGGGCAATATCGGCCATCAGGTTGAGCGCGTTGGGGTCAACGGGATGCTCTTTCAAAATGCTTGCAACCAGCGGCTCGGCGAGGTCGGCACGATTGTTGGCGAGAGCTCCGGCTGCTTGTGCCAATATCGGATTTTGCAGCGGGGGAAACAGTTTCCGCTTCGCCTCGGCGAGAGGGCGGCTCGCGCTCCTGGCATCACTCGGACGCATGACGGGGGAGCCAATGGCGGCGCTTCCGGTCTCCCCTTTGATCAATGGATTGTGTGCCGTCCTCGCGGTCTGCGCCCGGGGAGAGCCGGTCCATGAAGACGAAACAGCCCCGACCTGGCTCGACACGCGCCATTGCGTCGCGGAAGCCGGAAAAAGCTCGCCGAATTCGGGTACTGCCGGATAGGCAGTCAGCACATCGCCGAGCGCAGCTTTCAGCGGCTCCAGCCAGCGCTCGTAACTTCGCCATTGCTCCAGGGCGTCTGTGTAAATGGGTTGACGCACCTGCGCAGCGCTTATCGTGAATACGCCGCGTTCGGTTTCGTAGAAGCGCATGCACGCCTCTTCAAACGGAAGACCGCAATATGCGAGCAAACTCCGGATCTCCTGCTCCGGGTTGGCCACCAATTGTTCATAAAATACGCGGTGAACGCGCCCCGGAAGCACGGCATCGAAGTGGGCCATCAGCTCCACATAGTCGCGATAGAAGTGCCCGATTTCCGTGAGATCGAAGGCGAACGCTGAGCCCTCATGGTAAAATTGCTTGAAGTTCGCAAAGCCGCAACCGAGCGGATGACGGCGGACATCGATGATCTTCGCGTTCGGCAGGATCAGATGAAGGAGGCCCAGATGGAGGAAATTTCCCGTCATTTTGTCGATGAAGAACGGCCGGTTGAGCTTCCGGTGAACGCGCGTGCGGGCGATATATTCCTCGCCGGCCCCGCGTAGTTCCTCCCCCTTTATGTCGCGCAGGTTCCCGGGATATCGATCGAAGGGCGCTCCTCTCACGACCTGCTCTGCCAGCGAATGCAGAACCCCCAGTTCGCGTGTGCCTTCGACTGTGGAATGGCTTGCCAGGATCTGCTCGACCAGAGTGGAGCCGGAACGCGGCAGGCTGACAATGAATATGGGATCAGGAGCCGAGGACCCCGCGCTTGACCGCTCGCGGAAGAATTCAGGCGTAAACACGATCTTGCACCGCCGCACGAGTGCCGTCACGCTGTCCGCATCGTGGTTGATCGACTTCCGCCAGGCTGCATTTCCCTTTTGGTATTGTTCGAAGGACGATGCGTATTGCCTGGTGTCTTCAAGCGCCTTGCCCAAAGCGAAGTGCATCGCCGCGCGGGCCCGCGCGTCCAGGTCCGTTCGCTCAAGCATTTCGCTCATCGCGTTGATATCTTCGAACAGGAATCGAAAAGTCTTCAGGTTGGCCAAGCTCCAATAGGCCTCTCCCGACTCCGGCTTCAGGGCAATTGCCTCGCGATACGCTGCAATACAGTCTGGAATTCGGTTGACCGCTTTGAGCGCACGGCCGTAGTACATCCAGTTGTCATGTGTGGGATGCTTCGCGATCAGTACCTCGTGACAGGCGATCGCCTGATTGTATTCACCTATTTCCAGGAGCGACCTGGCTTTCAGATTGAGGTAGTCGGAATTGTCCGGGTTTGTTTTCAACAACATATCGAGTTGCGGGAGCGTCTGATCCCAGCTGCCGCGCTGAACGAAGGTCCAGGCGAGCATCCAGCGCGCCTCCGACGAGTCCGGGGACAGATCGAGAATTTGCGACAGCTGTTTCTCCGCGTCTTCGTAGCGGTGAAGCTTGAAATAGACGTCGGCGAGCATGCTGAGCACGGAAATCTCGGTGGGATGAAGCTTGCGAAGCGCGCCCAGCTGCTCGGCGGCTGCCGAAAGCGCCGCAGGCGCTGAATCCGTGCGCAGCAGCGCCGCGATCTTCGATAGCTCGCCGGAGATGGAATCGGCGGATTGGCGCACGGGCTCCTGTTCCATCTCCTGAGTTAGACTGCCCGTTTTGCGCATGTCAACGCGGCAGCACCGACGCGTCTTTGCGTGGCCACTCTTGGCTCTTTGGGCGGTTTTCTGCCGGCGGGCGCTGACGACCGGTACGTTTGCGTTACTACACCTGGTTCGGCGTCAGCGACGTAATCATTTGGGACGGATTTGGCCATGATGGAATTACGCAACTTCCGCACGAGCGGAGAAGCAGACCCTTGCAGGCTCACCTATACCCCACCCTGGTTTCGCCACCCCGCCTCCCCCGGACTACGCGATACGGGGTTCGGCAGGCCTCGAGTCGCTGGTCCGCCGAAGCCCTGGCGCAGGCCGAGGCTCCACGGGCCGGGCGTGTCGTCCCCGGAAGCTGCCGAGCGGCGGCGCTTGCGTTCAACGGTTCAATGTTGGAGTGGCATTCTTCCAGGCGGCAATTCCGGCGCGGCCGTAGCCTGAACGCAGACGAAACCGAACCGTGAAGTGTCGGCACCATGCGCATTTATCCACGCAGTGTGACTGGCGGCGTTCTTGCACTCATCCATGCTGTGGTATCTGCCGACAAGCAGGGGCGAGAAGGAACTGGCGTTGTCGTGCGCCAGAACGTACGAAAGCAGAACCATAACAAACATGATTTTCCTCTTTGGTGGCGGCGTCCGCATCGGGAAGGACCGGGGCGTAACACAAAGGCGGCCGAAGTCAAATAAGGAAGTCCGAAGTGTTGCGGTTGTCTTCCCTTCCGGTTCTGCATCTGCCGACGAGTTTTGCAGGGGCAGGAGAATAAAGTCTCGGTCTCGGGTCGCCGGTCCGCCGAAGCCTTGGTGCAGGTTTCAGCAGCCGGGCGTGGCGATCCTGTGAACCTGCGGAGCAGCATCGCTACGTTCAACGGCTCAACGTTTGGGTGGCATTCCTCTCGGGAATCGCGGTTTTGTGCCCGGATCCCGAACGCAGACGACACCGAACTGTGAATTGTCGGCACCGTGCGCATTGATCCACGCCATGTGACTGGCGGCGTTCCTGCACTCATCGAGACTGGCGTATGCGCCCACAACGGGCACGGACGCACTGGCGCGATCGTGCGCGAGAACGTACGAAAGCAGAAGCAAATGAAACATGATTTTCCTCTTTGGCGGCGGCGTCCGACGCCGGGTATGTCAGTTCGGTCCTTGCCGCCTGGCCGTCCACACCCAGGGCGCCTTAAATGAACGGTGGCGTAAGCGCGTGTGTGTTTTTGAACAGATCCAGTTCGACCGCTGCGGCCCGAATAGAACATTCGGGCCAGGGGTGAACCCTGGCCCGTTGTTCGTGTCCTTCTGCTCAGGGGCTGGTGTAATTGCCCGTGCTGCAGCCGCTCAGGCTGTTGAGATATATCTGCTGCACGTAGTAGGTGTTCTTCTTCGTGGTCAATGTGCCCTGGGTGCCTTCGCAAAGGTCGCCGATCTCGTAGCCGGCGGAGTTGTTCCATGCCTGAGGGTAGGCCGGGCTCGATCCCGGCGTCGGAATATTGTCGGTCGTCGCTTCGGCGAATTCATGCGCCGAAACTATTTCGTGGCTTTGGAGGCTGTAGCTGCACCCTGGCATCACGCCGTAGAACACGTTGTTCTTCGACTCCTTGAGGTCGTGTATCGCAAAGTGGTACGCCCCAAACGACGAGCACGACGTCAATCCGTCCAGCGTGATCGTGATGTCGTCCGGGAAGTAGATCATGTATAGCGTGTTCAGATCGTTTGGCGGCAACGCGCCGATAGCGATTTGATCTCGCAGCTCTTCTTGAATTTGTTTGTCGGTCAGATTCAGCGATGTGTTCTGCGGCGTAATCTGCACTTGACTGATGAAAGTGCCGCGCGAGATGGTTTGGCGCGAACTCTTGTGGCCGTCCACCGCGTGAACGTGCGTGGTGTGGTATTCCTTCATCAGATCCATAAAGGTGCTGTTGGGAAGGGCCTTCAGGAATCCCGGCATTGTTGCAACCGTTTGCGAATTGACATTCGAGCCCCAGATGACCGAAACGACCTTGACGTTCGAGAACACGGTGCCACCGTAATACAGCATCTCTCCCGTACTCAGTGAAGGCACGCGACCCGTCTGTTCCTCATACTGTCGAGTCGGAAAAATGTGGTAGTTGCCGACCTGGAAAGCCTGGGCCGGAACGGCCAGGGCCAATGCCGCGGCCGACGCACCGGCGACGGCCAATTTGCGCGTGAACATTCGAATTCTCCCCGTTTTCTGGATTGGCAGGCAGTCCATCCTGCCTCCAGCCCGGACAATGTGACACGGTCGCCCGGTTGGCAAGTGCCACGGCTCGAGTTGGGCGAGGTTTTGGCCCGTTCAGCGGTCGCGTCTTTATGGGTGGTGTAGTTCCCCATGCTGCAACCGCCTATTCCGGAATCTCTGATTTCTCTATTCCTTTCAGGAATATGTTCGCTGCGAGTTCGGCGATTTTTGAGGGATTGGCGCGGCCTTCGGGATCGAGCCAGGTATGCGTCCAGTTCACCATGCCGAAATAGAGCATGGCGGCAGGACGTTTCAGCGGCGAATGGCGCGACAGTTGGGGGCGGATTTCGAGCAGAATGGCCTGCACGATATTTATCAGGCGCCTCTGCACTCCGACCACGATCATGCGTCGGCTCTTCGGCAAGCTCTGAAGCTCGTTCAGCAAGACCCGCTGGCGCGAAGCGGCACCGATGTAGAGCCGCATGAAAGCAGCCGTAATTGCCCGCAACCTTTCGGCGGCTGCAATCGGTTGCTCCGCGATCTCTTCCGCCGCGTCAAGCAGAGCTTTGACGTGCGAATGCATCACGTCGAAGAGAATGTCCTCCTTCGCCGCATAATAGTGATAGACGAGCGATTTCGAGATGCCGCACGCCTGCGCGAGATCGGCAATCGAGGCGCCAAGGAAGCCGCGCTCCGCAAAGAGGGTGGCCGCCTGTTCGACAATGGCCATGCGGCGTTCCTCGAAATCGGCAGCCTGCGTCCGCGCCATGGATTTGTCACCCGGTTGAAAATCGACCGCACGTCCGGTTAATTGACCCCGTTCTGCAACTCAAGCGGGCGAGGCATTGTGGCGGCGATCGAAAGGACGGCCTGGGCGACCGGCCCGGATCCCGCGATCGACTGGCGGCGCGTCGCCTTTCTCATGCATGTCTCGCGCGGGCTCGACCACCTCGAAGAGACAAGGCTCGTGCCTGAGCGCAAGATCTTCTACCAGTTCTCCGCGCGCGGTCACGACCTGGCACAAATTCTCCTTGGCTCGCAGCTCACGCACCCCGACGACGCAATCTGCGGCTACTATCGCTCCCGTCCCATCCTGCTCGCGCTTGGCGTCCCCATTGCGGACACGCTCGGTTCGTCCATGGCGCGGGCTGGCGGATATTCCGACGGACGCGACATTGGCGCCGTGTTCAATTTTCCGAACCCCCATGGCCCTTCGGCGCTGCCCATGTGCGGGGGCGTCGGAGCGCAGTTTACGCCCACAGCCGGCTGGGCGCAGGGACTACTTTATCGTGAATCCGTTCTGCGCGAATCCGCATGCCGCGACGCGATCGCAGTAGCGTTGGGCGGCGATGCTTCTGTCGCCACGAACGGATTCTGGTCCGCCTTGACGATGGCGACAACGCTCAGTCTGCCAATACTTTTTTTCATCGAAGACAATGCTTACGGCATTTCCGTCCCTTCCACATTGCAGACGCCCGGCGGCGACATTGCGGCGAATCTGGCGAGTTTCGCAAACCTTCGTGTTGCGAGCGGCGACGGAACCGACCCCGCCGAATCGACCGGATTAATCAGGGACATGGTGAGCCATGTGCGCGAAAGGCGAGGGCCTGCGCTGCTCAGACTCGTGGTGCCGAGGCTGGAAGGCCATTCATTCCAGGATACGCAGACCTACAAGCCGGACCAGACCATCGCCGCCGAACGGGCACGCGATCCCTTGCCAAGATTGCGCAATCATCTGGTTCCAGCAGAATTTGACGACTGGGAATGGAATCGAATCGCTGTAGGGGCAGCGCGTGAAGTCGAGCAGGCATGTTGCGAAGCCGAGGCGCGCCCTGTCGCCGCTCTGGAGCGTACGGCGCGCCATGTCGTATTCGACGGTACCCTTCAGTCTGAGGGCGGACAATGGACCCAGGGTTACGTTCCTCCGCCCGCGTCCGATCTTCCCGATCCGCAGGGCCAGCGCATCAACATGGTGACGGCCATCCGCCGCACGCTCGAGCACGAGCTTTCGATCAATCCGCGGGTGGTGGTCTTTGGAGAAGATGTCGGGCCGAAGGGAGGCGTGCATGCGGTCACGCTCGGCCTGCAGGAGAAATTTGGAGAGGCCCGAGTCTTCGACACGAGCCTGTCCGAGGAGGGCATTATCGGCCGCGCCGTCGGCATGGCGCTGGCAGGCCTCATGCCCGTGCCCGAGATCCAGTTCCGCAAATATGCCGATCCGGCGATGGAACAGCTGAACGATTGCGGAACCATGCGCTGGCGAACGAACAACCGTTTTGCTGCGCCCATCGTTGTCCGCATGCCCATCGGCTACTTTAAGTGCGGTGATCCGTGGCACAGCCAGACGAATGAGGTGCAGTTCGTCCACGCACCGGGCTGGAAGGTAGCCGCGCCTTCGAACGCGGAAGACGCGGTGGGCCTCCTGCGCGCAGCCTTGCGCGGCAACGATCCCGTCATCTTCTTCGAGCATCGCGCAATGCTCGACGCGCCATCGGCACGGCGGCCCTGGCCGGGAGACGATTTCGTGCTGCCGTTCGGAATTGCGCGCACGGTGCGAGAAGGGAACAATCTGACCATCGTGACCTGGGGCGCGATGCTGGAGCGCTGCGAGGAGGCCGACGCGGATCATGACGCGGATATCATCGACCTGCGCACCCTGATGCCGTGGGACCGCGACCGGATCATCGCTTCGGTGAAACGGACGCGAAGATGCCTGATTGTCCACGAAGACCTTCTGACCGGCGGGTTCGGAGCAGAGATTGCGGCGGTAGTGGCGGAGACCTGTTTTCTGGATCTGGATGCGCCGGTATCGCGGCTCGCGATGCCCGACATCCCGAGCCCGCACAATCCTGCGCTTCTCGAATGGGCGCTGCCGTCAGTCGCGGATATCCGCGCGAAAATCCAACAATTGATCGGATTTTGATGACGACCGATATCGTCGTTCCAACCGAACAGGAGGGCACAAAAGCCGTCCTCAAGAATTGGCTCAAGGCGCTGGGCGATTCTGTTCGTGTCGATGAGCCGCTCGTTGAAATCGAAACCGACAAGGTCGCGGTCGAGATCGCGTCCACCGCCGACGGTGTGCTCGCAGAAATTCTCGTGGACGCCGGGGACGATATCGAGCCGGGCACAGTCATCGGCCGGATTGCGGAAAGTGGGGCGCCGATCGAGAAAGCAATGCGGGCGGGCGCCGGGATCGCAATGCCCCGCCCGCAGCGCGATCGGCCAGACGCGCCACGTTTCGCCCCGGGAATCCGCCGTCTCCTGGCGGAGCACAATCTTGATCCGGACACGATACCGGTCGGCGGCGACAGGCTCTCGCGCGAGGACATCGAAGCCGAAATCGCGCGACGCGCAATGGTCACAGAGCCGGCCGGTGTCGGCGTGACTGTTGTGCCGCACGATTCCATGCGCCGGCGCATCGCCGATCATATGGCGCAATCGCTGCGGGCGGCGCCGCACGTGACCGCGCTGTTCGAAGTCGATTTCAGCGCCATTATCGCCCACCGCACCGCCCACAAGGCTTCCTTCGCGGAGCAGGGCGCCAACCTCACCTTCACCGGCTATTTCGTTGCCGCATCCGTTGCGGCGATGAAGGCCGTTCCCGCGGTCAACGCCCGCTGGTACGACGACCACATCGAAATCTTCGATGACGTCAATGTCGGCATTGGCACGGCACTCGGTGACAAGGGCCTTATCGTGCCCGTCATTCACCGCGCCCAGACGCTGTCGCTCATCGAGATCGCGCAACGGCTGACGGAGATGACGGAGAAAGCGCGCACGGGCAGTCTTTCACCCGCAGACGTGCGGCATGGGACGTTCTCGATTTCGAATCACGGCATTTCCGGTTCGCTTCTCGCGGCGCCGATCGTCATCAACCAGCCGCAATCGGCGATCCTGGGCGTCGGCAAATTGCAGAAGCGCGCGGTTGTGCGCGAGCATTCCGGTCACGACAGCATGGAAATCCGCCCGATGGCGTATGTCACGCTCACCATCGATCACCGTGTCCTGGATGCGCACCAGACCAATGCGTGGCTGACGCGATTTGTCGAGACGATCGAGAACTGGCGGCGATAGCCGCCACGCGTCACATTGCGTTCATCGTCAGCAATTCATAGGTCGCAACCGTCTCGCCCGACTGGTTCGTTAGCGTGACGGCCCAGCGGACCTCGCCGTATTGCGCGTTGCGCGGGGTCTTCGATTTCACCGTGAGCTGTACGCGGATAGAATCGCGGGGCTTCACCGGCTTCAGGAAGCGCAGATTGTCCAGGCCATAATTTGCGAGGACGGGCCCCGGAGCGGGATCGACGAACAGGCCCGCGGCGAAGGCCAACAACAAATATCCATGTGCCACGCGCCCGCCGAAGAACGGATTTGCCGCCGCTGCCGCTTCGTCCATGTGCGCATAGAACGTATCGCCGGTAAAATGGGCGAAATGCTCGATGTCTTCGAGCGTCACCGTGCGCGGATCCGTCACCAGCGTCTTGCCGGGTTCGACCTCGCCGAATTTCAGCCTGAATGGATGCGGGCCCGTGCGTTCTTCAGGTGCGCCAGAAATCCAGCTCTTCGTGATGCCGGCGAGCATGCGCGGAGAGCCCTGCAACGCCGTCCGCTGCATGTAATGAAACACGCCGCGCAAGCCACCCAATTCTTCGCCGCCTCCGGCACGGCCCGGGCCGCCATGGACGAGGGCTGGCAGAGGCGATCCGTGGCCGGTGGACTCTTTCGCGCAGTCTCGATCGACGATGAGTAGCCTCCCGTGGAACGCTCCCGCACCTGTGATGACCTCGCGCGCGACCGACGGGTCGTAGGTGAACAAGGACATAACCAGCGAACCCTTGCCGCGGTCGGCAAGCGCGATCGCCCCGGCAAGATCATGGTAAGGCATCAGCGTCGCAACGGGGCCGAAGGGCTCGGTGTCGTGTACCCGGGCCGCTTTCGCCGGCGCGTCGCAGCGCAGAAGGACGGGCGACAGGAAGGCGCCTTTCACGTCGTCTCCGCCGCGAACCTCGACGCGCATCGGATCGCCGAACACGATGCGCGCTTCGTGGGTCAGCTCCCCGATCTTCCCGCGCACGTCGTCGCGCTGCGGCAGGCTGACCAGCGGCCCCATCTTCACGCCCTCCACGCGCGGATCGCCGACCACGATGTCCGCCAGCGCTTTCCTGAGCGCGTTCTCCACCGCATCGATCACGCCCGAAGGCACGAGTGCGCGGCGGATGGCCGTGCATTTCTGGCCCGCCTTCGATGTCATCTCCCGCACGATTTCGCGAATGAAGAGATCGAATTCCGGGGAGCCCGGTTCCGCGTCGGGTGCGAGCAGCGCGGCGTTCAATGAGTCCCGCTCGGCGACGAAGCGTACACTTTCGCGCGCGATGACCGGATGGCGCTGAAGCTTCTCCGCCGTCGTGGCGGAACCGGTGAACGACACAACATCCTGTCCGCCGAGATGGTCGAACAGATCGCCGATCGGTCCCACAATCAGCTGCAACGCGCCGCTTGGCAGAATATTTGTTTCGATCAGAATGCGGAACGCCGCCTCCGCGACGTAAGCGCTGGCACTTGCGGGTTTGACGATGGCGGGCACGCCCGCAAGCAGCGTGGGCGCCAGTTTTTCCAGCATGCCCCATACCGGAAAATTGAAGGCATTGATGTGCAGCGCCGCGCCCTGCAGCGGCGTCATCACGTGCTGGCCGATGAACGTGCCGCGTTTTGAAAGCCCTTCGACTGCGCCTTCGGTCACGATCGTGTCGTCGGGAAGTTCGCGACGGCCCTTCGAGGCATAGGCAAAAAGCGTTCCCGCGCCGCCTTCAATGTCGATCCAGCCGTCGGGCCTGGTTGCACCCGTGTCAAAGGAGAGCTCGTAGAGTTCCTCCTTCCGCGTGATGACGGCTTCGGCGAGAGCTTTCAGGATCCTCGCGCGTTCGTGGAACGTCATTTTGCGGAGTGCCGGTCCGCCCGTGTTGCGCGCATGGGAAAGCACCGCCGCGAAATCGCGGACAGTGGTTCCAATTTGCGCGACCGTCTCGCCAGTTGAGGCGGAGAGGATGTCCGCCATCTGTCCCTGCGGCGCGACCCAGCGATCGAGCGCGTAGCTCTGAAGGGATTTCATCGGGAGCTTTCCCTGGTTTATCGGCCGCTGAAATTCGGCCTGCGCTTCTCCATGAAGGCCGCGACGCCTTCGCGATAGTCACCCGACCGTCCAAGGTCGCGCTGCAGATCGCGCTCGAGGTCGAGTTGTTCTTCGAGGCCTGCGAGCCAGCCCTTGCGCATCGCCATCTTGATCGCGGCAAAGCCTCGCGTTGGTCCGACCGCCAGGCGCTCGACGAGTTTCTCCGCTTCGCCCGCGAGTTGATCGTCGTCGAAGACGCGCCAGATCAGACCCCAGCTTTCAGCCTTTTCGGCGCCGAGGGGCTCGCCGGTGAGCGCCAGGCCGAGCGCGCGCGCCTGTCCGGCCAGCCGCGGAAGAATCCACGTGCCGCCGGAGTCGGGAATGAGCCCGATATTCGAGAAAGACTGGATGAATTTTGCACTCTTCGCCGCGAGCACGATGTCGGCGGCAAAGGCGATATTGGCGCCGGCTCCCGCCGCCACGCCGTTCACCGCGCAGACCACAGGTTTCGGCAGCCCGATGAGCCGCCGGATGAGCGGATTGTAACGATTTTCGAGCGACTCCCCCAGATCGACGCCATCTGCGCCCGGTGCGACCGCGCGATCCGAAAGATCCTGCCCGGCGCAAAAGCCACGCCCGGCACCCGTGATCAAAAGAGCGCGAATTTCGGGATCCCTCTCGACACGCGACAACGCTTCCGTAACCTCACGGTGCATTTCGACATTGAAGCTGTTCAGACGGTCAGGCCGGTTGAGCGTCAACCGCGCGGCGCCCTTCGCGACATCGAGCAAAATCGTGTCATACGCCATCGCCGCACCTCCCTGGATTGCGCGGATTGGCCCGCATTCTTTGGCGCAGGCTTAGGATAGAAGGCCCGAACGGTCAATTTTGTGCCTGCGCGAAGATGAAAGGACACAGCGCATCGTGCCCGAAACGAATTAATTGACCGCTCGTTCGATTAATTGTAGTCTGCAGACGCTGCATTCAGGAAGGAATTCTCGGGCGATGTATACGACCGAGCTGAGCGACAAGAACAAAAAGCCTTCAGCGGCAGCAATGGCGAGTGAGGATCCGGTGCGACTCGCGGCGTTCGAGGCACGCGTTGCTGCCGACGATTTCATCGAGCCAAAGGACTGGATGCCCGAGGCCTACCGCAAGACGCTGATACGCCAGATTTCCCAGCACGCGCATTCCGAGATCGTGGGCATGTTGCCCGAGGGGAACTGGATCACGCGAGCGCCGAGTCTTCGTCGCAAAGCGGTACTGCTCGCCAAGGTGCAGGACGAGGGTGGCCACGGTCTCTATCTCTATGCGGCGGCCGAAACCTTGGGCACGAGCCGCGACGAGATGATCGAAGCGCTGCATTCCGGCCGCGCCAAATATTCGACGATTTTCAATTATCCGACTCTCACCTGGGCCGATATCGGGGCGATCGGCTGGCTGGTCGATGGCGCGGCAATCATGAACCAGGTGCCGCTGCAGCGCACGTCCTACGGGCCTTACGCACGCGCGATGGTGCGCATCTGCAAAGAGGAAAGCTTTCATCAGCGTCAGGGCTACGAAATCACGATGACGCTCGCCGCCGGGTCGCCGGAACAGAAGCGGATGGCGCAGGACGCGCTCGACCGCTGGTGGTGGCCCTCGCTGATGATGTTCGGTCCCCCCGACGACAATTCACCCAATTCCGCGCAATCGATCCGTTGGCGCATCAAGCGGGAGACCAACGATCAGCTGCGTCAGAGATTCGTCGACGTGACGGTGCCGCAGGCCGAAGCGATTGGTCTGCGCGTCCCCGATCCCGCACTCAAATGGAACGAAGCGCGCGAGTCGTACGATTTTGGCGAGATCGACTGGGAAGAATTCTACGCGGTGGTGCGTGGCGAAGGTCCGGTCGCAAAGGAGCGCATGAACGCGCGGGTCAAGGCGTGGGAGGATGGCGCCTGGGTGCGCGAAGCGGCGCTTGCGCATGCGAAAAAGCGAAATGGCCGTCTTGCGGCAGAATGAGGACGAATGAACAGGGAATGGCCGCTATGGGAAGTCTTTGTGCGGGCCAGGAACGGGCTCGCACACAAGCACGCCGGCAGCGTGCACGCAGCAGACGCCCGCATGGCGATCGAGGCGGCGCGCGACACCTATACCAGGCGCATGGAGGGTGTCAGCCTGTGGGTCGTGCCTTCGGCATCAATCGTGGCGTCGGATCCGGGTGAGGCGGACTCTTTGTTCGAGCCTGCGGCGGACAAAGTTTACCGTCACCCGACATTCTATTCGATCCCCGAGAACATCAAGAACATCTGATGAAGCCACTCGTCGAATATGCCTTGCGTCTGGGGGACGACGGTCTCGTGCTTGGCCAACAGCTGTCCGAATGGTGTGGCCATTCGCCGATGCTGGAAATCGATCTCGCGCTCGCCAATATCGGCCTCGATCTGATCGGCCAATCCTCGCATTTCCTGAAACTCGCAGGCGAGGCGGAAGGCGAGGGGCGCGATGCCGATGTGCTCGCCTTCCATCGCGACGTGCTCGATTTCCGCAACGCGCTTCTCGTCGAGCAGCCCAACGGGGATTTTGCGCAGACCATCGTGCGGCAATTCCTGTTTTCGAACTGGCAGGAACTGCTGATGCGCGAGCTGGTGAGATCGCAGGACGAAACGCTCTCCGCCATCGCCGGCAAAGCGGTGAAGGAAGTCGTCTATCACGCGCGCTTTGCAAACGAGTGGATGGTACGCTTGGGAGACGGAAGTGAGGAAAGTCGCAAACGCATCATTGCAGGGCTCGAATGGATGTGGCGGTTTGCGGATGAGCTCTTCGCCGTCGACGCGACTGTGGAAGAACTGATCGTGCGCGGTGTCGCCGTGGACCCGCGCCCGCTGCGCGCGGAATGGGACGCCCGCATCGCGCAAACGCTTGCAGGAGCAACACTCGAAGTGCCGAAACCGCGCCGGGCGGCTTCGGGCGGCCGATCGGGCCATCATTCCGAGCATTTGGGCCATCTTCTTACGGAGATGCAATTCCTGCCTCGCGCCTATCCGCGGGCCGTGTGGTGAAGGCCGCGGCCCGCGCTGAATCAGACGAGGCGCTCAAGGATCGCGTGCTCGAGATTTTGAGCCATGTGCCAGATCCGGAAATTCCCTGCGTATCGGTCGTCGATCTCGGCATCGTGCGCGACGTGCGCGAGGATGCGCTCGTCATAACCCCAACCTACTCAGGCTGCCCGGCCACCATTGCCATCGCGTCGGCAATTCGCTCTGCTCTTGACTGCGCCGGACTGAGCCGTATGCGAATTGAAACAGTTCTTTCGCCTGCCTGGACAACGGATTGGATCAGCGATGAGGGTCGCGAAAAGCTGCGCGCCTATGGCATCGCGCCGCCGGCCCACGGCGCGGCGAGCCAGAGCCTGCACGAGGAACAGGCGGCGTGCCCGCGCTGCGGTTCTCCGCATACGGAGGAAATCAGCCGCTTCGGCTCGACGCCCTGCAAATCGCTCAATCGTTGTCTTGCCTGCGGCGAACCTTTCGACCGCTTCAAGTGCCATTGAGCCACGCATGTCGCTCAACAAGGGCTTCCATTCGCTGAGGATCGCCGAGGTGCGCCGCGAGACGGCCGATGCGGTTTCCATTCGCTTCGACGTCCCCGCCGAGTTGCTCGAAGCCTTTGCGTTCCACGCGGGTCAGCATCTGACGCTGAAAGCGGAAATCGGCGGCGAAGACGTGCGGCGCACCTATTCCGTCTGCGCCTCTCCGGCTGAAAACGAAATCCGCATCGCAATCAAGCAGATGCCGGCCGGAATGTTCTCGGCATGGGCGAACGCGAAGCTGCGAGTGGGTCAGTGCATCGACGTGCTACCGCCGATGGGCCGCTTCGTCGTGCCGGAAAGCGACGGAGCGGCGGCGCCGCACTACGTCGCGCTCTCCGGGGGCTCCGGCATTACACCCGTCATCTCGATTTTGAAGACGGTGCTGCAAACCAGGCCGCAGAGTCGCTTCACGCTGCTTTACGGCAACCGCGATACGGCTTCGATCATGTTCCTGGAAGAGCTGGCCGCGTTGAAGAACCGTTATGTCGAGCGCCTCGAAGTTTATCACTTCCTCGAAAACGAGGCAGAGGACATCGAACTGTTCAACGGCCGGCTGGATCGCGCCAAATGCGAGGAGGTTCTGTCCTCGCTGGTCGATGTGAGTGCGACGGATGCGTTCTTCATCTGCGGCCCTGGTCCGATGATGGATGCGGCCGAAGCCGCTCTTCTGGCGCGTGGGTTCCCGGCCGAGAAAATCTTCATCGAGCGCTTCACCGCCAGCGCTCTCCCGGCCGAACAGGTTGCACGCAACGAGGCGCTGCAGCAGAAGGCGGCAGGCACTGCTCTTCTTGTCACGCTCGACGGCCGCCGCTCGCGCATCCGTTTCGACGCGGACAAGGGCAATATTCTCGAGAGCGTGCAGGCATCGGGCCTTCCCGCGCCTTACGCATGCAAGAGCGGTGTGTGCACGACGTGCCGGGCGAAGATTCTGTCAGGCACGGTGACGATGAAAAAGAACTTTGGCCTGAGCGATTCGGAACTCTCACAGGGCTACGTGCTGACTTGCCAGGCCGTTCCCACCAGCAGCGAGGTCGCGCTCAGTTACGACGCTTAGACACCTATTTCGCTCATTCGGCGGACGTTGGCGGCCCTGACGGTCACGTCCGAAAATGGCCAGACTCGGCTGCGCCTCCCGTGCATAATCCGATCCATGATCAACGGCTTTCCCACAGATGACGTCTGCTACCGCGCACTCTCGGCGCGCGATGCGCGGTTCGACGGACGATTGTTCGTCGGTGTGAAGACAACCGGCATCTATTGCCGGCCCATTTGTCCCGCGCGCACGCCGAAGCGGGAGAATTGCCGATTTTTTCCGAGCGCCGCGGCCGCGCAGACATCGGGCTTCCGGCCATGTCTGCGTTGTCGTCCCGAAATTTCCCCCGACGCTGCGGCCTGGCGCGGGACTTCCAACACGGTTTCACGTGCATTGGCGCTCATCGCCGAAGGCGCGCTCGACGGCGGCGAGTCCGGGGTGTCGACGCTCGCCGACAAGCTCGGCGTCGGCGAGCGCCAGTTGCGCCGCCTGTTCGACAAGCATCTGGGCGTGCCGCCGATTGCCGTGGCGCAGACCAGGCGAATTCTCTTTGCGAAGCAATTGATTCAGGAAACGCCGCTTTCGATGGCGCAGGTCGCGGAAGTTTCGGGTTTCGGAAGCGTGCGCCGCTTCAACGATGCCTTCCAGAAACTCTATCGCCGCACGCCGCGCGATCTCCGGCTCCATCGAAGTGCACATTCGGAACCTTCTCTTGTAACTTTGCGCCTCGGCTATCGTCCGCCGTACGACTGGGACGCGATCCTGTCTTTTTTCGCCACGCGTGCGATCCCCGGTGTGGAAGTGGTCGAGAGCGGCCGTTACCGCCGCGCGATCGCTCTGGACGGAGCAATCGGCAGTGTCGAGATCGCGAGTGGCAAAAATTGCCTGGTGGCGACGATCCGGTTGCCGCAACTGCGTGCTCTTCTCTCGGTCGTCGGCCGGCTGCGGCGAATGTTCGATCTCGATGCAGATGTTGAGACGATCGGTGCGCATCTTTCGGGCGATGCGGGCCTGGCGCCTTTGGTCGCCCGACGTCCGGGTCTGCGCACGCCGGGCACGTGGGATGGATTCGAGCTCGCCGTTCGCGCCGTTCTTGGCCAGCAGATAACGGTCGCTGCGGCGCGCGCGCTCGCGGGCAAACTCGTGAATATCGCGGGTGAACCAGTGACGCCTTCAATAACCGGCCACGAAGCGTTGACGCATGTGTTTCCCTCACCGAAACGGCTGTCTTCAGCCAACCTGTCGGACTTGGGCATGCCTCGCGCGCGCATCTCGGCGCTACAGTCGCTGGCGCGCGCCGCGGTCGCGAATCCGAAACTGCTGGAATCGAACGGGACCTATGACGATGTGCTGGCGCGCCTTCTCGCGTTGCCGGGCTTCGGCGAATGGACCGCGCAATACTGGGCACTGCGCGCGCTTCGCGACAGCGACGCCTTTCCCGCTGCGGATGTGGGTCTTCTGCGCGCGCTCGCGACAAATGGCAAACGTCTTTCGCCCAAAGCGCTGACGGAACGCGCGGAAGCGTGGCGGCCCTGGCGCGCCTATGCCGCGCAACATCTGTGGACGGCTGATGGAGACTTGAGGAGCACTGCTCATGCCTGAACATGAAAACCTTTACTTCGATCGCATCGAAACGCCGATCGGCAAGCTCGTCATCGTTGCTGATGCGAAAGGCGCGATGCGGATGCTCTGGTTCGACGATGGCGACGAGGGTTGGCGCGCGGACTGCGAGCGCCGCCTTCCGGGTGCGGCCTTGACGGCGCGGCGCGATCCCTTCGGCCATTCGTCCACGCTCAAGGCGTATTTCAGGGGTGATATGGAAGCGCTCGACAGGATTCCTGTCGTCTTCTCGGGCACGCCGTTCCAGAACAAGGTCTGGAAGGCGTTGCGAAAAATTCCCATCGGCACAACGACAAGCTATGGCGCGCTCGCGAAAAAGATCGGCGAGCCCAAAGCCGTGCGGGCTGTCGGTCTCGCGAATGGCTCCAATCCCATCGGCGTCGTCGTGCCGTGCCATCGCGTGATCGGCAGCGACGGCTCGCTCACCGGGTACGGCGGTGGGTTGCCGCGCAAGAAGTGGCTGCTCGACCATGAGGCGCGACATTGCGCGTCGCAATTCCGTCTGGAGGTCTCCGCGTGAGTGCATCTGAAAGGGCGCGGCAGTTCGGAGATCTGCATCGCGACGGGCTGCTCATCCTGCCCAATGCCTGGGATGCGGGCAGCGCGCGGATCATCGAATCCGCAGGCGCGAAAGCAATCGCCACCTCGAGCGCCGCCGTCGCGTGGTCGCACGGATATCCTGACGGCGAGGCTTTGCCCAAGGAGGCATTGCTCGCGACGCTGCGCGAAATCGTGCGCGTGGTCGGCGTGCCGGTGTCGGCGGACATCGAGGCGGGTTATGCACGCGACGCCGATGCCGCCGGCAAATTCGTAGAGCAAATTCTCGACACGGGCGCGGTGGGCGTGAACATCGAGGACGGGCGCGACCCACCGGATATGTTGTGCGCCAAGATCGAGCGGCTCCGAAGCGTCGCCGAACGCAGCGGCGCGGAGCTGTGGATCAACGCGCGGGTGGATGTCTATTTGCGCCAGCTCGCGGAGGGCGAAACAGCCTACAACGAGGTTGTTACACGAGCGCACCGTTACGCCCAGGCGGGCGCCAGCTCAATCTTCGTTCCCGGTGCAGCCGACGAGGTTCTGATCGGCAATCTGGTGCGCGATGTGAGACTTCCTCTCAATGTTTTGGCATGGCCTGGTCTTCCCGACGCGGCGAAGCTGAGGGCGCTGGGTGTGCGGCGGCTGAGCGCGGGAACCGGCCTCGGTAAGGTTGCGCTTGGCCGGATCCGGGAATTGGCCGAGGCGTTTCTGCGCGAGGGTCGCTCTGCGCTTTTAGCGGAGGGTCCGGCCAACATCAACGCGCTGATGCGGCGCGATTGATCTGATATCTGCGTCTCGCACCTAGGAGACCGTTGATGGCGCTCGAGATGCGCGAGGTTTGTGAGCGCTGCAACGCGCCGCTGCCGAAGGACAGCGGCGACGCGCGCATCTGCTCCTACGAGTGTACCTTTTGCGGCTCGTGTTCGGAAACGATGAACGATCGCTGCCCCAATTGCGGTGGCGAACTTCTGCCTCGCCCGCGGCGGATCGCCAAGTGACTTCAACGCGTTGAATTGAATTCGTGACCAGACAGAGATCCATTCGCGTCATTGTCGGTCTCCTGCTCTCGCTCGGCGCCGGGCTTCTGCCACTTGGCGCCTGGGGCCGCACCTATAGCGGGCTCGGCCGACTGGTCGGAAACGAAGTCCTGTGGTGGGTCGCTGTCGTCATCATTCTGCTCTACGTCGCGTTTGCGGAGCGGCGGCCCTTCGCTTCCATCGGTTTTCGCAAGCCGACAATCTTCGATCTCTTTCTCGCGGTGATCGCCGGCATTCTGATGGTCGCCGGGATTGTTTTTATCTACAACATCGTGTTTCCGGCCCTGCATCTGACGATGAACGCCGGCACGATGCGCTACCTTCTCGAGACCCCGTTCTGGTACCGGCTCATGCTCGTAACTCGCGCGGCCTTCGCCGAGGAATTGCTGTTCCGCGGCTATCCAATCGAGAGGATGGGCGAACTCATCGGCAGCCGCATGCTCGCTGCGGTCGTGTCCTGCGCTGTTTTCACGTACGCGCATCTGGCGAACTGGGGCGTGGCCCAGCTGATTGTGGCAGGCTATGGTGGCGTCATCCTGACCGCGCTCTATCTTTGGCGGCGCAATCTATGGGTGAACATGCTCGCACACTGGATCGCCGACGGCGCAGGCTTCCTGCTTCCCCATGGCTGAGCGGTCCGCCCGCCCTCACTTGAGAGGGGAATGCTTGTGTCCTAATGTCGGTTCGAGCTGGAGGAGCGCATCATGCGACGATTCATCATCGAACGCGATATTCCAAAGATTGGCAGCGCCGAGCGCGACGCGCTGAGAGGAGCGGCACAGAAATCGAATTCTGTGCTCGCCGAACTCGCGCCCGACATTCAATGGGTCGAGAGCTATGTCGCGGCGGATAAGACGTTTTGCGTCTATCTGGCGAAGGACGAGGGCGTAATCCGCAAGCATGCCGAGATGAGCGGTTTTCCGGCGACGAAGATCACCGAAGTGCCCAAAATGATCGATCCCACGACGGCGCGAGCCTGATCGAAACTATTCGAGGGGGGCGCCCCCGGCCGAATTTGCGTTAAGCGCGGCCGAATTCCGGACGAGGGCGCGTCCGTCAAGCGGCTTTTCCACGCGCCAGGGCGTGTACGTCGGCGGTGGTCAGTGCCTTGCCACCGATTCCCCAATCTCCGCTTTCGACTTCCTCGACCACGCACCATGTGACTCCGCGCATGCTTTCGCCTTCGATCGAGACCATCGCGTCGGTCAGCTTGCTGATGATCTGGCGTTTCTGTTCCTTGTTGAACACGTCCTTGATGACGCGAACCTGAATTAGCGGCATTGAATCCCTCCTCGCTTTGTTTCACGCCTGTGCCGGTTTCTGCTTGACACGCTGTGCACACTGCCGAACACTCGCCAATACGGTAATAGACAGTTCTCACGTCAGTTGGCATAACTGTACCGGTACTGGGGCCGGGCCAATCCGGGGCAAAGCAGGAAGCCGATATGTTCTCCCTGACCGTCAGCCAGGCAAACGACCAGCCGCTCACCGAGCAGATCGTGACCGGCATCAAGCGGCAGATCGACGATCGTCATCTGCGGCCGGGGACCAGGCTGCCGTCGATCCGCAGCTTTGCTGAAAACTGCAATGTCAGCCGCTTCACAGTAGTTGAGGCCTACGACCGGCTGGTGGCGATGGGTTATCTGCAATCACGTCGTGGCGCAGGTTTCTACACGGCGGCGGCCAAGGCGGCGCAGCCGATTGCGTCCGACAGCCACACGGGGAACGAGGAACTCGTCTGGCTTATCCGCAGGCTGCTGGACGCCGGTGAAAACACGATGCTTGCCGGCGGACCGTGGCTGCCGAATTCGTGGCTTGACGAAGCCGGCATCCGCCAGAGCCTCAATGTGCTTGCGCGCAAGAACGGTGCGCACCTGCTCGAATACGGACACCCGTTCGGCTATCTGCCGTTGCGCGAACATCTCGCGCAGATGCTCGCGGGCCTCGGCATCGGCGCCCATGCGGGCCAGATCCTGCTGACGCAGGGAACCAGCCACGCGCTCGAACTTGTCATCCGCTATCTGCTGAAACCCGGTGACGCGGCGCTGGTGGACGATCCCGGCTATTACAACATGTTCGGCAATCTACGCCTGCACGGCGTGCAGATGCTGGCTGTGCCGCGCAATCCCGACGGGCCGGACACAGCCATTCTCGAAACGCTCGCCGGCGAACATCGGCCGAAAATCTATTTCACCCAGTCGGTTATGCAGAACCCGACGGGCACCGACATGAGTCCCCATGTGGCGTTCAAGGTTTTGCAGGCCGCGGAGCGTCACGGCTTCGTGGTGGTCGAGGATGACATCTTCAGCGATCTGCAGGTGAAACCGACGCCCCGGCTCGCGACATTGGACCAGCTCAACCGCGTGATCTATGCGCGCAGCTTTTCCAAGACGCTGTCGGGGAGCCTGCGCGTCGGTTTCGTGGCCTGCGCGCAATCCATCGCGAACGAACTCGCCGACATCAAGATGCTGACCAGCATCACCACGTCGCAATTCATCGAGCGTCTCGTCTATCTGATGCTGGCCGACGGGCATTACCGGAAGTACCTCTCGCGCCTGCACGAGCGGCTGGGACAGGCACGGATCAACGTCGTGCGCGCCTTTGAGCGCATCGGCATGGAGCTGTTCGTGGAACCAGCAGACGGCATGTTCGTCTGGGCGCGATTTCCGCATCTCGACGATTCGCTGGCGCTCGCGGAAATCTCCCAGCGCGACGGCATCATGCTGGCACCCGGTGCCGTCTTCCGTCCGCATCTCGAGCGCTCACCCTGGATGCGCTTCAATGTCACCGTCTGCGAGGAGCCGCGCGTGCAGCGCTGGCTACAGCGGACAGCATCGGGCAGGGCGGTGTAATCTCGCCAACGAGCGTGAATCCCGCCGCGGTTGGTTCTTTATCACGGGGCGATCATGCGTTGAATTCGCGCAGGCTGTCCCGTCGATCCCGTCATGTACGCCCTTGAGCCGTTGCGAACCGGAGGCTTGCGCGAAAGCCGCCTCAAGCTGTCGGCCGCAGCCACGCCGACGGCGTTCGTCAATTCGTGCTGCGTCTCTCGCCAGGCCGAAAAGGCGCGCCGCAACGTCTTACGTCCCCTCGCGGTGATGGAGGCGACCCGCGCGCGGCCATCCTCTCCCGAGACAATCCGCACAAGCGACTGCTCCGCGGCCACGGCGAGATTGCGCGTAAGAGTGGTGCGATCGAGGCCGATGAATTCTGCGAGCGCGCCGATGGGCTGAGGGCCCTTGAGCGCAAGTGCGGCCAGAAGCGTGAACTGAGTCGCCTTGATGCCGTGAGGGCGGAGCGCCGCCTCGAACCGGCGGGTGATAGCGCGCGCGGCCCGACGTGACGCCAGGCAAAGACATTGCGCGGTCTCGAACAGGTTCGGCTCGCCTGTCATGGAACGCGTGCCGGTCTGATTCCGAGCCCTAAGTGCCCGGAATCGGCAGAACCGGCATGATCTCCACGGATTCGCCCGGAAAGATCGTGAAGTGCGGATGCTCTTCGAACAATCTGGCGGCCGCCTCGTGCGAGTCTGCGCGGACGACCATGTAGGCACCCACGTCATTGCTGGTATCTTCGGTGCCGCGTTGCGTGACTTTTTTCGTTTTGCCCAGCGGTCCGCCCATGCCGACGATCGCGGCCTGATGTTTTTCGATCCAGGCTTTCCAGGCAGCCATTCCCTCCTGTTCCTTTGACCGACGTTCCCCTTCGGGAAGAGCAGTCCATGCCGCCATGCGTGGGCTCGTTTTGCTGCCAAGGAAAACGGCGAGAAATGTATTGGGCGTCGTCATGAGGAATTCCTTTTCTTTGCGTGTTGCAGATCAAAGCAAAAGCCCGGTGACTTTCGAATAGCTCCGGCTCGGGGATCACGGAAAGAGTGTAGATACACCTATCTGCGCCGTCAAATCACGTCAACGAGCGCACGTCAACCATGCGTCGAGTCAGAGTTCGCGAGGAAGCGTGCGTGCGATGCTGGGTTCAGCGCACGAGGTCAGGCGGAGCAGCCACAATGATGGTCACGGCCGGGCGAATTTGAGGATGAACTGATCCGTCCTGAAGCGGAGCGCAGGCGTGAAGACCGTTTTCGTGTGATCGTCGGCCGGATTGCGGAGCAGGTCGCTCTCGCCCAAGAGCTTGAATCCCGCCGCGGTCACTTCCTTGATCACTGTCGCCTTTTCGATGCGATGAAGCCTGGGTGAATCGCCCGCTCCGGACCCCGGTGCCGCGGCATGATCGACGATGAGATAGACGCCACCCGGCTTCAACGAGTCGAAGACGAGCTTGTTGAAGCGCGCCATGTCGACACTGGCGTATTTCGGGATATGCAGGTCGTGATAGTTGTTGGTGGTCCAGAACAGATCGACCTTGTCGGGCAAATGGAAAGTGCCGAGCGGCGCGAGATCGAGTTTGACGTTGCCCCGTCCGGGCTCGCTCAGCACCGCCTTCGTGGAAGCGATGTTGTCCTTCCCCCAGGTCGTCGTTTCGAGGGCATAGATTTTTCCGTTCGGACCGACAACGTCGCTGAGCATGCGGGTATAGTAGCCGCCACCCGGCAGAAACTCGCCGATCGTTTCGCCGGGCTTCACGTCGGCATAGGAGAGGATCTCGGCCGGCTTTCTTCTCTCGTCGAGCTTGCGGTCGTCGGCCGGCCGCGAGGGATCGGCGACCGCCTTGGCGATGTAGCCCGGCACGGCGGCCGGGGCCGCAGGTGCCGCGAGAACGGCCAGTGCGATTGAGAATGCCGCGATCAATATGCGCGTCGTCATGAGATTCCCCCTTGCGAAAGTTCGGCATTCTAACTTGGGGCACCGGAGCAGGCATACACGATGGCGTGACCGGATCATGCAGGGCATTCGCCCGGAAACTCGGAAGATCATCGCGCCCGCGGCGGTACAACGTCCCGGAATTTCTCGAAGCCTTTCCATGCCGGCTCGACGGGCTCGCATTCCGCTTTCGGCAGATAGATGGATTCCTCCTTCAGCTCGAGGTGCGGAATGTAGCGGGGGCAATTGGGGAAGATGTGCTCGGCGGTTACGCACACGAGCGCTTGCGCGCCCGGCATGCTCGCCATCTCGGGATCATCGAACGAAAGCTTGGCGCAGCCGTTGACGCGCAGACGCCCCCGCTTTTCGCCGACGCGGATGAAGAGCAGCCCCACATTCGGGTTCACGTGCAGATTGCCGAGGCTCTTGAACATACCGTTGCCGTCGTAATCCGGAAACGCGAGCTGGTCCGGCGCAACGACTTTTACAAATCCCAGCGATCCACCCTTGAACGAGCAATCTGGTCGACCTTCGAGATCGGCCGTCGCCAGAAAGAAGAACGGCACGCTTTCGATGAAGGCGCGATCGTCGTCGGTGAACCTGGTGCGGTGCGTGTGCTCGAACAGGCGGTCGGCGAGCGCGCGGCTGCCGAAGCGATCCTGCATTTCGCGATTTCCTGCATGGTACATGCCCGTCCCCCCGCTCGAATGCGCAGCGCGATCATACTCCGGTACCGTTGGAGAAGCCGCTCCCACCGCGCTTCGATTGTGGCGAACCGGAGGCAACGGCCGGCCGGGAACCCACGCCGGAGCGGAACGGGGTATAGGCATTCGCGTTCTATTTTCGTCGAGCGGGCAGAGGAGAGAACCATGACCTTTTTCCCGCGAAAGTTCCCGACGCTCGGCGCCGCGATCGGCGCTTTTATGGTTTCGGCCGCACTGGCAGGCTGTGCGACCGAAAAGCCGGCGCCGCCGCCAGCTCCGGCGGCAGAACCGGCACCCCCGCCGTCCACCAGCTACCAATCGACCGAAACCCAGCAGTCCCAGCAACCGACTCCGCCTCCGGCGCCCAGCGGATCGATGTCGGGAGGGGCAACGTCTGGCGGTTCGGGAAGCCCTCAGTAACCTTCCACGCCGAAGGAACCCGGATGACGATTGGATAGCTGGCGCTATCCAGCGATCGTCGATCACAGAATCAATAGTGGGCACGCACTGCGGAGCGGTAATGCTCCGCAGTGCGCGTTTGGGAATAACAGCCCGGCTCCATACCTCTTAATCCAGTGCGTCATGCACTGATCCGCTGGTCAATTCTTCCGCGCTCGCGTTCACCGGCATTGCCAGGCGCGGTGCCCCCCGCGGAATTATACGGAGGAAAGGCATCGATTGGCCGGCGCGATTCTGCCGGGATCTGCTATGCTCAATGGCGATCCAGGGGATGTCGATATGGCCAGCAAGAAAGCGATGGAAAAAGTCGTGCGCGCGCTCTACGCGGCGCGCAAGCGCGGCGACTTCGGTGCGATGGCGGAGCTGTGCACGCCCGGATGCAGACTTCACGTGGCCGGCGCTCCCGAGTTCTGCCCTGCCGCCGGCACGACCACGGGACGCGCTGCGTTGCGCAAGCGCTTTGCGGAATTGCTGGCCTTCGACTTCGCCAACCACAAAATGCTGTCGATCATGCCAGACGGAAACCGCGTCGCCGTTCACTGGCGCACGAAGGTGACTTTCAAGCCAACCGGAAAATCGGCGACCAGCGAATTCTGCGATCTATGGACGATCAGGAACGGCAAGATCGTTTCCGCCGTGCAGTTCATCGACACGGCGCTGGTCGCGCACCTGGTACAATAATTTTAGAAAGACGGACCCCGTTTTCAGGTTAAATGGATTGCTTTGCCGCGGCAGTTGGCGCGATCGCAACGCACTGCGTCCACGCACCTGCGCGGGCGGGACGTCCGCGGTCCAGGACCATGGCAGGACGTTCGTTCACCAGAATCTGAACACTCCGGTCTGTCCAGATGGCTGGTTCGTGTGATATCGCCCGGCTACAGTCCCGCCCGTGCGCGCTTCGGCCGACTCTGGCCGCGGTTCATTCCAAGAGGAATTTCAATGCTTCGCTTTCCTTTGCTTTGCCTCGGTGCTGCCGCCACGCTTATGGTCGCTGCTGTGTCTATGTCGCCAAATGCCGCGTCAGCTGCTCCGTCCGCGAACCCGTTCGCCGAGCCGAGCCCGTTGCCGCTGCAGGCGCCGCCGTTCGACCGCATCAAGGACAGCGACTACCAGCCGGCCTTCGAGGAGGCGATGAGGCAGCAGATCGCCGAGATCGAGGCGATCGCCAACAATCCCGCGCCGGCCACGTTCGACAACACCATCGTGGCAATGGAGAAGTCGGGCCGCATGCTCGACCGCGTGAACCTCACCTTCGCAGGCGTCGTCCAGGCCAACACCAACGACACGCTCGACAAGGTGCAGACGGAAGAGGCACCGAAGCTCGCCGCCCATCAGGATGCCATCTATCTGAACCCCAAGCTCTTCGCGCGCGTGAAGGCGGTTTACGATGCGCGCGACTCGCTCAAGCTTGATCCCGAATCGCTTCAGCTCCTCAACATCTATTACATGCAGTTCGTGCATGCCGGCGCCAATCTGTCCGATGCCGACAAGGCAAAATTGCGCGACCTGAACAAACGCGATGCTTCTCTGGAGGCCGCGTACCAGCAAAAACTCGTGGCCGCCGCCAAGGCGGGTGCGCTGGTGGTGGACAACAAGGCGGCCCTTGCAGGGCTGAGCGATCAGGAAATCGCTGCTGCCGCGCAGGGCGCAAAAGCGCGCAAGCTCGACGGCAAGTTTGTGATCCCGCTGCAGAACACGACGCAGCAGCCTGCGCTGGCTTCGTTGAGCGACCGGAGCGTACGCGAGAAGCTGTTCGACAGTTCCTGGACGCGCGCCGAGAAGGGCGACAAGAACGACACGCGCGCCACGATCGAGGAGCTGGCAAAAATCCGCGCCGACAAGGCAAAGCTGCTCGGCTATCCGAATTATGCCGCCTACGTGCTCTACGATCAGATGGCGAAGACGCCGGATGCCGTGCTGAAGTTCATGGAGCAGCTCGCTCCTCCGACCCGGGCGCAGGCGGCCCGGGAGGCGAAAGACATTCAGGCCCTGATCGACAAGCAGGGCCCGCATTTCGATCTCAAGCCTTGGGACTGGGAGTTCTATTCCGAGCAGGTGCGCAAAGCGAAGTTCGACATCGACGAGAAGCAGATCAAGCCCTATCTCGAGCTCAATAACGTGCTGCAGAACGGCGTATTCTACGCCGCGAACAAGCTCTACGGATTGACGTTCAAGGAGCGCAAGGACATTCCGGTTTATCAGCCGGACGTGCGCGTGTTCGACGTGTTCGACAAGGATGGCTCGCAGCTGGGTCTGTTCTATTTCGACTATTTCAAGCGGGACAACAAATCGGGCGGCGCCTGGATGTCGAATTTCATGGAGCAATCAAAGCTTATCGGCACCAAGCCGGTCATCTACAACGTCGCGAACTTCACCAAGCCCGCGCCCGGCCAGCCTGCGCTTTTGACCTTCGATGATGTGACGACCATGTTCCACGAATTCGGCCATGGGTTGCACGGCCTGTTCGCAAACCAGACCTATCCGTCGATTTCGGGCACGAACGTCGCGCGCGACTTCGTCGAGTTCCCGTCGCAGTTCAACGAACACTGGGCGCTCTATCCCGAGGTGCTGAAGCACTACGCGGTCGATTACAGGACCGGCAAGCCGATGCCGCAGGCGCTGATCGACAAGATCAAGAAGGCGGCGAAGTTCGACCAGGGTTACAAGCTGGGCGAAGTGGTGGCCGCAGCCGAACTCGACATGCAATGGCACATGCTTTCGGCCGATTCGCCGAAGGAAGATTGCGATGCCTTCGAGCCGCAGGCGCTACGCGCGGCGAAAGTGGATTTTCCCGACGTGCCGCCGCGCTATCGCTCGAGTTACTTCCTGCATATCTGGGCGAACGGTTATGCGGCCGGCTACTACGCCTATCTGTGGACGGAGATGCTCGACGACGACGCATTCGCCTGGTTCAAGCAGCACGGCGGCTTGACGCGCGAAAACGGCGAACGCTTCCGCGAAATGATCCTCTCGCGCGGGCACAGCGAGGATTATGGCCCCATGTTCCGTGCCTTCTACGGCAAGGATCCCGAGATCGGCCCGATGCTCCAGCACCGCGGCCTCGCCCCGGGCGGGAATTAATCAGCAATATAGGCGCACGCCGAGCCGGGTGGAAAAGGTAGGATTCACAATGAGGCAGTGAGACGGTGAGACTATAGCGCGCCAAAGGCGCGCATTCTCCTCACCGCCTCATTGCCTCATTGTGAATCTTTCTCTTCGCGGCTCGGCGTGCGCCCTTATTGCGGTTAGTTCGGCTTCAAGGGCGTCGCGGTTGCGCCGGTGGCGGGTTTCTGGATCGCGTGGGCGCGGCCATCGGGCTTCCCGAATTCGGGGCGACAATGGCCATCGACATGCGCGCCGGAATCGATCCGCAGATCCTGATGAATGACGTCGCCGCTCATATGCGCGGTGCTGGTGAGCACCACCTTGCGCGCCTCGATCTTGCCGTCCACCTTCCCCGACAGCTCGACCTCGTCACCGTAGACCGTTCCTTTGATCCGTGCGTTGGTGCCGACCTTGACCGACGCCGCGCGCACGTCGCCCTCGACTTCGCCTTCGATCTGAATGTCCTCGGTGCTCTCGAGCTGGCCCGTGATCTTCAGCGCCTTGCTGATGACCGACACGGACGATGCCTGTCCGGGCATTGCGGGTGCGGGAGCCCGCCTGGCTTCGACGGGAGCTTGCGCTGGAACTGGCGCCGGTGACGGCGACGTGGCAACCGGCTTCGGTACAGGTTCTTTGTCGCTGCGTGTGAACATCGTCATGGCTGTGTCTCCGGGAGGGTTTCGAGAGTTTCAAAGTAATTGACCGGCCGCCAGGGCATGCGCCCATCGATCCGCGCACCACTCGCGACCGAGACGGTGGTGTGGAAAATTCGTCCCCTGACATCCGCCGAAGCGTCGATCGTCACGTTCACGGCGAACACGCGGCCGTTCAGGCGCCCGCCAATATGGGCGTCGCGCGCCACCATGTCGCCTTCCACTGCGCCGCCTTTTTCGATGACCAGGCGGTTGGCCCGGATCTGGCCGAGCACCTTCCCATGGACACGGAGCTCGCCTTCGGTCTCCAGATTGCCTGTCACGGTGAGCCCGCGCCCCAAATGCGAAGTGGACAATCCGGCATCACTGCGGCGGGGCTGCGTCCTGATAAGCGCACGGTTGGGCAGAGCGGACATTATTCGCCGTTCCTCAATCCAAGGCTGAACCCCCGCGCAACCCGATCATGGCGCAGAACCATGCGATCGGGCAAGCGATCCCTACCGTTGCATGTTCCCGGGGTCTGACGTTCAAGGTTGTGCATGAACTACCGCCACGCCTTCCACGCCGGCAATTTCGCAGACGTCGTGAAGCATCTTGCGCTTTCGGCGATCATTCTGCACCTCAGACGTAAAGAAAAGGCATTCTGCGCGATCGATACCCATGCCGGGGCTGGCCTCTATGCCCTCGATGGAGCCCAGGCCCTGCGCACCGGCGAAGCCGAAACCGGCATCGGTCGGTTTCGCGGATTGAGCGGCACTCGCCTCCCCGAGGCGCTCGCGGCCTATCTTGATTGCGTCGGGCAAGAAGGCGAGGGCCGCTATCCCGGATCGCCGAGGATCGCGGCGCGGCTCCTGCGCCCGCCAGACCGCCTCGTCGCGATCGAGAAGCATCCCGAGGACGCGGCATCCCTGCGCTCGGCACTCTCCGAATTCCGCAACGTCCGCGTGGTCCAGGGCGACGGATATCAGCACCTGCCCGGGCTGCTTCCGCCGGCGGAGCGGCGCGGCGTGATCCTGATCGATCCGCCCTATGAAGCGGATGACGAATTCGAGCGTGCCGTGGAATTGCTTGCCGGTGCGCACAGGCGCTTCGCCACGGGAATTTATCTCCTTTGGTTTCCCATCAAATTCAAGGGTGCCGCCGACGCGTTCTGCGGCGAAGTGCGGACGCGGGTGCCTGCATCGATGTCGAGGCTCGACATCGATCTCGGGCGGCCCGCGGAATCGGAGAAGGAGCGCCTCTCCGCCGCCGGACTCTTGGTCGTCAATCCGCCATTTGGTTTCGAGGACGAAATGAACGCCGCGACCGCAATCCTGTCGGCCCTCCTCGGTCGTAGCGCGGAGAAACCGGCAACGATCAAATTCGCGGCGGTTTAGCGTCTCTGCAACTCGCCCTTCGACAAGCTCAGGGTGACGAGAGTAGTTTGTTTTCCTCATGCTGAGCTTGCTCGCCGCGCTGCGCGCGCGGCGCGTCGGGTCGAAGCATGAGCTTTCGAACGTGCTGCACCGCATCCGAGGGGAACATCATGCTGAGCCGCCGCGAACTTCTTGCCACCACCGCTGCTCTCGCAGCTCTGCCGCGATTCTCGCTTGCAGCGGAATCAACGAGTGCCGCGGCCACGCTCGACGCGCTGATGACCGCGTTTTTCCAGGAGAATCTGCGGCAGAATCCCGAAGGCGCCACGTTGCTTGGCCTCGACACCGGCGCGAATGCCGATCTGCACCACAAACTGCGGGACGAGTCGTCCGCCGGAATTGCCACCGCACGCGCACTCAACCTCGGCCAGTTGAATCGCCTCAAAGCCATCGATGCAAACCAGCTGAGCGGCATGGAGCGGGTGAACTACGACACGCTCCTCTATACGGGCGAATCCCGCGCCGCGGTGGCGGCGTTCGATTTCGGCGGGACGTCCTTCGGACCGTCGCCCTATGTGGTGAGCCAGCTGACCGGCGCCTACCAGTCGGTGCCCGATTTTCTCGATACCAAGCACCGGATCGAAAATGCGGCGGACGCGGACGCCTATCTTTCCCGTCTTGAAGCATTTGCCGTCCAGATCGACGACAACACCTCCCGCATGCAGCACGACTCGGCACTCGGCGTCGTGCCGCCCGACTTTCTGCTCGACACCGCACTCGCGCAGATGACCGCGACGCGCACCACCGCGGACAAATCGTTGCTCGTCACTTCAATCGCGCGCCGCGCGAGAGAGAAGGGACTCGCCGACAGTTACGCCACAAATGCGGCTGCCATCTACAACGCGAAAATCGGCCCCGCGCTGGACCGCCAGATCGCGGAGACGAAGAGCCTCCGTGCGCATGCGACGCACGATGCGGGCCTCTGGAAGCTGAAGGACGGCGAGGCCTTCTATGCAGCCGCGCTGCGTTTCTCGACCACGACGTCCAAGAATGCCGATGAGATTCATCAGTTGGGCCTGGATCAGGCCGCCGAGATCGGCGCGCGGCTCGATGCGCTCTTGAGGGCGCAGGGGACGACGCAGGGCAGCGTTGGTGAGCGCATTGCCGCTCTCTACAAAGATTCGAAATATCTCTATCCGAACACCGACGCCGGCAAAGCCGATGCGATCGCCTATTGCAATGCGCGGCTCGCGGCGATCCGGCCGCGTCTGCCCGGCGCGTTCAAGCGGCTACCGCAATACACATTCGAAGTCCGCCGCGTTCCGCCGCAGACGGAACCCGGCGCTGCGTCCGCGTTTTCGCAGGCGCCCTCGCTTGATGGTTCACGTCCGGGCATCGTCTATTTCAATCTTCACGACAGCGCCGAATGGCCGAAATGGGCATTGTCGACAACCGTGTTCCACGAAGGCCTGCCCGGCCATCAGCTTGAGGGCGGCTTGCTTCTCTCCAACAAGAGCATGCCGCTGATTCGAAAGACGATCGGATTTTCCGGTTATGTCGAAGGCTGGGCGCTCTATGCCGAACAGCTCGCCGACGAAATCGGCATGTATGACGACGATCCACTCGGCCGCATCGGCTATCTGAAATTCCAGCTCTTCCGCGCCAATCGCTGCGTCGTTGACACGGGCATCCATCACATGAAATGGACGCGGGAGCAGGCGATCCGGTATTTTATCGATCAGGAAGGCGACGCGCCGGGCTTCGTTACACGCGAAGTCGAGCGGTACTGCGCGACACCGGCGCAAGCCTGCAGTTACAAGATCGGCCACACGGTGTGGATAAAGGCGCGCGAGCGCACCAAAGCCGCGCTGGGTTCGCGCTTCGACATCAAGAACTTCCACGAAGCCGGTCTGGATTGCGGGCGCGTGCCGCTCGACGTGCTCGATGGAGTCATCGACCGCTATATCGTGCAGGCAAAGGCACCGTAGCCGCAGGAAGTCTAGCGAACCCCGACTTTTTGAGGCGGTTCGGCGTTTCAGGTAGAGGAGCACAGAAAAGGCATTCCAGAGGTGCCAAGAGGAGTGGAGCAGCAGGACGCAGGTGCACGGCCGGCGCACACCGTCCGGTTGTTCCGCCGTTGGCGCCCGCCGGTTCCCCGGTTTCCGGGATCCTGGATGAACGTCTTTCGCTGGACCGGAATCGCCATCGGCGCGGTTCTCGTCGCTGCCGTTCTTGCGCTTTATTTTCTCGATTGGGACGCGCTGCGTGGGCCTGTCGCACGCTATGCGTCGTATCGGCTCGGACGCGAAGTGCGAATCGCCGGCCATCTGCATGTGAAATTGTTCACCTGGCAGCCGCGAATCGACGTAGGCGGCCTTTGGATCGGCAATCCGAAATGGCTTATCGGTCCACCCGCGGCCAATATTGATCATCTAACGATCGAACTGCGGCTGCTGCCGCTTCTCGGCGGACATCTCATTCTGCCCCTGGTGCAGATCGAACATCCGATAATGAATGTGATCCGCGAAGCAGACGGCCGCGCGAACTGGGAACCTTCGAATGGTGCGAGAGGGTGGGACATTCCTCCCATCCGGCGCTTCCTGCTGGATGACGGCCACATCCGCGTCGACGACCGCGAGCGCAATCTCACCTTCGTCGGCACCGTGTCGTCGCGGGAGACAAACGATGCCGCACCGAGTCGTGCGTTCGAGCTGACCGGAGACGGAACGCTGAACGAAAGGAAATTCACGGCCGATGTCCGCGGCGGCGCGCTGATACATGTCGACGAATCGCGGCCTTACAAGTTTACAGCCGACGTCCGCGCGGGCGCGACCCATGCCGTCATCGATGGTTCGATAACGAGACCTTTCCATCTGGGCCGATACGCCGCAACTGCGACGGTTACCGGGCACAATCTCGCCGATCTGTATGACCTGACCGGCGTCGCGCTGCCGGGCACGCCGCCTTACCGGCTCTCTGGCGCGCTCACGCGGGACGGCGCGCTTTACCGCTTTGCCGATTTCTCCGGAGTGGTGGGCGGGAGTGATCTGTGGGGCCAGGCGTCCGTCGACATGTCCGGCGACAGGCCGTTTCTCAGGGGGACCATTTCTTCCCGAGCGCTCGATTTCGCCGATCTGGGACAGGTCGTCGGAAGCAGGCCCGGCGCGGCCCAATCGAGCGGCCTGTTGCCGGATACGCCGCTGCATGTGGAGAAACTTCGAAGAAGCAATGCCGAAGTCGATTATTCGGCGGACTCAATCAGGTCGCGCGATTTTCCGCTACGAAAGCTTGCGACTCATATCAGCCTCGAGAATGGCGTGCTCCTCCTGAAGCCGCTCGCATTCGATTTTCCGCGCGGCAAGCTCGCCGGATTTATTCGCATCGATGCAAGGCGGCGGTCGACCGTCACCAGCCTCGATGCGCGTGTGACAGGGGTCCGCATCGAGCAATTCATCCAGAGCAGAGACAAGAAAATCTCCGGCTTGCTCGAAGCGCGCGCCGTGCTCACCGGCACCGGCGACTCCGTTCGGCGCGCAGCCGACAGCGCGGACGGCGCTCTGACCGTTGTCGTCCCGGAGGGCCGGATTCGCCGCAGCCTTGCAGAATGGCTCGGGGTCAACGTTCTCGATGCGCTGGGGCTTTCACTGGGGGGTGACACCAGCGACGCAAGTGTGCGCTGCGCGCTCGTGCATTTTCGTGCGCAGAACGGCGAATTGACAGCGCAGCAGATGGTATTCGATACGGAGCCCGTACTGGTCACCGCCAGTGGAAACATCAATCTGCGAAACGAAACCATGGACTTGATTGCGTCGGGCAAACCGAAACATTTTCAGCTCGTGCGGCTGAATGTGCCGATTACAGTGCAAGGCCCGCTCGCGCATCCAGTGGTCGGCGTCAAACCCGGAGCCGCGATTACACAGAGCATCGTCGCGGTGGCGCTCGGCCTTCTCATGCCTCCCGCGGCCATTCTTCCCTTCGTCGATGCTGACCTGGCAAAAAACGCAAACTGTTCCGCTCTCGTTGCCGAGGCGGGCAAGCAGAGTGCTGCAGTCAAAACCCACCGGCTGTTGCATCACTGACGTAGCGGACTTTCAGTCGCGTGGCGCCAATGTCGCCAGATCGCGCCAACCGTAAGCAATCTCGACCAGTGTTGCCTGTCCATGTGCATTGGCGTTCTCTGCAATGATCTCTCCACCGAGGCGCTCGTAGAATCGCCTGGCGACGCAATTGCTCTTCAGGCACCACAGGCTTGCCGCAGCAATTCCCTGCTTCAGAAGTGACGAAGCGACGGCCCGCAAGAGGGCTGTCCCCGTGCCCCCGCGCTGAAACCTTTGCAGGACGTAGATCGCGCTGATCTCTCCCATAAATCCCTCCTTCTTTAATGCCTCCGTTCGCTGCTGACAGGCCGATGCAAATCCGCAGACGCGCCCGTCGTTTTCCGCGATGCAAACTGCAATTGTGCCGAAATCTGCCTGGTCAGCGAGAATGCGTTTCCATCTGGCCGCTTTGTCCTCGATCGTCTCGGCGGACAGTATCGAGGCAGGCAAGAGATCAACATACGTCTCCTGCCACGAAGCAGCCTGGACGCGGGCAATGGCATCGGCGTCTGCTGCCTCGGCACAACGGATGATCGTTGTGGCGTTCACGAATCGGCCTTCTGCAGCGCGACCCGCGCGCGGCTGGTTCGATACTGTACGAATCCTTGGTCGAAAGCGCTTCACTTGCAATGGGGAATACTGCGAAGTGTGGGCAGGCGACCGTTCCAGAGACGGCCGCGTTGCGTGGAATTGCAGAATGGACGCTTTCTCCTATCTCTCCGTCCTGATCTCGATCGTCCTGGGATTTGGACTGACCAGTCTTCTGACCGGGTTCGCGTCGATGGTCCGGGCACGCGGTCGACTTGTCATGTATTGGCCGCTGGCGGCACAGATGGGTCTGCTTTTCCTCGTGCACGTCCAGGTGTGGTGGGCGCTCTTTTCGCTGCGCGAAATCGCGCATTGGAGTTTCCCGGGCTTTCTTGTGGTGCTGATGCAGCCGGTGCTGCTTTATCTTGCGACAGCTATCCTGACGCCCGACATCCCGGACGGTGAGTCGCTCGATCTCAGGCAGGCTTACTTCCGCGAGGCACGCTGGTATTTCGCGGCACTATTTCTGGGCATCCTGGATAGTCTTGCAAAGAGCGTCGTGCTGACGGGACGGCTTCAGAATCGCACCGACCTTGTGGGACACGCGGCGTTCATCTGCCTGTGCATTGCAGGATTCATGTCCCGCAGCGACCTTGTCCACAAAACGGTCGCGCCGCTTTCTCTGCTTGTTTATGCGGCTTATATCGCGCTGCTCTTTGCCTCCCTGCCCGGCTAGAACGGCTATCCCGCGGAGCATGCTGCGGAAACTTGGTAAATGGCCAAAGATGAATATCCATGAATTATAAATCTACTCCCGAACAACTCCGCCGGCCCAGGCACCGCTGTGCTATTTGTTTCAAATGCCAAGGATCGCCTTCAACCGATGCAGGCGAGGGCGAGGATCGAAGGGATCGTCATGGGGCACTTGTTCGCGGCATTGAGTTCCGTCGCCGGTCAGCACGACGCGCGGCTCGTCGTGGTTGCAGGCCTGATCTGCTTTCTCTCCTGCTACACCGCGCTCACCCTCATATCGCGGTCGGGAAAGCCGGGCGCCACGTCGAGCGATCCATGGCTGACAGCCGCTTCCGTGGTAATCGGATGCGGCGTCTGGGCTGTCCATTTCGTTGCCTTGCTGGCATTCGAGCCCGATATGCGCATCGGTTACAACGCCGGTAACGCATTACTGGCCGCAGCACTCGGAATTGTCTGCTCCGGGCTGGGATTCGCCATGGTCGTCCGCCGCCACACTGCACTCGGCGGCGCGATGGTCGGCGCGGCCGTTGCCGTGATGAACTACGCGGTCATGGCTGCCTTGCGCCTGCCGGCTCATGAACACTGGAACAGCCTCTATGTTGGTATATCGTTCGTCGTCGGGATCGGATTCGGCGCGGCGGCACTGACGCTGTCGCGTCGCCGTCCGGGTTTGAGCGGGCAGATCGCCGCGGCACTGATCATGACGTTCGGCACGTTGGGCACGCATTTCTTGGGTATGGCTGCCCTCAGCCTGACGCCCGATCCGTCCCTCTCCGTTCCCTCGGAGATGATTCCGCCGATCTGGTTCTCGGTCGCGATTACCGCAATCTGCATCCTGGTCGTGGGTCTTGGCGTGATTGGCTCCCTCGTGGATCAGCATATTTCCGAACTCGAGGCGACCAAGGGCAAACTTGAGCAGACGGCGGAAATGCTTGGACTTGCGCTTAGGAATGCGGCAGCGGCTGACGAGACGAAATCGCAATTTCTGGCCAGCATGTCCCACGAACTGCGAACGCCGCTCAATGCGATCCTCGGTTTTTCGGAGATTTTGAAGGACCCGAATTCGGCCCTGCCCGATGCCGCCCGCGTGCGCAGTTACGCCATGAACATTTTCGACAGTGGCACGCACCTTCTCGCTCTCATCAATGACGTTCTCGACGTTTCCAAATTCGACGCCGGCCATCTCGAATTGAATGAAGAAACAGTCGACGTGGGCGAAGTTGTCGCTTCCTGCATCCACTCCATGGGACCTCACGCGAAGAAGGCAAAAGTCCGGCTGGACATGGAGATTCCGCACGAAGTTCCCAACCTCCTGGCGGATGAGCGACGGTTTCGCCAGGTCCTGCTAAATCTGCTTTCAAACGCGCTCAAGTTCACGGCCGAGGGCGGTACGGTAAAACTGCGGGTATTGCCGAGCCGCGATGGGTTGACCGTCTCGGTCTCCGACACAGGCATCGGCATGACGGCCGAACAAATACCGATCGCGCTCGCGCGCTTCGGTCAGATCGACAGCAAGCTCAGCCGCAGGCATACGGGCACCGGCCTTGGTCTGCCGCTTTCGAAGCATCTCGTCGAATTGCACGGCGGCAAACTCGAAATTGCGAGCGAAGCGGGCGTTGGCACAACAGTAACGCTACATTTTCCTGTCGAACGCAGTCTGTGGGAACGCAAGGCCGCGTGAATCGCTTCAATTCCACGCGAGGTACAGAAGTTCGATATCGCTCTCCCGACCAAGCGCTGCTGGGGAGATCACGGTGCCCGATACTGGACCGACTGCAAAGTCCGCGCACCAGCAATACCCTGGCACTTGCGCCATCACGCGCGCAGCCCGGCCCCGGCGAGGTCTAGTCGGGGTCGGTGTTTCTATTGCCCGTTGTCCGTTTTGAGCAGGCTTTCAAATCGCGGATCGCCGCGCAAACGATCGAACTGAGGATCGAGGCGCACGATGGCCGGCGTCAAATCTCCGGGCAATCTCATCAGCCGGGCGAGCTCGGCGATTGCAGTCCCCCGATCGCCGAAACGCGCCATGATGTGCACACGGTCCGCCGCGGCGCCGGAGCCTTCGAGCGCGTCGTTCGACGATCGCAGCAACGCGATGGTGTGGTCCGAAGAATTCATCGCCGTCCTGAAATCGCCGAGGCCCGCGTAGATTATCGGCAGCGGCAACTGGAAATCGATGTCGTTTGGACGTTTTTTCAGATTGGGGAGAATGAGTTCGAGCGCCCTGGAATAGTTTTCCCGGGCGCCGTCAGTATCGCCCGACATACGCAGAAACTCGCCGATCGCAGTTCGCAGGGGCACGGCCGACGGTCCCGACGCGTCCTGGTCCTGGTCGAGCAGTCCACGGAAATAGGCTGCGCCCTTTTCGTATTGCCGCCGCAGCCAGAATTGCTGCCAGACTGCCCAATACAGGTTCCCATCGTCCGGCGCCGGATGCACGTTTCTCAGTACGGCGTCGGCCAGATCGAGCTGCCCCATGTCCTGATAGACGTTGGCCTTGATGGCGAGAATCCAGCCATTGTCGGGCCAGATTTTGAGCCCGTCGTCGAGCACGCGCAGGGCGCCTGCGAAGTCGTGCGTCTCTATGAGGTTTGCCGCCAGATTGGTCCGATGGAGGGGGACTAGAGGATCGAGCGCGACGAGCCTGCCGAAGGCGGCCGTGCCCTCCTTCCATTTGCCCTGGCGGCGCAGAATCAGCGCAAGAGCTTCCAGAGCGTCAGCGTTGTTCGGCCATCTTTCATGAACTAGCGCCAGTTCGCGCTCCGCCGCCGGATAGTTCATTTCGCCGTAGTAGAGGTAGAAGCCTTTCGCGGCCTGAACTTCCGCAAGATCCGGCTGCAGTTGGAGTGCTTTTGCGAGGGCTGCGTGGGCGGCGCTGCGCCGGACGGTGGCCAGATCGTCGCCGAAGTGCATGTAAGCCTGCACACGCGCCAGCCATGCCCAGGCGGCCGCAAATTTCGGGTCTTCGTTTACTGCATCCTCGAGAAGCTGAACCGCGGTTTGCAGACTTGCGTTGTCGTTTTTGCGGGCGAAGACCAGGCTGTGCAGAAAGAGATCGTAGGCTCGCGGGTTTGTTGTCGGCGGCGCCACGATCTCCGATTTTTCTCCAGGAGTTACTTTCGCGGCCAGTATTGTGGCAATCGTTCCCGCCACCTCGCTCTCAACGGAGAAGACGTCGTCCATCTTGCGGTCGAAATCCTCCGCCCACAGATGATTGTCGCTCGCCGCCCGGATCAGCTGGACGTTGATGCGTACCGCGTTGCCGGCCCGCTGCACGCTGCCTTCGAGGACATTCGCCACGCCGAGGCGTTTTGCGATTTCCGGAATATTCCCGGATCTGCCCGTGAATTGATCGGCCGAGGTGCGCGAGATCACCTTGAGCGAGCCGATCTTCGCGAGTCTCGTCAGGATTTCGTCCTGCACGCCCTCTGCAAGATAACCTGCATCCCTGTCCGCGCTCAAATTCTTGAATGGCAGAACGGCGATCGACGGCTGTTCTGCCGCCCGGAGGAATACGACGCGCGGCGGCGGGCTGAAATCGCCCCAAATCTCGTACGCAACGAACGTCGAGGCAATAAGAATGACCGCTCCCAGCAGGGCTGGAAACACAACACGTCTCGCGTGATGGCTCTTTCCTTGATCGGGGGGTATTTCCGCTGACGTCGCAGGAGCGGTCCCGTGGTCGGCCGCATCGTCCGGAGCCGCGATCCGGTAGCCCACGCGCGGTATTGTCTCAATGCGAAACGTCGGCTCGCCGCCGGCCTCCGACAGCTCGCGCAGTTTCCAGATGCAGCGGTTGATCGCAGCTTCGCCGACGATGCGGCCTTCCCAGCAGCGCTGAATAAGATCGTCCCGCGACACGACCGCTCCGTCTGCGCGCGCAAGCGCGACGAGGACTTGCATCACTCGAGGCTCGAGCTGTTCCTTGGTCGCACCTCTGCGCACCTCGCGCAGGGAGGGTCGCACCTCGATGCCGCCGATCACAAAATCAGGTTCTTCCGACAGCCGGATCGGCTCGGGGCGGGCGGGCGACCTGGAAAGCTGATTCATCAGCGATCCATCATCGAACCATCACGGACCGGTAACGCCCCCTGTATTTCGGAAAAGAGCCCGTAGCGCTCCAATTGCCGTGCGAGCCGGCACCATCGGCGCGACCTGTGAATGGGCAACAACAGCCCCGCAGTCATGGCGGATACCCCCGACGGCCCCGCGGCCACAAGGTTGCATCCTACCTTGACTGACGGGTCTGGGGAACGGTGCTCCAGCCACAGTTTCGACGATCAGGTGCCGGCTTGGCGGCCCCGATGGTCGGAGCCGCGCCAATCGAAGGGAATAATGTCATGAAACGTACACTCACCCTGGCCGCGGTCGCAGCGGCGACGGCTCTAGGCGGATTTTCTGCACATGCCGGATGCACGGATCCGAGAAATATCAACTCGCAACCCCAAATTTCTCTGCCGGCTGGGTTCAACGCGAACATCATTCGCCACGGAGATGCAGCCAGCCTTGTCGTGGGCACGTGGCTGGTGACCTATGTTGTAGAGGGGAATGCGTTCGGCCAGGCTTACATTCAGTGGCACAGCGATGGAACGGAATGGGAAAACATCAATTTGCCGGTCTCCGGCGGCAACATCTGCATGGGTTCATGGAAGCCGATGGATACGAAACACGTGGCCCGCAATCACTACGGCTGGCTCTACACGAACGGCGTGGTCTCGGGATATTTCAACGAAACCGAGACCGACAAGGTGACGCGAAACGGCACCTATAGCGGCACCAACGAGCAGAAGGGTTACGACCTCAACGGAAACCTGCTTTTCGATGTTACGGGGACTTCGTCCGCGGTTTTCATCACGCCCTGATTGCATTCAACTCGAATCATGGCCACCTCCCAAGGCGGCCATGATCTCTTTTTCTCCGCGTCTCCCGGCTTCGTCATGGCCGGGCCGTTGTCCCGGCCATCCATGAACCCAGTGTCAAGAGAAGAGCGAAGCGTTCGCTGTCGTGGCTCCTCCTGTTACTCATTTTGTAAACGGCGATGTTGGCATCGCGGGGAACCATGGCCAGCACGGTTTCCATGGGTGGCCGGGCAGCCTGCACTCCGGCCGCGCTCTCGCGCGGACCGGGGGGCCCGGCCATGACGAACCATGTCTATCGTGAGAATAATCAAAGTAAACTCGTGATCGTCGCGTTGAGCGCCTCTGGTTTTTTCAGTGGCGAATACCGCGCGAAAACTCTGCCGGCCCGGTCGATCAGGAATTTGGTGAAATTCCATTTTATGTTCGCGGTGCCGAGCAGCCCACGTTTTTCGCGGGTAAGAAACCGGTAGAGCGGATGCGCATTGGCGCCGTTCACATCGATCTTCGCGAACATCGGAAAGGACACGCCGTAGTTTGATTGGCAGAACTGGCCGATCTCCTGGGCGCCACCGGGTTCCTGCTGGCCGAACTGGTTGCAGGGAAAGCCGAGCACGGACAGGCCCTCGGCCTCATATTTTTCATGAAGCAGTTCAAGGCCCTTATATTGCGACGTAAATCCGCATTTGCTGGCGGTATTCACCACCAGCATCACCCGGCCTTTGAAGTCCGACAGAGAAATCTCCGTTCCCTGCAGTGTGTTCGCGCGGAAATCGTAAACGCTTGTCACTTGTGCCTCCGGACGCCTTAATTCTAGCCCGTGACGCGTACATGCGGCAATCAAGTCCCGCAAAACGTCTGGTGCACCACCTGCTCGGGCCGCGGCGGATCGGCGTAACGGGCAAAGTCTGGCTGGTCGTCGAACGGCGTGGACAGCACTTCAAGCAGGGTTTCGAACGGGGCGAAATCGCCATCGTTCACGGCGGCCGCGATCGTTTCTTCAACGAGATGGTTGCGCGGAATGAAGGCGGGGTTGGCTGCGCGCATCGCCGCCCGGCGCAGGTTCGGCTCTCCCCCTTCTTCCGCAATCCGGTGACGCCATTTCGATTCCCAGTCATCGAAAGCACTGGGATCGGCGAACAGGCCGCGTACTGCCGCGCTTCCTTCAGAGCCGTCACCTGCGTCGCACAATCGGCGGAAGGTCAAGGTGAAATCGGCTCGGTTCTCCGCCATGCGTTGAAGGAGATCCCGCGCCAAAGAAGGATCGTCCGGTCGGGACCCCAACAGACCGAGCTTGCAGCTTAGCCCCCGCGCCCAGGCGGTTTCGAATCGGGCCCCGAATGCGTCGATGGCGTTTTGTGCAGCTTTGACGGCGCCGTCTTCGTCCTCCGCAAGCAGCGGCAGGATCGTCTCCGCGAAACGGACCAGGTTCCACTGGGCGATGTTTGGCTGGTTGCCGTAAGCGTAGCGGCCCATCGGGTCGATCGAACTGTAGACCGTCTGCGGATGATAGGTGTCCATGAAGGCGCAGGGACCGTAGTCGATCGTCTCACCTGCTATTGACGTGTTGTCGGTGTTCATCACGCCGTGGATGAAGCCCACGAGAAGCCATTTCGCCACCAGCTCGGCCTGGCGAGAGATGACGGCATCGAGAAAGGCGCGGTATCGGTTCGTGGCTTCGAGTGCTTCGGGGTAGTGGCGGGCGATGACGTAATCGGCAAGGCGCTTGATCGCATCGTGGTCCCCGCGTGCTGCGAAAAACTGGAAAGTTCCGACACGGATGTGGCTCAATGCGACGCGGGTCAGCACCGCACCGGGCAACGGACCCTCGCGCCAAACCGTTTCACCGGTTGTCACTGCTGCGAGCGCCCGAGTGGTGGGGATTCCAAGTGCCGCCATCGACTCGCTCAGGATGTATTCTCGCAGGACCGGCCCGAGGGCGGCGCGTCCGTCACCCTGCCGGGAAAACGGCGTTCGTCCCGCGCCCTTGAGCTGGATGTCGCGGCGCATTG
>Ga0210406_10000161_pt1 | contig 103718 bp, 96 predicted proteins | sample IncBWC30MmetaG_FD_155454 | JGI IMG/M metagenome (GOLD analysis project Ga0210406, IMG submission 155454) | Forest soil microbial communities from Barre Woods Harvard Forest LTER site, Petersham, Massachusetts, United States - Inc-BW-C-30-M | ecosystem: Environmental > Terrestrial > Soil >... | reverse complement strand
AAATCGCTCCTCGAAGAGTGCGGATGGAAGGATGGCGTCAGTGGCGACTCGGCAGAAAGAAAAGCTCTTGTCCAAGAAAAAAACCAAAGATCTGACTTGACTCCGACCGGCCTTCTCATGGAAGGCGTTTACACTCATTGACCTTTGGGCAGCAGGCCCTCCGGTGCTTAGTAGCCCAAACACCTACCCTGTTCTACGAGGCCCCAGGGGCACTCGCACGTGTAGGCCGGAGTCGAATGGGCGACCCCACCCTCGACTACTTCTTGATGAACATCCCTGGAAGGGGCATTCCCGACTGTGCCCAATTTTGTGCCCACTACCAAACCCGACCGAGTGTTACAGAGCGCTCGCTTAGAACTTTGAAAGGACTTGAAAACCGTGCCCAGCAAGGCTTTCGTAGCAACCCGTGACGCTCGGTGGCCGTTCGTCGCAAGTTGTTGATTCTTCGTTTGTGTGGAACTCTTAATCAGTAGGTTGAAGGTTCGATTCCTTCCGCGCTCACCACTTAACATAGTTTGACATCAATCGCTTACAGCCAAGAAGGAATTTCATCGCTGATTGGCGATTTTTGATGGTAACCACCCTTGGTACCCCCGTTTTGTTCGCGGTTGTAGGGCAGGAACGCCTGCTTGATGGGCCTGTGGTGCGAACTATATGAATTAAATCCGGTTTCCGCGCGCGCGCGGAAAAAAGGAACGATTTGCGGCCCGACGGTGATCCTGTGGGTGGGGCCGGTAGGCCGGCACGCGGCATGGCGCTGCGCTGTCGCCTGCCCTGTCGCGCCGTCCCGCGCGTTTACGAAGGGCAGGCAAGGAAGATGCCAGGCGGGCGCGTGCTTTCGCTCTAGCCAGGCGGTTTCTGTTAAATGCGACTCGCACGCCCGCGACGCGGTGTTCTTGGTTGCGGTTCATTACGGCGAGATTGTGAACACGACACCACAGCCCCTCGAAAAGTTCACACTACAGCTCAAGTCTCCGCCTTGAGATGCCGTGCCGTAGAGATTTCCCGCAGTGTCCACAATGACACCTGCAACGGGGATAGACCCGTTAGCGCCATTGAAACTAGCAATCATGTTGAAGTTAAATCCACCTCCGGCTTTGACGGAAAGCTTGAAGATCGTGCCACAACCGCACGCCGCGTCACCGCCCACATTCGTCGTGCCGTACACGTCGCCTGAGGCGTCAAGCGCCAAGCCACCGATGGGGCCTTCCCCCTTCGACCCATTGAGGCCACTGAATGTGTGCACGACGCCGTACTTCCAACCGCCTCCCGAGACCGCTGAAAGTTGAAAAACGACGCCGCAGCCACTGGTCGGGCAGGCAAAAGACCCTCCGAAGTAGGCTTCACCATAAAGATTCCCCACGCTGTCGAATGTCAAACCGCTACTCGGTGTGCCACCGTCGAGACCATCGGTGAACGTGTAAAGGACGCTCTCTGTCGAAGTGCCGTCTTGATTAGGCATGAGTTCGAAGACCGTCCCACAGATACACGGAGCGGAACCGCCCCGTCCTGTGGTGCCATAAATATTGCCTGCGACATCAAATACCAACCCGCTGGGATTGGCGGAGCCTCCATCGGTAAAACTGTATAGAGTGGTTTCCGTCCATTTGCCATTGCTCGGCGTAAGTTCGAACACTATTCCGTTACAGAAGGGTGTGCAGATTCCACCCCCTAGTGTCGTGCCGTAGAGGTTACCCACCTGATCAAGAATCACACCCGTGGCCGGCTGGCCCCCATCCGCACCGCCTGTGAAGCTGTATAGCGTGTTCTCAGTCCAGGTGCCATCTTGGTTCGGTGTCAAACTGAACACCGTACCGTTCTGGCCGACGCCGCCCCTTGTTGCCGTCCCGTAGATGCCACCCGTGCCATCAAACGTCAAATTACCTTGCGGGAACGCCCCGTCCGTCCCGCCGGTGAATTTGTAAATGAGAGTCTTCGCCCAAACCCCTGCTTGATTCCGAGATACCATGAAGACCGTACCGCAGCCGCCCGCGCTGCAAGTATTGCCGATAGTCTCGCCGCCGATGATTGTTGTCCCGTAGAAGTTTCCAAGTCCGTCTGAAATCAATCCGCTGCTCGGTTCTGTCCCATCTGGTGCAGCTTTAAACTTGTATTCCTTACCCGATGTGATGGCCAACACACCAGGCACTAGAACTAGCCCGACAACCGCTGCGACTATCGCTCTCCTAATCCTCGCCGACACTGCTTGCCTTGTCATTCGACACCTCGATCACTCTCGGATTGCAGCTAACGTTAGTAGCCGGTTGCACTCTTCTGAACGCACGCGATTGTACTCTTGCTAGTGCGCGACCGACAGGGGAGACGAAAGTCCCTGACGCGGCGCGCTTGCCGAATCGGCAAAAAGCAAGCTTTTATCTTCCGCGTTTTGGTCGGCTAAGTACACCGTACGGATTGGCGAAACTTGAACGGCGCAGATGTTTGTTCCGCCGGTTCCGCGGGAAGCGCCGGAACCACCGGGGCCGGATTCTTGTTTTCGATCACCACGTTCAAGCCGGTTTGGATCGTGCGCGGGCTGCGCTGCGCGGGCTGCTTCCTGCTTCGCCGTAGATGTTTGCAGCCATCGCAAGAAGCCATCCGATGCCTTATCGCGCAAATAGTTCAGCGCTTGTGTGGTGCTATCAACGCAATCATCGTGCGCGCCCGCATCGAAGGCCAGCAGTTCATCAATGTAATCCTGTAACCACGGCGCCCCTTCTGGAAAGAACACGCGGCCCGATTCACACAGCGGACAATTCCGAATGCGTTTTTACCAGTCGATGATCTCCGCAAAGTAGTCAGTTGTCCTGGGTTGGTGTGTGCCCTGGTCAATGAAGTTCTACGCTTCATCCGAAAAAAATCACCGTTGTTCGCCTTGCCAAGCCAGAGCCCTAACTAAACCACTTCATCAAAAAGGCCAACGCGAAAACACCCGTATCTTTAACGAAGCATCCGACGTAATAAAGCGAGACCGGCCAGGTCTTTTTGTGAAGAGCGAACAGCATCGCTAGCAGGGCGTAGGCTACGATCAAAACTACTTGGGCATTCTTGGCGAACGCAGGATTCGCAATCAGTTGGCGCATTTCCCCTCCAAGCAAACCAGAATAAGATGCTTCTACACCCCGGCAGGTTTCCTGCCCCTTTCATCTTCTGCGCGGGGCGGCTTAGTACGCCACACGGAGCAGCAAAACCTGAATGGCGCAGTTGCTCGTTGTTCCGCCGGTTCTGCGGGCAGCGCCGAAACCACCGTGGCCGGATTCACCTGCGAGCTTGAGCTAGCTTTGGGCCATCTTATCGGTCATCACGTCCCCGCCAAAAGTTCTTATAATTGAGGTAACTCCTGGTGAGGTTCTGTGATGAGGGATTCAGTCGTCGAGATTGCTCAGGAACGGGAACGAGTTTTCAATGCGGTCCCTTTGCAAAATGCGGTACTGTGCGCTGAGTGTGATGTGGTCAGCGACAGCCCCCACGATATATGCCTCGTCTGTGGCAGCCGCTCGCTTTTTAGCATAGCCCGCTTGTTTGGCGGAAACCTTCCGAAAGAGCGGGCGAGCTTACTTGCCGAAGGGGCGGTCGAGATTGGCTCACCGGCGCTGGTGTTGACTTTCCCGAAACCTCGCAGACCGCGAAGGAGAGCGGCGGTCGGCTCACGACAACTTGTCCTCGAGAATGAGGCCGATGAAGTCAAGCCTGGGATATTATTCGGGCCGAAAGCCCGCTGAACCGCTGATAGGATTCTGATCTGCAGAGTTCGAGCCGATGACGGGAATTTCCATCCCCGACTCAAGAGAGAAGCACGTCGCATCGACACTAGCGGCGCAAGGCGATCCACATCTGCGCCCCATGGAGCGGAAGATTCAGAACGCAGGCAAATACTCCTGCAACTGTCAGAACAGTTGCGGAGAATGGGGAGAATAGACCAATGGTGAATTATGGGCAGACTCTCTAATAAAGTGGCAATCGTGACGGGCGCGTCTAAAGGCATAGGCGGTGGCATTGCAGCGGCCTTCGCAACTGCGGGCGCGCGCGTGGCCGTGAACTATTCCTCCGACCGGGAAGGCGCCGAGCGCGTGGTTCAGGCGATCACCGGCAGCGGAGGCGAGGCGATCTCGGTCGGAGCCGACGTGTCGAAGGCAGCAGACATCGCGCGGTTATTCAAAGCAGTGGATTCCGCGTTCGGCAGACTGGACGTCCTGGTCAACAATGCCGGAGTATTCCGCTTCGGCACCGTCGCGGAGATCACGGAACAGAGCTTTCACCTCCACTACGACATCAACGTTCTCGGAGCGATTCTCACCGTGCAAGAGGCGATCAAGCGGTTCGGAGCTGACGGCGGGAGCATCATCAATCTCAGCTCTATTGTCGCTTCGCATCCCGTGCCGGGAGCCCTGCTGTACGCTTCCACGAAAGGCGCCATCGAAACCCTGACCAGGGGATTGGCGCTCGAACTTGCACCGCGCAAGATACGCGTCAATGCCATCTCTCCCGGTCATACAGAAACCGAAGGCAATGTAGCGGCGGGAACCTTTGAAGGTGGGGCCGGCGCCGCTCTGGCAGCGAAGACGCCGCTCGGCCGGCTCGGTCGCGTCACAGATATCGCCCCGCTAGCGGTGTTCCTGGCATCAGACGAATCAGCCTGGATCACCGGGGAGGTCATTCGTGCCGCAGGCGGTCTCATAGTGGCCACCTGAGGACGTAGTGCGAACCATAACAACGCAGTCAGGTCAAAACAGAGAGGAGAATACGATGCAACTTCAAGATAACTACTTTGCCGCTTATCACAACCTAAAACTGACACGAGATGCCAACGGTGTGCTGGTTGCTGAATTCCACAACAATGGCGGACCGTTCACTATGAGCGCGCCGGCTCACACGGAGTTTGTCGACGCCTTCTACCACATTGCGCAAGACCGAGCCAACAAGATCGTGATCCTGACGGGCGCAGGCGGGGAGTTCATTACTGACGTCGATTGGTCATCTTTTGGCAATGCTGCCGATCCGGGCGTTTGGAGCCAGGTTCACGACGAAGGTGTTCAGGTTTTGGAAAATATCGCCAACATACGCGTGCCGGTCATCGCGGCTATCGAAGGACGAGCCCATGTGCACTCCGACTACGCGCTACTTGCGAGCGTGATTGTAGCGGGGGAGGGTGCAACTTTCCAGGATGTCGCCCACTTCTCCCAGGGCGTTGCGCCCGGCGACGGAATCTTCACCACCTGGAGTTATCGCGCTGGAGCGGGACGAGCGGAGGCGTTCCTGCTCAATCCACAGCCGCTATCGGCGCGTATGGCGCACGAATGGGGAGTGGTTGCCGAGGTTGTACCGAACGGGAAGGCGCTCAGCCGGGCACGGGAATTGGCCCAGTTGTACTTGAAGGCTCCCGAGGTGACCCGCCGCAATACGCGGATACATTTCATTCAACCGCTGAAAGAGCGCATTGTCCGGGAAGTCGGCTATGGACTATCGCTTGAGGGAGCGTCCGCGGCCGATCTCGTCAAATCAATGCAAACCAAGAGTGAACCCGTCGCTAAGAAAGGAAAAGTCGCATGAAGAGCGCCGAAAGCACTTCATCCGCTCAGGCACTCAAGAACATGGAGCCGGAAGAGTTTGATCTGGTGATTCTCGGGGGTGGCACCGGTTCGACCGTCGCCGCGTGGACATTTGCCAGCGAAGGCAAGCGTGTCGCCGTCGTCGATCGCAAATATATCGGCGGGTCATGCCCGAACATCGCATGCTTGCCTAGCAAGAACATTATCCACACTGCGAAAGTTGTGGACTATGTTCGCCGAAGCAAGGAATTCGGCATCACATGCGACGGCTTCGCGATCGACATGGCGGACGTGCGCGGGCGAAAACGCAAGATGGTGCGTGGCCTGAATGAGATGTACATGGAGAATTACAGGAACACGGGAGCCGAGTTCATCTTGGGAACAGGCCGTTTCGTAGCTCCGAGAACGGTGGAAGTCACCCTGGCCGACGGGACTACGCGTCAACTGCGAGGCGCGAATGTGATCGTCAGTACGGGCACGCGCGCCGCGCTGGAGCCGATTCCTGGCCTCGCGGAAGCGCAACCGCTCACCCATGTCGAGGCTCTTGAACTCGATGAAATTCCCGAACACTTGCTGGTTGTCGGAGGGGGCTACGTCGGAGTGGAGATGTCCCAGGCGATGCGCCGCTTCGGCTGCAAGGTGACGATGATCGATCGTAACGGCCGACTGATGTCCAAAGAAGACCCGGATGTATGCGACGCTCTTCGCAGCCTGCTCGCAGATGAAGGTATCGACATTCTCCTGAACGCACGGATCAAGCAAGTGTCGGGCAAAAGTGGCGACTCGGTAAGTGTCGTCGTCGAGCAAAATGGAATTCAGAAAGTCCTCAAGGGTAGTCATGTATTGGTCGCCATAGGCCGCGTTCCGAATACCGAGGGACTCGGCCTGGAACTGGCCGACATTGAACTCACCGACCGGGGCTACATCAAGGTCAACGAGCGGCTTCAAACCACCGCGCCCGGCGTCTGGGCAATCGGCGAGGTCGCAGGCAGCCCGCAGTTCACGCACATCAGCATCGATGATTTCCGCGTAGTCCATTCCAATTTAACCGGCGGCAGCCGTGTGACCACGGGCAGGCAAGTCCCATATTGTCTGTTCACCGACCCGGAACTTGCTCGTATCGGCCTGAGTGAAACAGAAGCGGGGGCTCAAGGGATAGCGTATCGCCTGTTTAAGGTTCCAATGGAAACCAACCTGCGTGCACACACGCTGTTGGAGACCCGCGGGTTCGTGAAGGCCCTCGTTGAGGCCGATAGCGATCGCATTCTTGGGTTCACGGCCTTCGGGGTCGGCGCGGGGGAGACGCTGGCCGCAGTTCAGATTGCGATGATCGCCGGGTTGCCCTACACCGCGCTGCGCGATGCGGTCCTGACTCACCCAACGCTGGTCGAGGGTCTCATAGCTTTGTTTTCATCCGCGGCGTCAGCGCACAAGGTTGTTGAGACAAGAGGAGCTCGGATCTCCGCTGCATGAGGAGCTCAGAAAGAGGGGCGACGAAACGATCATCGTTCCCAGGGCCTGAGAGCTAACAGCTATAACACTTTGTCCATTAGCAACTCGGGGCCATCCCGACTCCCCCTGACCAGATTCTTTTCGATCAGCCTCTGTAGGCCTGCACGATAACCGCGGCTGCAGGACAGTTCCTTGCCGTCTTTAAGAACGACAATGTATTCCCCGCTATTTACCGGTTGCAGCTCTTTTATCTTGTGTACGTTAACAATCGTCGAACGATGGATGCGAACGAATTTGTCGGGATCCAGCCTTTCTGAGATGTGCCCAATGCCCTCTCGCAGCAAGTAGGACTCCGCTCCGACGTTCAATGTTACGTAATTCGCGGCCGCTGAAAGCCAGTCAATCTCGTCCGATTCCAAAAAGACCACGCGTCCCCCGGTTCTGAACACCAACCGCTTGCCAGCCTGTGGCGACGGGTTTGTTTTCGTCAAGAAATCGAGGATGCGGCAAGTAGTTTCGCGATCGTGCGCCTTAAGAACCTCGGCGCGGGCCCTATTGAGCGCGTGCTGAAGGCGACCCTTGTCAAAGGGCTTCAACAAGTAGTCCAACGCATGGGCCTCGAACGCCTTGACCGCATATTGATCATGCGCCGTGGTGAAAATAACAACTGGCATTGCGTCCGTGTCGATCGCTCGCAAGACTCCAAATCCGTCGATGTCCGGCATCTGAATGTCAAGCAGCAGGAGGTCCGGTTTTTGGGCGCGCAGAGCGGCTATGGTCTGCTTGCCATCCGAGCACTCTGCAACAACTTCAATGCCCGGCTCCGAACCTAACAGGATCCGCAGCTTCTTGCGTGCCAGGCGTTCGTCATCGGCAATGATAGTACGCATCATCAGGCTCCCCCTTTGGTGTCATCCCCGTGTCCCTGAACCTTTTGAGGCTATTCCATTCGTCGCGGATGCCTCGTATACCCGAAACGGAACCTGCACGCAAGCCTCAACTCCACCCCGGACGGACGCGCGTACCTCGAAGCTCTGAGCAGTTCCGAACAAGGTTTCGAGCCTTTCCCTGGTCGCTTTTAATCCCACCCCTGCCTTTGAGTGAGGGCTGTCTCCGTCACCGAATCCTGGGCCATTGTCTCTGACCCGAATGTGGAGGTTGTGCTCATCTCGCCTGGCGGTAATCTGGATTTCTCCTCCCGACGAGAGCCTCGAAATACCATGCCTGACTGCGTTCTCAACCAGAGGCTGTAGCAACAAATGAGGGATCTCCGCGTCGAGTGTTTCAGGAGCTATGTCAATAACAATCCTTAGGCGGTCCTCAAATCTGATGTTCTCGATTGCGAGGTATCCATTCACAAACTCAAGTTCGCGGCTCAGTGTGGTGACCTGGGCCTGAATATCCTCCAAGCTCATCCGTAGTAGATCGCTGAGACGGGTCATCATTTTATCTGCGGCAGCAACGTCGGTCAGCATTAACGCTGAAATCGAATGGAGAGTGTTAAAAAGGAAATGGGGTTGTAACTGGCTCTTCAATGCTTGCAAACGGGCTTTGGTCACTTGTGTTTCAAGCTGTGACGTGCGCAACTCCCTATCCTGGAATCGCCAGTAATAAGACACAGCATGCGCAATCAAAACAATTGCCACATAGGGACCCGTAATGTCATCCACGACGTTGCGTAACAACAGCACCTTGAGCATGTGCCACTGGACTCGAAACACATGGTCCCGCGAACTCCCGATCGCCGAGACCCACCCGTGAATCGTCGGATCGAAATACGCGTAGTGGGTAACGCCTCGGAGAGTGATGTGTGCAACCGAAAAAATGAGGCCTCCCCCAAGGTACACGAGCGAGCGCCGTATCCAGTTGCCTCTTTGAATTGGGTAGCGGAGGGCAAAAGCGAATACGAATGGCGTTAGGGGGAAATATGTGAGACTCTGGCTGCACTGCATGCCTAAGAGATCAACAATCCCAATGGAGCCGCCGGTCGAACTGTACAACTCGTAAATCGAACCGGCGGAAGCTAGGGTAACAAGCATCCACACACTAAAGCTGACAACCCAGATCAACCAGACAGGCCCTCTATGCCTGGACACTTCGCGACCTGCGGGGCTCGCGGTCTGGGCGTCCCTCTGTGAGTGAGATGTCATCTTATTCCAGTTTTGACAATGCTTGGAATTTCCATTGGCTGGCGACCAAAACAACGATGATCGTTTCTTTGCTCGTTGGGGAATGAGCAAAAACACGGGACAACACGGCCGCCGGACTCCGATGCTACCACGTCAACGCAGCCACAGCGCCCGGCGCTACCTCCAGTATCGGTGCATTGGTACCTACTTGGCAGCATTTCATCCCGGCGATGACTGTTCCGACCCGGGCCTCGCGCAAAACCACAGGCAATGCTGATTAAACGAGAAACGAGAGCAACAACTGGACTTACTACTGTCACGTGCACGGGATGTCGCTTAAGGGACAACCCAGTCGTAGCGCCAAAAGGCCTTTCGAAGTTCGTATGCATTCTTCAGTCATTCATAGCGCCGAGCCGGTTACTCGTCCCAACGATGGAAATGTTGGTGACACGGAAGAAGTCGTTATATTAAGCTCGTCGCGAATCGGGACGACCCGCCTCAGTCTGTTTTGGAATGCAACCCTAAGTGCGCGGTCTATCCGTCCTTCGCTGCCTTTCGTCCAGTTCTAGACTGAGCTGATTCCCCGATGCCTCAACATGCTGAAGAGGCTAGAATTTCGCCGACGCTTCGCTGCTCCTCGCGAACTAGGCTTTGGAGGAAAACCATGACCCGCCTGCACCTTATTGCGACTTGCTTTCTGCTTTGTATGGGGATTCTGCTGCTCACTGGTTTTGATAGCGACCATGTATTCTGGGCGCAATGGGGGCGCAATGGACAACACGCCGGAATGGTCGGCGTCCCGGGTCAGCCGCTCAACCACAAGCTTGCTGACATCATCTACGATCCCTTCGTCCCGGACGAGAAAGCCGAGAACCTCCCGGTGTACGGAGTGAGCGTGTTGACTGCCCACTATCAAGCCACGATGAGCGATGATGATGACAGTTTCTACATGGTGCAAAAAAGCGGAACCTATCCCAAGTGTTCTCCGCGAGGCAAATGGGCGCTAGGTGCCACTTGTGGGCCCAACGCGTGGAATCAACTCGAATGGAACGTGATCCGCTACGAATGGAAACACGAACAGGCGGTGCCCTCTTGGACTTACTGGACGGATTGGAAACCGGAGCCGAATGCTTCCAACTTTCCTTTGGGGTTTGGTGGCTTGATTGGCTGGGAGCCAGTATTCCACCCCGCCCTGGTGGGCCGGCATTTGTATGTTCCGGGCGCTGGGGGCACGGTCTGGAAGGTCGACAAGCGCACCGGCCGGACGGAGTCGCACGTCAATCCCTTCGCGGGCATGAACATCGATCCCGCCAACACATTCGTTTCCGGCCCGCTGACCGCCGATGAAAACGGAAACATCTTTTACAACGTCATCGAGTTGAACACCAACGGCAATCCCTGGCAGCAGAATGATGTCGCAGGGGCATGGCTGGCAAAGGTTTCTCCAGATGATACCTCGGCTACCGTTACTTTTGCCGTTCTGATCCCGAACGCACCCCCGGGGAACGCCACAAACTGTCCTGGAACGTTTTTTAACCTCAACGATAATGGTGCATCGCTGCCGTGGCCGCCAACGACGCCACCCATGCCCCCTACTCAGCTTTGCGGCTCTCAGCGTCCTGGTGTCAATATTGCTCCAGCGGTCGGGCTGGATGGAACGGTGTACACGGTAAGTGTCGCGCACTTTGACAACATGGTCACTTATCTAGTGGCGGTAAACCCAGACCTGACGCCGAAGTGGGCAGCTTCCATGCAACATCGGTTGACCGACGCGTGCGGTGTACTTCTGCCAATAGCACCTCAAAACGTCAACGACCTGCCAAATTCATGCCGCTACGGGACAACGGTGGGCGTAGACCCGACGACCAATGCGAATGGCTCAGCCACTATATCTGACCTGTACTCGTCTTCACCAACCGTGCTTCCTGACGGTTCTGTGCTCTTCGGTGTCACGGATAATTACAACTACCTGCGAGGGCACTTATTGCACTTCGATGGGCGCGGCAATTACATGAATGCGTACACCTTCGGATTTGACTCCACGCCAGCGGTATACCGTCACGACGACACCTATTCCATTGTCATCAAAGACAATCACGGTCAGGCGTCCGCGTATTGCAGTTTCAACAACCCCGTGTGCACGCCGTTGCCCACGGCGAGCTTTTTGATTTCACAACTCGACGCCAATCTGAATGTGGAATGGTCATTCAAAAACACCACCATTGATAAGAACGATCCGTTCGGATATGAGTGGTGCGTGAATGCGCCCGTCGTCGACGGCTTTGGGGTGGTCTATGCAGCGAGCGAAGATGGCCACATTTATTCCATTCCGCAAGGGCACCATGGCGTTTTCAAGAAGCCCCTGCAAAAGATCTTTCTTAAGGAATCGATCTTCGCTGCCTACACGCCGCTCTCCATCGGCGCCGATGGGAAGGAGTACACCCAGAACGATGGCCATCTGTTTGTGCTGGGTTGGTGAGTTGGGAAGCCAATGTTCTTGAACAGGCTTTCGGCTCGGCGCCACTAGATTGCTTCGCGCGCAGGAAGTCGAAAATGCTGATTAACGTGTACAACGTCAAACGAATCGTAGGCCTGCATTCGATCCTTCCACGACCACGGAGACAAGTCACTGGAGTGATATTGGATCTCAAACGGGCACTCTTGTCAGCGCAATGGCAGGCCGGTGAGCTTAGCTATTCTCGTGCCAGAGGATGTTCGTCCCTAGGATTGTGGTATCGGTCCCGCATAGGATGACATCTCCCTAAATTCGCGTATAAATGGAACCCTCGATTGTTAGCCGCTGGGATAGCCCCGACCTAAGCTTAGGGGTTGTGCGCCGGAGGCATTGGAAGTTGAAAAAGGAGAATCAGCGTGTCGAGGAACATTGTAGGAAAGCTCTCAGGCGTCGTCTTACTTGCGATTTCAGTAGTGCCAGCGACCAACGCACAAGAAGCCTGGTCCTGGCCCGAAAAACCAAAGAACCTTCAGGTATTGCCGAAAGATTGGCCTGGTTCGCGGTTGCAACCCGTCATGATTGGCTTCACACGAGCTTTGGGTGTTCGGTGCTCATATTGCCACGTGGGTGAGGAAGGCAAACCCCTCAGCACATTTGATTTTGCCTCCGATGATAACCCGAACAAGAACCGCGCTCGCGAGATGTATCGAATGTTGGAAGATATCAACAATCACCTGAAAAACATTCAGCCAAGCGGGGATCAACGCGTCAACATGTGGTGCAACACCTGCCATCGTGGCCGGCCAAGACCCATGACGATCGAGGAGGAGCTCGCGGAACAGTATCGGAAAAACGGGGTGGAATCGGCCCTCGATCACTATGCCGACCTTAAACAAAAGTATTACGGGCGAGGACCATACGACTTTGGCGAAAACGCACTGAATAATTTTGGCTATGAGGTGATGAAGAAAGACTTGGCCGGGGCGGTCCAGGTTTTTCGGCTCAACGCAGAGCAGTTCCCGCAGTCCGGCAATGTTTGGGACAGCCTGGCGGAAGCTTACTTTAAGTCTGGAAATCTGAAAGCGGCGAAAGAGTACTACCAAAAAGCCTTGACACGAGACGGAAGCGATCAAAATGCAAAGGACATGCTGGCGAAACTGCAAGAACCCCAAGAACCCAAGGAGAAATGAAGCGCGAGAGCCTAGGACCGGTCTTATGAAAGGTCTAATAATCCGCTGCGGCATTGCAGAATCGGGCCGGCATGTGTTGACATGCCGGCCTACTGATCGGTCGCGCGGCTGTACAGGAACTGCAATGCGCGCGGGAACCTCTGTGCCCATGCCTCTTCGTTATGGGCTGCTCCCGGCTGCTCGACGACCAATAACCGTGGGATTCCGAACCCCTGACGCCGAAGCGTATCTTGAAGCCGATGCACATCGTCTACTGGCTCACTGATCGAGCCGACACCAACAAATATCTTCTCGGGCCATCGAGCAACCCTGTCGGCTTCGCGGAGAAGGTAATTATCGTGAGCGTACAGCGATGGGCTTTCGAGCAGTAATTTGCCAAAACGTCCTGGGTGCCTCATGACGGTGTAAAGCGCGATGCCAGCCCCGTAAGAGGAGCCACCAAGCCCAGTCTCCGCTGGGTCGGGGTCGGCACGATACTCACGATTGATGAAAGGCATCACCTCCTCCAGCAAGAACTTAGGGTAGTCCTTGCCGCGAACCTTTAGCACCGCGGGCCTGAGAGTATCGTCCGGGAAAGGCAGATACTCCTTCGGCCTGTCTCTCTTGCCTGCGTTATCGATTCCAACAATGATGAGCGCCGGAATCTTTCCGCTCTGGATCAGCGCTGTTGCGGTCTCATCGACCCGCCACTCCTGCGCGTTGAAAATCGACGTGCAGGCATCAAATAGATCTTGGCCGTCGTTCAGGTACATCACCGGGTAGCGCTCGCTGCGCTGGTCAGGGCTTTTGTAGCCGGGAGGGAGCCACACCCTCAGCATGCGGGTGTTATGAAAGACTCTGCTGGTGAACGGGCGTACATCCAAATCGCCAACGACCGAACAATGAGGTGGCTCCTGATCTGCGAAGGCGAATTGGGTTTCACACGCCCAAGCTATCCCAGCCAATACTACCGAGCAAACCGTGAAACGACCGATCATGGATTGGCATCTTACCAGGGGCATCGAGGAGGTAAAGCAACGCACTTCGAACCCTGCTTCTGGGAGTGAGAAAAGGCCGCTGACTCATAAGTCAGCGGCCTTCGCGACTAGAAGTTCAGTCTGATTCCCCACTCCACCTGCCGCGGAGAACCCAGAGAGAACACACCCGAGCCGGTACCGACTCGCAATGATTCACGTGTCGATCCCGATGTCGTCCCGTTGACGCTGCCGGCGCCGCCGGTGCTGCCAGGTGCGAACGGCGTGAACTGCGTCGTCAGGGGGTTGGTCTCGGTTAAGAAGTTTGCCAGGTTGAACACGTTGAAGGCACTGAAGGAAGGTTCAATGCTGAACCGTTCCGTCACTTTGATAGGCCAGGCCAGCGTAGTGCTGACCTCACGGAAAATACCGTTGCCCACCGCACCGGGTGGCGGAGGTGCGACAAACGGCTTCGTCGCCTGCAACGTCTGTAACTGGGATGTGGTGAACAGGTTCGTGGCAACCAGCGATAGTCCCGCTGGCGTCAGCGTTCCCGCCGCCGTGCTGTTCCAAGAGTTGATCAGGCTGGCAAACTGGGTTGGTGAGACAGACCGGCCGAACTGACCGGGCTTTCCTTCGGCTTGGCCGGCGACTGTCGGGAAGAGATCCGAGTTCGTGCCATCACCAGTCAAATCCGTGCGGAATATCTCACCCGTACTGATGATTCCACCGAAGGAGGGGTTTTGTGACAGCAGAAAGGGCGAGGAGGGATGCGATGTACCGAAGTTCCCGATCACGCTGAGACGCGGCCCGTGATGGGCAAATTCTGTGGTAAGACCAAACTTGAACGCGTCGGTGCGATCCAGTGGGCTCGGTCCCGTGTAGTAGCTGGGGTTATTGTAATCGAGGGCTGGAGGACTGAAGTTCTGATCAGCTGTCGCCCCACCTGCGTCGTTTACGAACCGTGACAGGGTGTATGCAATGGTCATGTTCATCGACGTAACCCCTGGCATCGGACTCGCCACTTGCTGTTTGTAGGACATCTGCAGAGCATTGTAGGTAGAACGGCCTTCTGGCATGTCGAACAGGCCGACGCCTACATTGCGGTTGATGCCACCGAAGGCCGCGCCGCTGAGGTTGGCCGGGCCGTTGCCGAGGGCATTGCCTGAATCCAATCCGTTGGAGGCAAAGGCGGTGATACTTGCGCCGGGGTTGGCATTGATGAAGCACTGGACTGCGGCGGGACCACCCACAACTGCCCCATTCACCAGGCTTGCCTGCGGGCAAGCGGCACCTACCGTGTTGTTGATCGCATTCACCGCGGCTTGTAGATCAAGAAAGCGGGCATCGCCCACATGGTTTTGGTCAATCGCCAGCATGAACCGGGTGCTGACGTTGCGGATGTAATCCGCAGTAAGCACGCCACCCTTCCAGATCTCATGTTGCATTCCAACGTTGAACTGGTAAGAGCGCGCGTTGCGGAAGTTAGGATCAAATGCCGACAAACCCTCGGGTATGCTGATTTGCAGGGTGTTGCCGACGTAGCTGGGGTTCGATGTAGGCCCTTGCGCTTTCACAGCCGCTTGGTACTCCTTCTCCAGGTCAAACACCAGTGGCCCGGCAACCGACAGCGGCTGCCCGCAAATGCCGGTTGCGATGTCCACGCCGTTTACAGAGGTAACGGTGTCGCCTGGAACCAGTGTGAACGACGCGCTTCCTGGGGTGCCATTGCCGCAGCCTAAGCCGGCACTCTGGAAAAACAAGCCTTTCGCCAGTTTAGCCGGACGGTCAAACAGAGTGTTGTTGAAGATGGAGTTTTCGTAGTAGATGCCCGCGCCAGCGCGGAAGACGGTTTTGCCCTTCTTGGTGGGATCCCAGGCAAAGCCAACTTGCGGTCCGAATTGCGTGTTGGGCTGCTTGATTGGGTTACCTAATCCGGGTCCAAACTGATCCAGAAGAGGAGCGCTACCGCTGCAGGGAGCGACGGCGGCCGCCACCACCGAGCACGGAATCGAGGCCAAGTCGCTGTCCGAGCGGCCGGTGTCGCGGTTGTAGCGCAAGCCGTACGTCAAGGTAAAGTTCGGTTTCCACTTCCAAGAGTCACCCACGTACCACTGGAAGCGGTTGTCGTGTTGCCCTCCACCGGGGAGGCCGAAGCTCTGCTTTTCGGTGAAGAATCCTTGGCCGTTGCCTAGAATTGCGCCGACGAAGGGATAATTCACCGGATTGTCGGCAGCACCGGTCACCGGGCCATTGCCGGCCACGGACTCAATAAAAGGCGCAATTCCGAAGAAGCTGGCAAACCCGCCTCCGTTGATGTCGTTGTAGCCAACACCAAAGCGGAAGACGTGCGAACCATACACTTTGCTGCCGTCGTACTTGATCTGCTTATTGCTCTGGAAGGTCTGCTGCGGCGCCAGGAGGTTCGGGCCGGCCAACTGGCCCACAACGTCAAGGAATACAATCTCGTCGTTGGGCAAAGGGTTGTAGAAGCTGGCACCCTGCGTGGCGTCGCTGATGAGGTTGTGGAACTTCAAATAGCCGAAGCGAATACTGTGCGACCACGATCCTTGACTGATATCCACACCTGCCGCATCCGAAGGAGTGTTATCCCGGTTCGAGTACGCTTCGTAGTTGTAGTTGAAATTGGCTTCCGACTTGTTCCAGTTATAGGTGAAGCGGTAAAAGGCGTGGATGTTCTTGGTGGCCTGCCAATCCAACTTGCCGGTGACAGCGCTGTCGCGGAAGGGCGATAGGAAGCCGCCGCTGAGCTGGCTGAAGGGAGCCGCTATCACCAAGGGTAGCAGTCCGTCCTGTTTCATGCGTTCGCCGTCAATGAAGAAGAACAGCTTGTCCTTAATGATTGGACCGCCCACGCGGCCGCCAAAGTTGTTGCGCTGGTAATAGCCGACCTGGGCGCCCGGGAATGAAGCCGTGCCCGCATCGCGGCCGCGGAAGTTGTAGAAGGCCTGACCATGAATGTCGTTCGTACCCGACCGAGTGGTGACGTTCACCGCCCCAGCCGAGGTCAGCTCGGTGGAGAGATCAAGAGTTGACCGGCTGATGTTGAATTCCTGAATGGAACTCATGCCGACGTTCTGTGTGGTTGTTCCCACGGTCTCATCGCTGATGTCTACACCGTCGAGTTCAATCCGGGGAGTGCGGCCCGACACGCCATTAATGGAGATCGAGGAAAAACCGGCTTTGGTGGGGTCGAACGTCTGGCCGTCTTGAATCTGCACGCCCGGTTCAAGTTGCGCCAGATCGAGGAAGTTGCGACCGTCAACCGGCAGCTTGTCGATTTGGTCGCCGGTAATGACGCCCTGCACAGTGGCTTGCTCAGTGTTGACCTGAATCGAGGAGGCCTGCACTTCCACCACCTGGCTGGCCTCACCGACTTCCAGTTTCATGTTGCCGGAGGAGGTTATGCCCACTTGCACTGCGAAGGCACGCTCCGCCGTGCGGAAGCCCTTGGCTTCTACCCGCAAAACGTAATCCCCGGGGATCAAACCGCCGGAGTTGAAGGTACCTGCATTCGTTGAGGTCGTAGTAATGACCTGCCCGGTCTCCTTATGAGTGATGCTGATTTTGGCGCCACCAACCACCGCACCAGACGGGTCAGTAATGGTTCCCTGGATACTACCTTGAGAGACTGTGGTCTGTGCGAGCAGTGTCGCCCCAATTCCGAGAACAAACAGTATGGCGGCGATTAACAAGCAGATTCCCCGTGCCGAACGCATATTTCGCATTAACAGCTCCTTTTTGGTTGATTGTTTGGAGGTCAGATGCATACTCATGAAACCGATCGAGAGGCAGCAGTGAGGAACGAAACAAGGGATCCTTGCTAAGCACCCTGTTTGTCACGGAACCATATCTCCAGACAAAACCGCCATTCTCTGGGTTTGTGGTTTGCATGAAGACCGCCACGCGGATGAGAGGAGTTCAACGCTGGTATTTGTGGCGGGAATCTGAGGACAAGAACAGTGCCCAGCAGGCCGGGTACACAGTTGCGACAGACAGTGGTTATGGTTTCATTCAGCGCATCGGAATTAATTCATTCTGAAAACCATAGTGGCGGACCCTCCATTGCAGCACAGTTAGTGTTGTCAGCTTAGCTTCCTGTCCCCGCCGGGGTCGATTTAGTATCTTCTGTACCACGGGTAGACCCATAGAACACTGGGTGGAGCAGCTCTACAAGAAGTCATAGGCCTCTAACACGAAGACACGTCTGTGACAGGTTCTAGTTTAGGCCGGTAGATCTGCAACCGGATTGGTCATAGTGTCTCCTTTCTCGGTGATGATTCCACGCTGATCAGGATATTCGTTGGAGAACCACGTAATTAGCAACCGGTTCCCTTGTAGGTTGGTTAGAAGTGGTTTTCATAACTACCCGCAGCAACATTTGCGCCAAGTTGTTCGTCATCAAAAACCAACCACCTAACTTCGTTTTCCAATGATTTGTGACAAGGCCGTTGTGTTCTTACAGTGACTCTGCTAAAGCCAATCAGGGATGTTATCCATTCCCCATGAGGAACCGAGACGGATGTTAGAAACGACGAGCATAGGAACCAGTTCAGAGGGTCACGGCAGCTGCTTCTTCGTGAATAGCGCTTCGGGGCAAGACGACATAAAGCACGTTCTCACCATGGCGCGCGAGCAATTGATCGAATTGCTGCAAGAGCGAGCCACGATCGTGAAACGGATAACAACTCTGCGCCGGACACTTCTCGGCTTGGTGGAAATATTCGGAGACGAAGGGCTGGGAGAAGAACTAAAGTTGTCCGTGAATGCTCCACGCGGCTCCCGAAGGAGCGGACTGACCAACGCTTGCCGCTCGGTTTTGATGAACTCAGGCCGTCCCCTTTCTTCTGGCGATGTGGTCACGAGAATTCATTCCGGCGATGGAGACGTATTGCGCAATCACAAGAATCCAGTAGTATCGGTTACGTCCATTCTCTATCGGTTGCAATCGTATGGCGAGACTACAGGCAGCACAAATCAGGACGGGAAGCGCGTCTGGATGTGGATACGATAAGCCGACCCTACAAGAACCCTCAGAGGGGGCGTGCAAGCCAGCGAGCGAGCTTTTAGCGAAGTCGGTTCCCAGAGTGTGGAGCATCTCGGCCGATCGGAGGACCTTTACACGGTCCTCAGAAACCATTGAGTGGACCTTATCCCTCTTGCGACCGTATTCGTCCCCTGCCAGTCGAGAACTGATTCCGGTCATGATATAGTCTCGAACCCGAAGTGGTGAATCGCGGTAACGAGGAAGGGACCATGTTCAATCGCAAGTTTCTTGACCGTCTTCAGGTTAGTTCCATGATTTTGGCAGCGCTAGCCGTTTTCGATCCCGTTCTCGCACACGCTGCGGACAAGCCTTCGCTATCATGGGTACAGGTCCATCCAACTAATTCCCCTTCTGCACGGAGCCATTTTGCAATGGCCTATGATCCGGTCAGCAAGAAGACGGTCTTGTTCGGAGGCGCGGATGCGACCAATCTTTACGGCGACACCTGGACATTCGACGGGCAAAACTGGACTCAGGTGCGGACGCCCACCGTCCCGCCGCCCCGCGTCGCCGCGATGCTTGCCTACGATGTACCGACCAAGAAACTGGTGATGTTCGGTGGAATCGGACAGCTGGCAATCCTGGCGGATACGTGGCTCTGGGATGGCGCCACCTTGGCCTGGACGCAGGCGACTCCTAAACTCTCGCCGGAGCCTTTGGCCGACACCATGCTTTTCACCGATCCAAAAGACGGTCATGCAGAACTGTTTGGCGGCTTCAACGGCACCATTGACTCCAACGCTACGTGGAAATGGACCGGCGGCGACTGGATCGAGTTGCACCCGGCGGCAGCCCCATCCGCACGGGATTCCGCGATCGTTGGTAATGACCTCCTGAAAAATAACGTCGTGGTTTCCGATGGACTCGGCTCGCTGGACCCGATTAGCACTTGGACGTGGGACGGCAACAACTGGACTGAGCAGTCTCCGTCGAACGCGCTGCCGGACTTTTCTCATGCTGGTGCGGCCTACGACCCTGCTCTGCACGTGGTGCTTGTCTTCGGCGGCATGGTTGGTAACGGTCCCATGAACGTCACGGTTGGTTGGACAGGAAGCAATTGGCTGCGGGCGCCGACCCAGCAGGCGCCTCCTCCACGGATGTTCTTGGGAATGACCTACGATTGGACGAACCGCGAGACGATCGTTTTTGGCGGTCAGGGCAGAACCGATCTTCTTAACGACACATGGAAGCTTACCGGCGATTGACCGGATTCCATGTGGAGCGCCGCTACAAGGTCAACGCCGGAAAGTGCCCATTTTCGAGTTTCTGCTACCGAGCCCACTCGGCTCTCGTCAAAAAAGCAGCGTGATTAAGGCGATCCCCGGAAATCGAGGTCTGAAATGAGGTATCCGTCCGCGTCCCCCGGGTGGTTCAACAAACTTGGTTGTTATGTGAGTACGACTTTGCTCGCGATCTCGGGCTGCGTCGCATTCTCCTCCATCGGAGCCCTGGGTCAGAAATCCACCTCTCCCGGTTCATCCTTTCCCCTCGATTCCGTCGCCCGGTTGGAAGTATTTAACGGGAAGGCCGAAGTCGCAACCTACCGCGGACGCCGCGGAGTGCATTTGACAGCAGTACCTGGCCGTTCCGACACTGAGGACAATGAATCGGTCCACGCATTTGTGGCTGGCGTCGATTTCAAGGACGGAACCATTGAGATTGATGTTGCGGGCGCGCCTATGCCCGAAGCGCCTGCGGGCGCACGAGGTTTCATCGGCATCGATTTTCGGAGCCAGGAACATGGCGCGCGCACTGAAAGCATCTATCTACGGCCCACGAACGGGAGGGCCGATGATCAACTGCGCCGCAATCACGCTGTGCAATATGACTCGATACCGGATTTTCCCTGGTTCCGCTTGCGAAAAGAGAACCCCGGAGTTTATGAGTCCTACACCGACCTTGAAGCAGGCGTCTGGACGCACATGAAGGTCGTGGTTTCAGGGCAAAAGGCAATGCTGTATGTCAATGACAACGGCCAGCCATGCCTGATCGTGAATGATCTGAAGCTCGGAGAAACCCACGGGCAAGTCGGTTTTTGGGGACAGTGGAGCACGGACGCGTATTTCTCAACGCTGACGGTACGCGATCGATAGCGTGGGGTGCGATTTGTAAACGGTGCGACTGCTGTGCGCGTCGGCGGCAGTCGTTCTTTACCCAGTCCATCAAGGAGAACACGTATGCAGCGAGTCCTCTGTGTTGTCGCGCTGTGGTTGTGCGTATGTATGGCCTTGTTCGCGCGTGCAGCAGATCAGGAGCAGACCAAGGTAGTCAAGATTAATGACGCGATTTACATGGTGCCGACCACTGGCAACGTATACATGGTCAAAACGCCGGCGGGAAACGTGCTCATCGATACGGCGACATCTGAACTGGCGCCGGAGGCCCGGAACCTGCTGCTGGCGCAAAACCTCGGGCCGGTAAAATACATCATCCTCACCCATGGCCATGCCGACCACATTGGCGGGATTCCGCTGTGGAAGGAACCGGGAATCCAGATCATCGCCCAGCGGAACTACGTCGAGTTCGTCAACTACGTTACGCGGCTTGAAGGTTTCTTCGCTCCGCGCAACGCGGCTGCCTTCAACCGCCCGCCCAAGCCGGCCGTCGGACCCTGGGCAGGTAATTACGGCGCGAAGATTGATCCGAATATTTTCTTCGATCAGGAGTACAAGTTCACACTGGGCGGAGTGGAATTCCAGCTATTCAGCACGCCCGGGGAGACGCCTGATCATCTGACCGTGTGGGTTCCGGCCTACAAGGCTGCTTTCATTGGCGACAATTATTCGGGGATCGGAATCCCTGAGCCGAACTCTTTCCCCAACCTGTACGCCATCCGTGGCACCAAACCTCGCTGGGCACTTGATTGGGCCAATTCGCTGGACAAAGTGCTCGCGCTCAAACCCGATATCGTGCTCAACGGGCACGGCGAGCCGATTGTGGGGAACCAGGAAATAAGCCGGCTGTTGGGCCGGTATCGCGATGCCATCCAGTATGTGCACGATGAAGTGGTCAAGGGAATGAACTCCGGCAAAGATGTGTACACCCTGATGCAGGAGATCAAACTTCCGGCGAGTTACAACCTGGCTGAGTCGTTTGGCAAGGTAAGTTGGTCTGTGCGCGGAATCTATGACGGGTACGCCGGCTGGTACGACATGAATCCAGCCACCATGTACGAAACACCAGCGTCTTCGGTCTATCCCGACTTGGTTAAACTCGCGGGAGGGCCAGAAGCCTTGGTGCGTGCAGCCCTGGAGAAGCTGGACGCCGGGAAGCCAGTCGATGCGCTGCACCTCACAGACGTAGTTCTTGCCTATGACCCGAAAAATGGCGGAGCTTTGAATGCGCGATTGAAAGCTTTAAGTGTGCTGCGAGACCGCTGCGAGAACTACGTGGAAGCCGGGTGGCTGGATTACGGTATCAGCAAAGCGAAGGAAAAACTGGGATCGCAGTAGAGGATCGCCGCCTGACGCACGAATGCCGTAGAGTAGAACCGCTCACGATTGTTTACATGGGCTAGACAGCCATCCCTTCGGTACCGGTTGCTTGTTTCACCTCGCGAGAGAAATGGTCCTTGACGCTCTCGCCGAAATCATGCACTCTGCCGGCGAGAACTTCACGGGTTTCGTCTCCGCTGGCTGGTGCGAAAAGCAACCCTGCACCCAAGCCGAGGCCGATTCCGGCCGCAAAGCTAATCGCATGGCGAAATGTGTGGTCCTGTCGCCCGCGCAGCAGAGATGTGGCCCGATCGCCAAAATCGTTGGCCCGGTCTCGCACGCGCTCGCGTATGGGTGCGGTCGCGTCCTCTGCCTGATCCAGAAAATAAACCCCGGTTCTGAGAAGCGTCTTGAGAAGCTTTTTCACGGGCCACCTCGTTGAAAAATGAGTCACTGTCAAAACTATGCAGGAGGTTGGGAGCGCGGTCTATACCTTCAATGCTGTAGCAGTGGCAGGAAAGTGCGCTATCCCTATCCTGCGGTGCTGATAGCATTGCCTGACGAAGATTTGGCGGTTGGCTGACATCGGAAGACGGCTCGGCCGCATCCTAGAGATTTCATTTTGGTCCGTGGCAGTTTGCGTGGCTTCTCGCGCCGCAAGTTGAGGCTGGCCCGTTTTAGACGTCTGATCCGAAAGGAGCTGTCATGAACGATAAACCGAGCGCAACTCTACCCGGAACGGTCGAAAGGATCATCAAATCTCCACTTCCAAGTGAACCCGAGAAGGCGCAAATCGCCGTCGAAGGCGCTGATCACCTATACCGGGAAATTCGCATCGAAAACACCCTGACGGACGAAGACGGAAATGAGGTACGCCTGAAGCAAGGCGCCGAGGTAGAGGTCACAGTCGAAGCGGATAAAGAAGCCACCACACCCAAGAAGCGGGAAGACACTCCACGAACGCACTAGCCCGGTGGTCCGCGCTTATCTCAACGCCAAGGACGGGTTTCAATCGACGCCATGTGGCGCCTAGATAAGAACCGCCTAGCGTGTCGGAACTGGCCCGCCTTAACGCGTTATTACAGAGGGAAGCAGCACACGGCTTCGCTGGCGTGATCTCTACAGACATTCTGCGATTGAATTACCGCTTGAACTCGATGGGCACACGTTGTTGGCAAGACTAGAGTCATGGAAGCAAGCACACTGGTGGCGCGAGAGGGAGCGGAACCAGGCAGATCCTGGAGGCGGCCGGCGCTCAGGACATTTCGTCAACCAACGAACCGGCTCTGCTGACGCCCAGGCCGACAGTGAAGCTCCGCTGAGCAGTCTAAATAGTGGCAAGAACCAACCATTGCCGTGGCGCCTGGCATAGAGTGCTGCCGGTGACCACCGTGGAAATAAATAAATACAAGGAGAGGACAAATGAACTCGGACCAACTAAAGGGCAAGTGGAAGCAGATGAAAGGGTCGGTAAAAGAACGTTGGGGAAAACTAACGGACGACGACCTTGACATCATCGACGGCAAGCACGATCAGTTGATCGGAAAGATTCAGGAGAGATACGGCATCGCGCGCGAGGTGGCTCAAAAGCAGGTCGATGAATGGAATGCCAACCTCGCTCACGAAGAGGACGTTGAAAGAGAACGACGCAAGATGCGCGAAGCGGATGTGAACGAGAAACGCAAAGCCAGCTAAACATCAAAACCACGTGAACGAAAGGGGGGCCGCTGCCGGCTCCCCTCGTTCTTGACGCCAGGCGCTACGCAACGACCGAGCTTTCTCGATCGTCAACGTGCGACGGCACCTGTACCTGGATGATGTTGTTCTTGATCGCGTACACCACAATGTCGCGAATCGAGTGAAAGCCAAGCTTGCGCATGATGTTGCTGCGATGGGTTTCCGCAGTCTTGGTACTCAGGTTGAGGACCGTTGCTACTTCCTTCGAACTCTTGCCCTCGGCCAGAAGCTGAACCACTTCGCGCTCGCGCGGAGTTAACTGCGGCACCTTTGGAGACTCGTTTCTTGACCCGGTGTGACCCTTGTCCAGAAAGCCCGCCAATACCATGTCGTTGACTCGCGGAGTGAAGAACATGCGGCCGCGCTGGAGGGCCTCCACAGCCGATACCAGGTCGCGGGCGGCATCCGACTTCAACACAAAGCCGCGAGCACCCGCATCAAGAGCCTCACGTATTACCTCGTCGGAATCAGTGATGGTTAGAACTATCACCTTCTGACTGGGGTTCTGTTGTACCAACTGCCGCGTGGCCGCCAACCCGTTCAGGTTCGGCATGCCCACATCCAAAATCACCACATCTGGTTTCAACTGCTTGGCCATTTCGACGGCTTCACGTCCGTCTTTGGCTTCGCCGCAGATATCCCAACCCTCATGCGTTTGCAGAAGGGTCGACAACCCTCGACGCACTACTTCGTGATCGTCAGCTATCAAGATACGCAGCTTCATTGGGTAAACCTCCGTTGATCCGAATAATCAAAACGCCAGATTCCTGTCACAAACCACCTGTTCCGTCGGTCCGAACCGCCAGCTTAGCCATTATTCGGGGAAGTAAAAGGCTTATGCTGGCTAACCGCCTCCATTGCTGCCTGCAGATCTCTCGACGCATTGGCCTTCACTACGTAGCCTCTAGCACCCGCAGTGAGCGCCTCGCGCATCATTTGCGGAGAATCATGTTGTGTGACGATCAAGACTTCAGACTCTGGCACGCTTTTCCGGATCCGCCGGCAAGCTTCCAGGCCGTCCAATCTCGGCATACTGACGTCAAGAACGATCACATCTGGCTTCAAGCTATTGGCCTTGTCCACGGCTTCAATTCCGTCCTGCGCTTCACCGATGACCATCCACTCGGGGCGACCACCAAGTAAGGTTGTGAGCCCGCGCCTCACAACCGGATGATCATCCACCACCAAAATGCGGACTGTCATATTTCACTTTGAACCGTTGTGTGCATGGGCATGGTCACCTGTACCAACGTGCCACCGCCATCCGATTCAATTCTCAGCTTTCCTCCAAGCTCCCGCACTCGCTCACCGATTCCAGCGAGGCCAACGCCCATACCTTCACCGGTCGCTAAAAAGCGGGCCAGCAACTCTGGTGGTATTCCGCGTCCATTGTCCTTTACTTCCAAAATAACCTGTTCGGCGTCTTGCCGAATCACGATGTCGGCCGCGATGGCGCCGGAATGCCGGTGCACATTGGTCAAAGCCTCTTGCAGCACTCGAAACAGTGCCAGTTCAATCGCGTCTGGCAAGCGGCCCAGATCATTCGGCGCGTCGAGAGTCACTTGCAGGTCACTCCGCTGGCTGAAGCCCCCAACGTACCAGCGAGCGGCTGACGCAAATCCCGCCGCATCCATTGTGGGCGGATGTAACAGGTGGGAAAGAGTTCGAACTTCCGAAATGCACTGCTGCATTAAGACTTCCGCTTGCGACCACAATTCTTCGCGGTTCGGGGTCCGCCGCAGCATGTCGACGTTGAGTTTCAAGCCAACCAGGTACTGCCCCAGACTGTCGTGCAGTTCGCGCGCAACACGACGACGCTCAGAGTCCTGTAAACTGAGCAACCTCGATGACAACTGCCTCAGAGCGGCGGTGCGCTGCTCTACCTGGAACTCCAGTTCCGCCTTGCTGCGACGCAGCATTTCTTCAGCTTGCCTGCGCTCCGTCACCTCGGCTTCGAGCGCCTGCGCCCTTTGTTGCAAGTGTGTGATACTGCGTAGGCGCTGGTCTTCATCGAGCAGCCCGGTATAGCTCTCTTCCGGAATAACATGCGAGTGCTCGGCACAGATTTTCAGAAACGCGTCGCTGTGGAATTCCCGGTCGAAGCCGCTCATTGGATAAGCACAACGAAGGGACAGGTGATAGTGTCGCGCCAAGTCATTCCAAAGTTGCTCGAGGCGAATGGCAGCCTCGGCATTCCCCTGCGACCACAACAATGCAACCATTTCCCCGAAAGCAGAGATGGGAGAATTCCTTCCGGCGGCTGTGGCTGCCTTGCGCAAAACGCCGCCCACGACTTCGGTGAAGAGTGCAGCATCGGGCCACCCATCACGCATGAACTCAGCCAGGGTTTCGGTCGCATCCAATGAGATGTACCGGCCTTGTTCGGTGGCCCGAGATGCATCCAGCCCCTTCACCTTTAAGCCTCGTGCCAGCCCCTCTCGATGCGCCTTGGTGGCGATGACGACAGCCGCGTCACCAGCTCCAAGCGCGGTACCGACAAAGCGGCTCAACTCGTCCACGAGATAGGCATCCTCCCCATAAAACTGCACCGTATGTGCCCGATCATCAAGGCCATGCTGTAGAATCGGCAGCGGAAGTCCGGCGTTGCTGGTCATAGTGCTTATGGTGCTCACCTGAGGGCCCTTGAGGTCAACTTCATTGCTGCCTTCTAGTTCCACCGTAGTCTAAGCCGACACGGGCGCGAACCGAATACAGGAAATCCTGTAGCCCCCCGTCCCCGTTAAGAGGCACCTGGGCAAGGACGGCGAAGAAGATAAAGGGGCTTGGCACCTGCCTACTACTCCTCTCTCCAAATGTAGAAATTCTGTCCGTCGGATAGGGTTTCGATTCTCAAGCCTCGCGACGTCGACGCGCGATGCACGGCAGATCGCAGGTTCGCCAGCGTTGTCCCATCGACCTCGGCCAGCGGAATCTTGATGGCTGAGCCTGCGGGTAGGCTTTCCAGGTCTTGAAAAATCCCATCCATGAGGTTGCGATGCTTGCCGCGCCGGCTTCTTCGAATGTCGGCCAACACCACGCGGTCATAGTTCAAAGGAAGCTTCTGAGCCTTTGTTTCTTTAGCCATACGCATTTCGTACCCTCGAAACGTTAGCAAAACGTATATTATCCTACTAAAATATTGTCAAGTGGTTTTTGTACTTGTGTTATAAATAATTTTTATTATACGTTTATTCGCTCGTTTCTGATTACGTCAGAGCGCACATTTCCATCAGTTTTCTTTATAGGAGTTGCGACTGCAATAATCCCACCCTTTTTAGTGGGAGTCGTAAGCTGGGAGTGTTGTAGGAAGGGTGGGAACAATGTGAGTGCGGATTTTGTGTGGCAAGAACTCTATAGCGAGCCAAGAAGATAACCCCAATGTCGTCACGCGAGAAAGCCAGAGCTGCATTCTTATCGGCAATGGGGTTGCTCCTCCTGAGCGGAGGGGCTGCCTATGTCGCCATTACGCACCTGGTGGAGAGTGAGAAATGGGTCATACACTCTCATGAGGTGCGGGACACGATTGGGGAGGTGGATTGGGGAATTTCAAACGCCGCGCGGGTGCGCAGCGGCTACATGATCTCCGACAGCGACGACCTCCTGGCCCAGTTCGAAGGCGCCATACCTGAGGTGGTGCGCAAGCTCCAGCATTTACGAGACCTGACCGAGGACAATCCGAGGCAGCGGGAACTGTGCGCGCGTCTGGAAGACGTAACCGCCCGCCGCATTGCCATCCTCCAGGAATCCATGGAGAACAAACAAGAAACGCCGGGGAGCGAGCAGCGGCTGCAAGCGGAGTTTGCGCGCAAGAACCTGCCGCTTTCGAACGAAATGACAACCGTCGTGCGGCAGATGCGCCAAGAGGAACAACGACTTCTGGATGTGCGCGAAGCCGCAACCCATCGTCTTTTTGTCGCGACCGTTCTAATCTTGTCCGTCGCCTTCGTTCTGGCTTTCCTGCTGTTCTCTATCCAATACCGGTTTCTGTCGATGGAACTCAAGGCGCGCCAGCAGGCGGAACGGGCGGCTGTAGAAAGCGAAGAGTCTCTCCGCCAGCTCACGGCCCGTTTGCTCCAGGTGCAAGACGCGGAGCGGAGAAGGTTCTCACGGGAACTTCACGACAGCCTGGGGCAGTATCTGGCGGCGGTAAAGATGAATCTGGAAATGTTCGCCACTCGGCGCGACGACGGCCTTCTCGCCGAAGCCACTCAACTTCTGGACCAATCGATAGGAGAGACTCGGACAATTTCCCATCTGCTGCACCCGCCACTCTTGGATGAAGCGGGGTTTGCTTCGGCTGCGAAATGGTATCTGGAAGGGTTTGCTCAACGCAGTGGAATTGAAATAAACGTAGAGCTGCCGGAGGATGTGGGTAATCTGGCCAGGCCCGTGGCGCTCGGCCTTTTCCGTGTTCTGCAGGAGAGTTTGACTAATATCCACCGCCATTCTGGTAGCGCGAAGGCCGACGTGGTGCTGTCATTGCAACCCGGTGAAGTGACTCTTAAAGTCCGAGATTACGGAAAGGGGATCGCGCCCGACTTGCTGAAGACTTTCCGGACCAAAGGGACAAAGTCGGGCGTTGGACTGGCTGGGATGCGGGAGCGGATTCGCGAGCTGGGCGGCCACCTCAATATCCAATCGATCACGCCCGGAGTCCTGATTTCCGTGACCATGCCCATCTCGGAATCAATGCACGAGACGGCTGCCGACTGATGCGTTAGTTCGGAAAATAAGTCTCTTCCCGCAACAATGCTTCCACCGCGTCAACGACACAGCCGATATCGACCTTGGCACAGGTACCGCGAATCCCAACTTTGCGGGCTTCGTCTGACAGTTGTCTGGACAGATAGAGTGTGACCATCAGAATCGGTGTTTCCCGGGACATTCGCGCGATGATGCGAGCCGCGTCGAGACCGTTCATCCCGGGCATCTGAAAATCAAGCACTACCACGTCTGGCCGAAGTTCTTGGAACCTCTCCACTGCCTCCTGACCGCTGCGGGCTTCGTCACAGACCTGCCAACCGTCATGCTCCTCCAGCACTCCGCGAAGGTAGCGCCGTACCGAGGGGTTGTCGTCCACGACCAGAATACGAGTCACTGCACATCCTTCGAAAGGGGGCCGAGCGTGCGCGCCCCATGCAAAGAAGGTACGCGCCGGCCATACGCAAGACAATACCCTGAATGCCTGACCCTCAAGACTGGAGGGTGTAGATCAGCTTCATCCGGTTTAATCCCATTCTCTCCCCCATGAGCCGCCCCTCCAGTCTGGTCATTCTGTTGCATTTCTATGGCATTTTTCGTCGCTAGATGCGTCCGAGGACAACCAGAACAAGCAGAATGACGACGATCAGGCCAAGGCCGCCACTTGGGTAATATCCCCAGCCTGTGCTGTACGGCCACGTGGGTAATGCTCCCACAAGCAGCAGGATCAAGATGATCAGCAGAATGGTTGACATGAGATTTGCTCCCTAGAACTAAGAGTCACCTGGCGTAAAGCCGGTGCTGATATCGCTCACCCGGGGCACTCGCTCGGGTCCGCGCCGATGTTGTCATCGTTTGCAAGTTACAAGAGCGTTCGACCACTGAACATCGGGATAAGCCAGTACCGATTCATGTTTGGCTCTGTACTAATCAATCACGGTTCAATCACGGTTTAAAGCCGCGATCTGAACGTTGAAGCGGCAAAATAAGAACGGCCAAACCTATGGGCCTGGCCGTTCGCTCATCCATGTTGATTGCGGTTATTTCGGTTCCGTGTTTGCGGCCTGGTAGGCCGGCCTGAAACATGCCGGAGTTCAGCCGGTGGTCACGCATTGGAATGCGCAAGCGGCACATCACCGGTATTAGGCACGGGCGGAAGCAGCATTCTCCATTTCTCGACGAAGGGCTCCGCCGGCGACGCGGAGCGCGCGACGGCTGTACGCGGGTTGCAAGCTGTTTCGGTGCCACTTGCCCGGGGGCTTGCCAGGGAACCGCGGATTCGCAGTTTGGCTTTGTGCAGTTGAGACTTGGAATTTCCTACGGAACAACCGAGCAAATCTGCGATTTCCTGATGTTCGTAGCCTTCGACTTCATGCAGCAGGAATATGGTCCGATATCCGGCGGGAAGCTCACTGATCGCTCGAATCAAGGCCATGCGGGTAGCACATCCCATCAGACGGCCATCGTTGATCCCATATTCACGGCGGACCTGCCTGGTGTTGTCATTCTTGCTGGGGCAGGGCTCGTCCAGTGAAACCTGAACCAGCGATTTCTTCCGAAAATGCATCAACACGGTATTCACGGCGATGCGGTAAAGCCACGTCGACAGGGCTGACTCTCCGCGGAAGCCGGACAGCTTGCGGAACACTTGCAGAAAGGCGTCCTGCATCAGATCTTCAGCTTCGGCAACATTGTTGGTCATGCGCAGGCACAGCGAATATATGCGCGACTTGTGGGCGTGAAACAAAGCAGAGAACGCATCCGAATCGCCTTCCTGGGCGCGTCTAATCACATCCCGGCCCAGGGGGAGAGTGGCCGTGCTGTTCGTGTCGATATTCACTTTGCGTCTCCTTTTGAAAGACTCACGATGCGTGCCGCCACGACAAAGCCGTCGCATGCACACACGGAGGTTAGAGTCGTACACGAAAATGGTCTATCCAGCGCGGGCCCTAGAGCTTTCGGTAAGTTGCTGTAGAAGCTGAGAGGCTATGAGACTCTTTACCCTAACCTTTACGGTCGGTGTTCCGACCCCGGCAGAGACGCGCGCGCGCCATCCAGGAGTGTTTTACGGTCACGATCCGGCGAACTGGCCAGGAATTACGGTTGCACTGCCCCGGGCTGGCTACAGGGTTTTCCGCAGCTTACTACGGAGCGCAACCGATTGGCGGTTCTAAGGGTTGCAAGTAACGTCACCCTTGTGCCGCTGGGTTAGAGGCGACGGACCATGACGCTACTGAGAGCATTTGTTGCGGTTCTTCTGATCCTGTGGTTGCTGGGTTTCGCACTCCACATTGCCGGAAGTCTGATTCATGTGCTCGTGGTGGCTGCTTTGGTGGTTTTCGTGATTGATTTGGGGCGCCGTCGCGGCGCCGCCTGAAAATGAGCAAGCCCAACCCAAGGCATCCAATGTCTCGGTAACAAACTGGCCTTTCACTCCGCGCAACCCGCAGCAGCAAAGCAGCACCGGGCAAGCGAAGGATGATGGCGCAAGAGGAAACACAATGCGTATTATTCCCTCGGTTCGTTCTTTGTTGTTTGCAGTGGTAGTGCTTTCAATGGCAGTGCTGACCGCGCCCGCGCCTGCATCGGCGCAAATCGGCATATCAGTGACGATCGGCCCGCCAGCCCTGCCGGTCTACGAGCAACCGCTCTGTCCTGGTGACGGTTATATCTGGACCCCCGGCTACTGGGCCTATGCCGATGATTACTACTGGGTGCCGGGCACGTGGGTATTGGCTCCCGAGGTTGGCTTTCTGTGGACACCGGGGTGGTGGGGTTGGGGCGGGGGTGGATTTATTTTCCATGAAGGCTATTGGGGCCCGCATGTGGGTTTCTATGGCGGGATCTCATACGGATTCGGCTATTTCGGCAACGGCTTTGAAGGCGGGCGTTGGGACAACGGCCATTTCTTCTACAACCGCTCGGTCACGAACGTGAATGTTACCAACATTCACAACACCTACAACACCACCGTGGTCAACAACACCACGGTGAACCGCGTGAGCTACAACGGGGGCAATGGCGGCACCACCGCACGCCCCACACCAGAAGAGGAGAGGGCTGCGAATGAACGACACGTCGCGCCGGTCGCCGCACAGACCCAACATAGGGAAGCTGCCCGCAATGATCCACAGCAACGTGCGTCAGTAAATCATGGCAAGCCGGAAGTTGCGGCTACTGCGCGCCCTGGGGAACTCAAGGGTGCCGGTGCGGTACCAGCCAGAGAGGCAGGCGCGCCTCAAGCCGGCCGTGGCCAGGCCGAACATCCTGGCAACGAGCAGGCTGCACGTCCGGAAAACAACGTCCCCCGGCCTCCGGCTCCGAATGACGCGAAAGACCTGCAATCTCACTCGCGTCCTGCCGCCCCAAACACTGGGAACACAAAGGCGGACCAGAAATACCAACAACAGCAAGACAAGCTTGCCGCGCAGCAAGAAAAAGAGCATCAGAAACTGGCGGCCCAGCAGGAAAAAGAACACCAGAATGCGGCCAAACAAAATGCGGATGAAGCACGAAAACAGCAAATGGAACAACAGCACCAGCAGCAAACGCAGCAAATGGAACAAAGACATGCCCAGCAACAGCAGCGCTTGCAAGAAAAACAGCAGCCGCGACCTAGCGGCGATCGGCCGAAGTGAAGAGCCTCAGTCGGGGCTCTTATTGCCCATGAAGCGCAACCTCAGCCAATATGGCTGGGGTTGCGCGACGGGTTTGAAGAGCAATTTGCACGAAGAGTATCGTGGGGCCCGGCAATGAATCTTAAGAGACCGCCGTTGAAACAAATGTGGTTTGGGCGCTGCCTTTGTTGACCTGATTCGTCCGCTTTTCTAGTACAAAATCTCAGAGCCAAACTACACTGTCATAGAAGTTCGATTCCCTCGACGCTCACCAACGTATCTCACATTGTCAACCAGGACCGGGTGTATGATCAGTTGCTTCTAGCCCTAACGGCTGCGGCGCTAGTGAGGCTGCAAAGGAGTGGACGAAATGAGATCCGGAACTCATCGATTGCCTAGCGCATATGCCGCCGTTGGGTTGTGCCTCTTTGTCCTAGGTGGCGTTCAACTCCAGGCCCAGACCTCAGCCGCACCCGCAAAGAGCTCCAGCTCGGAACTGGTCGGAAAGTTGACCAAGGAACTCTCCATCACCCGCCCCCAGGCTCGCGGCGGCGCTGGGACACTGTTCGCTCTGGCTAAGACGCGGCTGAGCGAAGACGAATTCAGCAAAGTGGCAGCCGCAGTGCCAGGCATGAGTAGTCTGCTTAAAGCGGCTCCTCCGACCGAACACTCCGAATTCTCCGGTCTTGAAAGCGACCTGCCCGGAAACATGGGCCGCATGGCCGAAACCGCCGAAGCCTTCCACAAACTGGGTCTCTCCCCCGAGATGGCAGGCAAGTTCCTGCCAGTGATGACCAAGTTCGTGGAGTCCAAAGGCGGCTTGAGCACCGCTTCTTTGTTGGAAAAAGCGCTGAAGTAGGCTCGCGCCGATTCGGATGCTACTGACTCCTAGGCCGCGGTGGCTTGCTCAGCGGCTCCGACGGAATCGAAAAAACGAAAGAACCTCTCCACCTGGGTTGTCTTCAGTGCGTTGTGAATCCGGTCGCTAACTCCAACCAACGCGAGGCTCCGGCCGCTGTTCTGCCGCGTGACGTAAGCTCCCACCAGCGCTCCGATTCCCGCCGAATCCACATAGGCGACGCTGCCGAAATCGATAATCAAAGACCGGGACTCGTCGGCGCGGATGGTCGCCTGAAAATCGAATACCGTGGTTAAAACCAGCGCCCCTGTGAGGCTCAGAACGCGCTGTCCCGGCTGCGCTCCGGGCCGATCGTCGATGCGAAGAGAGTCCTTGGGCATGAGTTAAAGATATCACTCTCGGCACTCGGTACGGGATTGTTAAGGCCGTCTTATTTTCTGAGGCGGGGCTTGGCGCTCACAGTGGACCTGTTCACTTCCGGACAGCGACGAACAAGAGTGGACACACCGGGTAGTGCAGGTTCTCAGCGAGAGAGCAGTTTTCGCGTTGGAAACCCTACACTTATCCTCGGGCGAGCAGTGGCCAGAGGTTTGCACTCTAGTCCCTGAATCTGCAATTCTCGTCAGGCGATTGTCGAGGATATTGTCAAGGGATGGAGCCATGCACAAGCTGCTTCAGGATCTGGCGTATGCCTTTCGCCAGTTGCGGAACAATCCGGGCTTCGCCTTCACCGCCATCATCATTTTGGGTCTCGGCATCGGCGCCAGCACCGCCATCTTCAGCGCAGTGAATCCGATTCTGTTCGAACCACTGCCTTATCCGAACGCCAGCCGGATCATGCTGATCTCCTACATCGGCGAGGACGGCTCCCGCGTTGCCCAGGCTTTCCATACCTATCGCGAACTGGCGGAGCGAAACCGTTCGTTCGCGACGCTGGCCGTGGCGGACCCCTGGCAACCAACTCTTACCGGAGCCGACCGGCCCGAACGTCTCGATGGCCAAAGAGTGACCGCCGACTACTTTCGAGTGCTGGGCGTCCCTCCGATGCTGGGCCGGGACTTCGAGCCAGCAGACGATGTCCTTAACGGCCCCAAAGTTGTAATCCTTAGCAACGGGTTGTGGCGGCGTTTCGGATCCGACAATGGCATCATTGGACGCCAGATCAGGCTCAATGACGACAGCTTTACCGTGATTGGAGTCATGCCGGCTGCGTTCGATAACGTTCTGGCTTCGTCGGCGAGTGCCTGGGCGCCATTGCAGTATGACAAGACCAATGTTTCCTCCACTCAGACACGGGAGTGGGGTCATCACTTAAAAATGATTGGGCGCTTGCGACCAGGCATCAGCATTGGCGAGGCCCGCAGCGACTTCGAGCGAATCGCCCATACTCCCGTGCCTGAGTTTCCCCGGCCATCATGGGCTGCTCTCGATCACGGAGTCGCCACCAATTCACTTCAGGGCGAACTCACCAGTGGCGTCAAGCCCGCTCTGCTGGCAGTCCTGGGCGCAGTGGTTCTGGTGCTGCTCATCGCCTGTGTAAACGTAACCAATCTATTGCTCGCCCGCGGAGCACAGCGGCGTGGCGAATTCGCCATGCGCGCCGCCCTGGGCGCTGCACGGCCGCGGTTGATCCGCCAAATGCTGACCGAGAGTCTGCTGCTGGCCGCGCTAGGGGGCGGGTTCGGGATGATGGTGGCACGCTTTGGCATACAAGCGCTGGTGGTGCTCAGCCCGACCGAACTGCCACGCGTGAACGCGATCCATCTTAACGCGACAGTATTTGCCTTCGCGCTCGGCATCACCATCCTCGTCGGCCTGTTGGTCGGACTAATTCCAGCACTCAATGCATCTCGCGGTGACCTCTACATTGGAGTACAACAAAGCTCGCGCCGTACCTCCAGTGGGCATCAGTTCACGCGCCGCACCCTGGTGGTGGCGGAAGTGGCGCTGGCACTGGTACTGATGGTGAGCGCCGGATTACTGTTGCGCAGCTTGCAGCGCCTGTTCGCCATCGATCCCGGACTCGATGCCTCCCACGTCCTCACCATGCAGGTACAAGAGGCCGGTCATCGATTCGACTCCGATAGCGCCAGGGCGCGGTTCTTCTCCCAAGCCCTCGATGCTGTCCGGCAAGTGCCTGGGGTCGCGACCGCAGCATTCACCAGCCAGTTGCCATTGAGCGGTGATTTTGAGTCCTACGGCATCCTGTTTGAAGTGGATACGACCGGCGACGGCGACAACGGCTTCCGCTACGCCGTGAGTCCAAGCTATTTCGAGACTATGCACATTCCGCTTCGCCGGGGCCGATTGCTCAACGACCATGACATTGTCGGCGCGCCACAGGCCGTTCTAATCAGCGAATCCTTTGCCAAGCGGAAGTTTCCCAATCGAGACCCGCTTGGGCAGCGGGTTCGCATCGGGCCTGACATTGGCCACCCGGAGCGCCCGTGGGGAACCATTGTCGGCGTGGTCGGCGACGTGAGGCAGGCTTCGCTGGCGCTGAGCGATTCCGACGCGTTTTATACCTCTTCTACACAGTGGTCCTGGGTGGACAGTGTGCAGTCACTCGTAGTCCGCACACGGGGCGATGCGGCCGCGCACGCTCCTGCCATTCGACAGGCCATTTGGTCGGTGGACAAAGATCAGCCCATCGTGCGCGTCGCCACCATGGATCGCCTGCTTGCCACCTCCGAAGCCGAACGGCGCTTCGTCCTGATCTTGTTCGAGGCCTTCGGTGTAGTAGCACTGGCCCTGGCGGCCACTGGAATCTATGGAGTCTTGTCCGGCAGCGTCACCGAGCGTACGCGCGAGATCGGAGTGCGAGTGGCCTTGGGCGCGACGCCCGGCAACATTCTCGCGCTGGTGGTTCGTCAGGGCATGACGCTCACCGTCATGGGTATCGTGATCGGCCTGAGCGGAGCCGTGCTCGCGAGCCAGGCCCTGGTCTCACTGCTGTTCGGCGTGTCTCGCCTCGATCCCGTCACCTATCTCGGCGTGATCGCGCTGCTCGCAGGCGTATCGGTCATCGCATGCTGGGCGCCCGCATGGCGCGCGGCACAAGTCGATCCCTCGATCACTTTGCGGGCGGAGTAACGTTCGTGTCCGCCGGCCCTGTCTCCTGAACTGGTCCCAGGCCATCTTTGTCGAGACCGCGCCGTTTCGGCGCCGCCGGTGAGATATCAATGCACATCGTCGCCTCGCAGGTCTCCGTACCACCAGGGCAATTCGGTATCCCGCCGATTGCGGCCGTGACCGCCACAAAGCCGTCAGTCTGCCCCGGTTGTGTGTTGCACTGAGCGACTTGCGTATAGCTAGTGCCAAGAACCCCAGGAGCCGTGTACCCGAGGTCGTCTCCGCCGGGCACGTTAAAGGATTGGTTGTTGCAGACTGGGAACCCCCCATCTCCAGGATAGGAGAAGCATCCTGGCCCGCCTTTGTCTTTGTACTGTCCGAACGGCTTGCCGCAGTTTTCACCCGAAGGCGCCAGGGAATTACAGCTCATTGTCCAGTTCACATTGTCCGCGTTGAAATCAGGAATGTTGATCGCAGTCGCAAAGAAGGTGACTTGGTTTCGGGAGCCGGCCTGAATGGAAAGCGTAGACGGGTTTATCGAAATCGATGCCTGCGCGTTGTTGGTAACTTCCTGCGTAACTGTCTGCTGCACCGCGGTGTCAGCTTGCGCGGTCGCGGTTATGTTCACAAAATAGGGATCGGGCAAGCCTACTACGTCAGGCGCGGTGTAGGTCGTAGAGGTACCGTTGGTCGTGGTGGGACTGATGGTTCCGCAGGGCGTGGGTAAACCTGTGGTGCAAAGTCCGCCACCCTGAGGCGCGAGTGTCCAGGTGACCATCTGGTTGCTGGTATTGTTTACGGTCGCCTGGTAGTTAGGATTGCTTTGACCCGGCAACAACGGCGGAGGCGGATCCGGCGAAATCTGGATGGTGATGTTGTTCTGCAAGGGTATGATCGTCACTTGCACCTTGTTGGATACGATGGAAGGATCGGCTTCCGGAATGGCGGTGATGAAAACCGGATTCGAAGTCGGTACCGTCGACGGCGCGATGTAGTCCTCCTGGTTCAGGTTCTGGCCGTCCTGCACCATTATTCCCACCGTTGAGTTCCCACCCAGAATGTTGTTTACATACCAGGACACAGTTTGATCGGTCGAGCCGATCACGTTCGCTGTGAAGGGCCCTCCCTCCAGCGTAGTTTGCACCGTAAGCGGACCCGGAGGTGTAACTTGCACGCTGATCTGGTTGGGGCTAATCATGACCGTGGCCGTTGCGAAGCGCGTGGGAGCACCGTCTGGAATGGCCTTTATGATGACGGTCGATGGCGTCGGAACCGCCGCCGGCGCCGTATAGGTGACCAGATCGGAGCCTTGGTCCGGAGAAATCGTCCCCAGGGTCGCGTTACCGCCAAGCACACAGTTGGATGGATTTGAATTCTGCGTGCACACGTACCAATGGCCGTTGAGATCGGTTATCCCGCTGACTTGCAGAAGGAACTGCTGCGAGTCATTGATTCCCAATTGCTCGGTCCCATTCAGGCAAGCTATTGGAAAGCAAACCAACGAAACCGTCACGGTTGGAGCAGTTATGGTCACCGGGACCGTGGCGTGGAGTGCAGGGTCGGCGTTGGGAATGGCGCTCACAACTATGACGGGGGGCGTGGGCGCGGTCGTCGGCGCAACGTAGTCACCCTGGTCGGCTATGACGGCGTTCGGCGTGATGGTTCCGAAGGTTGAATTGCCCCCAGTGATTCCGTTCACCTGCCAGGTCACGGTCTGCACATTTGTATTTCCGACGGTCGCCGTAAAAGGCGCTTGCGCACCCGTGAGAACGTTCCCCTCCCCGGACACTGAAACTGTGACACCAAGCGCCGGTGGCGGGCTGATCGTGAGGCTGGCGTTGCTGCTGCGCGAGGGTTGCGCGTTCGATACCGCAGTCACGGTTACAGCGCTTCCAAGGGTAGGAACCTGGGCGGGAGCGGTATAGAGTCCGGTGGTGGCGCTCGGTGATCCGATTGTCCCGTTGAGTGTCGAGCCGCCGGGGCTGCCATCCACCTGCCAGGAAACCGAATCGTCGCTGGCGTTGATCACATCGGCGGTAAAGGTGAAGTTGGTTTGCGCCTGGGCCACAGCCAGCACAGGAGTGACGGTAACAGTCGCAATGCTGGGCGGTCCTGCGGAAAGCGCGACCGTACAGGAGGCAAAACGTGTGGGCTCGGCATGCGAAACCGATTTGATGGTTACCGACGCAGGACTTGGAAGCGTGGCCGGTGCCGTGTAGACGGCAGTATTGTTCGGGCCCGGGGCAATCGTGCCTACCTTCGAATTACCGTTCGCGATCCCATTGACCTGCCACACCACTGAGGTGTCGGTCGGGCCGGTCACTCCGCCCGAAAGTTTGAGTGGAGTCCCGGCTTGCACATAGGCAGTCCCGGCCGGAGACATGAAAACCTGCGCCGGAAATAACGTCCCGGTAATCGTGGCCTTGGCATTCCCGCTCTTCGTACTGTCCGCGGTCGCCACCGCCGTGATGGTGACTGTAGACGGATTTGGAACGAATTGCGGCGCGGTGTAATTTCCCGAACTGTCGATGGTGCCAATAATCGGAGCGCCCCCGGGAAGCCCGTTGACTTGCCATTGCACCGTTTGTTCGCCCGAGTTATTGACCACCGCGGTGAAGGTCTGAGTGGTAGTAGTCCCCACGGTCATGACGGGTGGGGTGATGGTCACCGAGACCTCACCCAGTGAATTCAGGCCGCTGATGGGCGCAGAAGTTGCGCCACCGCAACCGATCGACACAGCCATCGCACTCCAGCAGACAAGCGCGAGAACAACCCGCCACAGATTATTGGACATTCGGGGACTCCGGTCCAGGTTTGAGGTTTTAGCCAGCATGTAATTCTGATTTCTCGCCCTTGCGCCGGGACGCGGGCCGGGCAGTCGCCGCATCCGCTGCCCGCTACTCATCGTGCTTCTCCGGGACCTGCGCGGCGGGTGGCAGAGTGCGCGTGCTCTCTACGCCCGGACCAGCTTCCGGATTCCGGCGGACTTGCTCTTTTACCCATTGGAAAAGCCTGCCTGCGGACGCGGCTTCATAGAACTGACGTGTGGTTTCGTAGCGCTGCAGCTTGGCAGAAGCCGGAGCCGCAGACTCAATTCGCGTTTGTACCGCCTTCGGTGTAATCGTGTCGTCCGCGACGTTCTGAATGCGAACATGCTCTGCCTTCACCTTTGGCAACCAAAGAACCGGATCAAGCGGCGCAATTTTCTTCAGGAATTCCGGCTTGATGAAGTTGGAGCGTTCATTTTCCGGGATTCTCGAGGATGTTGCCATCCAATCTGGCCAGTCTCCCCACGGACCGAGGACATCGATGGCCTTGATGCGCGGGTCGACGGCGGCCGCCAAGATGGCGATAGTTCCGCCCGAACCCGTCCCGAACATGCCCACATTGTTTACATCCAGGTCGTCGCGTTTAGCGAGAAAGTTCAGGATCATCTGGACATCGTGAACCGAGCTGCCCAGGGCTTCCTGCAGTTCACTCACGAACCATTCCTTCATCGGCCGCATGGCATAGCGATGGCCGGTGAGCGCCGATACGAACCCCACTGCCGCAACTCCTCCTGAAGTGACACGGGCGCAATATTCGTTGTCACGGAAACGCTCGGTTTCGGAAGGATAGCTGTAGAGGTATAAGATCACCCGCGGCTTCGGCACGTACTTTGGCCGGATGATGTAAAGATCAATGGGATCGCCCATCCGCCACTTCACCTGAATCAATTCGCGAGTGAATCCAGGCAGGTCGTCCTTCCCTCCAAATGTGGGAGTCTGCGGCACCAATTCACTGCCGGAGAGCGAAAGCGAACTCCAGTCCTCCACGGTCCTGCCGTGAAGCGGGGCGGGCGGCGTAGCGTTAGCAGGGCTAGTATCGGCGGCAGGGTTAGTGGTGTTGGGGGAGGTGGCGGTTTCGCCGCGGTCTTGTGCCCGGCCTGCTTCAACTTGCGAGAAGCAGAGCAGCACAACTAAAGCAAGCTGCTGGGCCTGATGTTTACTCCACAAACTTCTCATTCATTTCTCTTTGTTCTCGAGACCGGTCACACAGTGAGTGCTACGTCGAAGCTGCCCGCTGGGGAACAGGCCCGCCAACTTGAACGCAGGCTGCTGGACTTCACAGCCTGCGTCCGCTGGCAGAATCTGCTTTCTCTTACTGTCTGACGTTTGTGAATTGCAAGCCAGTATCGGCGAAGAAATCGGCATCGGCATTCTTGGTAAATACCGCGCCGCCTACGTCGCCACCCGATTCGGCAGGTTCGCCGGCGTTGCCGTTGGAAGCCGGAGCGAGCTCCTCGGGACGGTCGTAGTGAGAACGAAATACCTGCATCGAACTCACAGGAACCAGATCAGGAACCTTGGTGGCATGCGTCTGCGCCGCCGCAACCAGCTTGGTGACCCCCTTCGGGCAGGGGCTGTAGCACTGCACCCGCAGAATGGTCCAGGCCGGGTAGGATCCGTTCAGCATATTGACGAATGGGATGAGACCCGGGCAAGGCGCCACACAGTTGGGAAAAGCTCCCCTGCTCTGGTACCAGGAGTAGTTGAGAGGATCCACGCCATCCACCGACAAGTACTTGGCAGTCGTGAGCACGCTGGCGAAGTTGCCGGTGCTCCAGAAGGCGTAGCCGATAGCATCCGAGGTCTTACCCACGGTCGAAACCATTTCGCCGGTGCCAACCACGCGCTCACGCGAACCACCGGTGCTGTAGGTGATATTCAGCGGGTTATCAGTAGCGGGGTTTACGTTCAGTTCCTGGCAAGACCCGACTTCGACGCTGCCCGGAATATTGAATTCGAACGTGTTGTAAGTTCCGGAAGTAGGCTCGCGCAAGAACACGTGGGCTCCGACCGATGCTAGTCCCGCTACGTTGGCGATATCGCGCGTACGGCTGAGAGTCCCATTAACCATTTCGGATAAAACAAAGCGATCAACGTTGGTGAAGTTCGGACTCCCGAAACCAGCAGATGACGTGTCGGAGGTATTAACGAAAACCACGACCGGTTCGCCTCCCACTGGCAGCGAGACCCAAGCCGGAATCGGCGATCCGTTGAACGGATCCGTACCGCTGATCGCAAATGCGACCGGTGTGACCTGTTTGGTGCTTTGCGAACTGAGAATCGGGGTGCCAATAAGGCCGTTACCGGTGTATCCCAACCCAGTGCAGTGAGGATCGTTGCTCCACGGCGCGAGAGCGCGGTTCATTGCGAAAACAGCATCTTCCGCGCGGATGTCGGAGGGCGCGGCATTGAACGCCTGATTGTTGATCGCGTTGTACGCCGCCTGACTCAGTGGGACATCGGTCAAGGTCGGGATCAAATTGTTTCCGGCAGTGCCGATTGCGGTCGAAGGAATGGACAGCGTCCCGGTGGGTTGAGCGAAGAGCAGTAAGTTGCCAATAACAGAATCAACCGCAAGATATGAGCAGATGCTTGTGACCGCGCCTTGACTGTTCGTGGCCCACACGATCCAGACGTTTGCGGTTTGTACGGGGATCTGGGTGTTGCGGCTGTCGACGCCCGAAGCGCCGCTCTTCTGGGTCCAGATGTTGGTTCCGCAGCCGGTGGTTGAATATGCAGCCAAAGCGGCGAGATTGAACATGGCGGTGGAACCTGCACCGTTAAACTGCACCACCGATGTGGCGGCAAAACTGTTTAATCCTACAAACACGATCAAGGCGAGTGATAGCGCCGTCGTGATTTTTGTCGTTCGTTTGGTCATTTCAGTTTTCCTTATGGCGCAAAAATGCGCAGCTATGGGGAGCACCCCGTGGTCGAACTGAGGCAGTGCGGAAATTCACCAGCCCGCACGCCAGGATTTTCTGAGGCGGCCCAGCAAAGCAAGAAAGCGACCCGAAACCCCGGGCGAAAACCCAGGGTAAAAGCGAAGACACCGGAAAATCTGCCAGCCCGAGTCCTGTGGACTATCGCCGATGTTTGTTGCAGGAAAACGACCGCGTGATTAAAATCGCATGAATTTCTGCCTGCGGAGGACTACGTAGAACGCCTCCAAAGTACTCCGCACTCTGCGCCCCCAGGCCTCTTCCGGTCGCGTTTTCGGTCCCATGAGTATGTGGTGTTTTAACCTGAAATTAACCTTCCCGTCATTACTCCGTCACATCTTGTCTGTAACTATGTGGCTCCTTTGACTCCTAGGCGAAGGGTGAACCCTGTGCGATTGTTGACAGTCTTGCTCTGCTGGGCTGCCGTATTAAGCCTGTCAGTGGCTGCTTCCGCCCAAAACAGCACAAACACGGCTCAGAAACCGGGCTCGATGTCGGGCACGGTTACCGACCAAACCGGTGCCGTACTTCCTGGCTCGACGGTCACGGTTCGTGATGCCGCAGGTGTCACCCAAACTGTCACGACTGACGAGCGCGGAGAATACTCCCTCCCTCGCTTGCCCGTCGGCACTTACAGCATCACCGTCTCCTCTTCCAAGTTCAAAGACTTCCACGCTGAAGGCATCGCCTTGACGGCAGGACAGAACATCCCCATGGATGCCGTTCTTGAGCCTGCGGGCGAGTCCACGTCTGTCAACGTCGAAGGGCAAAAGGTCTCCCAAGTCGAAACCGAGACCTCTCAAATCGTCGGAAACATCACCCAGAAGGAACTCGTGAGCTTGGGCCTGAATGGACGAAATTTCACCCAGCTCATCACCTTGACTCCGGGCGTGAGTAACCAGACCGGGCAGGATGAGGCGAAGGTTGGAGCGCTCGGCAGCGTTCGTTACAGCGTGAACGGCGGACGCGTCGAGTACAACTCCTTCAATGTAGATGGCGGCGACGTGCTGAATGCCGGACTGAATGGCAGCCAAAGCACTCTGGTCGTTTATCCCAGTCTCGACGCCCTCAGCGAGGTGCAGGTTCTGACTTCAAATTACGGCGCCCAGTACGGCCGTACCGCCTCCGGTACCGTGCTAGCGGAGACCAAGTCTGGCACCGATCAACTGCATGGTAATGCCTACGAATTCATTCGCAACGAGTTCTTCAATGCCCGCAACTACTTTGATCTGACCAGCAAGGCCCCGCTCTACCGCAGAAACGACTTTGGGGCCACTTTAGGGGGCCCGGTCTTAATCCCCCATATTTACGACGGCCGAGGCAAGACGTTCTTCTTCTTCTCGGAAGAGTTTCGCTTTGAGCGCACCCCCACTCCTTATAATCAGGGCGTCCCCTCGGTCGCCGAGCGCAATGGAAACTTCAGCGACGTGTGCCCGCTTGTTACACCTGCTATCGGCGCCACCCCCGGCGGCCAGGCGAATTTCACCAGAGCCAAATTTCCTGATTGCCCGGGCGTCCCTAATAACAGTGGGGGCACGGGCCAGAATCAACAATTTCAAACTTACCCAGGAAACGTTATTCCCATCGATCCCAATGCAGCCGCCATCATGAGTACCAACGTTATTCCTTTTCCGAATGCCACCACCGGCTGCAATTCGAGTATCGGATCGTGCTTCGATGCAGACGTTTCTCCCAGCACTTATTGGCGTGAGGAGCTATTCAAGATCGACCACAACATCACCTCGAAAATGAAGGCAAGCTTCCGCTACATTCACGATTCCTGGGACACGACCATCCTGACGCCGCAGTGGGGCACCGTCCAGAACAATTTTCCGACGGTGCAGAGCCAGTTCACCGGACCGGGAATCAGCATGGTGACACATCTCACCAACACGATTTCGTCAAGCCTGCTGAACGAGGTTATTGTCGGCTACACCACCGACCACATTACCCTCAACAACATCGATTCCAACGGAGCCACCTTCCAACGCCCCGCCGACCTGCACATGGGATTTCTCTTTAATAACGGTTTCGGCAACAAGGTTCCCGGACTCATCATCGGTGGCACCAATGCCGCTTACGGCGGAAACGGTTTTGCTGTCGATCCCGGGTATCTGCCCTGGCACCATTCCAACCCCACTTACAACTTCCGTGACGATCTCAGTAAAGTGGTCGGCAGACACACTCTGCAAATGGGAGTGCAATGGGTCATAGCTCAGCGCAATGAATTGAACCAGGCGGTGGGCGCGAATACTGGCGACGTGCAGGGCATCCTGGGTTTCAGCAACGTCAGCAGCTCTCTGAGCCTGGGAAACTCTTTTGCCGACTTCCTGGTAGGGCCCGGCAGCTTCAGGCCGAACGCGTCCGGAGGCATCAAGTACTTCCAGCAGGATAGCGCCCAGCATACCTACTACAACCGCTATAACGTGATCGAACCTTACTTCCAGGATGACTGGCGAGCAACTCCGCGACTGACACTCAACATGGGTTTACGCTTCAGCCTCTTCGGGCTGTGGCACGAGAAATATAACAATGTTTACAACTGGGTGCCTTCCGCCTTCAACCATGCCTTGGCAGCTACCACCACGGTCGACACTTTAACCGGCGGACTGGCGGAAGCGGGAAGCTGTGACGCCAATGGGCAACACTGCACTCCGATCCCGCTCAATCTCAGCAACCTTGATCCGCGCATCACCAATGGCCTGGTGCGATGTGGCGTCAACGGGGTGCCAGACGGCTGCATGACCAACCACTTCGTCAATCCCGCACCTCGAGTAGGGTTCGCCTGGGACCCAACCGGCGCCGGCAAGACGTCCATCCGCGGCGGATATGGAATGTTCTTTCACCACGGGACAGGAAATGAAGCCAACACCGGATCTCTCGAAGGCAGCGCACCCATGGTGCTCGATATGACCGAGAACCGCCCCTACGACTACGGTTGCATTGGAGGCGTCGGACTCGTGCCCGGAACCAGCGGTCAATGTCCGGGTGCCGGGGCCTATCCGCTCAACGTGACCGCCATTCCGACCCATGCAGTGTGGCCCTACGTGCAGCAATGGAGCTTCAGCGTGCAGCGTCAGCTGTCATCGAGCACCGTCGTGACCGCCGCCTACGTCGGCAGCAAGGGCACGCATCTGACGACCGACTTGCAGATCAACCAACTGGTTCCCAATCCCGGCAATAACCCGTTCTTGCCCGGCCAGCCGATCACCCTTCAAGACTGCCAGAGTTTTCAATCCACAACCGGGTTCACTCTGTTCGGGCCGGTGGATCCATTCACCCAGAAGAGTCCCGTCACCGCAACCGTGGCTCCCACAAATCCGGCCTTCGTCAATCTGGAAGCTGCCTGTTTCGGAACTCCCGGAATCGCTGTCCCTGATCCCACTGCGCTGCGAACCTTTGCGCCCGGCCTCGGAAGAGTCTTTTCATTGCAGAACGTCGCCACGTCTACTTACAACGCCCTGCAACTTACAATGCGCCGTTCGACTGGCCCGTTTACTCTGGGGGTTGCTTATTCCTACAGCCATTCCATCGATGATTCCTCTGACCGTTCGGATACCACTCTTGTGAATGCTCTGGACATCGCAGCCAACAAAGCCAGCTCGAACTTTGATCAGCGCCACCTACTTAACATCAGCTATCTCTACCGGCTTGACTCGATCGTCTCCAGGTTGCGCTACTGGTTCTCCAACGTTGACTACGACGCGTCGCCATCTACCACTCCTCTGCCGGACGCCTCCCGCCCTGGGCACGTCCTGTTCGACGGTTGGGAATTGTCTGGCATCACCACTTTCCAGTCAGGCACACCCTTCAGCGTGATCAACGGCGCCAGTTCCAACGGCATCTCGGTTCTCGACAACGCCGGCGTCGCTAACGGCACTGGCGCTGGATCCTACCCCGACGTGATCGGTGATCCCCATAGCCGCGCTCCTTACGGAAGCACGAACTCGTTGAGCATCGGTCCACAACTGCTGAACTCCGCTGCCTTCGCCGCGCCTACTGGCCTCACCTTCGGAGACGCTGGCCGCAACTTCCTCAACAACCCCAGCCGCCTGAACTTCGATGTGGCACTGTTGAAGCATTTCAAAATCACCGAAGGCAGTAATCTCGAATTCCGCGCCGAGGCCTTCAACGTTTTCAACCATACTCAATTCATCATCTACGACCCCGACCGCGGCAACCAGGCCAACAACACTGTGAACTGCTATGGAGGAACTAGCTTCTCCGCCGGCGATGCCAGCTGCCTGGCCGGGAGTGCGTTTCTGCATCCCATTGAAGCCCACCGCTCCCGCACCATGCAGTTCGGATTGAAATACGCCTTCTGATCTGTCATCCCGAACCACGTAGATCCAGACATCATTGGTTCCGCCGCAATGTGGGGGAACGAGACGTGCAGATCATGCAGGTCATGCAGGTCTTGCGCTGACGGATGAGGAGCATCCACCAGCCCGACCGCCATGGCCCGCGCCAGTGAATCCTCGTCCAGGCCGTGCATGGCGGTACTACTCGCGAAAACGAAACCCATGATCGCGCGTTCAGCTTCTGGCGTGGGCGGAATTGACTCGTCGTTTGGCGCTTGCGGGCGCCAGTCTCGCGCTTCCCGCCGGCCGTGCGCACACTGCGCAGTCGCAGCTTTCATTCGGGGTGGAACGCCAGACTGGGACTGCATCCAAACGGTAGCCCACGCCTCGGATGGTCTTGAGGTAGGTTGGGCGGGAACGGTCGGGCTCAATCTTCTCCCGCACGCGGCGAATGCACGCGTCCACGCTGCGCGGGGTCACGAATTGCATGTCGCCCCAGACGGCATCCAGCAGCAGATCGCGCGTGAACACCTGTCCACGATGCTGAGCGAGATATTCGATCAGGCGAAATTCCAGGCTGGTGGTCGGCACTTCCTCACCACGGACCGAAAGCCTCATCGCCGAGCTGTCAATCACAAAGTCCGACGCCGCTGCTCCGGGAAACGAAATCTCCGGCGAGAAACGCCTGAGCACGGCTTGCACCCGCGCCACCAGTTCCCGGGGGCTGAATGGCTTGACGATGCAGTCATCGCCTCCCGACTCGAGGGCGAGAATACGGTGCTCTTCGGTAGCGTCGTCGAGGAGAAACAGCAAGGGAGTGCGTGCCAACAAGGGATTTTCGCGAATGCGCCGGCACAGACTGATTCCACTTCCATCGGGCAAGAGCAGCGAAATCAGCATCAGGGCCGGGCGGTCGATTTCCGCCTCCACAATCATTTCGCTGGTCGAAAACGTGCGTGCTTCGTATCCGGCCGTCTCTAAACACTCCCTTGCCGTCTCGCAACTTTCGGCTTCGTCAATCACAAAGATGAGTTGTCTCATACTTTCCGCTAGCGGTGCTGGTTCTGTGGTCTCAGCCGTCCAAAGACACCACAGCACTCCCACATCTCTTGAAGTACTCGGTGCGGCAGTCTAGCCCGGCGCGTGTTACGGCCAGGTGACGGGAGGATGAATCCTGTGTAAATTCTCGGATTGACACATGGGTGGTGAGACGTGCCAGGCGAAGAAAATAGTTGACTTCAGGAAGGGCCAGAATGCCGGGTGGTCACCCCCCGGGCTGTCTGCATTCGCGTCTGCGAATCGCTATTTCTTATTTTCTGCGACGTCAAGCCGAGTTTCGGCGCGCTGCAGATCTGCGGTCACACGCTGGAAGTCTTCTTCGGTGGCCGACTTCGCAAGATCCGCCTCGGCGCGCTGCTTCGATGCTTGCGCGCGCGTGATGTCGATTTCGGCCGCCCGCTCGGCGGTTTCGGCGAGGATCGTGACTTTGTCGGGCAACACTTCGGCGAATCCCCAGGCTACGGCGAGACGTGTGGTGGCATTTCCATTGCGATAGGCGATTTCGCCGACCGCCAGTTCCGTGATTAAGGGGGCGTGGCCGGGAAGAACTCCCAGATATCCGTTCTTGCCAGGAATCTGGATCTCTTCCGCCACGTCGCGCACCACCATCTTTTCCGGGGTGACGATCTCGAGTTGAAATGTGTCAGCCATACTACGCCGTTGGTCGTTCGTCGTTAGTCGTTGGCAAAACCACCGGTCCCTCGGCCCACGGCCAAAGACCGACGACCCACGACTGCTCCTACGCTGCCTTCAGCTTCTGCGCCGCTTCGAGCACTTCGTCAATCGTGCCTTTCATATAAAACGCCTGCTCAGGAATATCATCGTACTTGCCTTCATTGATGTCCTTGAAGCCCTTTACCGTGTCTGCAATCTTCACGTAACGACCGGGGGCGCCGGTGAATTGCTCCGCGACGTGGAAGGGCTGCGAGAGGAAGCGTTGAATCTTGCGTGCCCGTTGTACCGTTACCTTCTGATCTTCGCTCAGTTCGTCAATACCGAGAATGGCGATTATGTCTTGCAGGTCTTTATAGCTCTGCAAAGTTCTCTTCACTCCCTGCGCAACGTCGTAGTGCTCCTGGCCGACAATGCGCGGATCGAGAATGCGCGAGGTCGAAGCCAGAGGATCGACGGCAGGATAAATCCCGATTTCAGTCAGCGCGCGGGAAAGTACGGTCGTGGCATCGAGGTGAGCGAAGGTTGTCGCTGGAGCTGGGTCGGTCAAGTCATCGGCAGGCACGTAAATCGCTTGCACCGAAGTGACCGAACCTTTCTTGGTGGAGGTAATTCGTTCCTGCAATTCGCCCATCTCAGTCGCGAGATTGGGCTGGTAACCCACGGCGCTGGGCATGCGGCCCAGAAGCGCCGAGACCTCGGATCCGGCCTGCGTAAAGCGGAAGATGTTATCGATGAAGAGCAGTGTATCGGCGCCTTCTTCATCGCGGAAATATTCGGCAACCGTGAGGCCGGTAAGGGCAACCCGGAGGCGGGCGCCTGGCGGCTCCGTCATCTGACCGTAAATCAGCGCGGCCTTGGACTTCGACGGGTCACCGGGCTTGATGACGCCGGATTCGCTCATCTCCAGCCACAAGTCATTGCCTTCGCGGGTCCGTTCGCCGACACCAGCAAATACTGAGAATCCGCCGTGTTGCTTGGCCACGTTATTGATCAATTCCTGAATGAAAACCGTTTTGCCGACTCCGGCGCCGCCGAACAACCCAATCTTGCCGCCCTTCAAAAAGGGCTGAATGAGATCGACGACCTTGACACCGGTTTCGAACATTTCCGCGGTGGTGGCCTGATCCTCAAACAAGGGCGCGGGCCGATGAATGGGCATGGTTTTCTTGTGCTCGATCGGCCCCAGCTGATCGACGGGTTGTCCGATTACGTTCATGACCCGGCCCAGAGTGCCGTGGCCAACCGGGACGGAAATCGGACCGCCGAGATCAATGGTCTTCATACCGCGTACCATGCCGTCGGTTGCCTCCATGGCGACGCAACGCACGCGCCCTTCGCCCAGGTGCTGTTGGACTTCGAGAATGACGTTGATCGCTGACGGGACCTTGAAGCCATCGCTCACTACGCGCAGTGCCTCGTAGATGGGCGGCATCTTCCCGATTTCGAATTGCACGTCCACGGCGGGACCGGATATCTGGATTACACGTCCTACGTTTTCAGACATAAAACCTCGGCTCTTGGCTTTTGGCTCCCAGCTCTTAGCTTCTAGCTCCTAGCCCTTCGGAGGATGGATCCAAACCAAAAGCTAAAAGCCAATAGCCAACGGCTGTTTTACGACGCTGCTGCAGCTCCACTCACAATTTCGATAATCTCTTTCGTAATCTTGGCCTGGCGCGCGCGATTCATGACCAAGGTCAGCGAATCGATCATGTCAGTCGCATTGCTGGTCGCGGCATCCATTGCAGTCATGCGGGCAGCGTGTTCAGCAGCCACTGACTCTAAGAGACTACGAAAGATCTGTATCCCGACATATTTCGGTAACAATGATCGAAACAAGTCTTCGGCCGGCTGCTCGTAAATGTAGTCCACCGGAGCGGTTGCAAACCGGGCGGCGGCGGCATCGGCTTCACGCGTATCTGCGGGACGAATGCCAACACCTGCGTCTCTGGCAGCTTCGAGCACTCGTTTTCGTTCTTCCTCGCCCATCCCCTCGGATTGAGCGACGCTGGCCTCGCCGACATGCTCGATGGGCAGCACTTTTTCAACAATCAGGCGTTGAGAAATGACCGACTTGAATTCGTTATAGACGAGATAGACCGCGTCAATGTCTTCGTTCGCATACCGCTCAATCACGCGCTCCGCCATCTTGGATGCCAAGGCGTAGTCGATCTTGTTGAATACCCCAATTTGCTCGCCGATGAGAGCAGTTTTGGCAGACTCGTTCGAGCCGGCAGTCCGTGCTTCAGCGGTAGGATACCGCCGGCGGAGAAAATCGCGCCCCTTGCGGCCGACGGCCTCGATTTCGATATTCTTGTCGGCCTGGGATTGCAAGAATCGTAAAGCTGCTTTCAGAATATTGGTATTGAAGGCGCCGGCCAGGCCTTTGTCTCCGGTGACCACGATCAACAAGATGTTGCGCTCAGGACGTTGCGCCAGTAGAGGATGCTTGGGCTCGCCGGTTTCAGGATCGTAGATTTCAGCGCGCGAGACTAGCGATTTCAGCACGTTGGTCAACATTTGCGCATAGGGCCGGGCCGCCAGCGCACGCTCCTGGGCACGGCGCAACTTGGCCGCCGAGACCATTTTCATGGCCTTGGTAATCTGCCGCGTGTTGGTCACGCTGCGAATCCGGCGCCGAATATCGAGAATATTGGCCATGCTTCAGTCGTTGGTCGTGGGTCGTTGGTCGTTTGCTTCTAGCTTTTGGCTTCTAGCTTTTGGCTTCTAGCCAAAGATCCAGGAGTTACTTCGCTTTCGCCACGGCTTGTTTCTGCGTTACAAACGTTTCCTTGCACTGCTTAATCACCTTGGTCAATTCCGCCTTGAGTGCATCATCGAGAACCTTCTTCTCCATGATCGTGCGGAGCAATCCTGGATTCGTCGCATCCACAAACTTATATAGCTCAGCTTCGAAATCCCGGACCTGATCAATCGCCATATCATCCAGGAACCCGCTTGTGCCCGCGTAAATGATCAGGATCTGTTTCGAAAATGGCAACGGAGAAAACTGCTTCTGCTTGAGCACTTCGACCAGCCGTTGCCCACGATTGAGCTGTGCCTGTGTGGCCTTGTCGAGATCGCTGCCGAACTGCGCAAAAGCGGCCAACTCGCGGAACTGTGCCAGTTCCAGTTTCATACTGCCGGCGACCTGGCGCATGGCCTTGATCTGAGCGCTGCCACCCACGCGGCTTACGGAAATGCCCACGTTCACAGCTGGACGGATGCCGCTATTGAATAAATCCGTCTCCAGAAAGATTTGCCCGTCGGTGATGGAAATGACGTTGGTTGGGATGTATGCGGAAACGTCGCCCGCTTGCGTTTCAATTACTGGCAGCGCAGTCAGCGATCCCCCACCCTGTTTGTCGCTCAATTTGGCAGAGCGTTCCAGCAACCGCGAGTGAAGATAAAAGACGTCACCGGGATATGCTTCACGTCCGGGCGGCCGCCGCAGCAGCAGCGAGATTTCACGGTAAGACGCGGCGTGTTTGGAAAGGTCGTCATAGATGACTAGCGCGTGCCGCTTGCTGTCGCGGAAATATTCACCCATAGCGCAGGCCGCATAGGGTGAAATGTACTGCATGGGCGCGGGTTCTGAGGCCGACGCCGCAACCACGATGGTGTATTCCATCGCGCCCGCATCTTCCAAGATCTTTACCACCTGTGCAATCGACGACCGCTTCTGCCCGATCGCGTTGTAAATGCAAATCAGGTCGTTGCCGCGGCTGTTGATGATGGTGTCAAGTGCAACCGCCGTTTTTCCGGTCTGGCGGTCGCCGATGATGAGCTCGCGCTGGCCGCGGCCGATCGGAATCATGCTGTCGATGGCTTTGAGACCGGTGGCCATGGGCTCGCGCACCGGCTGGCGATCAATGACGCCTGGAGCAATGCGCTCCAGAGCGATAAACTTGTCCGTCGCGATGGGGCCTTTGTCGTCGATCGGCTGGCCGAGCGAGTTCACCACGCGCCCGATCATGTTGTCACCGACGGGGACGCTCATGATGCGGCCGGTGCGCTTTACTTCATCGCCCTCTTTGATTTCGGTGTAGTCGCCGAGCAGCACGACACCCACCTGATCTTCCTCCAGGTTCATAGCGATGCCGGCCACGTCGTGCGGGAAGGCAAGCAACTCTCCGGCCATGACCTTGTCGAGGCCGTAGACGCGGGCGATACCGTCGCCCAGGGTGACCACGGTACCGACTTCGTCGACCGCGATCTTCGATTCGTAGTTCGAGATCTGCTGCCGGATTAACTGTGTGATTTCGTCTGCTTTGATTTGTGCCATAAAATCAGCTTTTAGCCTTCGGCTCCTAGCTCTTAGCTTTTCGTTGCGATCTTTGCAGCATTTCTTTGCGACTTTCGCGGTTCAGGCGTGCCTTGGCTTCTCGCCAAAAGCTAAAGGCTAAGAGCTGATAGCCTCTCGAATTCGTTCCAGTTGCCCTTCCACGGAACCGTCATAAATGGTGCTGCCGACTCTGACGACGGCGCCTCCCAGCAGCGAAGCGTCCCGCGAATAGTGTGCGCGGACTTTCTTCCCCATCATGGCCTGCACCTGACTTTCGAGCGCGGCGCGCTCGGTCTCGCCGAGTTCGTGGGCGCTGGTGATTTGTGCCTCGGCGAATCCCATGCGCGCGTCCAGTTCCAGTTCGAACTGTTTGACGATAGCCGCCAGGAAACTGATTCGGCGATGGTCCATCAGAACGGCGACACAATTTCGTACAGTACGCGAGATCCCTTCACGTTGGACGATCGCGTCCAACACTGCGCGCTTTTGCTCGGCGGGGATTGATGGCGTTGCCCAGACGTCCCGCAGTTGCTTGTTTGCAGCCACTAGTTCGGCTAGATCCTGCGCTTCTTTCAAGGTCTTGGCTGGGTCGAGGTGGCTGGCGAAAACCACATCAGCAAAGGCGCGAGCGTAGGTGTTGATGACGGTGGCCATTATTGTTTGCCCTTCGGCACATCGCCACTCGCGGCAATGTGTTGCGCGAAGCTGCGTACCAACGCCTGATCGGTGGCAGCGTCCACCTGGATTTGCTTTCTTGCCAAGGCGACCGCGAGATCGGCGGCATAGGCGGTGAGTTCACGGCGCGCAGACTTTGCGGCTGCCGCAATTTCTGCTTCCGCGGAGGCAATAATCTTACGGGCATCTTCCGCCGCCGCAGCTTTAATTCGTTCTTCCTCCGCAGCCGCCTCCCTTTCAACGGAAGCACGCATCTCTCCGATTTCAGCATCCAGCCGGGAAAGCCGCGATTCGATATCGCCCAGCCGCCGGTTGGCATCTTCACTTGCCTTTCGGGCTTCTTCCATCGCCTTTTGGATCGAGGCAGTGCGGTTGCGGAAGATGCCGGGCAAACTCTTCCTGGAAAACCAGAAAATCACGCCGGCAATGACCGCGAAATTCAGCACCATACAAAGCCAGTATGAGGATTCCAGGTCCAGCCCGGTCAGCTTTGATACTAGGCGGACCGAGCCCGAGTGTTTGAGTTTAGAATTGTCGTCCTCCCCTGCGGCTTCGCGGGATTCCTTCACCAATTGCTGGCCAAAACCAGGACCATGGCTAGGTTCGGGCTGAGGGTTTGACTGCTGCTGGGCTCTGGCATGGGTCGCTAAGCACACGCAGAGCGCCACTGCGGCGAGAAGCGATAGTTTCCGCAGAATCATTGTCCGCATCATCGAGCGCCTCCGGCCGCGGGAGCGCTTCCCTGCTGCAAGACAGTCCGAATAATCTCGGTGGCGAGCCTGCCACTCTCAGCTTGCAGCTTTTCCTGGGCAGCGATCTTGTCTTTCTCCATGGCTGCACGGGCCTGCTCTACCTGAGTGTGCGCCTTGGCTCGCGCTTCCGCCGCAACTGCACTTCGGGCCTGCAAGGCTTGTTGCCGCCGCGCTTCCTGGCTCTTGAAGACCGCCAAGCGAGCTTCCCGCAGACGTTGATCGTATTCCGCGGTTCGAGCCTCAGCGGCGGCGATATCAGCGCGGGCTTTCTCCACGGCTCCCTCGGTCTTGCTGCGCCGCTCGGCCAGCACTTTTGCCAGAGGTTTGTGGACAAGCAGGTTGTAGAGTCCGTAGATCAGCACCATCAAAATGATGGTGGGTACGGATCCGAGCAGTAATTCCCCTACTTGTCGCAGCGTCTGATCCATGTCTGGTCTTGAAATACTTTGAGCTTATGAGGGCTTAAGAAACCATTAAACCTAACATCCTGCAAGGCTTAGTGTCAACGCAAGCGGAAGCAAGCGAGCCTGGCGCGTCCTGCGCTGAGAATGTACTTTCGGACAATTGTCAAGCGGCCAATTTCGCGCGGAAAGAATGCTTGACTTCTGAGGTGAGGGGACTAGCATTAAAAGTATCACCTCCGATCCAATTCAGGATCGAGTGGGCCGGCAGCCAAGGAATGTCACCGCTTCTTGGTCGCTGGCCCATTTAAATTGCCGCGAATACCGCCGCGCTTGGGTCTTTCCGATCTGGGGAAACTCCTCTAAAATCCCACCCGTGAAGATGACGGTGTTCATTGCAGGACTGGCCCTTTGCCTCATCATGCCGAGCAACTGTCTGGGTGGAAAGATGGACGATTACAACCAGGCACGAAAACAGGCCATTGAACGCTCGGACATATTCACCGATCCCCTACAGTTGCGCGCAACTATTCACGTGCATGGCTTCAAGACTTCAAATGGAAGCTACGAATACCTCCGGATCTCCAAGGACAATTCTGTCCTTCGCATCCAATACCCGGATTACAACATTGTAGTGACGCGAAAAGAGGGGAACACATACGTCGTCAGTTCACAACCAATCGAACCTTTGCCCGCGACGCACATACGTGAATTGATTTCGGGCGCTCAACACATATTCATTAATCCACCGATATCGCAGGTCGCAACATCAAAGGAAAACGGCGTCGATACGAAGTGCTATCGTACGGACCCGCCGGAATACAGACGCAACTTTTTCTATGAGGCCTGCTTCGATCTACAGACTGGTTCGTTGATGAGCCTGACTTGGCTAAGCAACAGCGAAACCCACCACTTTGAATATCTGGGCTTTATGGAAGACGGCGGTAAGCGCTATCCAGGGATAATGCGTTTTTACAAGAACGGGAAGTTAATGTCGGAAGTGACAGTCGACAGTCTGAGTCACTTGCCACTCAATCCCAGGGACCATGCTTTCGATCTGGCGCCAGGTGCAATCGAGCAAGCGGAATGCTCGAAATTTGAGCGTGCTGAGCCCGAATATCAGAAGGACTATTTTTTGCTGCGCTCAGACTCGAAGGCGGAAGATCAGCATGTAGTGCTCGCGGGGAGGTTGGATGAAAAAGGAAGAGCCGGCGATGTCCTGATCCAGCAGCCTGGGACTGAGCTGGCAGATAATCTGGCATTACGGGCCGTCAAGGAAATTCATTTTCAAGCCGGCAAAGTGCGATCACAAGGCCGTTCCCTCGCTCTTTCGTCTGTCCATCTGGTTTGCTCCGGAGTTCCATATGGATGGCTTCGATTCTTTTCGCTAGCCACTACTTCGTCACCCAATCCTTCACCCTTCTCACCACCGACTCCGATGCTTCTACTTCCAACTCCACCAGCCCATCTTTGTACGCACGGGAGTAGATCCTTGCGCGCGCTTCCAGCATGGCCAGCGTCTTCCCTTCTTCTTGCGGAATGAGCAAGCGAATGCGGCTGATGGCGTCTTCAGAGAGTGCCTCGTCGATTCGATCCATGAGCGTGCTCATGCCGATACCCTTCGCCGCCGAAACGTGGACAGAGGTCGCGTCATCGCGCAACGCGTCGCGTTGCCGGGGAGGAAGCAGATCAATCTTGTTCATGACGCGCAGCCGCGGCTTGGTGTCCGCTTCCAATTCCTTCAGCACACCGTCCACCTGGGCGTCTTGTTCCGCGGACATCGGGCTACTGGCGTCGGAAACTTGCAAGATCAAAGCCGCGCGTTGCACTTCTTCGAGCGTCGCTCGAAATGCTGTAACCAGCGTGTGTGGCAGGTTACGGATGAAACCCACGGTATCGGAAAGCAGAGCCTTGCGTTTCGAGGGCAGTGTTACCCCGCGGATGGTGGGGTCCAACGTGGCAAACATCTTGGGCGAAGCCAGCACGGTAGCCTGGGTGAGCGCATTGAATAGCGTGGACTTCCCAGCGTTGGTGTATCCGACCAGCGCAACCGTCGCTACGGGAACTGACTCGCGCCGCTGTCTTTGCTGGGCGCGGATGCGCCGCACGTTTTCTATTTGTTCCTTGACGTGGCGAATGCGGCGATAGATTTTCCGGCGATCGGTTTCGAGTTGAGTTTCACCGGGGCCGCGGGTTCCGATGCCGCCACCGAGTTGCGACATTTCGATGCCCTTGCCACCGAGACGGGGCAGCATATATTCGAGCTGGGCGAGTTCCACTTGCAATTGACCTTCACGGGTTCGGGCGTGGCGGGCAAAAATGTCGAGAATGAGTTGAGTGCGGTCAATCACCCGGATGTTAACAACCTTCTCGATATTGCGCTGCTGCGAAGCTGTCAGGTCGTGATCGAACAGAAGCAGATCAGCCGAGACGGAAGCCGCTGCGCCTGCAATCTCTTCCAGTTTTCCTTTGCCGATCAGGGTCGCGGGATCCGGCCGGTCGCGGTGTTGCAGGAATTCTCCAGCGACTTCGGCCCCCGCACTCAGCGCTAGGGTTCGTAATTCTTGCAGAGATTCTTCGGCACTGAACTGGGGAATGCCTGGCGCTTTCGATTTCGACGCCGGACTGGCGGCGTTATCGCGGGCTGCCTGGGCTTCGCTGGTCAAGGACTTCTTTCCAGCCCTGGCCTGAGGCATGCGAACACGGTATTCGATCCCGACCAGAAAGGCGCGTTCGGCCGAAGACCGCAGGACGGTCTTCACCTTCGAGGAATCCCCCCGAGAAGTCTCGCGAAAAGCCTTGCCTTCTGCACTGCGCAAAAAAAGACTGCCCTATCCTTCCGTGCCCGAAGCGGCTGCGGCAGCGGTGCCCGTGCCCGTGTCAATCGCCGGAGCCGGCGACGATGATGGCATTACTGTCGGCTTGTCGGTATGGCCATGTATGGCTCTGCCCATCGCTATTGTGGAAATGGCGTGCTTGAAAATCAGCTGTTCCTGGTTGTTGGTCTCGAGCACGACTGAATACTTGTCGAAAGAACGAATGCGTCCAGTCAACTTGACGCCGCTTAATAGATAGATCGTGATATTCAGCCGTTCTTTACGGGCGGTGTTAAGAAACGAATCCTGAATGTTCTGCGCCGGCTTGCTGTCCATGCCAATCTCCTCGGCTCCCTAACCACGAGAGCATTCTGAAGCGCCACGGTACATCAATCCCTCACACCAATTGGGCGTGAGGAAAAGGGGGGAATCCGAGATTCGCGGGTACCGGTCTTCCGGACGGGCGGCTCTCGAAGCAATGTCCGTACAATACGGCCTTGCTGGCCACTTTTCAAGCTAACCAAGGCGTCACCTCATTCGGTAATGCATTACCTCCCAATCCCGCCGGTTGACATAAGTTCCACAAAGTGCAAATATTCCAGCGCCGCATTGCAACTAGAACAAAACGCAGGTGCCTGTGGCTCGCAGCCGTGGGTCCCGCGGACGGCCTTATCTTACGCGGTCACTGGCGGGTGCCTTCCGGCCCGGGGCCGGGGAAAGCACGTTATAGATTTGGGCGGAGGAACAAAAATGCACGATCTAATTGCGCTCACTACGTCATGGGTGATGCCCACGCACACCGGCACCGAAGCGCTAGCATTCCTGTTGCGCTGGGTTCACTTCCTGGCCGGAATCACCTGGATTGGATTGCTCTACTTCTTCAACCTGGTCAACGTTCCCTTTATGAAACAAGTAGACGCGGGCATGAAGCCGAAAGTCTTTCAATATATGACCCTTCCGGCGCTCCAGTTATTCCGCTGGAGTGCGCTGATTACGGTTTTCGTGGGTGGTTGGTATTGGGGTCAGATTTACGTCGGAGGGGACGCGGAACGCATGGGGGTCAGCGGTGCCAGCACGAATGGACTTTTCCTGCTGATTTGGATTGTGAGCTGGGGAATCCTTTATTTTGTAATTTCCAAGGCACCGAGCGGATACGTGCTAGGCCTGATTACGACCGTTGTCGTCATCGCGGCGGCTTACCTGTTCGTTAATTACACGCCGGTGGGCAGGGACGACAACCATGTGCTTTCGATTGGCGTGGGGGGCGGCATGGGCATCATCATGCTGTTCAACGTTTGGGGAATCATCTGGCCGAATCAGAAAAAGATCATCAAGGGGACGCTGGCCGGATCTCCGCCCGCCAACGCGGCCGCGTTGGCGCGTCAGGCCTTCCTGGCGTCGCGGATAAACCTCTTTCTCTCAGTTCCTCTGCTGTTCTTCATGGCATCGAGTTCCCACTACGGAATCTTTGGAGCATAGGTGGTGGACTGATTCTGCTGACCTCGCGCTGCGGCGCGAGGTTTTGTTTTCTGGGAGCTTGCTGTGACCGTAAACGCGCACGAATACCTTCATGGGATCGCGCTGTTTAACCAAGGCAAATTCTTCGACGCTCACGAGGCGCTCGAAGACGTCTGGCGAGCTGCGCCCATTGAAGAAAAGAAAACCTGGCAGGGACTGGTTCAGGTCGCGGTCGCCCTCCATCATTTCTCCACCGGCAACCGCGTGGGGATGCGGTCAGTGCTGCTGCGAGCGATGAAGAACCTTGGCGGGCATCCGCGAGACTTCCACGGCATCCAAGTGCCACGATTGCTGAAGTCGCTGGCCCACTGGCTGGATGCGTTCGACAAGGGCTCCCAGCTTCCCAGCTTGCCGCAGATCCATGTGGCCGAGTCCCAGGAATAATCGGACCCGCAATCAGTGCTGCCCAGCGCGCTTCTTTCCTGCCGGCTTCGAAGCCACCTCGCCCGGCGCCAGCACCCGCTTCACGATCGGCGTGTTGAGCTTGTACTTTCGCTCGGATACATTGCCGCTCTCGTCATTCACGCGCAACACGAACACCGGCAGCGTGCCTTCCTTGTCGAAATCTTCCTGCGCAACTGTAGCGGGCAAAACGCCCTCCAGGTTGCGTTCGCGATAGGCGGTCTCGTAACGATGGCGTTTCACGTTCCAGGTGTAAACTCGCGCCTGGTTGAAATCAAAATCCATGCCATCGTGGGGCTCAGTGAGCAGTACGAGATATTGCGGGACCTTCTTGCCTTCATCCATGACTTCATTGAGCACAAAAAATGCAACGATGCGCTGACCCTCCGCGTACTGAGCGATTTCGAGGGGCGCGTCAATATCCACCAGCCTGGCCAGAACCCAGCCGACGTGCTGTTCGGGATCACGAATGAGCCACCAGTCTTCCCTGATCGAGGCTGCGGGGCCGGGTGATTTCGCATCGACTTTCGTGGGGGTAGTTCCCGGAAGGACTTTTTCGGTGGTGCCACGCTTGAGGACTGATACTTTAACGCCCTGATTCAGCTGGTATAGGTGCTCGGCCTCGCGCCCCGGCTCCAAATGGATATTGGTATCGTTGCGCGTGGTCCCAAGGGCCTGGATAGGATCGTTCTGTTCCTGCTGTAGCAGCTTTTGGAACCCGTCGAACACCTGCTGACTCACCAGGTAGCGTTGTTCCATCCAGCCGTCAACTCCGCCCTGGGTTCGCACTCGGGCAAAGCGCTTCTCCCGCTCCAGGACCTGGACCCTTTCGCCATTCTTGACTGTGCCATTTTTATTGAAAACGGCGGCCACGCGATCACGCAACACGACCTGGGGAGCAGAAACATAAGCCATTTCCTGGGCTTTGCCGTGGCGGCTACAAGCTGTAAGGGGCAGTACCGCCAGCGCGATCAGCAACAGGCTGTGAATTGGCCTGATTGTGGAGGATGTCACAAGCCCAATATAGCGCAGGTGGAGCACCCGCGATGTTTAGTGGATTGGTGAGTTGTCGGATCAATCTCCGAAACACATTCCGATGGCGCGGGCGGCGCTGACCAACTCTCCCGCTGGGTCGACCGTCTTCAACTGGCCGACGGCGTCGCCGATATCCACGCACCCGATGCGTTCATTGCGCAGGCAGACCATCTTTCCGAAACCGCCTTTGGCAATGAGATCGACTGCGGCCACACCGAACCGCGTCGCCAGAATGCGGTCAAACGGGGTTGGGGAGCCGCCACGCTGAATGTGCCCGAGGACACTGACTCGCACTTCCTTGCCGGTGCCGGCGGCCACGGCATCCCCGATGCGGGGCCCGACCGAACCGGTACGGCGCTTCTCTCTCCATTGCTCTGGCAGCTTGATTCCTTCTGCAACCACAATAATGGTGAACCTTTTGCCGTGGCGTTCGCGCAGGGCAACATGCTCGCAGATTTTCTGCACGGTGAACGGGATCTCAGGAATCAGAATGACGTGCGCGCCGCCGGCGATGCCGGCTTCAATGGCAATCCAACCCGCGTCGCGGCCCATAACTTCGACGATCATAATGCGGTGGTGCGATTCGGCAGTGGTATGAATCTTATCGACCGCATCGGTAGCGGTGTGCAGTGCGGTGTCGAAGCCAAATGTGACCTCGGTAGCGCAAAGATCATTGTCGATGGTCTTGGGGACGCCCACAATCTTCATGCCCTTCTCGAAGAGTTCCTGGGCTATCTTCTGGGAGCCATCGCCGCCGATGCTGATCACTGCATCGATCCCTAATTTTTGGGAGTTGGCAATTACTAAGGCGGAGATATCGCGAATCACCTCGATGCCGTTCTCCACGACTTTGTAGTGGAAGGGATTGCCGCGGTTGGTGGTGCCGAGGATGGTACCGCCGCGCGGCAGGATGCCGCTGACGTCCGTGAGGGTGAGTTGACGCGACTTCTCTGGCCAGATCAGGCCATCGAAGCCATCGGGAATGCCGATGACCTTCCACTGGTATTTCAGGATGGCGGCTTTAACCGCGGCGCGAATGACGGCATTGAGGCCGGGAGCATCGCCCCCTCCGGTGCAGATGCCGATGCAGCGAATGTCAGACATGTGCGCTCTTATGGAGCAGCTGTTACTGTGAGAGTCGCCGTCGCGTTAAAGGTTACCCCTGACCCGCCCACGTAGCTCGCTTGGATGGTCGCTACTTCACCGGCTACGGCAGTCGACTGGACCGTGACAGCCTCGGGGTTGGCCCCCTGCGACACCAAGAAGTCGGAGACACCTGTGCCACCCCCAGTTACACTTAGGATCGACCAGGTGGCTGTAGCCGTGACATCGACCGAGCTGCCGCCAGAAACCGTCGCCAAGGCGGTATAGTTCGCTGTTCCGCCGTTCGCTTGCGCATGATTGGTGGTCGGACTTATTTTGATGGCGGTAACGTTGTTGAGTGCAACTGTCACGGTTGAGGTCCCGCTAACCGTGCCGGAAGCTCCGGTGATTGTCGTCTGGCCGGTCGAAACTCCGGTCACCAGACCGCTGGTGCTGATCGTGGCTACACTCTGGGTACCGCTACTCCACTGCACATTCGTCAGGGAACTTGTCGACCCATCGTTAAAGGTACCGACGGCGCTCTCCTGCACCGTGCCCCCTTGGTTGATGGTTGCGGTTGGACCAACGGTCACGGTGGTCAGCACCGGATCCACAAAAAAGCCGTGACAGCCGATGCTAATGGCAGATAAAAGCAGGGTCGCAAACGCCGCGAGAATTTCGAGTTTCTTCTTGCCACTCAACATGTTAAATCCTCAACCAAATCTTGGTCCTTTGCCTGCCCGCGCCCCTGCGAAAATTGTAGCAGAGAAAAACGCGGGCCTGCGCCAGTTGCGAGTACTTCGGTTATCAAATCGGGAACGATGCGCTCCTGCGTAGAACGCACCTCGACGGCTGAACTTGCAGGGAAAAATTGACCTTGGATCTTGGCGAATTAGTTGGTTCTTTTCGCTTTGGCGATGCGCTCGTCGATGGGCTTGCGTCCAGCAAAGCCCTCGCTCACGCCGTGCCAGTGAGTGATTCCATTTTCTCCCAGCTTCCAGCACAGCAGCACGACGCGGCCATCCACTTCGCAGGGGAAATCCAGGAGGCCGATGTCGAGGTCTTTGACTTGGACGCCGGTGGCATCGATTTCGGCAAGGGCGTCTTTGACCCGCTGGATCGCCTTCTCGCGCTCCGCTTTGCGGCGCGCCATGTGGACGACGTTCACTTGCAATCCACCCTGCAGGAACACGCGATGCGCCAGTTCTTGCAGCTCCATGTCCACGGACTCAATCAACTTCTTGCCGTCAATTGAGGCGCGCAACAGTGACTCCAGCGTGGAAAGCAACATCTGGGCTTCTTCGAGGGTGAACGTACGGTCAGCCATGGGTGTAGATCTATTTTAGCACCGGGCTTGGGCGGTTCGTCGTTGGTCGTTGGTCGTCTGCCGTTCAACGCGGTTTGGTAAAGACGCTGAGTAGCTGGAAGATGATCACTGTGGTCAAGAATGCCGACCCCGCGCAAAGCGGGATCAGCCATGAGGCCAGCTCTGCTGAACCAACGTGACCCATAAAGCGATGGAGATCTGGAGATCGGGCAATTGTTGTCCACAGCCCGCCAAATTGGACCACGAAAAGCACGCCACCCAATATTGCGTGCCAGCGGGTAAGTTCAAGCGTCATAGGCAATTGTAGAACGATCTAAGGCTTCACCAAAGCTCGGCCGGACAGGATAGGCGGCTGTCCCCACGTGGTCCTGGCCAACGACCGACGACGAACGACCAACGACGACTCATTGAATCTCCAGCATACGGTCCAGTGCCACCTTTGCCCACCGCTTCACGTCGTCTTTCACTTTGATCTGATTGACGATATTGCCATCGGCAAGGTTCTCCAGCGCCCAGCACAGATGCTGTGGCGAGATGCGAAACATTGTCGTGCACAGGCAGCCGGAGTCGTCGAGCGTAATGACCTTCTTCCCTTCGGCCGCGAATTCTCTTCCCATTCGATTAACCAAGTGAATCTCGGTGCCGACTGCAAACATGGTCCCCGGCGGCGCGTCTGCGATGAGCTTCAGCAGACCTTCGGTCGAACCGATGCCATCCGCCTTCTGGCAAACTTCCCAGCGGCATTCAGGATGCACAATGACACGAATCCCGGGATACCTGGCGCGAACGTTGTCCACATGCTCAGGCAGAAAGCGCTGATGGACGGAACAGTGGCCTTTCCAAAGGATGACCTTTGCAGAACGCAAGCGCTCGAGAGTCAGGCCGCCGTTGAGCATGTAGGGGTCCCAGACAACCATTTCACTGAGAGGTATTCCGAGGTTGTAACCGGTATTGCGGCCGAGATGTTGATCGGGAAGGAAAAGAAGCTTCGGAGTTTTCGCAAAGCCCCACTGGAAAGCACCCGCAGCGTTCGACGATGTACATACCACACCCCCACGTTCGCCGCAAAATGCTTTGATGGCGGCCGTGGAATTCATGTAGGTGATGGGCGTAACGCCGGTGCCAGAATCGTCGGTCAATCCGGCGGCTACCAGGTGTTCCCAGCAGTTTTCGACCTGGGTGATCTCGGCCATGTCGGCCATGGAGCAGCCGGCGTTGAGATCGGGCAGAACGGTCACCTGGCCAGGACGGCTGAGAACATCGGCACTTTCCGCCATAAAATGGACGCCGCAAAAGACGATGTACCTGCCTCCGGCGCGTGCCGCCTGATGGGCGAGTTTGTAGGAGTCGCCACGGTAGTCGGCGAAGCGGATGACTTCATCGCGTTGATAGTGGTGTCCAAGGACAACGCACTCCCGGCCCAGAGCCTCGCGGGCAGCGGCGATGCGCTCGTCCATGGTGTTATCGGGTAGAACGAGATAATTTTCCAGACTGCAAACTGCGCTTGCGGTAGCCATTGTCATGTCTCGCCTTCAGCTCCAAATACGAGGCAGCGCGCTCGGCGCGCACTCCGCTCGATCTGGAACGGGGATGTTGAAAGCAACTCAGCGGCTCCAGCCGGTTCACTACGCGGGTTATGTCGAAACGCCGCGCCCAACCGACGGGGATGTTGAAGCCGTTAGTGAATCTTCACTACTAATAGTAGGATGCCCAGCGGCGGGAGAAGGCTCGCCTTTTTTGTGCGAACCGAAGTACCACCCGCAAGTGACTGGATAACCTGGGAGTATTGTGCACCGTGGGTGGGGCAAAGCGCAAGAGAAGCGAAAACCTGATGCCCAATGGGTACCAAGGTGCGCGGAGTCAGTTTCTACGTTAGCTCGGTTTAGCCGGCGGCAACTCGCCGCGTCTCATCCAGAAATACACCGCGCAGACACCCACTGTAAGCACCATGCCGGCACCGAACTCGCTGGTGATGTAGAGTGCACGTCCGGCGGGTGCGGTGATTTCATCAAAAATTGCCTGAATGAAAAGATTGTGACTGGCATGCAGCACAGTCGCGGTCCACAAGCTGCCCGACTTGAGTCGAAGCCAGCCCAGGATAAAGCTGTCCGCTATGACCATCAAGGTGAAACAACACAGCGCAAACGCGGGCCGTGTGCCTGCGTTGTAGTCGGCAAACAGTAATCCGGGATAGTGCCATACTGCCCAAATGCAGCCGCTGAACAGGCATCCCCAGGTAAACCCGGCCTGCTGCACCAGCCGCGGGAGAAGGAAACCGCGCCAGCCAATTTCTTCGCCCAGGGCACTCGCCATGCTCCCGATCACACCCAGTGTGGCATATAAGATCACAGCCAGCATCGTGATGGCGCGGGCAGACTGTGGGAAACCAAAGGACTCGCCTAGGTGAGTGGCGAAAGCGCCGAACGCGAACGAACCGGGTATGAATGCCCAAACAGCAACGTAAACCGGCAGCGCGTACAGAATAGGAATAATGTAGGCCCAGGCCTGATATTTCGTCGGGCGCCAATTCCAACCGAGAGTCGCGAGATCAATCTGGAACAACCGGCACGTCACCAAGGCCGCCAGAGCCGGACACCACATGACCAACCGCACTACCATCCCATTTCCAGCACCGATATGTCCGGTGTGGATCATCAGGTAATACGGCAGACTGCTGAAGGCAAAGACAAGGCCAAGATAGACAAGAATTTGCCGCGCCAGTGGTCGCATGGAGCGAAATATTACCACCGTCTTGCCCAGGTGAAGAAAACTGCAGCCGGCAGAGTCACCGGCCTCTGCCCTGCGAAGGATCGGGAGATGCGGCCGTTTCGACGTCTATGTGCAGCCTCTGCCCGACGTCCACTCCGGGCGGGTAGCAATTGCCATCAGGATTGTGGGTTGCGGGGCATCCCGCCGAGACATCGGGGCGTCGGGGCGATTGAGCGAATTGCCAGACATCGGCAAAGCTGATTCCGCTTTCCACCGGACTCGGCGGCTTGCGCGGAAACACACATCCCGGGGCTGGCGGACAGGCGTCGTCGGTCACAAAGTAAACAATCTTGCGCCCATGGGCGTTCTGGCGAATGTCGTTTGCAGTGACGATGGTTGTACCGTGATCTTCGTCGGCCGCGATGCCGGAGCAGTAGACTCCGGCGCGAAAACCGGCGGCGATTACGCCGTCAACCCAGGCATAGATGTATGCCTTCTGCTCAGGCAACATGCGGCCACCCTGCTCCTGGTCGAGAAAGATGATGGTGTCACCGGGAAATCCTTCGCGGTGCGCGGCAGCAACCGCAGCTTTCGCATCGGATTTTCCGAGCGCGGTCGCATGGGAAGCGGTTTTCAAGTCGGCGTAAAGTCGGCCATTGAACAACAGCAGAAATCCGAACCCCGCAGCTTGCAGTTTATCGCGCTTCCCGAGCCATGTGTTCTTGCCCGCGCTGGGCGGTCGGTTGAGCCAGTATCCGGAGAACGAAAAGGTTTGGCGAAGTACCTTCAGATTTTGGTCGCCGGGATAGTTGTTGCGGTCGAAGCCGAGATAGCTTGCAGACGCCGCTGTTTGAGATTGCAGCGGCTGCATTGGACAGAGGATGAGCGTGCTAAGGAGTCCTACGCAAAGTCTCACGCATAGGATGTTATCTCAGATTTCCTCGGTGTATTCGGCGATCTCTGCGGTCAATGGTTACGCTGAGTGCTGACGGCTGAAAGCTATCCGCCGATATGCACCATCGTCCTTGACGCCGGCACGAAATCCGGTTCGCCGATGTGATGCCGCTCTTCTTTCTTCTGTACCACGCCCCGGATGAATTCAGCCAGTTCTTCGTCCGAAGCCCCGCGTTGCATCTGCGCGTGCAGATCGTGGTCCCAGACGGAGAACAAGCAAGTCCGAATCTTGCCGTCGGAAGTAATGCGGATGCGGCTGCAATGCCCGCAGAATGGATGCGAGACCGGCGCGATGATTCCGATCTCACCGATGCCGTCATCGAAGCGGTAGCGCCGCGCGGTTTCGCTGCGAGCATGCGGGATCTCAACCAAAGGCCGATAATCGGCCATGCGCTGCACAATTTCATCCAGCGTGACTACGGTCTTAGGAGTCCAGGTGCGATCTTCCTCCAGCGGCATGAATTCAATAAAGCGGACAACCACGCCTTCCTCACGAGCAAACATGCCGAAGGGAATAACTTGATCTTCATTGAAGCCGCGCATCAGCACGCAGTTCACTTTCACCGGCCACAGACCGCTACGCCGCGCTGCACGAATGCCCGCCAGCACGTTGTCGTATCCGTTGGGAACGCGGGTGATGCGTGCAAAGCGGTCGGGATCGACCGCGTCCATGCTGACGGTCACGCGTTGTAGCCCGGCATCTTTGAGCGGCTGCGCCATGCCGGCGAGCAAATCCCCGTTAGTGGTAAGAGCGAGGTCGAGGGATTCGCCATCGAGATCGCGAAGTCGAGCCAGCTCCCGGACAAATTCAACCACACCTCCGCGAAGCAGGGGTTCGCCGCCTGTCAGCCGGATCTTCTTGATCCCCAATCCGGCGAGAACGCGGGCCATACGTAGATAATCCGAGAACGGCAAATCACCATAGAGAGCACCCTCATTCCCGGTGCGGCAATAGACACACTTGTAGTTGCAGCGGTCGGTGATGGAGATCCGCAGGTCGGTGATGGCGCGACCGAATTTGTCGGAAAGAACCAGCTTCTAGCTCCTGGCTTCTAGCTCTTAAGCTTGAACAGCTTGTTGATGGGAAAGATACGCAGGCGGGACAATCCCGGCGAGCATTCCCTTTCCAATGGTCCTTGTGAGGACCGGGAGGCGCAGGCGTTTCCACCCACACCCTCGGGATGGCTCTTCTTAGCGAACTTCGCGAGTCCCTTTGCGCTCTTCGCGGTCAAGGCTCACAGCCGCAAAGCGCGCGTAAAGCTCACGCGAAGAATGCAGGCCATCCCTCGCCACCGCAGCCAGGGTATACCCGAGGGCCGCGGCAGTCGGAAACTCATGTCTATTATAGGCGGCAAAGCCGAAGAAAACGCGCTTGTCAGAAGGCTTCCGTTACGTATATACTTAGTGTATATACATATTTAGAGGAGCGCATGGGCACTGCACGTGTATTTCGATCGGGGAACAGCCAGGCAGTCCGATTGCCGAAGCAGTTCCGGGTAAAGACCAAGGAAGTCGAGATCTTCCGGCGGGGGGACGAAATCGTGCTGCGGGAGGTGAAAGGAAACATGGTTCGGGCATTCGATCTGCTGGCGGGCTTACCCGAAGATTTCGAAATCCCCGGTCGTGGCAAAGACCGCCCGCAGAAGCGGAAGGGCCTCTAGGTGGAGACCCGGTTCCTGCTGGATACGAACATTTGCATCTACATTCGGCAGAAACGGCCAGAAGAAGTCTTGCGCCGGTTCCGGAATCTTCGCACCGGAGAAGCCGCCATCTCGGTGATCACTTACGGAGAGCTGGTTTCTGGCGCGACCAAGAGCCAACAACGAACACAGGCGCTGGAGCGGCTAACGGAGTTAGTTAATTGGCTGCCCGCGCTACCACTTCCTGAAAACGCAGGACAGGCTTACGGCACCATGCGCGCCGACTTGGCTGCACGTGGCCAGATGATCGGCAACAATGATCTCTGGATCGCCTCTCATGCTCTGGCAGCGGAATTGACGCTGGTTACGAACAACGAAAAGGAATTCCGGCGCGTTCGCGGGTTGAAAGTGCAGAACTGGGCGGAATGAGCGGATTCATCCGGCCAAGGTTCCCTTGCTGTCACATGCCGTCATAATTAGGCCCCCCGCCGCCTTCCGGCGGTACCCAGGTAATGATCTGGTACGGGTCAGCGATGTCGCAGGTCTTGCAGTGCACGCAATTCGACGGATTCAGGCTGATGCGCTTGCCATTGGGCTGCTCGGCGTCGTCCACCATTTCATAGACGTTCGCAGGACAAAAATTCTGGCACGGGTTGCCGAATTCTTTCACGCAACGGGCGTTGCAAATGTTCGTGTCGTGAATGATCAGGTGCGCGGGCTGGTCTTCTTCGTGCTTTGTTCCTGAGTGATACAGATCGGTGAGCTTATCAAAAGTCAGCTTGCCGTCGCCTTTCGCCGGGCCGAGCAGATGCGCCTCCGCGCCGCCATCGGCGGGCAACTCGGCCAGCTTTTTCATGTGCTCAGGCCCGGTGCGGTTGGTGTAGCGGGCGCGCAGGCCGCGTCCGCCAGTGAACTGCTGAATGCCGGCGTTGAACATACCTGCCCAGAAACCGTGCTCGAATCCTTGGTGGAAATTGCGGACTTTCCACAGTTCGTCTTTAATCCAGCTCGATTCCACTTTCTTCTGAAAACCGCTCAGCGTCTTCGCTGACGCGTCGTTCTTTGTCAGCGCCTCGAACGCGGTTTCGGCAGCCAGCATTCCGCTCTTGATGGCGAGGTGAATTCCCTTCAGGCGCTGCGAATTCAGAAACCCCGCCGCATCGCCCAGAATCATCCAGCCATTGCCCGCGACGGGCGGAATCGCCCACCACCCACTATATGGAAATGACTTCGCGCCATAGCGAATCATTTTGCCACCGGCGAGCAGCTTGGCGATCTGGGGATGCTGTTTGAAATCCTGCAACACGCGCTGGGGATCGAGTCGCGGATCGGGATAGTCGAGAGCGGTGACAAATCCGAGCGAGACGACGTTGTCCTTGCCACCGTAAATCCAGGCGCCGCCATATTCTTTGGTGGTCAGCGGCCACCCCATGGTGTAGATGACCTCACCAGGCGCGATGCGGCCTGCGGGGAGTTCCCACAATTCCTTCACTCCCTGACCGTAGACCTGCGGATTGCAACCTTTAGCCAGATCAAACTTCGCGACGAGCTGTTTAGTCAGCGATCCGCGTGTGCCCTCGGCGAGAATCACCACTTTGGCATTCAGGTCGTAACCCGGCTCGAAGTTGGATTTCTGGTGGCCCTCTTTGTCGATTCCCTTGTCGTCCGTGCGGACGCCGGTCACGCGATCACCGTCGAAGAGCAGTTCAGAGCCAGCGAAACCTGTGAAGACAGTGATCCCGGCGCCTTCGACTTTGCCGCCCAGCCACTTCACAAAGCGGTTCAGTGAAATCACGTAATTGCCGTGGTCGCGCAGCGGCGGCGGCGTGATGGGAAACTTGATCTTGCTTTTCACGGTGAGAAAATAAACGGCCTCTTTGGTGACTTCAGCATCGAGCGGTGCCTCTTTTTCGAAGCCGGGAAGCAGTTCCCGCATTGATCGCGGATCGAGCAGCGCGCCGGAGAGACAATGCTGGCCGATCTCGCGGGCTTTCTCGAGGACGTAGATGTTTTCTTTGCTGAGTTGAGAGTCTGGATGCGCGGAGTTATGTTCGTCGATCAGCTGCGAAAGCCGTAACGCGCACGCCATGCCCGCCGGGCCGCCGCCGACGATGACTACGTCAGCGGGCATCTGGGGACGTTCGATCCCTTCGAGAGGTTTGCGAAAGATCAGCATTTGGACAAGCGACTAGCTATGATAAATGCTTCGGTGAGATTCAGGGAACAGGGTCAGGTATAACAAGCTGTTTGCAGATGTGTTTGGCGGTTGGATTCTTGACCTCGCGATGGCGCGGCACGGTGCTGGTACGATGAGCAGCGGGATTGTAGTAGACGCTATGCTTGGCACCTTCGCGATGGAGCACGCAGCCGTGTGTTTCCAAATGGCGAATCAAGTCTTGGCGCTTCAACTCATTTTCTCCTAGCCGAACGACAGCGATCTTCACTCTCGTCAATTCCGCCTTCAGCGAATCGGGGGCTACATACCGGCACGAGATCCTACTTCGCCCTTCTTACGGATGAATGCTCTATAGCGAGCAGCGACTGCTGAGGGTTGGCCCGAAGGTACTCCATTGGTATCTCCGCAATGTACATCGATTCTCCTTCGTCCCAAGTCACAGGGGTTGATCGGGATTCGGAATAGTCATAGCCAATGTGATCCATGAAAGTCTTGGCTGAAAATCCTGCACCATTACCCTTTTTGCCATATGCTAACCTGTAGGCGCGCTGATCCTTCTTCGTGATAGGTCGTAATGCCCAACCTGGCGCTTCGTTGGATCCCATAGCAGCAACACGAGGGAGTTGCGTGAGGTAAAGGATAATGCAGCTTCTTCTGTCGCTGCAGTCTGTTGATGCGTAGGCGGTCAGGCCACTGAGATTGTTATCTTTTCGCGCGTAACTTTTTGGCCTGGGCGGGGCTTTCCTGCCAGCTCACGGTTGGCTTCCAAAAGAAGTTCAATCGCATCACGCAAATTCTCGCGCGCTTCCTCCAACGTGTCGCCCTCGGAGATTGCACCGGGAAGTTCTTCCGCGTAGGCGGTGTAGCCCCCGCCTTCGGACGCTGGTACTTGCTCGTAAACAGCTGTAACGACCATCTCCATACTCATGATTCTAGCCCGTTGAGCCGAGCCACGCATCAGCAAAGTTGGTTACTAGCGGGAGTGTACCCGAGCTGTTACCTTTAGCCTCCAGCCTTTGCCTTCTTCACTTCTTCAATCAAGGGCGGCACGATGTCGAACAAGTTCCCAACTACGGCGAAATCGGCGATCTCGAAAATTGGCGCCTCAGAGTCTTTGTTAATCGCGATAATAGTGCGCGAGCCCTTCATGCCAACAATATGTTGAATAGCACCGCTGATGCCGAGAGCGAGATACAGTTTTGGAGCAACCGTCTGGCCGGACGATCCAATCTGCCGATCCATAGGGAGCCAGCCGGAATCGCAAATAGGGCGGGACGCCGCGAGCTCGCCGCCTAGGGCCTCGGCCAATTGTTTGGCCAGTTCGATGTTTTTCTGTTCTTTGATTCCGCGGCCGACGGAGACGATGATCTCGGCTTGTGTCAAATCAACCGCTTGCTTGGCTTCTTTGAACACTGCTTGCGGCTTGTTGCGGACCACCCCGTCGGCGAGATTCACGTTGACGGTCTCTATGGGCGCTGCAGTCGCACCGGCTTCAACCTTGTCCCCTCGAAAGGCCCCGTTCTGGAATGTCACAAACCACGGCGCATCGCAAGCAAAGCTTACATCGGCGGCCAGCTTCCCCTGAAACATCTGGCGTGTGAACAGCAACTTGGCGCCGTCTTTCTTATAGCCGATGCAATCGCTGATGGCAGTTCGCCCCATGGCGGTCGCGAGCTTGGGGACAAAATCGCGAACCTGATACGTATGCGGCATGAGCACCAGTTTGGGCTGTTTGGATTCAAGGAACTGCTTTAGTCCGGCGGAAAAAGCGTCCGGAGTGTAAGGCTCAAGCTTGGGCGACTCGACGGCGTAGACTTTGGAAATTTTCTTGGCCGCGATTTCGGCGGCGAAACTCGAAACTCCGCCGCCCACGACGGCGGCTTCCAGCGTCCAACCGGTGTCGGCGGCGAGCGCTTGGCCAGCAGCAAGTGTCTCCCAGGAAACGCGGTTCAGTTTGCCTTCGCGTTGTTCGACGACCACGAGGATTGTGTCGGGCATAAAAGCGACTCTTGGCTCCTAGCTCTTGGCTCTTAGCTTCAAAACCTTCGATTCTTGTGCCACTACAGCACGCGCACTTCGTTTCGCAGTTTGTCCACCAGCTTCTTGGCAATTTCGGCGGCTGGGCCTTCCAGAAATTGCGTCTGTTTCGTTTTCTGGGGAACATAGAGCTTCTCAATACGTTGCAAATTGGCACTCAGCGCCGCTTGAACATCTGACATCGAAATCTTGCGCAGCGGCTTGTTCTTGGCTTGCTTAATCCCGATCAGCGTGGCGTAGCGCAGTTTGTTGATGCCGGATTGAATCGTCAGCACAGCCGGCAACGGCATGTCCACAAACTGAAAGAACCCAGCTTCGAGTTCGCGCTTCACACGAATTCCAGTTTCGTTCTTTTCAATTTGCATGATGATGGTGGCGTGCGGCCAGCCCAGCAACTCGGCCAGCACCACGCCGGTTTGCGCGTAACCGTAGTCGTCGGATTGCAGGCCGGTAAAGATCAGGTCGAACTGCTCCTCCTTGATAGCGGCGGCGAAGGCACGGGCAGTATTGAGTGCATCCAGACCGACGAAAGCGTTATCTTCGAGATGAATGGCGCGATCAGCACCTTTGGCCAATGCCTCCCGAAGGACCTGCTGCGAGCGGGCGGGGCCTGAGGTGATCACGACCACTTCTCCCCCATGCTTTTCCTTTTGACGCAAGGCCTCTTCGAGAGCGTAGGCATCAGGTTCATTGACTTCGTAGGAAACATCTTCGCGGATCCAGGTACCGGACTCGTTCAATTTGAGCGGCGCGTCTTTCTGCGGCACCTGCTTCATGCAGACCAGAATCTTCAAGGAACACTCCTGAGACGTTGCCAGCAACGTCTCTACCGATACATTGTCATTGGTAAACCAGACAGTATAAATGAGCGGAACGGAACTGCGGAAACCCAGGTTACTCGGTGAAGACAACCGACTGCACGCCGGAAATTTCGAAGCGCTTGCGGCAGCGCATGTTTTTGCAGGCCATCATGTCGTCTTTGCGCAGCATGTAGGAACGGGCTTTGGCGAACTTGGCACGGTCGCGATCATCGCCGCGGCCGGGGAGCTGTCTTTTCTTGGTGCGCACAAACCAGGTGATTTCGTATTCCCCGGACTGCTGGCAGTGGGGACAGTTCAGGTTCGCCGTCTTCTTTTCCTGGCGCTCGTCGAAAAAGTCGCGTTCATCCATAAAGAGTTATTGGTCGTGAGTCCTTGGTCGTTGGACTAAAAACCTCAACGCCTTCCTTGATTATTGCACGTCAGCCACAGGCCAGGTATGGGAAGATGTGAATTATGCCCAGGAAGAAGAAGCCGAAGAAGTTTCGCGCGGTCGAGACCGTAAAGGCTATGGCTCGGGAACGGATTGGAGCGCCCAAGGCGTCGAGAGTGGTTGTAGGCCGGAAGAAGAAGGACGAAAAATACAAGCCGACGCTGGGGAAGCTAATGGAGGACCGATAGGAGCTACTTCACAGCAGGGAACTGCGCTATGGTTATGGCTGTGGGCAGATTGGATCGGCCTTGTTATCGACGGTAACGGTCATGGTGCCCACCACGGCGTTCCCAGTCGGGTCATTTGTGGTAACCGTCGCCGAGATAATTGCGCCCCCGCAGCCAAGTCCGGAAGGAGAAAGCAATCCTGTGCTGTTGACTACCGCGACCTGTGGCGTATTCGACGCCCACACAGCTTGGGACGTTAGATCCTTCGTCGCAGGCGGATGGGTGTAGGTTCCAAGAGCCCGGAGTTGGACGTTGCCGGTTGGATCGGGAGCCAGGAAAGTTTCAGCGGAAGGCGTAATTGTGATCGCCGTGAGTTGCTGTCCGCTGCTGCAACTGAGCAAGGTCAGTCCGGCAAAACAAACCCCTACCGACCCTAGCCACCTCTTCATAGCCTCTCCCCGGCTCTCATTTGAAGCCCGCGCCAAATTTAGCCAAAGATGCCGCAAAAATCAATAGCTGAGCGATCACCGGGCCGGTGAACGGCCCTCAATCCCTCACCGTCTCCCCCACAAACCTGGCAAACTGCCTTACATCCTCCTCGGTGGTATCAAACGAGCACATCCAGCGCACTACCGACTGCTCCTCATTCCAGACAAAGAAGAAGTAGCGCTTCTGCAATTTGGCAATTGCCCGGCGCGGGATTTGCGCAAATACGCCGTTCGCCTCCACCGGGTAAACGATCTTCACTCCCGGAACCCTACTGACTTCTTTTTTCAGCAGGGCTGCCATTCGGTTGGCGTGTTGAGCGTTTTTCCGCCACAGATCGCCCGACAAAAGCGCTTCGAACTGAGCTGAGATAAAGCGCATTTTGGAAGCAAGCTGCATGCCCTGCTTGCGCGTGTACTGGAAGTTCAGGGCCAGCTTTTTGTCGAAGAAAACGACCGCCTCAGCTCCCATCGCCCCATTCTTGGTTCCACCGAAAGATAAGACATCGACGCCTAAGTCACGTGTTGTCTGGCTTAGACTCAATCCCAGGCTGACTGCGGCGTTGGCGATGCGGGCGCCGTCCATGTGCAGAAACATCTTGCGGTCGTGGGCGAAGCGGGCCAGGTCTCGAACCTCATTGGGCTGGTAGACCGTCCCGACTTCGGTGCATTGCGTGATCGAAATAACACCCGGCTGAACGTGATGCTGGTCCCCAATGCCGTGGTAGGCATGGCTGGCCGATTCCACGGTCAGCTTGCCATTTGCGGCAGCGATGGGAAGCAATCTACAGCCTGTGAATTTTTCCGGGGCGCCGCATTCGTCCGCATAAATATGGGCCGCCTCGGTGCAAATTACAGCCTGGTAGGAGTCTGTCAGCGCCTTTAGGCTCAGGCAATTGGCCGCAGTGCCATTAAACACAATGAAGACTTCCGCATCGCGCCCGAAGTGCCGCTTGAACTGAGCAACCGCCGCCTGGGTGTGGGGATCGTCGCCATAGCCTACCGCGTGCCCGGTGTTCGCCTGGGCAATGGCTTGCAGCACCTTGGGATGAATACCGGCGTTATTGTCGCTGGCGAAGCTGCGGGCAGGTTTCATGGCCTCAACAATGTAGCAGAGGTGTCCAATCGCGAATGATAACTTTCTCTTTCTTTTCCAGTCTAACTGGGCCTGATTGAACGATTGTGCCAGCCGGGGAAGGGCTGCTGAAGGTCCCGGCTCCAATCCTCGAAGAATTCAAGCTTACGTGGTAGGGTACTGGGAATGCTGCAAAACTCGTCCACTTCCGCTGGAGAGAATGGGATGGTTCGGACACTCGGCTTGGGCTGTCTCCTGGTTGCCGCAATGGTCTCGGCAGCATGCAGCAACTCGGTCAAGGGCGCATCGTCTCAAGACGTTCCCAGGATCCCGGTCAAGATTGAGGTCGCCCGCTCAGTTCCACTCAGCGATACGACGGAATACGTGGCCACGTTGAAATCCCGCGACTCGGCCATCCTGATGCCACAGGTTGAGGGGCAGATCACCGAAATAAGCGTGCGCTCTGGCGACCATGTTTCCGCTGGCGCCGTCATGATGCAGATTGATCCCACGAAACAGCAAGCCACGGTGAACAGCCAGGAGCATAATCGCACGGCGCAGGAAGCCAACCTCAAGTGGGCCCAGTCACAGTATGAGCGCACCAGCGGGCTGTATGCGGCCGGCGTGGTGTCGAAGCAAGACCTGGATCAGTCGAAGTCAACTTTGGATAATGCCCAGGCACAGGTAAGGGCACTGGATGCGCAGGTTCAAGAGCAGCAAGTACAACTCCGCTACTACCGGGTTACCGCACCTACCAACGGAATTGTCGGTGACATTCCGGTCCGCGTGGGCGATCGTGTGACCACCACCTCCATGCTCACTACGGTGGACAAGCCCGGCAGCCTCGAGGCCTACATTTACGTGCCGGTGGAACGGTCTTCTCAACTCAAGGCGGAAATGCCGGTGCAGATTGTCGACGGCACAGGCAATACGTTGGCCGACAGCCGGATCAGTTTTCTTTCGCCGCAAGTAGATAACACAACCCAGACTGTGCTGGTGAAGGCGCGCATTGCCAACAACGAGGACAAGCTCCGCAATATGCAATTCATTCGCGCCCGCGTCATCTGGGGAATGCGTCAGGGCCCTGTGGTTCCAGTGTTGGCGGTTTCGCGCATCGGAGGACAGTATTTTTCGTTTGTGGCCGAGGACCAGAATGGAAAGCTGGTGGCACGCCAGAAGCCTTTGCGGATCGGTGAAATGGTGGGTAATGACTACGTGGTTCTCGAAGGCATCAAGCCGGGTGACAAAGTAATCGTATCCGGAACGCAATTTCTGGTGGATGGAGCACTGGTGGCGCCGCAGGAATAGTTTTAAGTTCGAGTTTCCGGTTTCCAGTTTCTGACCTGCCGCCCATCGGCGGGAAAGACTATTGGATATTGTTACTGGAAACTAGAAACCAGAAACTACAAGCTCGCATGTTTGTTGATTTCTTCATTCGTCGTCCGGTTTTCGCGACTGTATGCGCTCTGCTGATTATCCTGGCGGGTGCCGCGGTGATTCCCACTCTGCCAGTCGCACAGTTCCCTGATCTTGCACCTCCGCAAGTTTCGGTCTCCAGCGGATACACCGGCGCCAGCGCGCAAACCGTGGAATCTGCCGTAACCATCCCCCTCGAGCAGCAAATCAATGGCGCCCAGGGGATGAAGTACCTGACGTCAACCAGCGCGAATGATGGTTCCAGCAATATCACCGCTACTTTTGAGCTGGATCGCGATCCCGATCTCGCCGCCGTCGACGTTCAAAATCGTGTCAACACGGCACTCGGCCGGCTGCCTGCCGCGGTCAAGACGACCGGTGTCACAGTTGCAAAGTCGTCTCAGAATTTCGTGCTGGGTGCGGCCGTGTACTCCCCGGACGGCCGCTACACACCCCTCTTTATGAGCAACTACCTGGACGTTTACGTCCGGGATGCGCTCAAGCGCGTTCCAGGGGTTGCCGACGTCTTTGTTTTCGGTGAACGCAAATACTCGATGCGCCTGTGGCTCGATCCAGAACGGATGGCAAGCCGCTTGTTGACCGCCACCGATGTGGTCAACGCCCTTCAGGAGCAGAATGTAGAGGTGGCGGCCGGCCAAGTCGGACAACCGCCGATCAAGACCGGGCAACAGTTTCAGATCAGCGTCCGGGCCGTGGGCCGCCTCAGCGAACCGGTGCAGTTCGAAGACATCATCCTAAAGACCAATGCTGACGGCACTCTGGTGCGGCTGAAAGACGTTGGCCGGGCCGAACTCGGAGCCGAGGACTACAGCTCGGACCTGGTTTATAACGGGCATGATTCGGTGGGCATCGGCGTCACTCAGCTGTCGACCGCCAATGCCATCGACGTCGACCATAAGGTGCTCGCGGAACTGGATCATCTTTCCAAGCGTTTCCCACCGGGAATGGTCTATGAGAACGCTTTTGACACTACCGAAGCGGTTACCGAATCGATCCAGGATGTGCTGGTTACGCTGCTTGAGGCCATCGTCCTGGTGATTTTAGTGATTTTCATCTTTCTGGAGGATTGGCGCAGCACCATCATTCCGGCAGTCACCATTCCGGTTTCGCTGATTGGGACCTTCGCCTTCGTCAAGTTGCTGAATTTTTCCGTCAACACACTAACTCTGTTTGGCATCACGCTGGCTACAGGGTTGGTGGTGGACGATGCCATCGTGGTGATCGATAACATCGAACGCCATATTCAGGAGGGCGAAGCCGACCCCCACAAGGCGGCTTCCGTCGCCATGAAAGAAGTGGCTGGCGCGGTGATTGCGACCTCCCTGGTGCTGGTGGCTGTATTTGTTCCGGTAGCTTTTTTTCCGGGCACTACCGGCATTTTGTTCCGCCAGTTCGCGCTCACCATCGCGTTCTCGATTTCCATTTCTGCGTTCAATGCTCTGACACTGACTCCGGCACTCTCGGCGATCCTGCTTGGGCGCACCCAGGGCCAGAAAATTTGGCTGTTTAGCGGCGTAGACAAACTGGTCACGGCCGTCACTGATGGATACCAGTCTTCTCTTCGCGCTTTCCTGCGTTTCCGCATGGCTGCGGTGGTGCTGTTTTTTGCCGGTTTGGGGCTGACGTACTTCATTTTCCAACGCGTGCCCAAGGGCTTCGTGCCGGAGGAGGATCAGGGTTGGTTTCTGATTGCCGTGCAGTCGCCGCCTGGAGCTTCCACAGAGTACACGCGTGCCATCGAGGATCAAGTTACAGCAATCATGCGCAAGGACAACGACATTGAGAACATGTTCGCGATCACCGGATCAGGTGTCGCTGGAAATGCTCCGAACCAGGGAGTGATTTATGTAGGGCTGCAGGGTTATTCCAAACGCAAGGGTCCAGAGCATTCGGCGGACGCTGTGGTAAATCGTTTGCGCGCCCAGGTGTCTTCTATTTCCGGGGCGGTCGTGCTTCCCTTCCTGCCGCCCGCGGTAAACGGCCTGGGCCAGATGGGCGGTTTCCAATTCGAGGTGCAGGACCAGGGCGGGCACACCCTCGAAGAGTTGGCCAAGGTGACTCAAGAGATGGTGCAGAAGGGCGGCGGCCGCAAGGAACTCGCGGGCTTGTTTGCCAGTTTTACCGCAGGTGATCCGCAGTTCCTGGTCACCATCGACCGCGAGAAAGCTAAGAGCCTGCATGTGCCGCTACACCAGATCACGGATACCCTCGGGGTCTACATGGGGTCAGCGTACGTAAACGATTTCGATTTCAACAATCGGTCTTATCGTGTTTACGTGCAGGCCGATCAGCAGTTCCGCGCCCAATCCCGTGACATGAAGCAATACTATGTCCGCTCCGACGGCGGCGCCATGATTCCGTTGGACAATCTTGTCAACATCTCCCAAACCGCATCTCCAACTGTCATCAGTCATTACAATCTCTTTCGCTCCACTGAAATTGACGGATCGGCGGCACCGGGCTTTAGCTCTGGCCAGTCGATTGCGGCGATGGAGGACCTCACCAGGAAGATTCTTCCCCAGGGATTCAACTACGAATGGTCTGGAATTTCATTGGAAGAATTGGCTTCCGGACGCACCACGGTCCTGTTGTTCGGCCTGGGAGTCTTGGTCGTTTACCTGACGCTGTCGGCACAGTACGAGAGTTTCGTGCTGCCGTTCATTGTATTGCTGGCGGTGCCGATGGCAATCCTGGGCGCGCTGCTGGCTCAATCTTGGCGCGGCTTACAAAATGATGTCTATTGCCAGATCGGACTGGTAATGCTCGTGGGGCTGGCCAGCAAGAACGCCATTCTGATTGTGGAATTCGCTGAGCAGTTGCGGCAACGCGGTATGCCGCTGATAGAAGCGGCAGTGGAAGCAGCCAGAATTCGTTTACGGCCGATTCTCATGACCTCGTTCGCCTTCATTCTGGGCGTGGTTCCTCTGATGGTGGCGCACGGTGCTGGACAAGAAGGCCGGCATTCCGTGGGAACGACCGTGTTTGGCGGCATGATCATGTCCACCGTGCTGAATCTGTTCTTCATTCCAGTGCTGTATCTGATCATTGAAGGCTGGCGCGAAGCACGCCGAGTCAAGGTCGGACATATGGTGCCGCAGCCTTCCGAGAGCCCGGGGGACTAGATACTGCTTTCTCTTGATTCCTTCCATTCACTACGAGCGTGTGGACTATAATTTTCCCGCCCCTTCCACATGCGCAAATTCCTTGCATCCGCTGCAGGTTTGAGTCTGGCCCTCCTCGCTCTCGCGCAAACAGTGAGACCGAAGCCATCGCTCCCCAAGTTCGTCGACGTCGCCCAGCAAGTCGGTTTGACCGTTTCTCACATTTCATCGCCAGAGAAGCATTACATCGTGGAATCCATGAGCGGCGGGGCGGGACTGATCGATTGCGACAACGACGGCAAGCTCGACATTATTACCGTGAACGGCTCGACCGTTGACCGCTTCAAGGCCGGCGGCGATCTCATGATCACACTCTACCATCAGGATGATGGGTTCAAATTCGGTGATATCACCAAATCCGCCGGCCTCACGCGCAAAGGCTGGGGCATGGGTGTCGCTGTCGCCGACTACGACAATGACGGCCTGCCCGACATCTACGTCACCGGATACGGCGGCAACGCTCTCTATCACAACCTCGGCAATTGTAAGTTTGAGGACGTTACCGACAAGGCTGGAGTCGCCGGAGGAGGGTTCAGCACCGGCGCCGCGTGGGGCGACTACGATCGCGACGGACATGTTGATCTGTTTGTCTCCCGCTATGTTCATTTCGACATCAATCATCTGCCCGACTTTGGCAAAAATGAAAAGAATTGCAGCTTCAAGGGGGTCCCGGTGCAGTGCGGGCCATGGGGGATGCTGGGCGAATCTGACTTGCTCTATCGCAATCGCGGCGACGGGACATTCGAAGAAATGTCCAAGAAAGCCGGGGTTGACGATCCCAACAAGTATTACGGCCTGGGCGTAATTTGGGGTGACTACGACAACGACGGCTGGCCGGATCTTTACGTCGCCAACGACTCCGGACCGAACTACCTCTATCACAACCGGCATGACGGAAGCTTCGAAGAAGTCGGCATGTTGTCGGGGGCGGCGGTCAGTTCCGACGGATCGGAGCAGGGATCGATGGGAGTGGATTGGGGCGACTATCTGCACGAAGGCCGCCTTTCCATGTTCGTGACCAATTTCACCGAGCAGCCTGACGCGCTTTATCGCAACCTTGGGGCGCAAGGATTTACCGACGTGAGTTACGCGGCCAAGCTGGCACGGCCTACCTACGCCATGGTCGGATGGGGAACCGGTTTCATTGACGTTGACAACGACGGCTGGCTGGATTTGTTCGTCGCCAACGGACACGTCTATCCGCAGATGGATCGCATCTCGGGGTCGGCGCCGTATCGCGAGCCCATGCAATTATTTCGCAACCTTCGAGACGGCACGTTCGAAGATATTTCCGGCGTGTTGGAGGCGATTCCACCCGCATCGCGTCGCGGGGCTGCGTTCGGCGACCTCAACAATGATGGCAAGGTTGATGTAGTTCTCGTGAACACTGGCGAGCCTCCCACTTTGTTGTTGAATCAGACCGAAAGCAAGAATCACCGGGTCCTGTTTAAGTTAGTCGGCACCAAGAGCAACAAAGCTGCCGTCGGTGCGCGAGTAACCGTGAGGGCTGGAAAGCAGGTTCAGATCAGTGAAGTCCGTGGTGGCGGCAGCTATCTGTCGCAGAACGATCCTCGATTGCATTTTGGTTTGGGCGCTGCGTCCACCATGGAAGAAGTTGAGATCAGGTGGCCGAGTGGGAAGATTGAGACGCTGCGCGAGGTCCCCGCAGACTTTATCTACACTCTGAGCGAGGGTGCTGGCATTCAGGGGAAACTGGCCCTCCCACCGTTGTGACCTGGCGCGCGCAGATGAACCACGTATCATGGAGGATCAATTCTGACCGCCATGCTGCCCTTCAAGCTTGTCTACAGCGATAATTACTGCCTTCCCATCGGCGCCCACGTCTTCCCGGCCGAGAAGTATCAGCGCGTCCACAAACGGCTGATCGAAACGGGCGTCGCGGAGGCGGCGGATTTCCTCACTCCTCAACCTGCATCGGACGAGGACATACTCCTGGTGCACACACCTCAGTACGTCCAGAAACTTAAGACCGGAACTCTTTCGCCGCGCGAAGAACTGGAAATGGAGATTCCATTTTCTCCCAAACTGGTGCGCGCTTTCTGGCTAGCGGCGGGCGGTTCGATCCTGGCGGCCGAGTATGCTCTGAACGATCGCATCGCGTTCAACCTTGGCGGCGGATTCCATCATGCTTTTCCCGATCATGGAGAAGGCTTTTGCATGATTCACGACGTGGCGGTGGCGATTCGCCGTATGCAACGCGATGGCAAGATCGCCCGCGCCATGACCGTGGATTGCGATGTTCACCACGGAAACGGCACGGCGGCCATTTTCCGGGGCACGCACCCCACGGGCGGTCCGCTGCCCTCAACATCGGCCTCGGCCCTAAGTCCGGCAACAACCACACGTAGCGCTCACGCGGGCGACGTGTTCACCATTTCGCTACACCAGCAGAATAACTATCCAGCCTCGAAACCGCCGTCTTCTATCGATGTAAACCTGCCCGATGGAATCGGTGACGATGACTACCTCGCCTGGCTGGACAACGCCCTGAGCTCCGGCCTGCGTCAGTTCCAGCCAGAGTTGATCTGTTACATCGCCGGCGCTGACCCTTATCGCGAAGATCAACTCGGTGGCTTGTCGTTGACCATCGAAGGCTTGATGCAGCGTGATGAGTTGGTGTTCCGTGTTGCCCGCGCCCGCGAGATTCCCGTGATGGTGACCTACGCCGGCGGATACGCCCGGCGCCTGGAAGACACGGTGACGATTCACTGCAACACCGTGATTGCGGCAAAGGAAGTGTTTGGCAGGTAGCGGCCGAGTCCCACGCTTCCGCCCTCGGCTCTGAGTGCTGCCTGCTCGTCTCGGCTGCTAAAATAACCACCTAAGCCATGTTTGAGAATCTCCAGGAAAAACTACAACGCGCCTTCAAGACCTTGCGTGGTCAAGCCGTCCTCAATGAAGAAAACATTCAAGAGGTGCTACGTGAGATTCGTCTGGCGCTGCTCGAAGCCGACGTCAATTTCAAGGTCGTAAAACAACTGATCGATCACATTCAGGCCAAGGCTGTCGGCCAGGAAGTCGCGACTTCTTTTTCGCCCGGCGAGCAGGTCATCAAGATCCTGAGAGATGAACTGATCGAGACCCTCGGCCGCGATACTGCCCGCTTGAAGTTCGCCTCTCAGCCCCCGACCGTCGTGCTCATGGCGGGCTTGCAAGGCTCCGGCAAAACCACGACCTCAGGCAAGCTGGCCAACTGGCTCAAGAATGGCGGGCATCGACCCTTGTTGGTTTCGGTGGACGTATATCGTCCCGCCGCCCGCGAACAACTCAAGATCGTTGCCCAGGCGATCAAGGCCAACATTTACGAGGGTGAAGTTGGCGAGGCCAATACAGCGACGGTCGAGCGGCTGGCCAAAGAAGCCCGCCGCGAGGCCATCAACACCGGCTCGGACGTGTTGATCATCGATACCGCTGGCCGGCTGCACATCGACGAGCAACTCATGGAGGAGATGCAGTCGCTGAAGCGGCTGCTCAATCCCAACGAAATTCTGTTCGTTGCCGATGCCATGACCGGCCAGGACGCCGTCAACTCCGCCGAGGAATTCCACAAGAAGCTCGCACTCACCGGCGTGGTGCTCACCAAAATGGACGGTGATGCCCGCGGCGGCGCGGCGCTCTCCATTCGCCAGGTCACCGGCCAGCCCATCAAGTTCATCGGCGTGGGCGAAAAGTACGATGCGCTCGAGCCGTTCCACCCCGACCGCATCGTGTCGCGCATTCTGGGCATGGGCGACATCCTCTCGCTTATCGAAAAAGCTGAGCAAAATGTCGACAAGAAGAAAGCCCAGGAGATGGCCAGCCGCGTCCTGGCGGGGGATGGTTTCTCACTCGATGACTTTCGCGATCAGTTGCGCAGCGTGAAAAAAATGGGTTCCATCCAGAACATCATGGGCATGTTGCCCAACATTGGCCCATTTGCAGGATTGCAGAAACACGCCGACAAGGTGGATGCCAAGCAACTCGACCGCGTGGAAGCCATTATCAATTCCATGACCGGCCACGAGCGGCACCATCACGAAGTGATCAACGGCAGCCGTCGCAAGCGCATCGCCCGTGGCTCCGGGACCAGCGTTCAGGAAGTCAATAATCTGCTGCGGCAGTACGCGCAGATGCGGAAGATGTTCAAGCAGATGGGTAAAGCCAGTTTTGGCCGCAAGCTGGCAGGCATGAAGCTGCCGGGAATGTAGGGGGAAACCGCTGTTGGCCTTTAGCTCTTAGCCTTTAGCTGAAAGCCAAGAGCCAATGGCCAAAGGCTGCTCTTATGAAATGGCGATCCCTCGAAGAGTCGGTTGCTGGTACTGATATGCGCTCTCTCCGCGAAATCTTTGCGGAGCGCAAGGCACTGATTGCCCAGTACGTCCCGCAAGAAACCCAGGCGATACATGAACGAGTAATCAAGGAGCTTCGCGAGGAAGGGATCGCGGATCACGCGCTTGCAACAGGTGTGAAAGCACCGTCGTTCGAACTGAAGGATCACAACGGCAAGCTCGTCTCTTCGACGGAGCTTTTGAGGGCTGGCCGCTTGATCATATGCTGCTTTCGCGGACGCTGGTGCCCGTTCTGCGTCGGACAATTGGAAGCAATGAACAGGATCCTGCCACAGATTCGGGATGCCGGCGCTGAACTCCTCGCCATCTCACCGCAGACCGTGCAGCAATCTTTCTTCATGGCCGATCAGCATCGGCTGGCGTTTCCCTTGCTGAGCGACGGCGGCAATCAGGTCGCCCGTCAGTTTGGCTTGGTCTACCGCGTTCCCGACTATCAGCAGGCGATCTACCGCCGGGTCTTGATCAACCTGCCATTCACTAATGGCGACGAAAGCTGGGAACTGCCAGTTCCAGGGGTGTATGTGGTTGACCGCGACGGTACCATTCTTTTCGCCGCGGTCAACCCCGACTACAAGGAACGCCCCGAACCCCAAGAGGTTCTTGGGCAACTGTTGCGGCCTTAGTACTGGAGGCAGACCCGCAACTGGTTTTCAGCTTCATCAATCGCGCGGATGGCGTCGACTCGGTGCCCACCGAAATCGTGGGCGGCTTCCTGGAGGTGAGCCTTCGCCCGCTCCAACGCCTCGATGGCCGCATGAATCTGGGGATGGCGTCCAGCCGCCGGCGAAGGCGAGGAAAGCATCAACAACATGGCGAGAACCGCGAATGAACTCATGATTCTGTGCTTCATGGATCCTCCTTACGCTTCGTCCGACTTGAGGCGCGGACTTGCCTCTAGAGTGTGGATAGGCTATCCAACCCAAATTGCGTCGGCAAGTTGCTGGCATGGTTACGCGGAAATGACACCCGTGTGACCTGAGCACCCCGTCCTTGCTAATCCGGCTAAATTCTGCAAAAATAATGGTTTGTCTTAGACCTGCCAGAGAGATCAGGAAAGGAAACAAAGTTCAGTGTTGATGATTCGTCTATCGCGCATGGGTGCGCGCAAACAACCGTATTATCGCGTGGTGGTAATTGAAAAGGAACGCGCGCGCAACGGCCGGCCGGTGGAGGTGGTGGGCACGTACAATCCCCGCACCAGTCCGGCCAGCATTGAGCTGAAACGCGAGCGCATTGACTACTGGGTATCGAAGGGCGCCAAGATGTCGGACCGGGTCAGCAAGATCGTGTCCAGGCCGGCCCCGGCAGCCGCCTAAGTTCGGCGAACCCCGCAGCGAATTCATTCCCACCCAATTGGAAGGTTCTATGGGCGAGCAAAGCGTAGATGTGCGGGCGCTGATCGAGCAGATAGCGAAGGCGCTGGTCGATGCCCCCGAGGAAGTGTCGGTGGAGCAGATCGAAGGCGAGACCACCGTATTCGAACTCACAGTGGCGCCGGACGATCTTGGCAAAGTGATCGGCAGGCAGGGACGTGTGGCGCGGGCGTTGCGCGCTCTGGTGGGTGCAGCGGGAATCCGCTCCCGCAAACGTTTTGGGCTCGAAATCATTGAATAGTTCTCGCAGGAGGGCCGGCAATCGCGGATGAGTACATCACCCTGGCCCGCGTTCTCAAGGTACAGGGCCGACGCGGCGAGGTCTTAGTCGAGCCGCATAGCGACGCGCCTGACAGGTTTCGGGTTGGCCTAAGACTTTTGGCGCTGGGAAAGAACGAAGTCCGCCGCGAGTTGCTGATTGAAGGGCTGTGGCCGCACAAGCATCGCCTGGCGTTGAAGTTCGCAGGAGTGGATTCTATCTCCGACGCGGAAGAGCTTGAGGGCAGCGAGTTGCAGGTACCACTGAACGAGAGAGCGCTGCTTGAAGCGGGATGGACCTATATCAGCGATTTGATTGGCTGCGTGGTTTTCGACCACGGCCGCGAAGTAGGACGAGTCGAAGATGTGCGCTTCGGCGCTGGAGAGGCGCCGCTGCTAATCGTCAAGGCGGGAAGTAAGGCACATGAGATCCCTTACGCTGAGGCTTACTTAGAGGGCGTGGATCTCGGGCTGAGGCAGATCAAAATGCTGCTGCCTGAAGGCTTGTTGGATTTGGATGCGCCGCTGACGGCGGAAGAGAAGCAGCAGCAACAGAAGCGGTAACCATAGAGGACACCGGGGCCACAGAGAAAGTGCAAGTTTTTGTGGTTACCCTACAGCGTGGCAATGCAGATTGACATCGTAACCATCTTTCCGGATTTCTTTCGCGGGCCGCTGGATTACGGTATCATTCGCCGGGCGCAGGAAGTGGGCCTGGTAAAGTTTGCGATTCACGATCTGCGGGCGTTTGCGCGTGATCGGCATCGCACGGTAGATGACCGCCCATTCGGCGGCGGCGAAGGCATGGTGCTAAAGCCGGAACCGATCTTTGAATGTATTGAGGCAATGGGGATCGTGCCACGCGACCAGCGACCGGGTACGAAGCAGAGCGTGATATTGCTCTCTGCTCAGGGCAAAAAGTTCGATCAAAGCCTGGCGAGCGAACTGGCCGGACTGGAACGGCTGGTACTGATCTGCGGTCGTTACGAAGGCGTGGACGAGCGGGTCGGGCAGTTCCTTGTGGACCGCGAGCTGTCGGTCGGCGATTATGTGTTGAGCGGCGGCGAGTTAGGCGCAGCCGTGATTGTGGATTGCGTCACACGGCTGATTCCCGGTGCCGTGGGCAATGAGGCCTCGACTCAGCAGGAGTCGTTCACGAGCTCGGAACTAGGCCCTGCCGAGGGTGCGAATTCGACGTGCGCGTCGGGTGGGTTGCTGGACTACCCGCATTACACGCGTCCAGCGGACTTTCGGGGCATGGAGGTTCCGGAAGTGCTGGCGTCCGGAAATCACGAGCAGATACGGCGCTGGAGGCGGAGTTCGGCACTGGAGAAAACGTTGCGCAACCGGCCCGACCTTTTAGAAGACATCGCGCTCAGCGCGGAAGACAAAGAATTCATGGCCCGAAGCAGGGGCAAACAGACCTAGAACGAAGGGGAAAAGATCATGTCGAACCTTATCATCGAAAAGCTACTGGCTAAGACTAAGCGCACTGATTTGCCGACTTTTGTGCCGGGTGACTCCGTCCGCGTGCACGTCAAGATCAAGGAAGGCGACAAGGAGCGCTTGCAGGCATTTGAGGGCGTTGTAATCTCGCGCTCTCGCGGACCACAGGCCAGTTTCACTGTTCGCAAGATCAGTTTCGGCCACGGCGTGGAACGCATCTTTCCCGTAAACTCTCGAGTTATCGATAAGGTGGAATTGGTGCGCTCGTCGAAAGTCCGTCGCGCCAAGCTCTATTACCTGCGCGCCCTGCGTGGTAAGGCGGCGCGTCTGCGTGATGTGGAGCGTGAACACGCTGAGGCGGGAGCAAAACAATAGTTCCGGCTTTCCTCGTTTCCACTTCGGACCAAACGGCAACCTACACTCTCTACGCCACCAATCAATACGGCCGCACCACCGCGACGGTCAGGGATAGCGTGCAGTAGGTGCTTGATGCCTTATACTGCCGCCTGGATTGGCCAGGATGCCGTCTTCCCCTTCATCGCGGCTTGCGTACATCGACTGGATGCGCGGTCTGGCTTGCGTTCTGATGTTTCAGACGCATTGCTACGACGCCTGGCTGGGTGGCGAGGCGCGCAAATCGACCTTCTTCATGTGGTCGCAGTTGGGAGGCACTCTGCCCGCGCCGCTGTTCCTTTTCCTTGCGGGAATCTCGTTTGCGCTAGTTGTGGACAAGCTGCGGCACAAGAACCTTTCCGCCAGCCAGATTGCGCGCACCACCATTCAACGCGGCACTGAAATCCTGGCTCTGGGCCTGCTGTTTCGGCTGCAGGAGTATGCCCTCGCTTGGGGTTGGGCGCCCTGGTCCGACCTGTTTCGCGTAGACATCCTCAACACCATCGGAATTTCGATGATGCTGATGGGGTTGGTTTGTTGGGTCGTGCTGAGCCTCGCGCAGGGAACGGCAGCCCGCGTTCGACTGCTACTGGGCCTGAGCGCGGCAGTGGTTGGCCTCACGATTTCACTGCTTACTCCGCTTTTGTGGACGAGTTGGCGCGCACGCTGGCTTCCCTGGCCGCTGGAATCCTACCTCGACGGAGTGCACAACCTGGGTCAGCCGCAGGCCTGGCTTTTCCCGATCTTTCCGTGGACCGCTTTTGCTTTTACGGGTCTCGCGATCGGAATCCTTCTGGCAAGCGATTGGGTGAAGAGAAACGGCATGGCTACGGTTGCGCTGGGGGCGCTTGGTGGGTTGCTGATCTGCCTGGGCAGATGGCTGGATGCCCGTCCTGGGCAATTCTATGCAGTCTACGATTTCTGGCATACGAGTCCCAACTTCTTCTTGATCCGCGTAGGCCTGCTGCTCCTGATATTGGCGGGGGCTTACATGTGGTGCCGTTGGGGGGCAGGAGAATGGGGTTTCAGCCCGCTCATTCAAATGGGCCAGACTTCGCTGCTGGTGTACTGGGTGCACATTGAGTTTGTTTACGGAAGATTCTCCATCCTGCCGAAGAGGGCACAAGACATTCGCACTGCTTCGCTGGGGTTGTTGGCAATTTGTCTCTCTATGTTGGTGCTGTCGGTCCTACGCACGAAACTGAAAGGCCGTCTCGCACTGTAGCACCGCCATCCTGCCGGCTGTCGAAGGCTGCTACACCTGCAACATCTGCCGAATGGCATTCTCTGCCAGCTTCAGACCGATCGCCCAGCGCTGGCGCGCCTGGGCTTCATCTTCGCCATAACCGAACATGTAGAAAGTGATGTAAAAACCGTCGCGCGTGCCGTCTGCGCCGTGGTAGTGGCAGCGCCGGATGAGGAACTCAGCCGTAGCAGCAATGTCGGGAGTTTTTTCCAGCAGCGACGTCAGCCGGTTCGCCCACAGCTCGTGTTCCGGAAAGGAGAAACGAAGCTCCTCATCGGAGAACAAAATATCCACATACGAACCGAACTTGCAGGGCTCGCCGAAAACTTCTTCTTCCGGATTGATTTCCGTACTCGCCCAGACGTCACACTTGGCGGTTTCGATAGCATTTGCATTCGAGTTTACCGCTGCCAGGAAGTCGCCCAGTTCCCGGAACCGCAGAGTTTCCTCGACCCGGCGCAGGAGTTCGGGATGGCGTTTCAGATCGTAATATTGAGGGCCGTCGGCGCCACCAGCCCAGGGCATCTCCAGGGTTTCATCAGCCTTGCCGAGTTCGACCGCGAAATCAGCTTGCACGCTACTTTGCTGGAGCCGGTTGCGGAGCCTGAGCAGGGGGCGCAGCGAAATTCACTTTTGGCACCTGCCGGGACTGCTCGGTAGCAGCAAAATAGGCCTCGTTCGGCTTGAATCCCCCCCATCCGGCGTAGATGTTGTTGGGGAATTTCTGAATATAGGTGTCGTAGTCCTGCAAAGTCTCGTTGTAGCGTTTGCGCTCGACCGCGATACGATTTTCGGTTCCGGCCAACTCATCCTGTAGACGCAGGAAGTTTTCATTCGATTTCAGTTGCGGGTAGTTCTCGACGATCAAGAGCAAGCGTCCCAGCGCGCCGTCGAGCTGCTGGTTGGCCGCAATCTTATCTTGCGGAGTCCCGGCCGAAAGCAGCGCAGAGCGGGCCTTGGCGATATCGCCGAAGACGGTCTGCTCCTGCTGTGCATATCCCTTAACGGTCTCCACCAGATTCGGGATCAAGTCCGCCCGGCGCTGCAGCACAATGTCAACCTGCGACCATGAAGCTTTGACCGCTTCATTCTTGGTCACCAGAGTATTTCGGACGCCCACGTATTGTCCGAACACTACTAGTACGATCAGCACCACTACCGCAATGACGATCAAGCCTTTGTTCATTTTCCCCCTCCGCGAGCGAAACTACGATTATGAGCCGTGTGATTCCGTGGAATCTAGCATTCTATCTACTGACGCCGTAACTTGCTGGATCGCCGCCATGTAACGGGCGAACACATCGGCGGCGTTGAATTGTCTCCGGTCCGCTTTGCGCTCACGAAGGTCAAGCATCTGGAAAAACGCAGACGGATCGACCTTAATTTTTGTCGCCAGCGCCTGGATCGTCTCGCGCTTTGAATCAGGCGGCGCCTCGCCCAACGCGATCAGCGTGTGACGGAACAACGTCACAAACGTCGATAGCGAAGCCAGCATTAATTCCCACAAGCGCTTTTGGTCCGTTCCTGCGGTCAGCAGGTGCCCACGCAGCAAAATGGTCTTCTCGCGCAATTCGTACTCCAATTGCGCACGATGAAAGTGCGTGGGGATCTTCAGACCGGTTAGGACATCCGCGCCGAAGAGAACGCGGTGACGCCGTTGCATGTCAAGAAATTCAATCGAGAAGACATCGGCGGAGCGCTCCAGTTCTTCGCCCGTAAGCACCAGCGGCACATGCTGTTTCTGGCGCGTCCACCATTCGACCGCGGGGGCCAGCGCGCCAAGCGTCGCGTATGAGGCTTCGCGCAGCACGCACAGCAGGTTAACATTTGAGAACTCGGCATGGAACTCGCCAGACACCGCTGAGCCGTGAAGAACTATGCTCTGCAGATTGTCTCCCGCCACTTCCCGCATCCGGCGAACAAATTCCTCGATCTGTTTTTCTGGAACCATAAAATACCTCTTGGTTTCGTTTCTACCAGCTGCCGCTGGCGCCGCCACCACCCGAACTTCCCCCGCCAAAACCGCCAAAGCCGCCCCCGCCACTTCCGCCAAAACCCCCACCACCCCAGCCGCCGCGACCACCGCCGCCCCCACCCAAAAGGAGTCCCAGCAGCAAACCTCGTCCGAAAGGTGTGAAAACAAGAACTATGATGACCAGAATTAGGATCACAAGGCCGCCGGCGGATGGGCCTTCACCGCGGCCGCGCCGTGTTACCTCGGGCGGGGATGGAGCTGAACCACTGAGTTGAACACCTGAATCTTGGGCAATGACCTCGGCAACCCGCGACACCATGAGCGCAACCGCGCCGTTATAGTCATTTTGTCGAAGAAATGGAACCGCCTGGCGTCCAAAGCCACCCACTTTGCCGTCCGGCAGGATCGGCTCCAGCCCGTAACCAACCTCGATTCGGTATCGGTGGTCCTGCGTTGCGACCAGGATCAGCACGCCACGATTTGTAGCTTTACTGCCGATTCCCCACTTCTTGTACAAATCGGCGGCATAGCTCTCGATATCGGAGCCATCGAGAGATTGCACTGTGGCTACAGCAACCTGTGCGTGCGCCTTCTGGTCGATCTGCCGGCAGATGTCGTCGAGCTGGGCAATCGTGGCCGGGTTGAGAACATGAGAAAAATCGTTGACGTAGTCTGTTGGCGTCAGCTGCGGTATCGGCTCCGCTCCCAGCGCGACGCTGAGCACCAGAAAAATGATGCCACTCATCGCGGTCTTGGCTGCGGATCGCATGCGAGAGCGATTGTATAAGAGAGGAGACAGGTGCGGCTCCCGCACACGCATCAGAACGAACCCAGGAATTGCAGAATCTGCCGCTCGGCCCAGTGGCCGTCGTTGCCGTTAGGGTCCGCGAGAAACGAGCAATGGCCTCCGTCATCAGTCTCCAAAAAGGTAATGTTGGGATTCGCCAGGATCTTGCGTCTTGTTTCGGGCAGAATGCGGATGAAAGGATCATTCGCGGCATGGAGGATCAAGGCGGGCACGGCAATGCGATCGAGCACTGGAGCGGCGGCAGCGCGGGCGTAATAGTCATCGGCACCGGCGAAGCCGCAATAGTAAGCCGTGATTTTATCGTCGAAGGCCCGGAGTGTCGAGACTTTGTGCAAACGAGAAAGATCGAATTGTCCCGGAAACAGCCGGGCTTTTTTCCGAAGCCGCCGCCGTAACTGAATGACGAAGTAGTACTCGTAGAGACGGTTGCTAAACAGGTGAAGCGCATCGGCTGAGGGTCCCAAATCGACTGCCGGACAGACGGCTGCAACCGCGCAGAACTGCGGTGGCCCTTCTTTTCCCCATTCTCCCGCCAGCTTCAAGACCAGGTTGCCCCCCATCGAGAACCCTGCCAGCGCCAGGCGCGACAGGCCATCGTGTTCGATCAGATACTTGGCGACTGCGGCCAAATCCTGCGAGCGGCCTGAATGGTACAGCGTCGAAGACAAAGCGTCGGTGCCACCGCAGTTGCGCTGGTTCATGCGCACCACGTTCATGCCGGCAGCCATGCCCTTGGCGGCAATGCCCAACATGTATTGTGAATCGCTCGAACCCTCAAGCCCATGGATGATCAGAATGGTAAGTGCATTCTTGCGGTCAGGCTGCCAATGACAGTGGCACAGAACATCGACTCCGGGCTCCACTTCAATCAGGCGCTCTTCCGCCGGCGGCAGAGGAATGCGCCGGGTAAGAAAGAAGCTGGCCAGGGTTTGCAGATGTCCGCCGCGCAGGCCACGCCGCGGCACGAAAACCTCGGTTTGCCAAGTTCCCACGATTTGATCTTAAATGGAATCTGGGGTAAAAGACGCATCGCAGGAGCAGCCTTGTGCCAATTTTCGAATACGTTTGCAAGTCGTGCAGCCATCCATTCGAAGCCCTGGTTTATGGTGACCAGAAGGCGGAATGCCCAAAATGTCATGGTGCCAAGTTGACGCAGCAGTTATCCGTCTTTGCGGTGGCTGCGAAAGCCGCATCAGCCTCTTCTACCCCCGCAGGATGCGGCAGCTGTGGCGATCCCCGCGGCCCGGGTGCCTGTTCCCTGCCTGACCTGGACTAGCTTGCCACGCTAGTCCAGCAACATCCTGCGCTGCAATCGCTTAGCGGTGGTTACGAAGGTACAAGGGAGGTGATGACGGGAGTAAATTTCTTTATCTCCCCAGTCCCCTTACCATCCCCTCAGCCCACTTCGAGGCCGCCATCTATGGATCGTCGTCAAAAGCCGCGAGTCGCAAGCCAATTGCCGGTGCGAGTCTGGGGTATGGACGCGAAAGCGCAGCCGTTCACTCAGTTGGTAAGGGTGCGGAATATCAGCCGTAACGGGGCCCTGGTTGAGGGCATGATGTGCATGGTCAAGCCCGGCGAAATAATCCAAATACAGTTCGGCGAAGAACAGGCGCCGTTCAAAGTTGTATGGGCGGGGAAGCCGGGTGGCCAAAGGGAAGGTGAACTCGGAGTTCAGGGTTTGTCTTCCGAACCAAAAATTTGGGATTTGGACTTGGTTCAGTGCGGAGCAATCGCGGGCAAAGCGTAGGCGACCATCTCACTCCTGTAATTCAACTCCCAGTCGTCTTTTCTCGGATCTCAGCCCCCAGTTCTCAGAACTTCCTCCACTGCGCGATACGCCTGATCGATCGCCACGTTGGTGTAAGCGCTCGCACCGGCGTCGGAGTTGGCGATCGCAATCCGCCCATACGGCTGCCTTCCGACGACCCACGGCTCGTCGCCTTTTCGCCAGCGCGGATCGAACAGCGGGTTCGGGCTGTAGGCGTAGCCGTGTGCCCAGCGATTCACCGTGATGCCCTCGATGTCTCGCGCGGGATCAAAGCCAGCCGGGCCCAGCATTCGTGCCAGTTGATCACGGATATTGCGCTCAAAGGTAGAGAACGGCGTCTGCATGAGTTCGGCGCGTCCCACGCGGTTCTGGTCACGTTGGGGCAGCCCGGGACTGCACGGGGTGCGCAGCATGAATAGCACCATCGGCTCTTCCGGCTTACTGGGAAAGTGGTAATCGCCCAGGCTTACGGGAAAGTCCAGCGCCGCGTAAGTGTGGTAACTCCCGGGAGCGATGATCTGCTGAATTCCAAGCTCTTGAAACGCATTCCAATTCCGGATCGCGACATGCGTGTACACCAACGGCGATTTCACCAATTGGTGCAGGGCGTCTCTCTGCTTCTCCGGAAGCTCCGGACACAAGAACGGAATCATCATGTTGTAGCAAGCGAGCACGCACGATTTGCCACGCACCGTGTGCAGCTTGCCGTTTCGCATGTAGACAACGGTCACGCCCTTCGCCGATCTCGCGGCACCATCATTGCTAACCTTCACGGCCGTGCTGTTCAGGCGAACCCTCATGGCTGACTTGTCATCGTCCAGACGCGCGTAATCGGCGCGGGCGGTCACGATATCGTCCATGGTGTGGCCTGGAATTGCAGACGGAATCAGAGAACGCACCAGCAAGCGGGCAACTGATGCGTTGCCATCGGGAAAATGAAAAATGTACGGCTCCTCCCTGCTGGGCGTACCCAGGTCGAGACCATCGAACCCGGGATACGTGAACGATCCGTAATCGTCGCCCGTCTCATAGCACGTCAGCGCCGGGACGGCATCGATTCCCACGCAGAACTCATCGTGGGTATAGGTCTGGAAGAATGGCAAGGCGTCAGGATCGAGTTTGCAAATCTGGGTGAGATAGTCCGCATAACTGGTTTCTGACAATCGCGCCCGCTTTTGCTCGCGGGACAACCCTGGCAGGTAGTCAACCTTATCGGTATAGACGCGCTCAATATCACGCCGGGCGTTCGTCGAGAGCGGCGCGCTCTTAAGGAATTCCGCCCAGGGCCGCGATCCCATGCCGGTCAGCAGACGGTCCTCGCCAAACGTCTCTTTGTCAAAAAAGCATGCGGTTCCGAGTTTGTCGTACAGCTTGCGGTCGTAAGCTCTGTAAAAACGCTGAGTGTCGATGCCGAGTTCCGACAACAATCCCTTCGCTTCCTTGCTGTAAAGGGAAGGGGTGTCGATCGATTGCGTGCCGCCGTAGCTGAGCAGCAGCCGGCCTCCGGCACGAAACTCATTGCGTTTGGCGTGGCCGCCGAAATCGTCGTGGTTGTCGAGGATGAGAACCCGCGCATTGGGCGCGTGTTTACGAAAAAAGTAGGCAGACGCCAGCCCGCTGATTCCGCCGCCCACAACGATGAGATCATAGCTTTCGCCTGTGTTTTCTGGTTTGGCGGCGGAATCCCAGAATTCGTGGTCTCGCAGACTATGCGCTACTGGGTAGCTACCTTCGTGATTGCCCCGCAGGCCCGTTAGAGCCGGAGGATAGTAAGCGGGATTTTTTTCAGGGGCTAAATCCACATTGGAGAGGCCGAATATGCGTGGAACCGCAGAGGCCACCATCGCCCCCCCGACCGCGAGCGCAACGCCATCCATAAAATCGCGACGCGTGATCTTTCGATCCATACCCAGTTCACGGTCTTGGGATTTGTCGCTCATGAGTTTAGACATGTGACGCGAGAAGACCAAAGCCTGACCAGCGACGCAAGTGTCAGGCTATTTTAGCCAGAAGGAAGTTCCGATCAGAACCAGCACCTCGAGAACGGCCAAGGAAATCCAGAGGCGCTGGCGGAAAATCGAACGCCGCAGGTCCCGCTTCAAATCCGCTTCGAGCACGTGGACGGCCTCTACCTCAACCGGATCCGGTTTTGGTCTGGCAGGGGCGGCCTGCGGCTGGGAGAACCTGGATTCAGTCTTGGGCTTGTCCGGTAAAAACACCTTGGGTGTGCTGATCACCGAGGACCAGCGCGCAAGCAGCATGGAGCTAGAACCCAGACCAAGATCCAGAGGCTTGGCCGTTAACTCGAGCGGAGGCATTCGCTCGGGAGCAACCCGATCCGCCAGATTCCGCAGCAGAGACGTCCACCACAGGTGGCCCATCGTGTCCGAAATCAGCTCGCCCACTTCCACCGGCCTCGACTCCAACTCAAGTGGCGGTAAGTCTTCCGGCGAAATGACATCGCCCAAATTGCGGAACACGGTGCGAAACCAGGGTACGCTGACACGGTCGCTCTGCAACATGCCGACATCGACCGGGCGCGAGGTGATTTGCAACGGCGGCAACTTCTCCGGCGCGAACTTGTCCCGTAACTCACCCAGCAGATGTTTCCAAAGCGGCTGGTTCCAATTGTCGGCCAGCAGGAGTTCGATTTGAGGCGCTGGCGGACTCTCTTGCAGAGGCTCGGAATGAGGGGAGTCAGGAAACATTGATCTATGGATCTATGGCTGAAAACTCAATTCTAGTGTAACCCAAGCCAGCAGACCATTGCCTCGCAAGTGGCATAGGCCGCGATTCCACAAAATGAACCGTCCTCACCGCGGCCGGAGTCTAATTACAACGTGACGCCACCCAGCAAGCCGCCCCGAGATGCACGCCCGGCAAGCCAGCGATTACGCACCGTATGGCCCATTCTTGGAGAGTTGTTGCGCCCTCGCCGAGGTCTGTTAGGGCTGGGCTTTCTGCTCATGCTGATCAATCGGGTTTCCGGCCTGGTGCTTCCCTACTCCACCAAATACTTGATCGATACGGTCATGGTCAAGCGCCATATTGAACTACTTGGACCGCTGGTTGGCGCAGTTTTGCTGGCGACCTTGATCCAGGGGGTAACGTCGTTTTCACTGACGCAACTGCTCTCCAAAGCAGCGCAGCGGCTGATCGCCGAGTTGCGTTCCAAGGTTCAGACGCATATCGGGCGGCTGTCGGTAACGTTCCACGATTCCAACAAAAGCGGCGCACTGGTGGCACGGATCATGAGCGACGTAGAGGGCGTGCGGAACCTGATCGGCACTGGACTCGTAGACCTGGTCGGCGGCTTGATCACAGCACTGATTGCGCTGGTTGTTTTATTCCGCATCAGCGCCTTGATGACTGCACTCGCGTTCGGCTTTCTTTCCGTTTTCGCCCTGGCCTTGCGAAAGGCGTTTGGCACCATTCGTCCCATTTTTCGCGACCGCGGCAAGATCAATGCTGAAGTCACTGGACGGCTGGCGGAATCGCTCGGCGGCATTCGCGTAGTCAAGGGGTATCATGCAGAAGAACGCGAGGATGGCGTATTCTCCCGCGGAGTGCAGCGGTTACTGGACAATGTCCTGCGCACGCTGACCGCCACCTCCGTGATGACACTCTCCGCCAGCGTGCTGCTCGGGGTGGTAGGAGCGGTGATTATGTATGTGGGCGCGCACCAGGTTGTCGCGGGCTCGCTCACCATTGGCGGTTTTTTTACCTACACCCTCTTCATGGGCTTTCTGATTGCGCCCATTATGCAAATCGTTCAAGTGGGCACTCAACTCACCGAGGCCCTGGCTGGACTGGAACGCACGCAAGAAATTCTCGACGAGAGCCGCGAAGATCGCGATCCCCGGCGCACACAGACTCTCAGTAACATTCGCGGCGACATCGATTTCGAGAAGGTGGGCTTCAGCTACGACGGCAGCAAGCTAGTCCTGCGCGATGTATCTTTTCAAGCTGCCCCTGGTACGGTTACAGCTTTGGTGGGATCGTCCGGGTCTGGAAAGTCAACCACCAGCGGCCTGATCGCTGCATTTCACACTCCGACCGAGGGGCGCATTTTGGTTGATGGCGTCGATCTGAGCACGGTCCGGCTGGAGTCATACCGTACGCAACTGGGCGTGGTTCTTCAAGAATCATTCCTTTTTGATGGGACAATTCGAGACAATGTCGTGTTTTCCCGGCCCGATGCCAGTGAGGAGCAAGTCATGTCCGCGTGCCGGATCGCTCGCGTCGACGAATTTGCCGAAAGCTTCCCTGAGAAGTACAACACCGTGGTTGGCGAACGTGGAGTTAAACTCTCAGGAGGACAACGCCAGCGGATCTCGATTGCTCGGGCCATCCTGGCAGAACCGCGCATTCTCATCCTCGATGAAGCGACCTCCAGCCTCGATTCTGAATCCGAAGCACTGATCCAGCAGGGCCTGTCTTATCTGATGCAGGGTAGGACGACATTCGTCATTGCACACCGGCTTTCAACCATCCGCCGCGCTGACCAGATTCTTGTGATGGAGCAGGGGCAAATCCTCGAGCGCGGGCGTCACGAAGAACTCCACGCGCTGCGTGGGCGCTACTACGATCTCTACACCCGGCAGCACGGCGTGGAAAGCAACTTGTTCCTTGCGCCAGGCGAAGGCGACGCGTCAAGAATTCCAGCAGAAGCAGAAAGCTCCAAAGCAAACGGCGACGTCAACCTCGCCAGCGCCCTACGTCTGGTGCGCGGACAATAAACTGAAGCTTTGCTATTTCTTTTCTGCCGCCTTCTCGTCTTTGTCGGCATCCTCTACGGCGCCCGGCATTAAGTGCGGCAGCGGTTTTGAGCGCTGCTCATCGAGTTCAGGATGGGGCAACGGCTTCCGTGGCAGCATCTGGTCTCGCATTGCAGTGTTGTAGACAAAGATAGCCTCCACGGTCGCCGCCTGCGCCAGATCTGCACTCTGCAACCGCTCATAGGTGTCCTGGTTCGAGTGGTGCGTGCGGGTGCTGTAATCCAGCGGATCCTGAATGAACTGAAAGCCGGGAATACCGACCGCGTCGAAAGACTCATGATCGGTGCCGCCGGTGTGACGCAAGGTGATCGTGGCAACACCGAGATCCCTCAGAGGCTCTATCCATTGAGAAAAGATAGGATTCACAGCGGCGTTTTCCTCTAGATAGATTCCTCGGATCTTGCCGCTGCCATTATCGACATTGAAATAGCCGGAAATCTTTGGCTGATCAGGTTTCAACTCAACCGGGCCGGCAGGCTTCCGCAGCCACTCAGGTTTCTTCAACTCCTCAGGTGTGGTGGAGAGCGGGACGAACCCGAAGTGCTGTTTTACATAGAGTTGGGAACCGAATAAACCCTGTTCTTCCCCGGTCCAGAGCCCCACGCGGATGGTGCGCCGCGGCTTCACATGCAGCGCATTCAGGATGCGCATGACTTCCATGGCAACCACCGTTCCAGCGCCGTTGTCGGTCGCGCCGGTTCCGGCGGCCCAGGAATCCAAGTGGCCGCCAACCATTACCACTTCATCTTTCAGCTTGGGATCGGTTCCGGGAATCTCGGCAATGGTGTCGAAGCCGTGTTCGTGATCGCCGGAGAACTGGGTGTCCACGTTCATCTCGATCGTCACCGGAACGTGTGCTTTGAGCAGGCGATACACGCGACCGTAGCTCTCGATGGCCATCACCACCACCGGAAACGGGAGGGCATGATCACGCTTGTAGGTGAACCCGCCCAGGCTGCCGTCATCGAATATTGTGCCGCCCGAACCGCCACCGTCCCGGCCATCACGGCTCGGAAGAATCATCGCCAGAGCATGTTCGGAGACCAGAAACGCCTTAGTCTTCTCTCGCAGCTCCATTCTTTCCGCATATGTTTTCAAGTACTCTTCATAATCGCGTTCGGGAGCCGTCGGGTGTTCGACCAACCTGGCCAGCTCTTTATCGTCATAGCGTTCAAACAGCGCCTTCTCCACGGGCTTGACTTCACGCATTTCCCCGTAAAGAACGATCTTCCCGGTTATCTTGCCCTTGTATTTGTCCAGATCTTCGACTTTTTTCACTTCCATGGAGACAGCCGGACCGTTGATGGCGCCATTGCTGGACGGCGACCATGGCGCAGCCTGAGCGATAAAGACGGCCGTATCTGGCGAACTCATGCGTACCCAGGTATTGAGCTGCTGCCAACCCATGCCGAACTCTCCCCAGTCTTCCAGGTGAGCGTTGGAGCAGCCCATCGCCGTGAACTGATCGCGTGTCCACTCGTTGGCGTGCTTCAGGTTGGGCGATCCGGTGAGGCGTGGGCCAATCCCATCCATAAGTGCCGAGGCGTACTCCATGACGTGCGAGTGTTTCAGGCCCTCCTCGCGGATCTCCTGGTACATGGAGTAATCGAGATCTTCCTTTGCCGGTTGCGGCAGTTCATACGAAGGCTTGCTCGTTTCCGCGGAGTTGGCGTTGTTCTTTTTCTTGTCGGCCGCGGTAAGTGGCAAAGCGCAGACAATCAGTGCGGCGATGATAGCGCTGAAAACGTTCTTGCTTAGCATGGTGAAATCGTCCTCGATTCGGAAACTAAGCAGAGTATCAGATGCATCGCTACCTTTCAAAACAAGTTGATCGAACCAACGGACTAACGTCGGCCCGATCTGCCGAGCCGACTGGAACTCTTAGGCAGGATGGACGAGTGGCGAGGAGCGGCGGATGACGGAATGCTTCACGGTACAATCTCAAATACAGCGCCATTGAGGTATGCACCTCCAGCCCCAGCGGTGCCGTAGAGTTTCCCACCACGTGGAGTCAGTGAGCCCGATGGAGCATCCCCATCAGCGCACTGCGGTTGCGAGCAAAAGTTGTAGAGCACCTTCTCCATTGATCCTTTTATCTGAAAGACTGTTCCCCCACCCTTCGCCCCCCCTCCATTGGTTATGCTATAGAGCGTCTTTGTCCGATTATCGATAAAGGGATTAGCGGCGGCCGGAAGTGCACCGTCGAGGCCATTGAAATCAAACGAATGCAATACTCCGCTGGTCGTTAACTCGAATATGCCACCGTTGCCAAGGCCGCCGGCAGAGACAGTTCCGTACAAGTTGCCTGCCGCATCCATACTGAGGCCGGCCTGCGGATTCCTGCCCGGACCGCCTTTCGTGAACCGGTAGAGCGTAGTATCCGTCCACGGGCCGCCCGACGAAGGCGGTGAAAGTTTGTAGACTACCCCTTTGTCCTCTATACCTCCTTGCTGTGTCGTCCCATACAAGTTTCCAGCACTATCGAAAATCACCCCACCTCCGACTGGAAAAGCTCCGTCCGAACAAGGCAGCCCTGAGGGACAAAAATTGTACAAGGTAGTCTCGGTCCAGGCTGCGCCTGAGGGTGTTAATTCGAACACCGTGCCGCGACCGTTTTCTCCACATGAAACCGTCGTGCCATACAAATTCCCTGCTGCGTCCCAGACCAAGGTTTCATTCGGATTACACCCGTCGGTTAGGGAAGTACCAAAACTCCACAGAACAGTTTCCGTCCAGTTACCGCCCGCGTAGGATGGCGGCGAGAGCTCGAACACAACGCCGCAAGCGCCGTTAGGACAATTAGTGCCGGTGCCACCTGCGAAAGTCGTTCCGTAGAGATTGCCCTGTGCATCGAAGATCAACTGCGACCCGGCAGTTTCCCCGTCGGCGCACTTCACGAGTGCACAGAAGCTGTAGAGGATAGTCTCTGCCCAAGCGCCGTTCGACGGTGAAAGCTCAAATACGATCCCAGAATTGTTATTGGCTCCGCCACCCTCGGTCGTGCCATAAATATTCCCTGCGTCGTCAAAGACGACTCCGGCGACAGGGCCACTGCCGTCGTTCGAACCGGCAGGTCCGAAACTATATAACAAATTTTCTTGTTGGGCCTGGGCTGCGCTAAGCGAGACTAGGACCGTGCCCACGATTTCAAGAACGCGGACCAGGAAAGTCTGGTTGTAGCGCATATAATGTACTCCCGCGCATCATCGACAGCAATAAACTCGCAAAGCCATGGTTAGTATAAGCCAGTTCGCCTGATGTACCGGCGCTAAGTGGAGAAGGGATTTGCCAGCAATTGCAACTATTGTGCAAGATAATGACCTGGCAGTTTTGAATTGGCGAAGAACTCACGCATCCGCAGGTTCCGCCGGAAGCGGAGCAATGGTGTGGAGTCCGCACTCGGTCTTTGAGAAACCTGACCAGCGCCCTGCACGCGCATCCTCACCTGGCCTGATCGCCCGGGTGCAATGTGTGCAACCGATGCTGGGGTAATCTCGGTCATGCAGAGGATTGTAGGGAACGTTGCGTTCGCGAATGTACTGCCAGACGTGCTGCGAACTCCAATCCACGATGGGGTTGATCTTCACCAGTCCGAATTTTGTATCCCACTCGACCTTGCGCGCAGTCGCACGGAAAGCTGTCTGGTCGCGGCGAATGCTGGTGATCCAGGCTCGCAATTCTGACAGTTTTCTGCGCAGCGGTTCGACTTTACGCAGATTGCAGCACTCGTCGGGATTGCGGATCCACAAGCTGGCGCCGTGGACCCGCGCCTGCTCATCGGGTGAGAGCAGTGAGTACATTTTCTCGATCTTGATTCCATAACGTTCTTCGATCTGATCCATCAAGCTGTAGGTCTCCGGAAAAAGAAACTCGGTATCGAGAGTGAACACCGAAAACGCGCAGCCGGCCTTCGAAGCCAGATCGATCAGAACCATGCCTTCGGCGCCGAAAGCAGAGGAAATCGCCACTTCGGGACCAAAGCTATCGAAGGCCCAGCGCAGCACTTCTTCTGGAGTCCATTGTTCGGCGGCGAGTCGCAGTTTGTCGATGTCTTCTTTCATCTTGTTGACCCTGCGTGTGGGACGGGCGACGGAAAAGCGGTCGCGAACTGGCCCCACACAAAATCTGTGATCGGGGTGGATTCAGGCCGCGCGAAGCGTGCAACCTCTCCGACTATCAGCAAAGTAGGAGCGGGAAATCCAGTTGCGAGTGAGAGATCAGCCACCGTGGTCAGTTGCACCTGCTGTCTCGTTGTTGTCGCTCGAGAAATAATGGCGCAGGGCGTTTCCTTCTTAAGACCTGCCCGTTTGAGCTTTGTGGCAATTTTGCCGAATTCATGTCCGGGCATGTAGATCACCAGCGTGGCTCCAGTACTGATGAAGCTCTCCCAGTCGGGTTCTCGACTACCTGTTGCCTGCGTTCCGGTAAGGAAAACGACCGAGTGGGAATTCTGACGATGGGTGAGTGGAATCCCGGCTACAGACGCCGCTCCGAGAGCGGCAGTAACACCCGGCACGATCTCATAATCGACATCTGCGCGCCGCAGCGCTTCGATTTCCTCGCCTGCGCGGCCAAAGATCAGCGGGTCTCCACTCTTCAGGCGCACCACCGATAATCCCGAGGCAGCCAGAGAGGTAACCAGGAAGTTGATCTCTTCCTGCGTGATGCTCTTCTTTCCGCAACGCTTGCCCACGTTGTGAAGAAGTGCCGCTGGTGATGCCAGCTTGATGATCTCAGGTGATACCAGGTCGTCATGAAGAACAGCATCCGCTGACTGCAACAAGCGCAGCGCCTTCAGCGTCAACAGGTCGGGATCTCCCGGTCCCGCGCCCACCAGATAGACTTTGCCCTTCACGATGCTTTCTCCTTTGCTGCTTGCAACTCCGCCTCGAATGCTTCCCGGCTGGCGAGCGATTGCAACAACCAGCGTTTGCGTGCAGAATCGAGACTGCTGCAGAGGACTTCGCGGCGGGTCTCACCGAGCCTTGCGACCCACCCTTCGTAGCCGGGACCAAACTGCCGCTCCAGTTGCTGTCTTAGTTTCTGGGCGAGCGAGGGACTTTGGCCGGCAGTGGACACCGCGATCTGAAGATCACCACGCTGCACCACTGCTGGATAGAAAAAATCACATTTCTCAGGAACGTCTACGACGTTGCACAACACACCTCGTCGCTGGGCCTCGCTGAACACGCTCTCGTTGACCGCGCGTGATGCGGTTGCGACCACCACCAGAACCATTCCAGCCAGATCTGCCGGGGAGAATTCCCGCTCTTGCAGGATGATTTCCCCAGCCTCTGCCCACTCGCGAACCGCCGCGCTTGCCCGCAGGGCAACCACTCGTATGCAAGCACCGGTGTCGAGCAACCCGCGAATCTTCTCCTCGCCAATCTTTCCGGCGCCCACCACCAGTACAGGACGGTTGTTCAACTTCACAAACATGGGGAACGTGCGAGCCATTTTTCTCCTTACCCCTCCAGTCCATGGGGCACCGGCCCCGGCGGCGTATCGCGAAACACCGCAGCCACGGATTCGCCGGCCAGGAATCCGCGCAAATCTGTTTCGTTGTGGCGAGCAAAGAATCGCCTCAGGTTTTCGCCCGGAATTCGATCGGCCAGGTAAGTGCGTAGCAGGCGCTCAATCGCATCCGGCACTTCGTCTGCGGTGCAGCGGTATCCGGTAAGTCTGGCGATGGCCTGATTCAATCCAACGGCGCCGCCCAAGCAGAAGTAGTAGGCATCGACCATGCGTCCGTCGACTTTCAGCTTCTTTCCTTCGAGGCCGATGTCGGCAATCCAATGCTGTCCGCAACTGTTGGGGCAACCGGTTACGTGCAACTTCAGATCCTGATCAAAACCAGGAAGCCGGTCTTCAAGTTCCTGCACCAGCCAGCGGGAGAAACTCTTGGTTTCGGTGATCGCCA
>Ga0210406_10000160_pt1 | contig 104007 bp, 142 predicted proteins | sample IncBWC30MmetaG_FD_155454 | JGI IMG/M metagenome (GOLD analysis project Ga0210406, IMG submission 155454) | Forest soil microbial communities from Barre Woods Harvard Forest LTER site, Petersham, Massachusetts, United States - Inc-BW-C-30-M | ecosystem: Environmental > Terrestrial > Soil >... | reverse complement strand
AATCTGAAGTTGGAAGACGACCAGCGCGAAATCGTTGTACTCAGCCACTATCAGCCGTGGTCCTCATTCGAGAAATGGTACAGCGAACCAGCGAAGCAATTGTCTAGTTTTATCAAGAAGCCGTTCCTGTGGTTCTGGGGTCACGAGCACCGGATGGGAATCTATAATAGATACACCTACAACGGCGTCACTGCCTATGGTCGCTTGATAGGCAATGGAGGGATGCCCGTTCCTCTGAAGCTGCCTGACAACTCAAAATGCTTCTGCTCTTTCACAGACGCTCGCGAGTATCCAAACAGCGAAGGGCTCAAGATAGGCTACAACGGCTGTGTCATGTTGAATTTCAGTGGAGATAGTTTGCACGTGGGTTATCTAGACTTGAACGGGTTTTTAGTTCGAGAAGAAATCTGGACAACAGATAAACTAATCTAAGGAGAACAAATGCCAACACAAGTCATCCAGTATCAGGACGCGACTGTGACAGTCCACGCTTCGGTATTCGGCGGGTCAGTCACGGTCGATGTAGTCTGTCGAAATTTCTCCAAGTTGGGTATGACAGAGCAGCAATTCGCAGAACTGATTTATCCAGCTATAGATGCAGCCGCAAAAGGAGTCGCTATGAAAAGTAACTCTAGGTACACGGGAGGAACTCAAGCATGAAACTACAGCCAATCACAAGCGCGGTCATGGGAAGCAATATCCCATTTCCTTACGCCTTGAAATGCAGCGTCTGCGGAGTACAGGCCACACCGACTAACGATGTGAATTTGTACTCTGTGGGCGGAGATCAGGTTGCCTACTGTAACGTTCACGTTCCAGACGCTAACGGGTCCAGTGAAGTCACAAAGGCGACTCACAGTGTCGCTATCAAGACTGGGACAGGGGTCGGCAAGTTCTACGTCGTCAACAAAGAGACTGGAGCCAAAGTTTCCCATGGAAATTATCCAACGCTAGAAGCCGCCGAAAAGGGACTCACGTACTGGGAAACCACGGACCCCTCTCTAAAAGACAAGCTGGAAGTGAAATCGGAATAAGCGTGAGAACCTATCAGTACATCGGTGAGACAGGAATTCTTATCACTCAAATTATAAATGAGCCATCTGATTTTAGGAACGCTGGAACTACCACAAATGACGTGAACACGGCTGCGACCGAAGAGGGACGACATAAACAGTTAGAGGCTATGCACGACCGTTTCAAACATTTCCGGCTTTGTACGGATGGGATATGGCGTGACCCCAAACAATGTGTAGAAAGAAAATCTAAAAGGAGGAAAGTATGAGTGGAGAAACAGGGAGAGTTGGTGGTTTGAGAAATACGCCAACAAGAGCAGTCTCGACTGATCCAGCTGAACGTGTTGTCGGGCAAGTATTTCAGCAGGTGTCCAATTTGGACGCTGTAGCATCAGACACTTCTGAGATAATTACAGAGTTAGAAAGAAAACTTGGCCCGATTCTTCATGCTCTACCTCCAGAAGATGGGGCGGCGGGGGAAGAAGGATTAGCAAAATCGATTGTGCCTTTGGCTTCCAACCTAAGCAGCACCTATGCTCTGGCAGCGACAAACAGAATTCGGTTGCAGTCAATTCTCAAAAGGATCGATCTATAAAAAGGAGGAAACGAAATGGAAGCAGTAATGGACCGCAGAGAATGGTTTCTAAGTAGCGGGAAGAAAGCGCTCGTTACCGCTGCTATCGGTTCTGGCATCAGTGGTGTCGCTTTGCTAGAAGAGGGTTGCACTTCAGCGCAATGGCTGACAACTCTCGAAAACGACCTGCCGACTCTAATCCAGATAGCAGCCAATATCGCAGGCATCATAACGACTGCTCTGGGCGGAGGACTCCTCAGCGCCGCAGTAGGAGCAGAGATTTCAGCTATCGGTACCGATATCAGTGCTGGTCTGACGGCATTGCAAGCTATCATCAACACTTACAATGCTGCTTCAGCATCAACGAAGACGACTCTGCTTGGGAAAGTTATCGCTGGCGTGCAATCTATCGTCAGCAACATCCAAGCATTACTTGCTGCCGCTCACATCAACAATCCGGGACTGGCAGCGACAATCACAGGCTCTGCGACAGTGTTCTTGACTATCCTTTTGGCTATTCAGTCGCTGCTGCCTGCCGCTCCGCCTCCGGTGCCAGCGTCTGCTGAATTCCCGAGAGCGCGTGTCGCACTCGGTCAAAGCCAAAATGTGCGCGTCGCCAATCCCAAGAACGCAAATCTGCACGACGTGCTGGTAGCTGTCTACAATGAAATCGTAATGCAAAACGGTTACGGAAAATTCGTGGTCAGCTAAAGTAACTCTAAGTGTTGGAGGTTAGATGTCCGACACACTAGACGACTTGATAGAAGAATCAAACAGACTCCTGAGCCAAATCAGAGATGAAATCTCAGGGACTGCTCAAACTCTTCTAGCAATCAAGGAAGAACAAATAAAGCAAACTGCGCTGCTAACACAGATAGCAGCCGCACTCGCGCCCTCACCTATCGCAAGCATATCTGTGAAATTAGGAACAGCGGTGCCGCAATGAAAAAGAAATCAGTACAACCAAAAAGGAGAATCACAACCGTGGCAAACTTTCAATTGCAGGATAATTTCAAAGTACCATACTCAGTAATCGCTGTTGACAAGGACAACAATCCGGCAGTTCTCGCTCCCGGACAAACCGTGTCAGTGGTGTCAGATTCACCCACTTCTCTAAGTGTAGTACCGGACGCGACTCCAGTAGCCGGGAGCATCGCATCCGGATTCTTGGTAGGTGGGACAACGTTGAAGACGGGAGTCAATGTCACTTTCTCGCTTCTCAACGCGGACGGCAGTTCAGCAGGGACTCCAGTAGTAGACGCTATCGACGTGGTCGCCGGCGCTGCCGCATCCACATCGGTAACTCTCGGGACTCCAATCCCTCAGTAGGAAGTAAGTCTAAACAACAGTAGTTCACAGAGTTTCCCAAACTCACTAGAGGGGAGGCCTAAAAACCTCCCCTCACCCTTTCCTGCCCGAAGTAATTCCTAATATGCGGAGGTTTCAGTGACAACTACAATTTTTCCCGTTCAAAATTCTGGTCCAGATGATGACATCTATGGGCCGATATTTGACTCTGACACGGGTCGCGGGATGGGAGAGAGAATCCTCAGAGAATCCTCAAGAGGTCCAAACAAATCTGCTGAGCCCAAAGTCGGCGCGAAGAAATTCATCACAGAGGCGATGGGGAAATCTAGCAAGGGCAAAAAGAAAGTCAAGAAGGGTTCCAAGCCAGAAAATCTGCGAGCAGCGGAAGCGACAAAGAAAAGCAAACTCGGCATCTTCGGAGAGAAATATACTCAGCCTAAGGGAAATGCTGGTAAGGGTGTGAGAGTCGCTGGAAAGTAGAATGCTGAAACGCCTCCGAGAATCCACGTTCAGCACTTTCAGGGAAGCAGGGCAGTTCAAGCTTCCCAATAATCACAAACCGGTCTTACCTGTCCCTCGCGGTGGTTCAATGTGCCTCAACTGTGAATACTTGAATCCGGACAAGAAAACATGCCGGGAGCCAAACTTTATCCTATACAACGGTGGACCAAAACTGCCTTATCCAGCGGATAGTATGTGCTCCGATTGGTGGAGTGCCAAGAAAGGAAACAATGCTTAGTCACGCTGCAATGAAGCTAGGCAAACTAGCTCCCAGAGTAGACCATAGAACGCTGAGGATGGCGCGATACATAGCGTTCGAAGCGCTCCCTCCTCCGCCAGTCACTGTGGACTACACGAAGGGCATCACAAGTTTCGGGATGATGCTCAACGACACTCTCGGCATCTGCACAGAAGCAGCCAAGGGTCACGCGGTCCAAATCTGGACCGCGAATCTAGGTACAGAAATCACTGTTCCCGACGCGGTCGTGTTAGATGCCTACGAAAAGGAATGCGGCTACAACCCGGCAGATTCCTCCACTGACCAAGGAGGCGACGAGATAACCGTTCTCAACAGCTGGAGGAACAACGGATTCGGCGGTCACGAATTGCTAGGCTATGCAGACCCGAATCCAAATGATATTCTCCATGTCAAGCAATCTATCTACCTGTTCGGCGGGGTATACATCGGTCTAGCTCTGCCTCTCACGGCGCAGACGCAGGACATCTGGGATGTAGAACTCGACAATAGAAGCTGGTTCGCCAAGATGTTGAAGAAGTCGGACCCGACGGAGCCTAATTCGTGGGGCGGTCACGCGGTATTCTGTCCGGCTTACAATAACATCGGGCCGATTTGCATCACGTGGGGACAGTTGAAACAGATGACGTGGGCATTCTGGCTGAAATACTGTGACGAATCGCACACGTTGTTCTCGAAGGATTGGATTGGTGCTAAGAACCCGGTCGGTTTCGCACAGCCGATCTTTCAGCAAGACTTGTTGGATATCGCAGCATGAGAGTACTCAATGATAGGAATCAATGGGTCGGCGATGGTCAGATTGTTGATAGGGACTGTGAGTGCGTTCACCATCGCAGGCTCGGCCCTCCGCCGTTCTATCCATATCGCTCACAAGAGGAAGCTGACAAAGCACGAGACAAGTTTATAGATTCATTGGTTAGACAATTCAAAATCAGAGGAGAGACAAAGATGCATTATCGAAACGGACGCGAAGCAAAGAACGGCGATAAAATTGTGAAGCTAGAAGGCGGGAAGGTCACGGCTTTTGGTGTCTTGCACAGTGCGACTCCGGGAAATGACTACTGTAACGGCTACATTGCGATAATTCAACAAACCAACGATTACGCTTGTATGGTTGATTGTCTTCATATCGACGACGTAGCGGAAATACTTACAGAGAAGGGTCTTAGTGAGCGCCCTAAGGGGAAATAACTGCGTGAAAAGATTCCTGTCATTCTTGCTACTGGCTCTAGCACCTCTAGCTAAGTCGCAGTCTATAACTCAGCAGCCGACCAGCCAAACTGTCCAGGTCGGCCAGACTGCCACGTTCACTGTCACTGTCAGTGGCGGTCCGTGTCGTAGCTACTGGCTGGTCAATGGTAAGGGAGTCTATGGCGCTATCGCTTCGACGATTAGTTTCCAGATTCCCAATGTCACAGTGTCTCAGAATGGTACGACTGTACAGGCAGAGATGTACGGATGCGCTGGCGGTTCAGCTGTCCCAATTTCCAACGTCGTGACTCTCACTGTCGGCGGCGCTCCACCACCTCCATCAATATCTGTTAGTCCGTCTACAGCGTCCATACAAGCATCTCCGACGATAGCTCTGACGTCTACGGTTACAAATGGAACTAGCGGCGTCAACTGGTCTGCAAGCTGTGGGACTGTAGACGCTAACGGGAACTACACCCCACCATCAATTGTTCCATCTGGCGGAATCTGCACAGTGACCGCAGCGTTGCAGAGCAATCCGTCAACGACCGCTTCCGCAGCTATCACAGTGACTCCGTTACCCGTTATCACACTGAACGGGACTAGTGTCCTTCCACCTGGAGCGATTGGAATTCCATATTCCCAAAATTTGCTGACAGTTTTGGGTGTCGCTGGCGGAACGCCTCCATACACTTTCGCCGTGACTAGCGGCACAATCCAGCCTGGATTGACGCTATCTCCTTCCGGACTTCTTAGTGGGACACCGACCGGTTCAGGTTCTGCGGCTTTCTCTATAACGATTACAGATTCGTCAGGGGTCAATTTGAGAATAGTGAAAGCAAAGAGGAATTAATGAAAAAATATCTAGGTCTGTTTCTCGCGTTGTCATTGTTCGCCATTCCCACTTTGGCACAAGATACAGTTTCGAAATCTCTTACGCTTAATGTGACCGCCGGGACCGTCGTGATTTCTACAGCGACCGTTCCCAACGGAATGATTGGTCTAGCGTACACGGCGTCAATAGCCGCGTCTGGTGGATTATCGCCATACTCATTCAGCATTTCGGCAGGAGCACTCCCGGCGGGAATTTCGCTCAATAGCACCACTGGCGTTTTTTCCGGCACTCCAACTGCTACCGGAGCATTTTCTTTCACTGTCCAAGCGACCGATAGTGAGACTCCGGCTGTATCCATCACGCAAGCGTACACGATGAACGTCTACGCTGCTCTAGCTATCACAACGAACAGTCTCCCCGGCGCGACAATAGGAACCGCCTACTCGACCACTCTGGTAGCGACCGGCGGTCTTGCTCCTTACAAATGGGCTGTGACTTCAGGCGCTCTGCCAACCGGGATAACTCTCAGCGTGTCGGGTGTCTTGTCTGGTACTCCGACAGCATCTGGGTCATTCACATTCTCCGTAACCGTCACTGATGCGGCGTCCAACGTGGCCGTTATCAAAGTCAAGATGAAGGGAAAGAACTAACTTGTACGTAGACGATCGTGGCCGGACGATACTCCAGGGACCCAAGGAGATTCACGATTTCAAGGTGAAGATGATTCGCCTTCGTGAAAATCGTAAGCTCCACGGTAAGACCACGTTCCAGAATATCCCAATCAGCATAGAGAATCGCAAGGGGAGTGTCCGTAAGGGAGTCGATGACGACGGCGAAGAGTGGCGCACCAAGATGCGTCTGCCATACGGATACATCCCCGGCACAGAAGGAGTAGATGGTGACGCACTTGATGTATTTGTGGGACCAAACGAAGATGCTGCTTTCGCCTACGTCGTTCATTGCAACACGCCAGACGGAGCAGAATTTGATGAGGACAAGGTCATGTTGGGTTTTGCCTCATCCGATGCTGCTAAACGGTGCTTCAAACAACATTATGATGACGACAAATTCTTCGGTGGGATTGACGCTATTCCAATGTGGAAATTCAGGGAGCGTGCTTTTGTAAAGAAGCACACGACGAAGAAACTAGTGGCGTCACGAGCAGGCGCATCACTTCAGCTTCCAGAAGATGTTTTCGAGAAACCAGAGTACGAATCGTATCTCGCTACCACTGGACAAATGGCCGGTCGTGGCACAGACCAGGACATGACCAAGTCGATTCTGGGTCACCACCAAGACATAATGGAAAATCCAGAAGTGCGAGAGCATGGCGTCAAGGGTCAAAAGTGGGGAGTAAGAAATCCTAGAGACGCCGGTTCAGCCAAAACCAATCAGCAAAAGTCTATGCAGCAGAATCTGCAAAACGACCCGCGCACAATGAACATGATGCAGGTCGTCAGCCGCACTCAGCCTCAATTGAATATGATTGCTCAGGCACAGAAAGATAGAGCAGCGAAGCAAGCCGCTCAGCAGATGCAGCAAAATCAACCAACTACTCCACGGACTCCTGAGCAACAAAAGGAAGAGTTGAAGGGTGGTCATGAGGAAGCGCTGGAGCATCTAAAGGAACTTGGCTGGAAAGTTTTAGAAGTTGGCTCTCGATTGACTGGTACAGAAGGAGCAGTCCAAGCTATCCATTCTATTGTACAATCGCCAGCCGGTCATAGGATGGCTGTGAGCAGCAATAGCAATGGAAGTCATAAACTCTCTGCTCTAAAGCCTAAAGAGATGAAAACGTCTAGGACCTTCGAGTCCAGAGTGGGCAACTTCCTCAGAGAAGCGAAGAAAACATATTTCGCTCGTCCAATGTCTCACTACAATACAGACGCTGAAGAGGCGAACATAGACCGCATCCAAGAAGCATTCCCGAATGAAGGCGTGAGCGTTCCAACGACAAAGAAGCACGCAGAGCTAGGCATGGGATATTTCCATGAGAAGATAGATAAATCTAAACGCCTCGTGCTCAAGCCAGCGAAAGGGAAGCGTCTCACAGCCGGGGTGTTCAGTGAAACAGTTCATGCTCTGAAAAGGAAAATACCTGTCTACGCTCTCAGCAAAGGGAAACTCAGGAGAGTGAAGCAAGTGGAAGCACTTAGACACGCAAACAAATCCGGCCTATTCGGGCGAGTTATCTTTAAGAAGAAAAGGAGTGCATAATGGCAACTGCCACATTGAAAAAGAGCGACGGAGTTACCGTAGTTTCTTCTACATTGAATCCTGTTACGACCAGAGCGATGGTCAAATCTGGCATCGCTGTCCAAGTGTCTGGCAATGATTTCACAAATTGCAAACTAGTGAATGCTGCTGCGGACACCGTTGTTACAAACGCATCATCAGGCACCCCACTTCTACACGGGACTGGATCTGATGATGTCAGGTTCGTACCTTTACAGTATCCAGAGAAGCTGTGATTAAAGTAATTCTTACTGTAATGAGAGAGGAACGAAATGTACGTTAGCGTCAAGAAAATAATTACCGATGGCAAGCTGGGAAGGTGGCTCAAACTGTCCGACGAAGAAGTCCAGTATGTCGTAGAATCCATTCCTGGTGAAAACATGGTCCGCAACGCCTCACTCAGCAATTTCGGATATGCTGGAATCACCGGCAACAATCTGCGTCATTACCTGGACCGTGGATACATCGTTGTCCTAGACGGCACGGCCATGGAAGCCGAGAAGCATCCGCTAGACAAAGAGAAAGAAATTGCTCCAGGTCCAGCTTTGGCTCAAGGACTTGGAGAGGAGAACGTTTCTGTGAAGAGTGAGCCTGGAGTTTTCGTAGCTGCTGTTTAGTCTGTAATTTCATTTAAGGAGAAATAAATGGCAAGGAGATTTGCGGAACCTGGATCTATCGCTGCTGTATCCAGCTCTTTCAAGACACCTCTGCTTCTAACCGGTTCTACCACTGTGAGGGCGAAGATTTTCCATTTCGTCGTATCAACGACCGGCGCAGCGGCTGACGGTGTTTTGGAATGGATTCTCCAGCGCTCTACCGTGATTGGAACCACGACTGCTGTCACCCCGCGTAACTTGGATGCTACCGACCCGTCCTCTGCCGCGGCGACCGCCGGTTCCAACGCGACCACTGAACCGACTTACACCGCCAACTCGTCTCTGTTTGACGAAGGCATCAACCAGCGTGCGACATATACATGGAACGCATGGACAGAAGGTGCTCAACTCGTTGTCGCTACCGTCGCCGGCAACGGCATCGGCATCTCTGTTCTGTCGTCCGTGGCTCCGGCGTACACTGGCGTAGCGAACGCACATATTCACCACGAGGAGTAATCATGGAGGTTTCCTATAGTAAGAAGAGCGAAGGGGTCGCTTTGCTCTGCGACCCCTTTGGCGGATTAGTCGAAGTCAAGACCGTCACCTGTGGACACTGTCAGCGTATCGTACACGTTTCACCGTTTGGTGACGCTACCAGCGATGTAGAATTGCCGAAGGGCACAGAACACACACTGGTCAGCAAGGTGAAACGAGAACCTCCAGCGGTCTGCCACAAGTGCTGGACTCTAGTGTGTCCAGAGTGTCACAAAGACGGGAGATGTACTCCATACGTGGCAGCATTGGAGAGAATGGAAGCGAAGCAAAGTTTTCTAAGGTCGGTAGGATTGGGGTGATGCTTGTCTCTGTATATGACCGTGGAACAGGCGAAGTCGTCAGTTCGCCAATTGGAAAAAATCTGCTCTATACGTCCTACCGTTGAAAATCTCAACAATCTAGTAATCTGCTATTTCACTCTGAACGATCTGCAAGCCGCTCTGCCTCTAGCTCAACTCGCATTCAGCAAAGACCCTAACGACCCGAACACGTCTATGAACCTAGGATTCATTCTAAAGGATTTAGGAGAGCATGGCAAAGCACACGATTGCTTCAAGGTAGCTTATCAGGTCGCAGATGAAAAAGAATATGTGCGACTAGCCTACTCTGAATCTTTATTGAGAAGTGGCAGATGGGGAGGCAGACACGATACGTGGCCTATCTACGATTCTGCCCGTGCTTCTAAAGAGCAATCAGCGTTAACTGTCGGTTTGTCCATGAACGTCAAACCGTGGAACGGGAGACAACTCGTAGACGAATTGCTGGTTATTGACGAAGGCGGCATTGGTGACAGAATCACATTTTGCCGATGGTTGCCGGAACTCACCAAGAAGGGAATCTCTTGGAAATATTTCGCGTTCCCAGAGCTGAGAGGATTCTTTGAGAGAGCCTCATGGTGTGGGCCAGATAGATTGATAGGAGTTGGCAGTCAAGCGACACAATCTCACTGGACTACCGTAGTCTCCCTACCAGCGAATTTCAATGCGACTCCTGCCGACGTGCCGGAACTACCAGAGAAATTCACAGTTCTGCCAAAGCTGAAAGCGAAATATTCCCTAGCCAGAACCAAGCTTCCAGTAGTTGGTTTATGCTGGCGGGGAGACGAATCTAAGCACGGTGGACGCAGGGTCCATTCTCTAACAGAAGGACAGGCGATGCGTCTAGTGTGCAAGACGGACCACCTAGTTCATTGGGTGAATCTGCAACACGACCATGTGATGCCCAAGCCAGTAGAGAACGTGAAATTCAATAGTTGGGAAGAGTTGGCCGCTTTGATTTCCAACCTAGACGCCGTGGTTTCAGTAGAGACAGGACCGATGTGTCTAGCAGACGCGCTTGGAAAGCCGCTCACTGTTCTATTGTCTAGCAATTCAGACTGGAGATTCCTAGAGTCAGGACAGTCTCCGTTCTATCCAAACGCTAAACTGGTACGCAATGGTCCAGGCGGTGGATTAGAAAACGCTGTAGATTTGGCTATCGAACAGCTAGAAGCACAGTACCGAAAGCCGATGCTCCATGTCGTAGGAGGCTAGATGGGATTTGCTTCCCAAAGACATGGCCCTCCGACCTCTAGTCATAGTCCAGTCGCTATTGCTAGAAATTATCCAATTGTCATAACTGTGATCGGGAGTCTCCCAGGAGCCACAGTAGGAACTCCATACAGTGCTTCTCTGAATTCTGTGCTGTCGGTTTCTGGAGGACCTGGACCATTCATGTGGTCTGTAATTTCTGGTGCTCTACCTACGGGGTTGGGCATGGACACTTCTGGAAATATCACTGGGACACCGTCAGCGACAGGCACGTTTAATTTCACAGTTCAAGTGATAGATATACTTGGGAATGTGGGAACAATCAGTGTAGGAGTCGTGCTATGAAAAAATGGTTGTCTGCTTTGATTGTATTTCTGTTTTCACTTATTCCTGTATACGGACAGGGTTCAGCTACGGCGAATCTTTCTATAACTGTGACGAGTTCTGGACCACCTTGGACTGGAATTCTCGCTTCTACTCGCGCTATCGATTGGTCTAAAGCTGGAGCAGTTATAGATCCTACTGGAACTCGAACGCAATGTGGTTCTACAATCTCTGCATATTCTGGAACAGCCACAGCGATAAACAGCGCGATAGCTTCTTGTGCAGCGAACCATTTCGTGTTACTTGGATCGGGATCATTTTCTATCACTACGATGATTGACTTTGCTAATAAGAGCAACGTGACCTTAAGAGGTAGTGGGGCGAATTCGACTTTCGTAACGTTCACTTCCGCTGTGGGCGCAAACGGCTGCGCCGGATTTGGTGGAGCTAATATCTGTCTCCAATCCGTAAATAATGGTGATGGTGGTGATCAGACTTATAACAATCTAGCTAGTTGGACAGGAGGTTACGCTGTAGGGACTACGAGTATCACCATCAATACATTCACTAAAGGAAGTATCGCAGGATTGCAAGTCGGTAGTCTTATATTTTTAGATCAGTTGGACAATACGACAATTCCAGCAGCCGGGGTTTTTGTTTGTCAGGCTTCCAATTGTAGCGGTGGTGGTTCTGGCAACGGACGTAACTGGCGTCCTTCGACGCAAGAAGAGCCACAGATAATCACTTCTATCTCTGGTTCTGGACCATGGACAATAGGAATTTCTCCTGGAATAAGGATGCCAAATATTTCCGGCGCTCGTACTCCGCAGATGTGGAGCAATAGTGGCCTACCTATTCAGAATGATGGTATAGAGAGCATGTCACTAGATGCTAGAAGCAATTCAGCCTTCTCGAATATTTTCTGCATCGATTGCTATAACGTGTGGGTGAAGAATATTCGTTTTATTGGGCAAGGGCTGAATGGTTCTGGGACATATCAGTTCTATGGCTACCAGTCGAAGAACATTACGATAAGAGATAGCTATGGTTTTGGGTCTGCTTCGACTTCTAATAACTATGTCTATTCTTGTTGGGCAGGAGCAGACGTTCTTTTCGAGAACAACATCACGCAACACATGGCGTTCTCTTACATGCAAGAGGGCTGTATTGGTGGAGTCCAGGACTACAATTTTGATATAGACAACTATTACACAGGAACTCCAGCTGGAAGTGACACTGGATTTCAACAGAGCGGTCCAGGTTATCATCACGGTAGCGGGGACGCTTACAATTTATTTGAGGGCAATGAAGGTTTCGGTGCTATCGGTGATGACGTCCATGGCACATCTAATTTCTTCACGGTTTTCAGAAATTACTATAGCGGACGAGACATTAATGGCGGGAGCAGCGGCGGAAAGAACCAAAACACGAATCCGATTCTTCTTTACACCTATAATCGTTTTTGGAACATAGTTGGTAATGTGTTGGGAACGTCCGGCTACCACACAACGTATCAGTGCGCCTATCCGAGTCCGTCCAGCTGCAACAATGACGTGCAGATTTATTCTCTAGGATACGCTGGAGATGCGCCTGCTAGTGAGGCTTACACAACGACAAGTCTTTTACGTTGGGGAAACTATGATGTGGTGAGTAGTCCAGGTGTTCGTTTTGTCAATGCTGAAATTCCGACAGTGCTGACTGATGGTTTTGCTAATACTGTTCCCTCTAGTCAGACGCTACCATCATCATTTTTCTTAACTGTGAAACCGGCTTGGTGGGGAGTGACTGGACAACCAACTATCCCGTGGCCTGCGGATGGTCCGGATATTTCTAGTGGGAACATTTCAGGAGTCGGGGGTCACGCCAATCACATTCCCGCTGCTGTATGCTACCTGAGTGTTATGGGTGGGCCAACGAACGGCGCGGCAACGCTGCTGAGTTTTGACTCTTCGAATTGTTATCCAGCGCATTAAGGAGGATAAGACATGGCAACTCCAACATGGGCACAGAATCATGTCCACACAGGGTCAAACGCTGGAAATGAGACTGGTAACTCTAAATATAGGAGTGTCACTATGAAAAGAAAGCTGTTTGCTCTGCTGATGTGTCTTTCGATGCTGGCTTCGCCACTAGAAGCGCAGAATGTCTTTGTAGCGAATTCTGGCATCAATCTTCAGACTGGTTCCAACTATCCAATAACCTGTGCTGACAGTTTGAAATTGGTCCAATTGAGCAACGCTTCTGCTCAGACGCCGACAATGCCAAATGCGTCCACGTGTGGAGCAGGGGTCGTTTGGAACATTACAAATATCAGTACGGGCCTTCAAACGATAACCCCAACGACTTCTAACATAAGTTATTTTAATGGTTCAAGTTATGTGAGTGCGGCTGCTAGTATGCCTCTCCCTGGAGGTCAGGGAGCCACGATTTATACAGACGGAACCAATTATTTCGCGTTCCAACATGGTGTTGTTAGAACACTCGGATGGGCATTCGGAGACGTAGCAACCGGCTCAGCTTTGACGACGAGTGAAGTCGGTTATATTACAGTTCCATTTCCGTGTACTATTATTGGCTATCACATCATGGCAGACTCTGGTACCGTGACCATCAAGACAGCTAGAATTAACAGTGGAACTGCGCTTCCGACAGTTGGCTCAAATTCGATTTCTACGAGCGGAGTTTCGTTGGCATCTGGTACGAAAGTGGATTCGACGACGGTAACAGACTTCACATCGACGACGCTTTCTGCGAACGACACACTTGGATTTTTTATAACGACGATTTCCGGTCCTAAGCAAATCACGTTCCAACTGGATTGTGCCCAATGAAACGGTGGATTGTATTATTTCTGTTAGTTGGCCTGCTATATGCTCCTCACGCTTGGGCACAGACGCCGACCGTCGTGCAGTACCTTTCCAGCGGTCGAGACAACACTCAAGTTACAGGGGCAAACGCGAAGACTTGGTTTCCAAACAAAACATTGTCGGGAAACTGCCTAGCAATCAGCATGGAGCATGACTCCGGTATGACGGTCAGCGCCATGCAGACCGACAAAGGTGACACGCTTACCCTTGGGCCTACCGTTACAAACAACGCTCAAACTCTTGCCACTTACCGTGGAATAGCTACCGCTGGCTCACAGGTTATTACGGCCACTACCTCTGGTGGCTCGGGAACGGTTTCCTTTCGCGGTGTGGAGCTTTATAACTCTGATTGTACGTCAGATGTTTCTAACACTTCTGCGACTCGTAGCGTTACGTTAACAACTACCGTTTCGGGAGATTATCTTTATCATGCCGCCGTTGATGTTACTACCTTAACTCCTACAATCACCAGCATGGCAACCAGTAGCGGAGGAACGGTCCTCAGCGCGAACAGATCGGGAACATTCGCTCAGTATAAAGTAACTGGTTCCTCTGGCTCGCAGACAACCTCCTTTACGACCTCGGATTCGGACACTTGGGAATCAACGGCCATCGCATTGAAACCGGCATCAACAGGTACGGCTCCTTCCTCGACGGGAATCCGTGTCATTGGCTTACAGGGCGAGGCGTTCGGCACCACCACGCACACGATGCAGGTTCCGTGCGCGGGCAATCTTTTAGTCGGTGTATGGAGCAGCGCCGCCGTAACCCTAAGCGCCTTAAGCTCTAGCCCCTCGAATACGTGGTCTACCGGGCAGAGCGTTACCAACGCGGGCGGACCCGATATAGGTCAGATTTTTTATTCCTCGAACGCGACTTGCAGTAATACCTTGACCCTCAGCCCTACCTATAGTGGAACGGATACGCTGGGGTTTAATTTCTTGGTCATGGTAGACGTAACCGGAGCGGCTACTTCCGCGCATGACGTGGATTCGACCACAACCGGGACGCAAAATACTGTCGGTAGCTTGGTGACGCAATCCATCACTCCAACTACGTCGAATGGATTAGTGTTCAACGCGGCGATTTGGTTTTCTTGTACGGTCACGGGGGCATCTCCCGGGATATATGCAGGTGCAGCTACGAACAGCGGGAACAACAACGCTTGTCCAGCTGGAAGTGGGGCTTCTACGTTGAATGAGGACGATGGAAGGGCGCTTTATTATAATCCAAATACCAGCGCGGTATCGTTCACCTATACGAATACAAGCAATGGCACAACCGGAGTGGGTGTATACGCTTCTGTTAGTTCTGCGTTCAAGGCGGCTTTGGCTTCTGCTACTGGGAAAGGGATAATTTTCTAATGAAACGTATCTTCTTATCGTTACTGCTCCTATAGGATTGGTACTAATTCTAGTGCCACATACTAAGATATTGCAGATAAACGTCACACTGTGAGGTATTGATATGTCAGTCGTATCTTCATTTTTACTGAAAGATTCTAGTGGACAGCTTTGGAAAGTTACCGTGAATGATTTAGGTGCTTTGCGAACACAATCAGTACCGTCTGGTTCCGGTGTCCCGATAACTTTGATTCTAGATGACCCGTTGGTTTCCACCTCTTGGCAGGTAGGAGTCTCTACTTTAGGTGCTTTAACTACGACTTCCGTGACTTTCAATGCCGGTGATCCTACAGCTTTCAACATGTCCAGTACTACTGGATTGACTGCTTGGAGTGTTGGCGTGACCTCTAATGGTGACCTGACTACGAGTCCATTCACCATAACAGGAGTCTTCCACAGAGTGACTGAAGGTTCTGAAGGCATGACTAATTTTTGGAATCTGGGGTAAGAAGTGGCGATAGCATTCAACGCCAATGGAGGAGTAGCCCAGAGTAGTGCTGTTACCTCTTCTGGAACGACTGCGGCTTTCAACACGAAAGCTGGGGACATCGTGGTCGTTCAAGTGATGATTATAACAGTCGGTTCTATAGTTTCAACTGTCACGGACTTAGCTGGGAATAAATATTTCAATATCCCTACTGCGACTATAAACGATGGTTCAGTTGTCAGGCTGGAGACTTGGGTTTCCTTTGCCAAGACAGCAAATGCTTCTAATACGGTGACTATTAATCTTTCAGGAAATTCTATATTCGTAGCTGAAGCTTCTAGTTTCACAGGAGCTTCTGGTGTCGGAAACGCTGCCAGCTCTACTCAAAGTTCCGCAAATCCAACGCAATCTCTAACAACGAAAAATCCTAGCAGCTATATCGTTGCTGGATTTGCAGGTTCTGGCACTGGAACCTTCACTATTAGTACAGGAACTGATGCTGGGCACGTAGACGCTACAACTCTGATAGGTGGAGCTCAAGGGTATAATACTGCAACTGCTCCTGGAAGTTTAACCGTTGCTTACACGAACACTGATACCGCATGGGCGATGGGTGTCATAGAACTTGTTGTTTCTATGCCTGCTAGTTGGATGACAACTGAAAGAATTGGAGTTGGTAGTGGCTATGATAGGACTGTAGTCGCGCCGTTTGCTACATCTTCATCAGACTTCGTGAAGCCTACCCTTCCTCAGCAATTAATTCCTACAGTGCCGATGTTAGGATGGAAAGTTTATCCAGAGGCAGCTAAGAACGCGCAACCGCAGATGCACGCTTCACCAGATTTGTGGATTAAACCGACACTACCACAACAGAACATAGTCACAGTTCCAATGATGACCGGTCCTAGACAGTATCCGCCGACAAGCACATTCAAAATTAGGGGCTACGCTAGAGTCTTTCCAGATATCGGTCCATCGAACCCACCTACGTCTGCTCCGATAACTCTTAGTAACTGGACTCCAACTATTGGAAGTATTTCAAGAATATCAGGGTACGCTAGATCGATATCTTCTGGTGGTCCAGCTGCTCCGCCGCCGATATTCACGACAGACAGCTGGAAGAGCACAGACGGACAAAATTCTCAACCACTCACGTATTCTGCACCTGTAGATGCTATCAAACCTGTTCTAATTCCTACTGCTCAGGCGGCTGTGACATATCTGCCAGGAAGAACATCTACGGATGGGCAAGTTTCTGTAACTCTAAAATACGCTACTACGGACTTTGTAAGTCAAGCTAATCCAACGCTTGTTCTAACATCGCTAGGGTTCATTCCATACGACGCAATCCTAGCTCAACCTCAGAAATATGCTCTTGTAGACTACTCGTCGTCACCCGCCAAGTTCAATCTACCGGCTGCTTTCGTATCACAGTGGTATGGCATAGATGGACAGAAATCTATAGTTCTAAACTACACTAAATCAGACTATGTGAACCAAGTTAGGCCGACTCTTGCTACTCTTCCGACTCTGCTTTCTGGTCTGGCTGAAATACCGTGGTCAGAGTTCGTTAAGTTCGCACAGGGAGACACATTCTCTGCTCCTGCCAAGTTTGGTGTCATAGCTCCAACAACGCCTACGATAGATAGCTGGACTTCGACCATAGGTCAGAACGCCGTCATTTTGAGATACGCTCTAACAGATTTCATAAATCAGGTGAAACCTACTCTCGCTACGCTGCCAGTCTTGTCTGGACTTGCAGAGATTCCATGGTCTGAATTTAACAAGTTCCAGCCTGGAGACAATCTCAGTGCTCCTGCTAAATTCGGTCTCATAGCTCCAGCGACCACATTCGTGTCTGAGTGGACTCCAACGTCTGGACAGAACGCTGTAGTATTGAAATACGCTCAACCTGATTTCGTGAATCAACTTTTGCCGACTCATGTATTGACTTCTCTGGGATTCTTATTGTACGACGCTATAAAGTCGCAGCCTCAGAGTTATGCGCTTGTGGATTGGTCAGCGCCTGCGAAGTTTGGTTTGACGACTCCTATAGTTGTGACTATCTCTGGTTGGAGCCCAACGATAGGCGCTGTCCAAAATCTAAGAGGGTATGCGCGTTCCAGGTCAGATATAAATCCAGCAGTCGTCTCTCCTACGAGCGCTGTATCACCGATTTCATGGCGTGGAGAAGATGTTTATTTTCCTAAATTCGATTGGTACTCAATGGGCGACACGAGTACTGGTCCAGCAGATGCTGTAGCAATCAATGAAGCACTTTCTCAAGAGACATTAGGGGTCAATTCTCAGCCACAGAGATACGCTGCTCCTGTTTGGACTGCTCCAACAAGATTTGGGTTGATTCAGGCTGCTACTCCGACAGTAGATAGCTGGACTTCTACGACAGGTCAAAATGCGGTCGTATTGAGATATGCTGAAGCGGGGCTGGTTGTCCCAACTAGACTAGGCTTGATCGTAGTGGTTTCACCGACAATCGAGAGCTGGACTCCAACTACTGGTCAGAATGCTGTAGAGCTGAACTATCTGCAATGCGATTTCTCAAGCCAAGCTAATCCAACGCTTGTTCTAACATCGCTAGGGTTCATTCCATACGACGCAATCCTAGCTCAACCTCAGAAATATGCTCCTACAGACTGGAACGGTCAGATTAAAGCAGACTTGGGCACGCTGCCAGTTTTCTTGTATGACTTGACTGTGCCTAATGCTCAACCCCAGAGATATGCTGCTACAGATTGGACTGCTCCTGCTAAGTTTGGCATAACGATAGCAGCCACAACATTCCTACCTGGATGGCAGTCTACAGATGGCAAGAGTGCTGTAGTTTTGAAATATGCTGCATCAGACTTCGTAACTCAGAACAATCCTACACGGGTATTGCTGCCAATTTCGTTTGTCCCGTTACAAAACCAATTCTTCTCCTCGACATATTTTTCTGTCGCTGTGGAAGACGTCAGTGTGACCGTGGTATCGCCAATCATTCCCAACCCGGCGGACTGGTCATCGACAATCGGCCAGAGTGCTGTAGTTCTCACCTACTCCGGTCCTACAGAGCAAAATGATTTCGGCTTGACCAAGCTGCTCTCTCAGTTCACTATTTCTGGCTGGCAATCTACTGACGGCAAGCAAGCTGTCACTCTGAAATATGCTGTACCTAATTTCGTAAGTCAAGACAGACCGACTCTGGCATTGCTACCAACCAGCACGGCGTTCCTGGCGTTCGTGCCTCCAAACGCTTTGCCACAAAAATTCGCAACTACTGACTACGTCAACCAAATCAATCCTACACTGGCGACTCTAGCGAATGGACTTGCTACGGACTTCACAGTATGGAATAGGAGAGCCAATCCTCCAACGTTCACACTTGGAGATATATTCACATCACCAACGGAGTTCGCGCTGTCCACGCCTCCTGGCAGCATAATCATTAGAAACATCATATTCTACAATCCAGTGGCAGGAACTCTGCAATTCAACGAAGAGTTGATAGAGACTGTGATAGTGAATGGCATCGTCATGCGAATCGTGATTGTGAGGTAAAGTGATTGCGTTCGTAAGAGAGTCTAATTACAACTCTGGAAGTACACATACTCAGTTGGCATTAGACACTTTCAACAGGGCAAATGAGAATCCACTAGATTCTACGCGTTGGTCACCACTAGCGCCGAGTGGGTCATTTCCGAATTTGCAGATCGTAAGCGACACCTGTGAACCTACGGTCCTGTTAGCTGGGGAACCGCAAGGGGCTGAAAATTACACTGGGATTACTTGGCCTAACGATCAGTACGCAGAAGTTACAGTTCTGACAAAAACGACCAACATAAGTAACAGTGGCGAATTTGATTTAATTTTACGCTCAGACAGCACACAGGATAACTGCTATGATTTTGCATTCATAGACAGAGCGAATGGAACAGCTGATGTACTTATCTTGGTCATTGTTGGCGGAAATTCTACAGCTCTTTTTGAGAATTCTGCTTTGCCGTTCAGTATCGGTGACGTTTTCAGGGCGGAGGCTCTTGGATCTAAACTTAGTTTTTATCAGAACGGGGTGCTAATTGGTTCTGTGACTGATACGACATTTGCGAGCGGGATAGCTGGTCTGTACCTAGCAGGGACGACTTTGAATTCTGATATCCGCGTGTCTAATTTCAGTGGCGGTCTGGTTTCTGCAGCAGCAAACGCTATTTTCCCGCTCGGAAATAGTAATGGCAATCTCATAGTCATCGGGATATTTCAGAGTGGGACTTCTGTAGATCTAGTGACCGGGGTCACGGATACAGAAGTCAACAACTATTTCAGACTAGACGGGGCTGCCGAAGCAGACAGTTTTGGTACAGCTTTCTACGTTTTCTGGGCAGCCTACGTGACCAATGGGAGCAACGGTCTGGGACCGGCTAACGTGCTGACAATTCTTAGTGCTTCTCCTCCTGCTATTCCGTTTCAGTCAGTGGCAGCTGAATATTCCGGAGTAGTCCCATCTAACCCAGAAGACACGAGTAGTGGGTCAGGTGACAACGGGACCAATACGATAAACTACATACTTACTCTAGCATTGACACAAGAATTGATAATTTCTATGACCGGCTATCAAGGTTTCGGTCAGAACTGGTCTGCCCTTTCTGGAACTCCTAGAGCAGGCAGTCAGAATAGTCCCGGCGTAGGCGGGTTCTGTTTCTTTGATACCATAGCTAACCTGTCTGGCCCTAACACAGTCTCAGCGACAGACGATAACAGTGGCGGCCACGCTTTCCCCGCTGGATTTTCTATAGCTCTCATTCCATTCAACCCAAACATATCTGGGCCTAAGCTAAACTATGGAATGGCCGGGAGCAGGAGATTTGGAAATTTGATAGGCTGAAAAGTAATTTTGTTCAAAGGCGAAACTATGGCAGACCTAACAATCGGAGAAGTCGGCAACACTCTCCAGCTGAATCTGGTGAACATAGACCAGAGCCAAACTCCCCCTGCGGCCACGCCGCTCAATCTGTCAGGCGCTACACAGGTCCAACTCTCGTTTGTTATCTGTGACACCAAGAGCAAACCACTGCCTCCATCAAAACAAGTGAATATGACAATCACGAATCCTTCCGGCGGGATTGTCCAATACGTATTCGTGGCTGGCGACTTAGCCGCTCCGCCAAGCATGGGAAAAGACGGCGTGTTTCGATATTCCGTTCAAGTGACTTTCAATACTGGCCTGATTCTAATCTCAGCAGACGATGGGCTATTGACCATCAAGAACGACTCGACACTCTAATGCAAAGACGATTCGCAATAGCAGATGTACGTGGTGAACTCAACTTGCTGAAAAAGCTGATGGACAAGATAGCGCCAACTATTGACGACAGCATCGTATTCCTTGGCTCTTATCTTGGTCCGGGTTCGGATAGCAAAGGCGTTCTAGACTACCTGATAGCGTTCAGGAAGAAACTGCCCAACACGATATTTCTAATGGGGTGCTATGAGTGGGCATTCGGTCACTGCATCAGCGAGAATCCATCTCTGTACCACCAGAAAATCTGGGGCGACATGAACGGCGGAAGGGTTTTCAAAAGCTACGCCGACGACAAGAAATTGATATACATGTCTGGCAAAGGGACCGCTTTAGCTGAGATACCGCTGAAAATTCCAGAGCCACATATCAGGTTCATGCAAGAGACAGAGCCCAATCACTGGTACGAGGACGGCGTGTTCCCTTTCGTGCTAACTCACAACGGAGGCCATCCAACTCTGTATGGCAGGGACCTAAGTAGACCGGAAGAAATCGTGTTCGGGGAGAACAACTGGTGGTTACAGGACGGCAGGCAGATTCCAAACAAGACAGTGGTATTTTCCCACGTCCCATTTAGACAGCCGTTTCGCAGAGCTGGTAAACTGGGAATAGACTTGGGAGCGGGATTTTCTGGGAAACTCGCGGCGTTCGATATGATGGCTGACAGTGTCGTAATTGTATCATAGGAGGAAGAGTGGCCGACAGCGTTTATGAAGTCCTGAAATCTACGCATCCAAAGCTAGTGGCGGATGTGCTAGACAAGAATGAGGAAATATCCAAGTTCCTGATGCTTATCTATGCTCATACTCTCTATACGGCAATGGACCGTCCAGAAGACCCCAAGGACATGTACTTCCATTGCAGCATCGAGAACGGTCAGAACGGGGACTTCCTGAAAATAGACATCAAGTACGTAGAAGCCGACGATAAACCAGCCATTCGCGGCAGGCTGGAAGGCAAGAATCCCATCAAGCGCAACCTAGATTTGGTCACGCTCCTACAAAGTAACTCTAATATCAGAGACGTAGCGTTGCGAGTAGTAGAATTGCTGGAGCGATGGGTTGCTGAAAAGCCGCACCGAAAACAGCTTGGCCTCAGTCATGTCGTGCTGCATGACCAGATGTTCTGGAAGAATCTTATTTTTACAGCAGATATTTTGCTCAAGGTCCAGTGGGAAGAATTGGTCAAAACAAAAGCAAACTTTCCTGACGACGAAGAATTGGCAGCAGAGCATCCGATGGTCAATGGAGGATTCCTAGTATGAGCCACTATCTTGGAATTGGTTGTGCTGGCGAAGATGAACCGGGCGCGAACTATACGCCGCCGACGCTTGGCGACTTCATGAAGAAGCAGAAAACAGAAATCAAGCGATTGCGCGAAGACAGAGCAGGCGCTCAGGTCATCAAGGAAGCCAAGGAATTCCACCTGCGTCAATCTGCGAAACATGGCATCAATACCAATCGTGGATTGGCGCACTTCCGCGCTTCTAAGATGTATACTCGCGAAGGGAATCGCTTGCAGGAAATGTTCGAGAACGGCGGCGACCAGATGGGCGAATTGCCACCGAAAGCAATCATGAAAGCGAACAAAGCCGCCATGATGTTTCACAAGAAGCAGGCGGACAAGGCTGGTCTGGACTCTGACCTCGGCCACGCTCATGTCGCCGCGATGGAACATCACCAAGACATCTTTACGAAGGCGAAGCAGCAAGCGAAACAGGGAAAGCAGCAACCTGAACAGGGACAGTCGATGCAGCAGAGTGAAGCGGGAGAAGGAGGTCCAGGTTCTGGTCCTCAAGGTGGGAAACATCCTAAAGAGAAATCTAGTGGAAGCAAAATTCCTAAATGGAATAGGCTAAAGGCGAAGGTTCTACAGAAACATGGGTTCAAGCAAGTCAAAACTACTAGTTTCAAGGATGATGATGGAAAAACCCAACCTTACCATCAGTTTCAAAAAGGTAAGGATATCATCGCTATGAATGGTTCTCAGAATACGCTGCATAAAGGTGTATGGGACCATTTCAAAGTCGGGCAATCTGGAGGACAAAGACTGATTGGCCAAGGAAGCCAAGCTGGAGAACTCCATCAGTATCTTAACAGCAGAGGGTTAAAAGCTTCTGCCGAAGCCACTCCAGGCATCAGTGGCAAGCAATCTCCTGTCCCTGTCCCGAAGAAATCCGAGCAGCCGAGTCAGGATATCCAGGACCCGAACGCTCCCCCGGTCAAGCTCAATCCCCAAGACGCGAATAAGCCGATGATGGCAAGTGCGAAACGTCGCAAGCGCATCGCCAATTTCGGCCGAGAATCCAACACTCGCAGCAGAATCGACGACGGTCTAGGTCACGAATTCCCACGTGGAGCAGGCCGCCAAGTCGAGCCAGATTTGGTCACCCGCCAGCCTCGCACCAAAGAATCCAGTATGCGGAGGTCCCTTCGGCGACCGGTCTGGGAGACGGACGATAGCGAGCGGGACCGGAGCGCGTCGGGCCTCACAGCGTGAGGGCAATCCATTCGTTTCCCCAAAAGATCAAGCACCAAAGACGAACGAAGGCTACGTAGATCCGCGATATGCTGACGTGAAGAAGCGCGAGGGCGCTGAAGGCGGACCGGGGAGTGGACCACGACATCGTGATGTAGGTAAAGATAAAGATGGACATCCGACTCACTACTACACTCGTAAGAAAATAGGTGGAAAATATAGGATGGTGAAATTGCCTTACGATGTAGAGGGTGGAAAGTATGCTCAGAAGATGCACGACAAAGGGTATTCTCAGGGTGGGGAATCTAGACGAGAGTCAGCGCCTCCAGGTCGTGAAGACCAAGTAAGAAAACTCAAGAAGAAAGTTGGCGTTCCTGGCGCGTTCAAGATAGCATGGTCGCAACACAATAACGAATCTCGCACGCAAGAGTCCAATCGCGACGACGACTCCGAGCAATACAACATGATGGGAGATTTCATCAACAATCAACACAAGGGTGTCGAGCGCATCAATGGCTGGAAGAATCCCGGCGTCTACATGCCGCCGCAACCAAGAAAGCAAGAAACCTCTGGCGTAGTCATCAAGGAATTTTAGAACCAGCCTAAAGGAGACGAAATGATAGGGTTCATGGTCGAGTTCGTGGTCTTCGTAATCTGCGTGGTCATCATCGTTCTGATTCTGCAATGGGGCATGGCAAAACTGGGATGGGCATTAGACCCAACTCTGAAAATGATACTTGGACTGGTCCTTTTCCTGATTTGCCTGCTGTTCTTCCTGAACATGACCGGCCATCTCACTGGCAACGGATTTAGATTCTAAGGAAAGTAATTCTACATAGCGAACATAACATGGCAAAGACAATCCACGACGCATTGGCCTATGTCAGCGCACAGCGAGAAGGCGGGTCAGGCCATCTTCCTCCTCACCCGCCAATCGCTTCTAGGGAGAATCAATAATGCTCAATACGGCGGATTTCACACTTCCTCAAGAAGAGGAAATGGGCGCAACGTTTGAAATTGACAGTTTCGGCGGTCGCAACCCGGTCACAAAGCAGTCCAGAATCAGAGAGTCTAGAAAGCGCCTCCCACCTGACACGGAGTCATATTTCAACGACACATTTCAGGAAACTCCCACCATCAGGCAGCGTAGATTGCGAGAAGCGTCCGTACCGACCGGTCAAGCGCAATTCTCGCGTGGCGTTCCCACCAACGACAAGACCTCTGCCGACAACTATGACAATGACGATATCATAGACGGCGAGCACAAGACGCTCACTGTGCTAGGCCGAATCAATGAAGCCATGGAAGGCGACGACCACAACAAGCATATCTTCAAGCATAGAATGCTCCTGTCTGACCCCAAACTTTCAGAGACTCGCCGCGTCGCCATCATGGAACACATCAAAGACCATATGGATAAACAGGGCAAGAAGCTGAAAGCTATCGACGCCGCGAAAAAGGGCGAAAGCAAAGATCGTCCAGATATCATGAAGAATCGCGGCTATGGACATGGTGTGGGAATGCTGTCTAAAGCGGTCAAGCCACGCGTCATGTCAGTTATTCCGCAGGACGACGCACAGTCTAATGAACGCAAGCGCACCGCTGGAAATATGTCCATGGAAAGCAAGATGAGAAATTTCGACCGAGCGCTGCGTACTAGTCGCCGGAGGGGTCTTTGAGTCGCGTGACCCCTTTGCTAAGAACCCTGGAGTCAATGCTGCGATATCGGATCCGCCGCCTGATCTCAAGCTCAAACCACCGATGCGAGGGGAAGTCGACAAGAATGACAGGGGAAGAAACAAACAGTACGACAATTTTCTTGGTTCTTGGGCGAAACCGAAAAACGACCTCTTAAAAGGGAAGAATCCAAACTGGTAATCTATGACCACCTCAGCAAGTTCGCAGGGACAGCTTCAACGATCGGGTGTCCAGCGATTGATTTCCGATAAGCGTGGACGACAAATACGCGCTGGCGGTCCAGGCTCAGGACCTAGAGGCGGGAAAAAAGGTTCTGGAAACACCACTAATCGTAGACCAAAGATTCCATCTGAAGACCACATAGCAGATGCTCTTAGTAGACTAAGGCAAAATGCTAACGACAAAGACGTTAGTCAGATTAGAAATTGGTACTCTAGTGATGGGACGTCTAGAGAATGGGATAAGATGGGTGCATGGGCACAAAACGGAGCAAGAGCGTTAGATAAAGATAAAGAGTTTAGCTCGAAATTCGGACATCCTTGGGATAACGCTGAGCCCGGGACTCATGAATCCCGCCGTTTCAAGGCTTCTAAGATACGTGAATCTTCATTCAACCACCCTTTTACGGAAAAGGGTAGAGACGAAATTAGTAAGCCTCTAGATGGTAAGAAACAAAACGGCAAAGGCAGAGTCTATCTAGTAACCATCATAGAGGAGGGAATTGGAAATTCGCGCGATCGCAACTTTTATTCCGCCGAAGCGCTCCAATCTGGCGTCAAGGTTTTCAACGGTGCCAAAGCCTACGCCGACCATCCAGACGCGATCACAGAGAAAACGCTGCCAGAACGCAGCATGAAGGATTTGGTGGGATGGTACAGCGACTGCTTCGTAGACAAGAATCCCAAGACCGGCAAAACTAGGCTCAATGGCAAGCTCCACTTCTTCCCTTCCGCGAAGTGGCTGACCAGCATGATTGACACAATTTTGACTGACCCCACGGCGGTCAACCTGTTCGGCATTTCCATCAACGCCGTGGGCAAGACTCGGCAAGGTCAAATGGGCGGTGAGGAAGTCAATTATGTAGAAGAATTTCAACGTGTAGACAGTGCAGACGTCGTTACAGAACCGGCAGCACGAGGCGGTTTCATCAAGATGCTAGAAAGTCGCAGGAACAAAGTAAATAGAATCATGGGCAGCAAATCCAAGAGAACGAGAGAAGCAGGGTCCCTTAGTCCCGAGAAACTAAAGGAAGTTGCTGACTCTCTCGTTTCGGCTTACAACTCGGACAATCCCGACGAGGTAAAAGAAGCGGCATTCGCGGCGTCACGAACATTACATGCCGCTGCTTCTATTTCAGGCAAGGGTCCGGGTCAGTCCAACGAAGAGCAGTACAGCAACATCAATCCTAGTGGAGGTAAGGAATCAATGGCGAAAAAGCACGTGAAGGCCTCTGCCGGATCTGGCAAGCGCGGTTTCCGCAAAGGTAAGCGGCGACTGCAAGCCTCAGACGGGACAGGGGAAGACAATCAAATTGTAGACGAACCGGACCCAGAAGACACCGAAAACGAGCTTGAAGAAGCCGATGTAGAAGACGAAGAGGACCGTGGCGATATCGGCGACCACAACGACTACGGCGGTGACGGCAAATATCAAACGGTCAAGGCTTCTGGCAATCGCCGGCGAGTGGCTTCCTCAGAATCAGACGATGATTTTGAAGAGGGGATCGAAGACGAAGGCATGGAAGGTCTTGAGGATGAGGGCATGGAAGGCTTTGAAGACGAAGGCATGGAGGACGAAGACGAGGATGGAATGGGTGGTGGAATGCCTCCGCAAGCAGGTGGAATGGGCGGGGGCGGAGGTCAGCCAGCCGGTGGAGGCGCTCCAGGTTCTTCACGCACTGTGGCTTCCACAGAAGGCGACGATGATGGTGATATGGATGACGACGACGATGACATGGACGACATGGATGAAGCGTTCGAAGATGAAGGCTTTGATACCGAGCGTCCAAACGTAGCAGCTGAAGCAAGCAATCGCCGCCGTCCAGTACGTACCAGTCGCGGTCGCCGTCTGTCACGAGAAGCGGATGACAGCGGTCAAGGGGCTCCAATCAAGAAAGCGTCTTATGCCGGGGGACTCGGGCACTCTGGGCATAGCGCACTTCCCAAGGGAGCAGATCCCACTCGCGGTTATGACGATAGCGATGAAGACTTTGGCAAACAGGACAAATCCACGTCAGGTGTGGGCAAGTCCTATAAGCTGAAGACTTCCCGCTTCGCGCGTAATCGCCGTCAAGCACGAGTCGCCAAGCCGATCGTCAGAGAAGCGAATCGCCGCATCGAACATCTGGCGGGTCTGGTCAGGCGTCTCCGCGAATCCGTTGCCAAGAAAGAGGACAGAATCCAGATGTTCCGCGGGAAACTGTTCTACATCCATTCTGGAGATACCGCTCGCAGATTGCTCCGTGAAGCGGTCAACAAGGAAATTATTCCTGAGAACGCCAAGAACGTTTTGCTACCTCAACTGTTCGGCAAGACGGTCAAGCAGCAAATCAGGAAAATCAAGGAATCGGCGTACTTCCTAGAGTCTGCTACGGAAGGCGCTTTGTCACGTCTACAAGAATCAGTTGAAGGCAGTGGAGCCAGAGGCGGATTTGCATCCTGGGGAACATCCGGGCAGAACTCTGATCTCCAAGAAGGGCTGGCCGAACTTGGCGTGCCCATGAAGAAAGACGACGAGTAGTCTGGAGGCGAACAAGTGTCGCAACCGTTTAACGTAGTAAAAATAGAAAAGGAGCGCGTCAGTGGCGTTCCCGTCAATCTTATCACCCAATTCAACTCCGGCGATATGATGAAATGGGACGCAGTAAACCTAGTCGCGACTCCTATCGTAGCAGCCGACGCAGCTTCCGCTACCGCAGCCGCTCTGTTCATCGGTGTTTCCAACGATACGAACAACATCCCTAGCTTGAACCAAGCACTCCCGGTTCCTAGGATCGCTATCATCACTCGTGGTATGTGCTTGTTCACGGTTGATGACAATGCGACGTATAACGTTGGCGACGCAGTCACGTTTGGTGCAGATCCCCAGAAAATCAGGCATACGGCAGCTTCAGGTTCGGCGGTCATTGGTTACGTCGCCCCTGAAAACTTCTTCACTATGTCTGGTCCATACGCTTCAACTTCTGCTTCTGCATCTATCGGAATCACCGGCGTTCAAGGCGTAACTCAAATCCTGATTAACCTGCGTCCGCAGTACACGCAGTTGACGACGATTTAATGGAGGCATGAGAAGAAAATGAGCACACGTCCAGTAGGTCCATGGGAAGAGGTCGCAGCCAAGATCGATTGGTTCAGCCCTCAGCTCAGCTTCAAACGCCTCCGTGAGTCTGTCTACAATCAGGCTACTAGGTTGCGGGAAGCTAATGCTGAGTCTGCATTCGGCCAACTGTTGAGGGCGGGTATCCAAACTTATGCAATCAACAGTTACAACACGGTCCCGGTCGTATATCCTGATCTAGTCACAGAAGTGGCATCCCGCCGCTTCCAAGAGTATTACGCTCCGCTGTTCCGTCCCAATCTACCGAAGAGAGTTGATCGTGGTCAAGAGTTCCAGGACAATCCAGTAGTTGGACTCGACCGCCACTTGACCAACCAGAAATTCGGTATGATTGAGGCGTTCGAGCGCGAATTGTTTGACGACGATTTGTTAACACTGGTCGTCGATAAATCTGGCTATATCGGTGAACCTCTCGTCAACTGACGAGACAATACCGAGGAAAGATCATGAGAGGAAAAGGTTGGCATCATACGGAAGCAACAAAGGCCAAGATAAGGGCCTCTAAGCTGGGAAGCAAGAACCCGGCTAAGAGAGCCTCCGTCCGTCGCCGAATCAGTAAGTCCGTTATAGCTTTCTTCAAAAAGAATGGCACAGAAATGTGTCGTCAGACGAAAGAAGGCCGAAAGAGAATTAGCCAATCTAAACTTGGAAAGAGAAATCCAGCTTCGAGACCTGAAGTTGGCTCTAGAATTTCAAGGTCACTGAAGAGATATAATCGAGAAAACGGTTCTCACAATCTAGGTATGAAACGTACAGAGGCTCAGAAGGATGCTCTTAGTTTGGCTCACATCGGTGTCATGGCCGGTAAGAATCATCCGCTATGGAACGGTGGTTCTACAGAGCATCCATATCACGAACGGTGGACTCGCAGGCTTAGGAGAAGAGTTCTAGTTCGTGACAATCACACTTGTAGAGAGTGTGATAAGAAAAACCCAAAGCGTCTGTCGGTTCATCACATAAACTACGATAAGAAGAACTGTTGGATGTACAACTTGATTTCTCTTTGCGTGCCTTGTCACACTAGAACAAATGTAAATAGGTCTTACTGGAAGGCTCATTTTCAGAAACTCATGAAATCCGTAGAGACTACACGCCAGACTCGGAGGGCAGCATGACTCCGAAAAGATATAGTCCGAACTGCTTGGTGACAAGTAGAGACCACTGGAAACAGGTGGTCCGCCTTGCGATAGTTTTGCTAGTTGTCGCAGGGTTAGCAAGTAACAGAATGCAGACGGGACAAATTAAGAACCGTGCATCCCAGATGGGCGAAAACTTCAAGATCATGGAAGAAATTTACGTGATCGGGAAGATTATCGGCACTGGATTCACGGTCCAGGGGGTCACTGTCGACCCAGATGTGACTTTCAACAACGATACAGTAGGCGTTGGCGGAGTGGGCAACGGCACATACAACACTCTACCGAAGGGCAATCGCCCTGCCACTTTCACGCGTCTGTCTCAAGCTAACCTAGAATCGGCAGATATTTCGCTGATGAACATTACGGACCCACTTGGAAACAAGTTCTTGGTCTCTCCGAACACTCTATTGGTTTCGCCAATCGACAAGTTCGTGGGAGCCAAGCTGCTGAATTCTACGTTGCAGCCGTCTGTTCCGTCCGCGTCCTCTGACGCTACGGGTTACGTCAACACGGTGAACCCGCTGCAAGGCTTGTACAAGCTTCTGGTATCCAGGTTCCTGACTTCCAAAGTTTGGATTCTTGGCGACCCGAAGAAGTGCTTGGTCTTTCAGCGCCGCGACCCCTTGGAAATCATCCAAGAGAATCCGGCATCTGGGCAGTCGTTCCAGATGGAAGTTTACCGTTTCAAGTCGCGTTCCCGCTTTGAGGTCGGCATGATTGATAGCCGTTTCCTGTTTCTCGGAGATGATGGCACGGTTTAGTTTCGGAAACAAGTCGCGTTCCCGAGAGGGGGTCCTAACCGGGCTCCCTCTTTGTCTTTGTGAGTGCTAAACAAGAGGAGGAAGAAACCATGGAAGTTGAGAGGCAACGTTACGCTGAAGATGTTGTCGGGGTCGATGCGAAAAACAAAGCCATTTATGGCGGTGAGCACAGAGTAGGTGCTACTGAGAAATTTGAATTTGGAGTGCCGGGAGACGCCGTTTCTATGGTAGTCGGCGGTGGATACACGGCCAATTTCCACCCTGATTTCCTACAGAGAGAACTAGGCAAAGATGGCATCTGTGCGCGATTCTATTTCGACAAGCGAATTGTGCTGGATATAGCGGACCCGGAAGACGCTATTTCCAAGAAGAAGAGGAAGCTACTGTTCAGGCACGGTTTCGGCTATCTCTGCATCCCTACCGGATTCACCAAGGATGCCAAGCGATTGAAAGTCTTGTACGAGGCGGCGCTCGAAGAATACTACGACTACGAGAAGCGCCATCCACGTCCAGCAGCGGTCCAAGAAGCCATCGTAATCGACCACAAGGGGCTGGCACGCAAGGCGCTCATGTCAGCAATAGATATCCGGGTCGGTGGTGGAATCGTAGGCAACGTTGAGCAACAGCAAGCAGAACTCAAGGAAGCCACGAAAATGTCTTCCAAGGAAGAAAAGGAAGTCAAACTCAAGACGGTCCTGCACAAGAAATTGCGCCGTTCTGTCCAGTCTGGCAAACCGTTCCGCAATCCGTTCATAAGCAAGAGCGGCAAGCGCCGTTTCCCAGTGCGATACAACGAGTAAGGAGACACTATGAAATCGAGTGGAAAACCCTGTCCTATCTGTGCGAGCAAATCGACCGTGTCTCCTGAGGACGATGAGTACCTGCGATGCCTAGAGTGTGGAGTCATACGCACGAAATATAGCTATGACTCCATGCAGTACTCCACACAATACGCCATGAACTATCTAGCGTATGCTAGGAGTCCGGTCAACAAAAGCCTGAACCTGTTTCGCTTGGGACTTGTGGCACGCTGGCTCAAAGACGACGCTACATTGCTGGACATCGGTTGCTGCGTCGGAGAGTTCATCCGGTACGCAGAAAACCATTACACTTGCGACGGTTTCGAACCGAATCCAGTGGCAGCCAGAGAAGCACAGAAGCGGACGTGTTCTACAATCATGGAGAATCTTAACGGTCACAAGAAATATGACTGTGTTACCATGTTCGACGTGCTAGAGCATATCCAAGAGCCAGACCAGATACTGAAACACGTCTCGGATATCCTGCTCCCGGGCGGGATAATTGCTATCACGACACCGAACGCCAACGCTTGTCTGCATGGAATGACACCTAACAGAGTTTGGAAGCACTATAAACCTAAGGAGCATCTATTCCTCTACACAGAGCAGTCATTAGGAATATTGCTTGGGAGGGCCGAGTTCAAGCACCTCTACACAGGGTACGAGGAAAGCTACATCAGGCCGGGAAATCCAAACGAGGATATCATAACGTGCGTAGCCCAGAAGAGCTAGTGAAGGAAATACGGACTCTGTATCCGACTCTGAGCTATGACCATCGTCCATTTTTGACATACAAAGAAAGACATGAGCACATAAGACTCAGAGATGCCACGGAAGATTACAGAATCAAATACGCTTGTTTCAAATACGCTGTCGCCAGCGTTCTAAAACCGAGTATGATGCTTGAAATTGGTGTGCGTGGAGGGTGCTCTGCTTTGGCATTTCTCCACGCATGTCCTAGTACGAGGTATCTAGGAATAGACAGTGATTGCGACGGCGTGACTGAAGACGGGCTCAGTTACATCTCTACGGCAGAACATTGGTTTGAAGAACTGGGATTCAAAGCTACTATCTTAGTCGGAGATAGCCAAAGGATTCATTTGTTCCCATCTGTAGATTTTATCCATATAGACGCTTGCCACTCTAGAGAGTGTACTCGTCATGATGTGCTTACGGCGATTACTTCAGGTATTCGTTGGATACTCGTAGACGATTCTAATGCGGATACGGTTGACCAAGGGGTTGGGGATGCTGTTATATCTCCCATTGCTCTGAATCTGCATGTAAAGAGATTTGATTTTCCAGAGACTCAAGGCGGTAACACACTCTTGCATTTAGAAAAGGAAGAAGCATGAAATTTTTGGTGCCACAGGGCATTGGAGATTCTATATGGGCACTTACGAAGGTTCAGTCTATAGCAGAGTCTTTTGGGGACAAGACTATCGACATAGTCATAAACGTCGGTAGTAGCGACGTAAGAGAATGCCGTGCAATGGATTTTATTCTGGGATTCGATTTCGTAAACACTTTCGGCATGAAGAGGGTGGACATAATACAGCCGCCCAGAGAAATCCTTACAGACGTCGATGGGCATTTCAGATATATACCCGATGGTCCTGATTCTGTGAAAGGGATTGATTGGACCCTGATGCCGAATGCCGCTATGGAACGCGGGATTCGTCTTGAGGATTGGCTGCCAGAATACAAGACAAACTGGAACGTGATGGAGCATTTCAAAATAACACAATTGGCTTCAAGACGTGGATTGGAAATCGAAAATTCATTAGGGCAGTATTGCGTGTTCTATATGGGACCTCTAGTTGGTAATACGAAAGCAGGGCACAATAGAGGACCTATTTGGAAACCTGAAGATTGGATAGCACTCGGGAAGTTTATACAAGAAGAGTTAAGGCTTGGAATCGTTGTCGTTGGCGCAGAGTATGACAAGAGCTATTTTCAAGAGTATATTCACGCGTATCGTGATTCCGATTCTTGGCTTGATCTTATAGGGAGAACTGGAATCGATGAGACCTATTCGATTATTTCTAAGTCTAGATTTGTAGTCTCTTACCAATCTGGAATAGGGATAGTCGCAGAATATCTAAGAATCCCTACAGCCATATTCTGGAGACAGAAAGGGGATTCTATCTCTGATGAATTCTATGGGTCATTCGACGAGAAAATGAACGGCGCATGGTCCCCTCCAGATATGATAGCTTCTGGAAAGCACATGGCACTCTACTATGGGAGGCATGATGTGAAATATATCTGTGATGAGATAGTCAGGAGGGGATGGTGAGCCTAACGTTCTACGTCCCTCCAGGCATAGGCGATTTCTCTGCTATGTATCAAAAATTGTGCAACATAGACAGAGAAATGGTCATCAAACCCGCCAACGACAGCCCAAACAGAATGTCCCCATTCCTAGATATCTTGCCTGGAGTCAAGAACGGTGGGTACGCCGGTCACAACGCCATGATTTCAGTAACACAGACGCTGCCTCCAGGTACTGACTTAGCTTCACTGCCAGACGGGGACTACTTCCTGTCAATCAATCAGTGGCTAGAGGATGGCTATCTTGTGGCAGACTGGATTCCTGGCGAAACTAGCTACCATTACGAGATGGACAACAAGAAGTATATTTCACATGCTGAAGAATTTCTAAATAGCGTGTGGCTGCAAGACTCTCCAGTAATCGGTGTCTACTGTTCAGCGTATGGCAACGCTCGTCATTGGGGATTTTGGACCTATGAGGAGTGGCGAAAGTTTCTAGAGTTGGTCATCAAAGTCGTTCCTAAAGATTCCCAGTTCGTCTTCCTAGGAGCGGAGTATGATTTGCAAATTGCTGAGTTGCTTCACATGTGGATGCTCTCGAATAATATACCATCCTATCTCACTCTCGGCGCTTTCCATATTGGCGCGACTGTTGAGATAATCCGCCAGCTAGACTACTTCTTTGTGTTCCCGTCTGGCCTAGGGTTCCTGGCTGATGTAGTAGATACGCCGCATACGATGTGGTTCCCGCCAAATCTAAAGTCTATGCGCGGTACGTTCTGCGACCCAGAAAACTATGCGAGTGGGCAAACGTGCCACGCCATGTTTTCTACACCAGAAACAGCGTTCGAGTTGTTCAAGGCCAATGAACTGAAATTCTTGGAGGATAAGTCATGCAGGAAGTACCACCAAGCATCCCTATCTCTAAAGCAGAAATTATCACAAACGTTCTCGGCCAAAAAGTAAGGCACTACGAGTGGGGAAATTACAGGAAGAGGCTTGCTCTCAGGAAAGAATTCACAAAGGACACCGATCTCAACGGGAAAACAGTGGTCGTGAATCACACGTGGGGACTTGGAGACGTTCTATATTCTACACCCGCCATGTACGGTCTCAAGAAGAAATTCCCAAAATGTACCATAGTCTACATCTGTCGCTATCCAGATATCCTGAAAGGGAATCCGTACATCGACAGAGTGCTGCATTTCCTGGACTACGACGCCACTGAGGATATGTTCGATTCCATGACAGAGGACTGGTACTGGCTGAACTATGATGTGCCGCTCAAGGGTGGTCTAGACTACAAAATCCACCTCAGGACAAAGCCTCAGCTCAACGAATTCATGGTTTCTCTGCTCAGGAAAAACCCTAGCGAACTGAACGCTGATGAACAAGATTTCGTCAAGCAGGCCAGTCATTCAGTAATCCAGCGTTACAAGCATATCGCACTGGACATGTATTGCCAGCACGCTCATGTCGGCCCAGAAGATATGACCAGAGAAGAGCGCACGGTCTACTACTATCCTACTGAGCAAGAACTCACGCTGGCAGACAGGCTCCTAACGCCTATCAAGAACAAGGGTTTCAAGGTCATAACTCTCCTGCCCCACGCCAGCACGATGTACAAGGATTATCCGTACTGGAAAGAGGTTGTGAGACTGTGCTCTAGAAACTACTTCTGGATAGTGCTCGATTCTCACGTGCGAAAAGGCGAGCCGTGGATGGGCACAAATATCGCTAATCTATCAGGAGCATTTTCGCTAAGAGAGTCAGCAGCGATGGTCATACAATCACACCTAAATTGTAGCTCGGATACGGGCCTCTTGTATGCGAAGGCATCTAGAGGCGGGAAATGTCTAGTGACGTATGGACCCCATGAGTGGGAGCCGTTTCTTCATTACTTCCCTACAGCGCATGGGATGCGTGTTCCATATGTGACTGGATTGCTAGAGAACGGCGAGAAGTCTTGTACGACGGGGTGCTTCATAGACACTGGTAGTTGCCGATCTGCTGGCTCTGTTCCTCCATGTCTAGCACAGCTTTCACCAGACGTAGTAGCGAGCAAAATAACAGAACTCTTAGAAAGTAATTCTTAGTGTGCTAGTAGAAACCATCACTGAGGACCAGAGCGCAATGGGAAAAGAACAGCATGACGCAAATTACGACAGTGAGCAATCTACTGTAAGTTTACGTCAGTATGTTGAAAAACTCATTTCTGAATCTGATAAGCGGACGGATGCTCAATTTCTCGCTGCTAAAGAAGCGGTCGCGGCGGCTCTAGCAGCAGCAGAAAAAGCAGTCGCCGCTGCTCTGGTCGCACAAGACAAACTGACTACAGCGGCGTTTATCGCAGCGAAAGAAGCACTCGCTGAGGCACAGGTCCAATTAACACTTTACAAGGCTCAATCGAATGAATGGAGAAACACGCTTAATGATTTGATTGCCAAGCTGATGCTGAGGCCAGAGATTGTGGGTCTATTCACAGCGTCAGAGAAGGCGCTAGAAGAATTGAAATCTAGGGTTCAAACTCTCGAAGGCTCAGGTCAGTACGGTTTGGGAAAAGCCGCAGCTACCGAATCTAGTAGTACACAGAACAAATGGACTTTCTCTCAGGTGCTGATAATCGTAGGGATGGTAGCTGGTTGGATTGTAACAGCGCTCGTGCTTCTGTCGAAAAAACCATAGGAGAAATAATGCCACCGGTCAATCTGTTCTGGGATGTTTCTCTTTCAAATATCATCACATGGGGGATTCTAATAGCAGGGTTTCTCGGGTCACAATACGTTGCGGTGAAGCTTCTAGGTGAGAGAATGAACGGATTTGATGCGTGGAAAAAGACACACGAGCAGGAAACAAAATCTCGAGAAGTCATGATCAGCGAACTAAAAGTCGGCAACGAGAGATTGAAAACTCTAGCAGAAGCCGCAGAGCGCCGGTTGGAAAAATTGGAAGACAAAACCGTGTTCGTGAGAAGCGCTGACCTCTCTCAGGACTATCCTGGGCCGGAAAGACGAAGACGCGATGGCTGACAAGACCATAGAAAAAGAAGGCCTCCATATCAAGATGCACGACAATGGAGACGGTACTTTTTCTATTTCAACTCACGATATTTCTGGAGGTGCTGGCGTGGCTGACAGTTCGATAGAATGGGAAGGCACTAGAATTTTGATGCATGACAACGGAGATGGGACATTTTCTATAACGACTACCACTACGACCGGAGCTAGCGATATCACTGTAGAGCACCAAGGTCTACACCAGAAATTACATCCGACAGGAATCAATGTCACGATAGGCGGTATCGTAACACCGACCTACGCTTTCGTGGTGAATTCGATTTAGCCATGTCTCTATACTCACAACAAGCCGGAATTAACGCTGCCAGAAACAATATCGACGACCAGTATGACAGCAAAATCGTGTTCCGTTTCAAGCCGTTACAGGGAGTCCAAGACGGAACTAATCTTGTATTTCAGATTCCACAGCAACGTCTCGTGATTCAGACCTACAACGGGAAAAGCCTGTTCCCACAAATCTACAAGAACAATGCTCCGATGAATTTCAACGCAGATTACACCGTGCCAGACCCAAAGAACGGTATCGTGAATTTCATTTCTACAACGACTCCTGGCGATGGGGACTCTGTAGACGTCACATTCAATTACACGTGGATGGACGACGTAGAGTGGGACCATCAGCTTAATAGAGCTGCTAATGAAATCGGCTACACTCAATATTACACAGGTGCTCCAACTATCGCAAACTGTGAACCGTTGCCTGTGAATGGAACTGCTCCATCGGATGTCCCTGATGGCCTGTTCAATGCTATCACACAGTTAGCGGCGTCGTTCATAGCGAGCGCTCTAGCGACCAGATTTTCTACTCGCTATGATACGAGCGCCGGGGACCAAAGTTTCAGTCCATCACAAATGGCGAAATCGTTTTCAGAAATCGCTGTGAAATTGCAAGCGAAAGCGTATAACACACGCGACGATTTCTATAAAGGGCAGGGCCGTCAGTACAGACCGTCAATTGCTACACCGACTGGTTTCGTATTACCAGAGTGGACGCCGTCTAGGTGATCTATGGGCGACTTGGGAAATTGGGGAGGTATCGGGGATTACGACAACGCTCGCAAGGCGTGGCTGGAATCGTCCGGCAAGAACCAGAAGCGAGTCAAGGTCTACATATTTCAAGGCTACGACAAGCAAGGTAATGTGACGAAGCCTGACGAAACTTTCCGCAAGCCGAAATGGACTGTCCGATTCGAGTACGTCTGGCTGTCAGCGTTGAAAAGCATCGACCTCATCAAAGGCGGGTATTTCACGGTCAGTGACCTAGACGTCTACAGCGAATTCTTGCTCAGAGGCTATACGGCAGCCTACACGCTCGTAAACAAAGTGGTCAATGACGAATATGCCGGCGACATCGTAGAATGGAACGGCAAGTTGTGGGAAGTGGCTGACCAGCTAGAACCTGTGACATGGGGCGTCGCGGCGAATCAAGTCTGGTACCACACTATTCTACGTCGCACCAATCGCTCTGGTTTGGGAATTGAGATAGGACCGTAAATGGCGCTCAGTGACAAAGTCGTGACGAAAGCTGGCTTCCAGCTCATTGTCAAATCTGGAACGGTCAGCAAACTGGTCCAAGAAGCCATTCTCGAAGGACTTGGTGAAGTGTCCAAGAACTACATGAAGCAGGTCGACAAGAATCTAAGTCTAGACGACCACACGCTGCAAGAACTGGCTGCTCTAGGCCATCCTTACAGTGTGAACAAGCCAAAAGATACTCCACACGACGACAGGCTGATACACGAACAGAGTGGCAAGCTGCGAAAGAGCATCAAGGCTAGTCTACCAGAAGAGGTCACGTCTAGACGCTTCACGGTCTATGTGACGACCAATGACCCTATCGCCCCGTATCTAATCTGGGGCACTTCCAGAATGCGTCCACGCCGGTTTCATGAGAAATCGTTCAACGACATCAAGGACAAGTATTGGAGCCCGATTACAGAGAGACTTGCGAAATTGAATTACAAGATGACGATAGGCGCTGCCTCAGCCCGTCAGATTGGATAACATGAGCAGCTTTGAAAACTATCCAGCCGTGCTGTTAGCGATAGACTTGTGGAGAGAAGGCAGGGACCAGTCCCACGTCATTAGAGTGGCTAAGGGATGGGTCATTAGAAACCGAGTGGCACATCCCGGATGGTGGGGAGAGACCATAGTGCAAGTCATCACTCACAAGTGGCAGTTCTCTGGGATGACCGCTCCTGGCGACCCGAATCTAATCAAATGGCCGCAAGAGGACAGCATCTCTGTAGACTGTTTCGCGGCGGCTGATGAAGCACTGGCATCTCCGGGTCCAGACCCGACAAGTGGAGCGACACTCTACTATGACCCTCCACTGACCAAGCCTCCAACAGAATGGGGCAATGTCGTGGAGACTATTCAAATCGGTTCGACTCATTTTTGCAAGGGAGCGTAGATGTCAGAATTGGTCGCACGCTTGGCTGTCAATCTCTTGAGGAACGGTATGTTCCCTCAGCTGCCTGTTGACATCCAGAGTCTGTTCCCGCTGATAACAGACCCTCTCGTGGAAAATGGTCAAACACAGGTTCCAAATATCGTTGTTGGAGAGTACGTGGACTTTGGCTCCAACGCCGCAACTCTGATGATGGCGGTCCACTGTGAAGGTCCTCAAGAAGGCATAGTCAACGTCTGGCGGCATCTAAGCTTGACCGTGGATATATGGGCCAGTGGGGATTCCGCATCCAACGTGGATGGGCGGCGAGTGGTGAGCATCATCTATGAGTACACGAATCGCGCTCTCCAGAATATCAACTGGTCAGGCGGGGCGAAGGGCAGCAGTTACGTCCAGATTGAGAGAAGCTACGAGCTGGAACGCAGCCCAATCATATACGATGCACAGACAAAAGTTTATCGTATCTCGAACATTTATCGCGTTGAAGCATTGAGCAATAAGTGGTACTGAGAAAAAGGAGAAGAACTGATGGGTTTTATACCGCAATCTAGTGGTCTTCTTCAGCTACAAGACCAGCGAAATATCTTGCTTGGTAATGGCGTGGTTTACTACGGCAATCCGTTTACAAACCTCGGCCAAATCAAGGGGGATGCTTCGTTCAACTATACTCTCCGTCCATACGACGTGGTGGGTGGAAACCCATTGGTCCTTCTGCGTCGGTTCACATTGGAAGAGAGAGTCAACGTCACTGTCCCACTACTGGAAATGGAAGCGTCATCCGTATCGCTGTTTTTCAGAAACTTCCAGAGTGGACAAAGCGTCATCTTCGGAACGCCGTCTGGTGGTGGAGTCTTAGCCAGCCAGCAATTCGGCGGTTCTTCACGCCTGCCGTTTTCCAACTTCAGGTTCGTGCATCCCACACCAGAAGGTGGATACATTGCCATCATCGGCTGGCAGGTCTATCCACCGCTTGAACTCCGAGTGCCGTTTCCAGAACAGCGGGAAACAATCTATGACGCCGTGTTCGAGTTCAAGAGCGATTTGACAAAGCAGCCGGGTCAGCAATTGGGACAGTTCGACGTATTCGTTGCTCCAACATTGACGTAAGGAGAACAAATGTCTCTGGACGTATGGTTGAAACGGGGAAAGACGGTCAACGTGGGAGGGCGAGATTTAGTGATGCTCCCCCTCCCAGTTACTCGTTTATTCAAAGTGATGTACTGGCTGGAAGAGAACGCGAACGATGTGATTAGAGACACCATCCAAACTACAGAACCGGGAAAAGTTCCAAATCCAATGGTTCTTGTTACCAGAGTGCTCGCGAAAGTGGATATGTCTCAAGTCATATTCGACGTGTTGATTTATCCGAAAAATCCAGACACAAAGAAGCCAATCAACGAAGGGCTGACAAAAGAGTTTGTCGAGGAGTATCTGGACATACCGACGGCCAATGCGCTAGTGAAAGCGTTTGTCCAGTTGAACGAAATCGAAGACATAATAAAAAATTTGCAGAGCCTTCCGGTGGTAAAGAAGCTGATGGAAGCAGCTTCACTCACCTTTGGGATACCGTATTTGAGTTCTTTGCAGCAGAGTACGGGTTCGGCCCAAACGCAGTCGGAAGGCTCACGCTCCCTCAAATCAACAGATACGTTAGAGCCAGACATTATCGAGAAACAGGGTCTTGGGAAGCCAAGTCCGGAAAAGCCGACCCTTCTCCAGTAACAAAGCCTCCCGAGAAAAATGGAAATAGGAAGGAGAAGCCAGTGTATCCTTCTACTGAATCTGTTGTACGAAATTTCATAGCTACACAGACGATGAGTCGCGTAGGGTCTGTAGAGCCAGACGTCAGAGGACAGGTAAAAGACTATGATTATTCACCAACTATGACAGCTAGGATATCTCGGGACGTTAGCGAGTTCAAGGCGGTCGACGACGAGTTCAAAACTCTAGTCGGTTCTGACGGCAAGCCATTCATAGAGACAGCTCGCAAGTATTGGGAAGACCCAGAATTTGCTGAAGAGCAGCGTAGGAAAATAGCCGAAGGGAAAACTAGGAAAAGCTGATGGGCGTCGTATCACTGCTAGAGGCGATAATGGGGACGAGCGTAGACCTGAAGGGTCTAGAGACCGGACTCCAAAAAGCTGAAACGATGGCTAAGGAGGGCGCTGAGAAAATAACTAGCCACTTCAGCTTGATGGCGGTCGGTATCGCTACCGCTATGGGCGGGGCGGTCCTGGTCGCATTAGAGAAAGCTATCCGTACGACCGCTGAGTGGGGATTGGAAATGGAGCACCTGTCTAATCGGATGGGTATGACTACCAGAGAAGCAGCCACTCTGGTCGGCGTCATGGAACGCTTCGGCGTCAATGCAAATCTGGGCGCTCGTGCCATGCAGATGCTCTCGACACAGGTCACAGCCACACAGAACTCATTAGACCCGTTCGCTACGCGTCTTGGCCGGGTCCTTGGCTCCCTAAGAGACACGAGCGGTCAAGCTCTATCTATGACTCAGGTGTTGGATAAAGTCAGAGAGAAAGTCTCATCCGCAAGTACTGACAGCGATAAATTGAAAGTTGCTACGGAATTGCTAGGCGCTCGCATCGGCGGTCAACTAGTCCCGATGTTGAAACTTAGCAACGATGAATGGGATAGGCAAAAGAAAAGCGTAGAAGGCACTCTAGGTCCTGTTGAACAGGCGGCAGAGGCAGCACTGAAATATAAACAGGCAACGGCAGAACTAGAACAATCTGTGCGGCATCTGCAGGTTGAACTAGGCACTAGACTGCTCCCGACGTTTACGAAATTCATAGACTCGGTATCAGCTACTGCGAAAGCTATGGGCACTAGCGGAGGTTGGTTTGGAAATGCCGATAAAATCATTGGCAATTTCTACGACAACATAAGAAAGACCAGAGAAGAAACCGCTGAAACTACGAAGGAAAGTGAGCGTCTTGCAGAAGCCTCTGAAAAGGTAGCACAGGAAATAGAACTCACAGAGCAGAACGAGCGCAAGGTCGTGGCTCTGACTAGGGAGCGTCTATCTCTGGAAGAGAAAGCCATGAGTCTTGGGCTCAGCTCTGACATACGTGGCGCTGCCGCTGGAGCATTGGCAAAGTTGGAAGAGCAGCGTATCATGCTCCAGAAGCAATTGTCCGCAGGGCTCACTGACGACCAGAGACTTAAAATCGAAACCGAAATAATGAAAATCAAGGTCGAAGAAGCTGAGGTCGTCAAGAATTCCAACGCTGCCATCTACAAGCGAGAAGAAGAGGCAATCAAGTTAGCTAGAGAATTGCGTCTAGCAAGCGTAGACCAAGAAATAGCTTATCGAAAGCAGAAATCTGGTGAACTCCTAGGTAGAGGAGACGTCTTTGGGGCGGCAGAAGAACTTATCAAGGCTAGAGATTTGGCAGAGAAGCAGCAAGACCAAATATTTGAATTTACAAAGAAAATTCGTGTCGTATCTATCCAAAATGAAATTGAGTTTCAGAAACAAAAGCTTGAACAGGTTAAGGGCAACGCTGAAGAGGAGATGAAGGTCCTCACCAAAATAGCTGACCTCGACAAAGATCTCTACGACAAGCGCCTAGATTTCAGCCTGTCTTACACCAAGAGCGTCGTTGACGCATACAGCCGGGTAATGGAAGCATCAAAGAAGACAGGAGACGTAGAAACGTTTGAACACGCTAGGATAGACTCTGAGCGCAAGCTAGTCGAAGGAACTAGAGAAGCGGGTCAGGTGTTGCACGGCGGAGGCACTGTAGAACAGCGCGAAGCAGCTGTCCAGTTCGCGCAATTCGTCAATAAGCAGATTGAACAGATGCAGCAGATGGGCACTCATGTTTCTGGCATCTGGCAAGACGCCGCGTCTACAGCGAAGGATATTCTCAGAGCGGCATCTGGCGGTGAAGCTGTCCGCTCTCCGGGTGGTCCATCTCCCACGATAGGTAGTCTACTGTCTCCGGCTGAAGGATTAGCCACTGAAGGTCTGGCAAGAGGCAGCGACATCCCACGTCTAGACACGTCGTTTACAGACTTGGCTGTCCGCGTTAGAGACGTGCTGCTAGGAGCCATCCCTAATATACAGAATTTCTCGAACGCTGTCCAGTCTGCCGCTCTTTCCGTAGCGAAGCAAACTGGATTTGCACTGAATCCCGGCATCATTGGTCCCGGCGGCGGGGGTACAACTCTACCAACTCAAGGCTCTGGACAGCTTGCGACCAGTGGGGAAACTATCGCGCCTCCCACGTCTGGTCCAAGTGGAGCAACGACAGGCACTCCAACTCCGCAAGTAGGTATCGGGAGAGGGACCGGCGTAGAAGATGCTACCAAGGCTCTAACTGACGCGACCAAAGCATTGCAAGACGCCATCAAACTTACGACTAGCGTGGCTTCGCAAGCGTCGAGTGCTGATGAGCGCAACCAATTTCTGGCTGATGTGGTAGACGCCATCAAGTCTAGCAGTTCCAGAGTGCAGATTTCTATAGACCCAGGAACAGGGGATTTAATCGCAAACAGTATCGCACAAGCAATTTCACAGTAAAGGAGAACTACGATTTCAATTCCATCTAGTATTGTGGGAGCCGGAAATAACAGTGCAGCGGTCAACCCATTCAAGGTAACATTCAGTCAAGCACTATCAGCTATCCCAACCTTAGAGTCGTGGGACGATTCCACTTTCACAACGACCAACAAGGAATCGTTCACTGGCACGACAGGCAATGGGAATATTCCATACTGGTCAGCGGTCGCTACTACCGGAGGCGCTCCAGCATCAGCATGGGAGCCGTCCAGTCCAGTAGCAGGCGGAGCGACTATCAACAGGCTAAAAGGCGCTACAAATTTCGTCAACCTTTCAGCCAGCATCCCCGGAGCAGGCGGAGCGGTCACTTTCAACCTCAACTACCAGATAGCTTCCGACGCTGTCGTTCCCAGCACCAACACGGTTGGAATTCTGGCGGTTCGCTACGCTTACTCTGGTGCACCTCCCAGCTTGACATTCCAGTTCAATGACTTCTCGGCTGGTGGGACAGATGGAGCACCAATCCTAACGAATATAACTCCAGGTGCCGCCGGAAATTTCATTCGTCCATCTGATGCTGGCGTCGCTTCCACAAACGTCGTACTCACTAAACCGCTTACTGGACTATATGACTCACCGTTACTATGGGTAACGAATACTTGATTTCAGGAGAAAATCTATGTGGAAAGCACACTACGCAGATGGAAGCACGGCGAATTCGACTTCTGGCTACTGGACGAATTTGCCCAAGGACAAACCCATCAGCAAATTGAGTCTCGGTGGTCCAGCGACGGAACTCGTAAACAAAGATAGCTACTATTTCGTCACAGAAGCATTCGCTACTGTCGGTGGACCCCCGACTATCGAAAGTTTCTTGATAGGCGGTCTGGACAAAGAAACACAGATGCTCACTGAAATCAGGTTCGAGTTGAGAACTAAGAAGTTTGAGAAATATTCCAAGCCTCTGAAAGAGTACAAGTACTCTGTGGACATACTTATCCCCGGCGTCAAAATCAAGCAGGCTTAATTGAGCATATTCGGAACACCTTCGAAATCTGGTGGAGGCGGAAGCTCTACCAGTAGTTTCCAGACCACTACTGGCCTGAACACGCAAGTAGGAGATTTGCTGATAGTCGGTGTGGGATGGTCTGGTTCTGGAACTGTTTCGAACGTCCAAGACACAGCTGGAAACACTTACACTCCACTGTCTTCATTCGTCGGTGGTTCTGGGACTCTGTTTCAATGGTTCTACTGCCTAGCTGCGACCGTTGCTAACGCGACTAACAAAATCACAGTCACGCTTTCTACAAGCAACGCAAACGCCATCGTATTTTTCTGGGACGTTCCGATTTCCGGTGGTATAGTCGGTTTCGATACAGACGCTGCCAGTTCTGGCTCCGCCAATGCGACTACCGCGGTCTACAGCACGAATGGCACCGATGAGTTCGTAGCGGTCGAAGCGTATGACCAGTCTGGTACTGATAGCTACGCGCAAGGCACTAGTTACACATTAGATAGTGCTGGATTCAATTCATTTGGCGCTGCTGAACATATTGTCTTTTCATCAGCACAGAGCAGCATCACTTCCAAATTCAATACTGCTCCAGGTACTGCTAGAGCATTCGCGATTGCTTTCCAAGCTATCACGATACCTTCTGTAGCTTCATGGCTTCCTACCGAGGGCAAGCACGCTCTCCCACAGCCGTTCACTCCTGGCAGTCTTTTCATAGCCCCCGAAAAAGTTATCCCCTATATTCCAGCGACGCCTACAGTAGAAAGTTCAGCACCGACCACAGGACAAAATGCTGTCGTTCTGAACTACGACCGTGGAAGCTATGCAGCGCCACCGAAATTCGGTCTAGTGACAATAGCGACACCAACAATCGAAAGCTGGAAATCAACTCTAGGCCAAAAAGCAGTTCAACTCAATTACATCCAACCTGAAAATTTTGTCAGTCCACCTAAATTTGGTCTGGCTACTGCTCCCTCTATAGCCTATGTCAGACTGGCCGCGACTACTCAGTTCCCAATCTTCCCGAACGCTTACATCAAACTCGCTGTCAATACTTTGCAGCAGAGTCGCAATTTCATCAACCTAGCGGTCACGACCACTACGAAAGTTCTGAATTTCGTAAATCTGGCTGTCCAGACGCAAGTACAGACTAGAAACTATGTCAAGCTCGCGGTCACAACGTATCTTGGCAATAAGAGCTACATCAAACTTGCCGTAGCGACCGCCCAGAGACAAGTAGACCCGCATAGTTTCATCAATCTAGCTGTCACTACGGTACAGAAACTGGTCCAAGGTCCGTGTGGAAATATCCCAGACGCCTCGTTTATCAACATGGCTGTCTGGACCGTCAATCCGGCAAGTCAAAATGACTCTAAACAAATGCCGGGTCAAGGGTTCCCGTCCACTATAGACTGGCTGTCTTCTAGCGATGCAGCGAGCGCCTACAGGCCGACATCAAAGTTCACAGTGTTTGGCAGCACTCTGCCGTCATCGGGCGTCAGCCTGCTCATTACCGCGTTTACATCTAACGTTGTCAGTTTCCAGACTAGAACGCGAACGTGGCTGCGTCGCGTAGACCAAGCACCGAGCGGTATCCTGGTCAACACGAAAACCAACACTCATACGCTTCCTAACGGGACTGTCATAACGACCACCACAAACACCACTCAGAAGCAAGACACTCTCGTTACGACAGTGACCATTCAGAACAGTGGGACTCCTACCAGAACTAGCACTATCATAACAGAGAAAACTGGCAGCGGTCAGACGCTCACTAGGGAAATAGAAACAGACACCGTCAATGGTATTATCACCAGCCAAGAGAAGAAGAATGTATTCACACAGCCACCGACCGCCGATAACGTCCAGCCTCTGATTGTAAGAACGTTGGATGGCGTTCAACACTATCAGTTCTTTGGCACTGTGAATGCTGAGTGGGCAGGTGGCGAACAGGAAGGCCTGACAACTATCAACAAACAGGTCGAGATAGTCCCAGGAAATCTCAACGGTCAGACTACAGATTCGTTCGGCAATATCATCTATGACCAAGTGACCGTGGAGACTCAGACAGACCCGACCGGCAAGGTGACCCAGACTCGTACTGACGAAATAGGCACACGCAGAGATGTAGGCACGACGACTACTGACACCACGAGCGCTTTCAATGCTCTGCAAGTTATCGTAACCAAGACCATCAATTATCCAGATGGCTCTCAGAAAGTCATAAAGACAACTACCAACCCGCTCACCGGAGATAGCGTCCAGGTCACTACAGAAACGGTCACTGACGAATTCGGCCAAGTTACGACAACGGTCACTACCGAAGAGACCAAAATATTCCCAGACCCGACTTCTGGCGTTATACGGCAAACGGTTACGAAAACAGTTCAAGTCACCAAGGGTCAAGTCACTACCACCGACACGTCAGTTGACACCACTACGGATTTCGAAGACGATATCGTCAGCAACAAGGTCAAGGTCTATTTCATACAGGAATTCACCATCACATGCGTCATTGACGAATTCAGCATGTTGGCTCTGTCTGAAATAAACATCACTCACCAAAGGAACTATGCGCTGTTGGAACTGTTCGGTCAGCAGCTTGGAAACGCCAATTTGAGCTACGCTTTGAGGCAGCAATTGATAAACCAGTTCAATCAGGCAAATTCCTGCATAGCACCGGTCACATTGCAGGCTCTGGGGAGAAATTATCGCGTCGTGTTCGCACAGTCGGCCTCAGCATTCAGAGCGAAACTGATCCTCGGCGCCGAGCCGCATGTCTACGAATTGCAGATAATTTTCCAAGAGCGTTCAGACTTGATAAATGGAGCCTTCGGTGGGTAGCTCGCCTCCATTCTATGTCAACTCAGAGAAGATAATCATACCTCCTCTGAAAAGCATCGGCTATCTACTTTCCACTGAATCTATCACAGTCAGTCTCCAGTTGAATTACACTACCACAGGAGGCAGCTTCACAGTCACTTTGCTGAAAGACGCTCTATCTCCATTGCCTGTAGAAGACGCTATCATCAGTCTACCGTTCGGAAGAGTGGGAGTAGTCAAGAATGTCAGTAGTGGATGGTCGTCTTCTGGAATGGTCGATACAATCTCTGGTGTCATCCAACCACTCCAAGCGTCCCAAATATTCTTCTATGGGATAGAACCTAACGCTGCTCAGTTTCTGGCTCAACTGGCAAGTACCATAATGAACGGTGCGTCCGTGCTATGGCAGACGACCAGCGTCCCGATAAAGAATTTCTCGTTTAGAGGCCCGTCTATGAGCGGCCTCCAGCAATTGGCATCCTATGTTCTTGGCGATATAATAGTTCGTAAAGACGGTATCTACGTGGTCGACCCCGGAGCTGCGCCATTCGGTTCGCAAATATTCACTGTGCCGAAATCCGACATCGTCTCAGCGACGCAAGCCATAGACTACACTCTGGACGTGGCATCTCAATTGAACCCGGCGCTATTTGCCGGTCAGCTGAATAATGAGGGCGATTTCGTTTACGACAGCGACCACGCGCAGAAGCAGCCGAATACGCAGATATCCGCCGGAACCGCTAACAATGGTTTCACACCGATACCAGATGGCTGGCTGATAGATGGCACGTTCGAAGAATGGACGCCAGTTCCCGGCAGTGGAACCAACGATAATCCAAGTCCAACGGTCGGCAGGTACTGGAAGCAATTCCCATCACCGACCAATCCAGGCAGCATGAGGGGCATAACGGATTTCAAAAGAATCATCAAAGATTTCAGCAGTCAACCTGGAAACATTTCCACGTTCATAGGCAGTCCGGTCACGGCTCAGAGCCAAGGCTCAACAGGGCCACCGAATTCGTTCCAGTTCCTAGGTGGGGATACGAACAATGGCATCTACGGCTTTAATCTAAGCGATACGGTCGTGTCTGACGCCGTTTCTGGGCAGTATCTAGAATTGACCAAGGCGCTAACACTATTTCCGATTGGTGGTGACGCCGGCGACGCCAGCCTGAATTTCTACAGTCTTCAGGTCGGCTTCTGGATGTTTCCACGTGTCAACCCAACGACTTTTCCAGTAGGCGACCCGGTCAATCCGTTCGGCATCCCAAGGAACGTTGTCACTGTCAATCCAAGTGCCAATGTCGCCAACCTCGGTGGTGGAATTGTCAACTACTATCAGAAATATCTCAGCAATTTCCAGCTCATCAACTCTCCAAGATTGAAAACGAACGTGAGTGTAGTATACAGAAATAACTCGCCTCAAGTCGGAGACAGCTTGAGCGTAGTTAGTGGACTCAGGTTCCAAGACTGTGGCCGCATCCAATCCGTCGGCCTTAACTTCGGAAGAAACGGGATGGTTCTGAATATCACTGCTGAGAAGTATCAATTCAGTCCTGGTCTGTGGTCTTTCGGCGCTGGAAATGAGATAGTGCTCTAGTGCCGGAAGGGACTCCACTTCGCACAGCGTTCCAGAATTTAGTCCGAGAAACCTTGTCAGAACTAAAGCAGTCCACCGGCAATCTAGACCCAGAGGCTGGCACTGTCATATCGCTGAATGGTGATGGCACTTACAATGTGCAGACAGGTTCAAGCATCTACACTTCTCTAGGTTCTCCGGTAATCCTCACGCTTGGTCAGCAGGTCATGGTCATCACAGCGGAGACGGTCAAGACAGCGGTTCCTCGATGAGCAGTCTCAGAGATAAAATCAAGCAAGCCATCAAGGACCAACTGACAGGAATCGGTTGGACCAATCCTTCCAAGTACAGGCTAGGCGTAGTCACCGCTCTGAACCCTGATGGGACCTGTCTAGCTTTACTAGATGGAAATGCTATTCAAGCGTTGCCGACGTATCCAGTTGTCCAAGGGCAGCAAGTCATAGTCGTGCTCGGCGACGGTGGAACGTACACTGTGATTCCGACTAGTCCGGCACCGGGAATAGTTCCACTAGACAAGCCACCGTTCTTCACCAGTCCTTCCAAATTCCGCATAGCCGCATTTGAAATCGATACCACGGTGCGAAGCGGTGTATTTCCAGTCTATATCCGGCTTCAGGATTCTGGCAGTAACAAGATTTATCGTCTCGTCCTACCGACTCCCGCTTCTCCGCCTTCCAATTTCTCTCAGCCAGATTGCTTGACACTATCTCCGGATGGGAGGTACTTGGCCTACGCTGAAGGTTTCGGCAGCACTGGATTTTCCAATTCTTGGCCGACTCCACCATCCACTATCAACTACAGATACAGAATCTACGACTTGGGAGCAGGCAAGCTACAATCTTCAGGGCCGATACCTGGGATATCGAATGGATTCTTTTTGCAAGCGACACTGAAATCTGAGTTTCTTGTGCAAGGCTTGGCTCTCTCTTGGAACCTCTATGCAAACTGGTTCGAAGGTGGTGGAATCGGATTCGGTTTCGGTACGTCTCAGTACAGCGTTCCAGCGCTGTTTCTGACCAATGACCCGTTCCTGTTCTCTATAGAATTCTTAGACAAGGAGATGCAGCTCGCAGGTCCACTCGGAAGCATCACGGCGTCCACAGTCAGAAACTACATCTCCTTCGAATCAGGCAGCAGAGCAGTTCTAGCTACCGACGAAACGGTGCATGGCGTTTCAAATGGAAGCGGCTCGTCTGTCATTTCCGGCTCTGGTATCACTAGTGGCTGGATACAAGACACAACTAAAGTCAGCGGTTCACGCAGGAACGGAACGTTCGATGCCACTGTGGGGATAGTGGGAGCGCATCCGGCTGGTGAAATAGGCCCGCTGCTCTACGACAAATCGTTTTCCTTTGTTTCGACCATAGAGCCTAGCGGCGGTGGAACACAGCAATACATACTGGCTCCAGCGTCTCAAATGATAGGCACGAAAGTCTCCTGCGTGACTTATTTCATAGACGACCTTTCTTTCAATATCACGGCCATCAAATTCTTCACAACGAACTATGCGGACGGCTCTGTAGTAGACTATCTCTTCTCTGGAAACCCCAATACCAGTTTCCCTATAGGACCGCCAGAACTCTGTGCCCTCCTGACTGACAAAACGTCTAGTGGGAGCACAATGTTCAATATCTTCACGGACGTCAATAACAGCCTAGTCGTGGCTCTCTACAAAGTCACTTTGGACAACGTTCACAATACAGTTTCCCTTGGAAGTCCTCTCACAGGAATCACACCCAATCCAGATTCAGGGTACACTTCTGGCCAATTTAGAACCGGATTGCTTGGAACCGTATCTGTGCCTCTGCTAAACTTTGGAACTCCAGGGTACAATTTCGTTTCCGTAGCCCAGACTGGATAAGTAATTCTAGTCAACAGGGGGACAAAATGCCAGCCTATCTAGCCGCTTTCCTAAGTGAGCATACCATTGGAGATATCGGGTTCTACATCTGTTTTCTAGCAGGGCAGTTTTTGTTCATGCTGAAAAGAGCCGCTTCATGCGTCAGAAATCCCGCAAACACTATCAAAACTAGACGCCAGTTCTTCTATGTCAACTGGGATGTGCTTTCTATAAGAGCTGCCATAGAATCTCTGGTAATCTACTATCCGTGGCGGCATTTAGGGATAGGCATGATTTTGGGGTTCTTCAATATAGACACCTCTGCTGGATGGCTCCATACGCTCCTAGGGACAGGAGTCGGCGCTGGCCCTATCGCTGCAATAGCTCTTGGATACGGGGCAGATTCTGGATTGGACGCTATTTCTCAATATAAGCGCGTCCCGGACTGGCTGCAACGCTGGATTAAGGAAAATATCCCTCCCGCTCCAACAATCACGTGGAATATAGACTGATTCCACGAGCGAACCTTGGAGCATTTGATATTTTAACGTACAAACAGGCTTGGCCGAAATAAGTACGCTAGGATTGGCGCTAATGGGAGCCAGCGACTCGTTAAAGCAACGATTATACCTACCTAAGCTCCGCCCCTCCTAATAAAAAACGGTTTTCCAAACAATAGCGTTTCATATAGGTGTAGGGGTAAAATCGTGCTGCTATCTATACAGAAACGCATCAAACGGTTTCCAAGGCTAGAAATACGCAGATTCCCGAGGATTGTGGAATTCAAGGAAGTGCAGATACAAACACTCAAAAACGAATCCAGGTTCTTTCTTCAGCTTTTCGCAGGAAACAAGAGATACGGCAAGGTAGTCTATAAGAGTCCCGGCAGCGTCACTGTAGAATGGGATAATTCCACGAAAAAGGAGCACGTAGACATCGAAACGCTGGTCGTACCGTTGATGCGGTTTCCACGATATGAAAATGGCAAGGTTCACCGTTTTCCAAGGTATGACTTGAAACGGCGACACTGGCCCAGACTCAAATGATTGAACTCACTGTACGTCCGGCGCGCACGTCATTCTCTGGCCCAGAGCGCCAGTTGAAGAAGATGTTTAGATGCCTGCGAGTCAAGGACAAGAACAATTGGTGGAGGCAGCGAGCAGCACTGAAAAGAGTGGGCTATTTCAGTGATATCAAGAACGACGAAAAGCGCGATAAGAAGATTGAACAGTTGAAGGAATCTGTACAGTACATCAAGTTCTATGAGAGACGCGGGGACACGTTTGCCAGCGGACTTCTAGATATGGTGATAAAGTTTTTGGACAAGAAAGGCGTGAAATATTCAGTCAAAGACAATCGTCAGCAACTTCCAGTTTTCAAACCAATCAAGAGATTTCAGTTTGAGGATAGTATCGAGAATCGCGCTGAGCAAGTTGAAATCGTAAACAAGGCTTTGCGAAAAGGCAAAGGAATCATACATGCATCTACTAATACAGGCAAGACCGAATGCGCTTGCGCTATTGTCTCTGAATTTCACAGACAACTCAAACGAATGCCTCGTGTGCTCTTCCTTATCCATCGTGCTGGACTTGCACAGCAAACGGCTGATAGATTCCGTAAGCATCTTCCAAACGATGTACGAATTTTTATGGTTGGAGGAGGTAAGAAGCGCATTCCGCAAAAACCAGGAATTGTCGTTGCGACTGTGCAGACCGCATCTAATTTACTTCAAGAGTCTGATTTCGAACGCTTTCAAGAAAAGTGTGATATCCTATTTATCGACGAAACTCATGTGAACCGTGCTACTCAATGCTCCAAAATTGTAAATAGAAATGAAGCGCCGATGCGTTTCAGTCTGTCCGGAACAATCGATAGAAAAAACAAAAAGAAAATGCTAAGTTACGTCGGTATGACAGGTCCGATAATTGCCGAGGTCAGAAACAAGGAACTCGTAGACTTGGGTCGCAGCGCCAAACCTGTTATCCGTTTCGTAGAAGTCCACACTGAAGAAATACCGAAGAAAGCAAAGTTCGCAGCCGCCTACAGTCTCGGCATCGTGAAGAACAAGAAGCGCAACGAGTTGGTCGTTAGGGAAGTGCTGCGATATCTCAACAAGGACTACAAAACTCTGGTCACGGTCGCAAGGATTTCTCATGGCTTGAAATTGAAAAAACTGTTAGAGAGCAATATGGATTTGCCAGTAGAATTTCTATCAGGTAGCACGCCATTGCTTATCAGAAAAAAGGTTCTAAAGAGATTTGAAAATGGGAAACTTGGAGTACTCCTAGCATCCCCGATATTCGATACGGGCATGGACATTTCAGGCGGGGTGGACGCATGGATAAACTCGGCGGCAGGACTTGGATGGGAGTTGATTTTACAGCGCATGGGCCGTGTCTTGAGAAAGAACCCTAGAACCGGAAATGTTGTGTATATCAGTGATTTCATTGACACTCACAACGAGTATTTGATGAAGCATTCCATGGCGCGTTTGAAGCACTACATCAATGAAAAAATCGCAAAAATTTCAATCATAGAAAGGTAAAAAGTGTTCAACATTTGCTTGTTCTGTAAATATCCGTTCACGTTAATTGACGTCAAGAAACAGGTCCAAATTGAAGGCCATCAGGTGACACAAATTGAGTGTCACAATTGCCTTGCGGAGTTCAAACTCATAGCCGTAATTCAACGTGGTCCGAAGAAGAAATTTGTGTCAAATGAAACAAGTGACGGCATGGCAAAACAGTCCACAGGAGGCAAGTAATCACATGGAAAATACTGGCGGTCAGTTCAAGACAATCTGGGAGATGAAAGAGATAATTTTGCGCTGTTTCAAAGAGTGCGAAGAGGCAGGATTTATCAGGGTAGCGAAAGGAAATTCGCTTAGTTTAGTTGACCAAACTGTTATCAAAGACAGCGAAGGAAATTTGAAAGTTTTGGTCAATCAAGACGCCGTCGCCGACCACATTTCCAAGACTCTAATTGGCGAGTTGCAAGAGTTCGAAATCTTGCGCCAACTTTCTCCCATGTTCCGGCAGTTCGATAGAATCAAAAATGACATGAAAATTCTCGACGATGTTGCTGCGAGAAATTCCGGTTTCCAGGAGCTGAGAATTGGGCAAAAATAAAATGGAGAAAGTCAAGCCCATCCATACCCTCGCAGGCGCGGTGGGACAGTATGGCCCATATGTGCGTTACACGGCCAGTATGTCCACTATGGGACAGCTCAGCGTTACATGGCGAATATGGACCTTAAGGACCTATAGGTGCATTATGATCCTAGGCAGCATAGGTAGCAACTATCTTAAGGTCTTGGAAAGTGCGACCGTAGGGAGCACTTGTAGCTAACTACTCGCCATGTAACAGGAACAATAGGGAGCACAGTTCATTTCAAAAAATTTTTCAGTAGTGAAAGGCTCGCTTCGCTCGCCTTGAGGACTGCGCTGACGCTTGTCCTCCCGAAAAGAAAAAGATATTTTTCCTGTGGAGAGAAAATGGGACGGAAGAGAAACTTCAAAAGTAAAAAACGGTTTCCGCGTTTAGAGTTGGATCGTGCAACAAGGATCGCTGAGAAAATTATCCGTATCGCGTTCAACAAGATGGCTCGTTCGAGAAATCTAAGGTATAGGAATTTCAACTACGACGTCTACAAAACCAAAGCAGGCTGGAAAGTAAAATTGAAATTTATTTTGCTGGCAGAAAAACTTATCCAGCAGAACATCGACCCCGCTCTCTACATCAAAGTCATGTGTCGCTATGGAAAATTTAAGAACGTGGAATGGATGCCTCACCCGACTTGGTTTTCCAAAGACAGCACTATCGAAAAGTTTCTCTGGGTCTACCGCAAGGAACGAAAGCACTACATCCTAGATATCGACTGGAAGAAGGAACTCGATGGCTGGTCAGACTTGGACATCTACTCTTCGATACGAGATTCGGGCGGCATAATCAAGCGAGTCGTGGAAGGACAGAAAATAAAAACTGACGAAGCAATCTACGCCTTCGCCAAGGAGCTGAGCCCGTGGTTCCTGGCTGTCTACTCCAAGAAGCACAAGAAGAGTTTTTGGAATCGCTGGTTCGAAGACTACTGCAAGTGCTCCAGGTTCTTAAACCGGCATAGGCATATCTGGCATGTTGCCAAAAAAGCACTCAAGCGCAGTTTTCAAACAAATAGCGTTTCATTATAGCAAGGGGGAATTCCATGAGAAAGATAGATAGCAAATTTCATGCCGAGTACGACGAGAAGTTTGGCAGGTGTCTGATTGTCAAGACATCAAACGGGGACGTGGTCCCGGACGACGAGCCTCTGATTCTATTCAGGGCAAGAGACAGGCTGGCGGTCAGAGTCTTAGAATTCTACAGGCAAATATCTTTGGAGGATGGCTGCAACGATTTCCACTTCGACTTGTTGGACAAACGCATCGAGGAGTTCAAGAAGTTTGCAGTAGACCATTCAGAACGCATGAAGCAGCCGAGTATCACACGAGGAAAATAATTGCCATCAGAATTCGAATTCGGGGATGCGTTCCAAAAGAAACTGCTCGCACTCTACGTCCGTTCACCACAAACGGCGTACACGATTATCGAGCCGTCGTATTTTACGAACCCGTTGCATGTGGACATCGCGCGTCTCACAAAGGAGGTCTATGAAAAACACAATCGTTCCGAAGTTATACTCTCTAGGCCGACTCTCCTTGCCATCGTCAAAGGCTATCTCGGAAAATCCAAATCAGAAGTCTGGCCTGGATACCGGCGAGAAATCAAAGCGCTCTACGACGAAGACCTCAAAGACAGGCAGGTGGTCCTTCATCAGGCAGTAGGATTCGCCAAGGAGCAAAAGTTTCGCAAAGCATTAGTGGAGGCAGAGAAAGATGTCAACAGTAAAAATTTCGTTAGAGCTATACAGCGATTCGATTCGCTCAAGGGACTCGGTGCAGAGCTCGACCTTGGTATTGAATATTGGAAAGACGCGACTAATCCTGGAAGATGGCTCGAAGATAGATATGGGATTATCGGGACTCACTACTGCCCCACACTTGACGACTGTATGGAAGGGGGACTTGGAGCCGGAGAACTTGGCGTCATTCTTGGAAAAGGTAAAGGCGGAAAATCTACTCTCATCGCCAGATTCGCGGCCGGAGCAATGTGGCAAAACAAAAACGTAGCGATAGCGACCGGGGAACTGTCGGGCAAGAAATATCGCAAGCGCATAGATTCCATGATGACAGCCATCCCAACTTGGAGATTGACGCAGTACGCCAAGGTCAGCGATGAGAAATCAGACCTGATGAAGAAACTGCGTCAAGCACAGCGTCGCATGGTCCAGGCTCACGGCCAGATGAAGGGCAGACTGTTCATTAAGCAATGGCCTACGAATCGCGGTCGGGTTAGTGACATTGAGTCTTGGCTGGAGCGTCTGAAGCAATCAGGTGTAGAAATAGATATCCTGTTCGTGGACTACATCCGTGTATTCAAGCCAAACGAGCGCTTCGAAGAGCAGCGTCTCAGCATCGGTCAAGTTTGCATGGACTTGCGCGGTCTAGCAGTGGAGCGGGATATCCCAGTGTGGACAGCGTCGCAGACTAATCGCGGCGCTCTTAACAAGGAGCGTGTTGGACCGGAAGACATAGCGGAAGATATTTCCCAGTTCTGGACGCTGGATTTCATGATAGCACTGTGTCAGACAGAAGCAGAAGCCAAGCTCAAGCCTCAACAGGCGAGACTCTTGATGGTCGCTGCTAGAGACGTGATGATGGGGAAAACCATCAAGATAAACATAGACCGCAACACGTTCAGGGTCTGGGAAAAGTTTGGGAATTTCATAGCGGAGAAGGAAAAATGGAGAAACAGGTAGTAGACTGGATTTACAAATGGACTCAGTGTGATTTGGTGCATGACTATGATTGGGATAAGCCTCCAGACACAACATGGAGATGGGAACTGCTTTCTCTAGCTATAGCGAAATATCCTATGGCGATTCTGCTGTGGAGACGGGAAAGACTATGAGTGACATAGCAGGGTTCTTCAGCCAAGTGTTCGAGACCAGAGAGGGATTCAAGGCAGACTGCCCCGCGTGTGGCGACCACGAAAAGAAATTCGCATGGAATACAGAAAAGGGCGTCGGGTGCTGTTTCCACTCAAGCTGTAGATGGTATGTGGGACATGGCGGGGTCACAGAGTATAGAATCAGGGCGTGGTTCAATACTCGCGGATTCGAGCACGTCATCCCAGAAACAATACGTCAAGACGAAGATGCAGAGGTGGAGCTGCCAGAAGAGTTCAATTTCGTTAGTGAACTGCCGAAGCAAGACAGAGAAAATATCTATGCTTATCTAGAGCGCCGAGATATCCCAAAGCGGATAGTGGACACAGCGAAGATAGGATATTGTACGAGCGGGAAGTATTGGGGATATATCATCTTCCCAATTTTCAATGACGAAGGCGACGTGGTCTACTGGCAAGGCCGGCGATTCAAGGACCGGGAGCTAAAGTTTTGGAATCCCAAGTACAGTAAGAAATCAGACTTGGTCTATTGCATCGGCGGCACACGCAAGCCGAACGTCATTGTGCTGGTGGAATCTGCAATCAATGTGCTCACGCTGGAAATACTGGGACATGGTAGAACATTGATAATGGGCATCCTAGGCAAGTCTCTGTCAGATGTCCAGCGTGACCATGTCCTCAGGTATGAAAAGTGGGTCCAAGAACTGGTCATCGCATTAGATGGCGACGCACGCAGAGACACGGTAGAAATCGCCGACCGTTTCAAGGGCATCATACCGCACATCAAAATTGCCAATATCCCTAACGGCGAAGATATCAACTCTTTGGGACGGGAAAGAGCGTGGCAGCTCGTGCGTCATGCGGAAGGCTACAACCAAAAACGGCGCATTGAGTTCATGACGAGGGAAGTATGAAATTCAGGAAAGAGCGCGATCTGGCATATCTGGCTGGAGCGCTGGACGAGCGTATGAAATTCCACGTCCTGAAAACAGGCAATTTCCAGATGCGCCTCAGGACGAAGGGCAATCTGCCAAAATTGCTCAAAAAAGAATTCGGTGGGTCGTGGTATTCGAACGGCGACCCAGAGCGGCTGTCGTACCGCATTCAGGGCCGAAAAGCGGTCCGTTTGCTGGAAGCCGTTTTACCCTACCTAAAAACGGAGGCGAAAACGGCTCGCAGGATTTTGACCTCGTGGAAAGAGCGCCAACAAAGGTCAAAATAGTCCTTGCGTACTGCCTAGTTTTAGGGTACAATGTTTGTGTTGTTTAGTAGTACGGTTTGCACTACCGCAAACCGCTGTTCTTTGAAAAATAACTAGGCCAGCAAAAAGTCCGACAAACGTGCGCGTCGTGAGACACGGCACTAGTGGGGATAGGCCACTGATAGGCAGAAACTGGTACGCCAGTCTGACCCCTGTAGCGCACACAAAATGCTATGGGCAGGACCCCAAACAAGGTTAAGGCATTAAGGCCACTAGGGACGAAAAGCTGAAAGTTAGTAGGTGCCAGTACAATGTACTGGGAGACGTGCGCTAGTACCGCGCTGTAAGCTACCGCGCTGCAAGGCACTATATAAGGTAGCGTAACCCGCAAAAGTGTGGCCGTGAGGCTCTAGGAGTTGACGAGTAGCGGGGAGGCATAAGGTATAGCAACACCGTGCAACCTATTGGGGATTAAGCTGAGAACGCTGGCCTAACACGAGAGACGTGGCTGTAACCTTTTGCGGGGTAAACTTACCCCCACGAGGGTACAATGTCAATGCGAAAATCTACACGCCAAGAATTGCGGAAGTGTCGGGAACTCCTCCATTTTTTCCTGCGAGACAAACACTGTTACTTCTGCAAGGAACCCTTGCTAGGGTATGAGAGTTATGCCAAGGACGGCGATGGGCAGGGCAGTCCAATTTCAAGGACTATCACAATCCATCACAAGGACCTGGACCACTCCAACGACAGCAAGGGCAACAAAACTCTCGCCCATGATAAATGTCATCGGAGTTTCCACATGAAACTCCGGTGGCGCAATGGCGAGATGCGGGTGAACTAGTTTCCCCCGCTAAGGGTTACAGCCAGCAATCCAGAAAAGTAGGCAACCTACAAAGTTCTACGACCCATCGCGGACACGCTCGGGGTCTTAGTGCTAGAGTCCAGTGCTAGTGGCACGTAAAAACTCGACACACGGTAAGAACAATGTAGCGAGCCGGAAATCTGGTTGGCCGCTCAGCGTCCTCAGGCAAGGCAGTCGTTCAATATTCCATCGGATTTTAAGAATTCAGCCATGCAATGCCGCATGGTAATCGAGAGGATGGTTGATTGAACGTGTAGGACCCTCGGTCAGCGTAATTCCCTCTGTGGTCGCTACCAGTCAGGTGTTCCTAGGTTTAGGCGTGGTGGACCCGTAAAAGAACTACCACCGTCCGACTGAACGGACGTTAAATGTATCGCAAGGTTTCGCAAATCAAGCTGACATGGGAGTTTCGAACAAACAATTTCATCTCGCTTGAGAAGGAATCAGGCCCGACATACCGCACGTCCCCTTACACGGGACTAGGAATATGCCGCAAGGCATCAGGCGTCGGATACCGCATGAGTTTCTAGGAAAGTTTCTTCTCCAGCGACGTGGATGTTCACAACGATGGCGGGCGAGGTTGAGTTTACGCCTGAATGACAACGTCACGTGTCTACAATGACAGTGAACATCCTCGCCGCTGAAATGGCGGAGTAAGGAAGTGGTAACATGAAATGCAATCAACCAGGATGCAATAGGCCAGCAACGCAACGCCAATTCGGTAATGGCACACACTGGGATTGGTGCGATAGACATGCCGTGGCCGAAAAGAAATCCGAGTTGAAATATTCGGGCGGCATATTAGGTCGCTGGCGTCCAGTAACAAAGCATGATAGGCCAGTGACCTACACAACGTTTGGGACGGTGAGCTAAATGGCTCCAATCGCAATCCTGAAACGGGAAACGCAAGGCCACGTTCGCAGGTTCACCGTCAATTCACAATCCGATGCACGCAAACACTATATCGTGCGCCGGACTTCACAAGGCCAATGGCAATGTTCTTGCCGTCACTGGATATTCCACCGTGGAAAGTGCAAGCATATCATCGCAGTAAAGGAGCGGGTATGAAAATCGAATTGGACATGTCGATAGACGACTTGAAAATGCTGCGTGCGGTTTTGCAAGTTCGTAAGGACCGCGAAATCGCTGCGTATCGAACAATCATGCAGACAGCGGTAGAGCAAATGGACCAGCAACTCTACCCAAACGTCTACAAGCATTTCTGCACTCGCGGAAATCACACGTGGACAATCATGGCCAGCCAAGACCCCGGACCGTACGACTTGCTGTGTCCAACTCATGAACAGGAACAAATTGAAGAGGAAGAAATGATGCCGGACGTGGCAGACGAAACTGAGGCACCGAAGTGAGTTTCATCGTCGCAGTCCTCGAAACAATGTGGGGCGACAGGGAAGGCCGCGCTCCACGATATTTCAAAATCAACCCGCATAACAAATCTGGCAAGCGACTCTACAAATTCGTAGGGCCAGAAAACGCGCATCGGCTGGTCGTGACGAATTGCTGCCGCGAACTAGTCACGTCTGCCAACCACCACGGAAAGCCGGACGCAAAATGGCTCCATGAAAACCTGACACGCTTGAATCCAAGCATAATTCTAGTTTGTGGCGCTGTAGCTAGGAAAACATTCAGAGAGTCTGGTTATGCACTCTCCGATAAGAATATTGATTTCGAATATTTTTCATCACTCGACGTTGATGGTAGAACGGTGTTCTGGTTGCTGCATCCGGCAGCACGGACGTGGACCAAGAAGCAACTCAGGGAAACAGAACGCCGGATTCAAAAGGCCACGCGGTAGAAATCGGTCCCCCAGGACCTAAAAAGGAAGGGAGCATCACATGCAAGCAGTCACAGTAACTGTCAACGGTCAAACAGTAGGGCAGTATCTCAGCAAGGAAAAGTCCGACGAAATCCAGCGTTTCCTGCGAGACGAAATGCGTGGGTTCCGTCACGCGACACAGCGTCACATCAGTTCGGCCAACAATACCAGCAATCGAATTCCCCAAAGCGGGAAAGGAGCAACACAAAATGCGTAACGAACAAGGTAAGAAAATCAAGGCGAAGTCCATGACGAAACGGGAGGCCATTCCGTATCTGGAGAAAATCCTCAAGAATACGGAAGGCAAGAAGCGCCGTCGCGCACTGGAAATCGCCATCACGACTATTCAAGGCCGGGTGGAAGTCCCGGTCAGCAAGATAGCTTGAGGCCAATCAAAGGCAAGGTGGAGCCTAGAATCCACCACAATCTCCTCTACCTAGCAGGTGAGCGAGAACAAATGGAGACAAGTCATGCAAAAACTGTCTGAAGAAATGATGTACAAAATCAGCGAGTACAAAATCTGTCGCAATTGCCGCATCGTTAACAAGGACCTGCTCACAAAGCGCCGTCACTGTCCGCTCTGTGGCAGCACGACGTCACCGTTCAAGTTGGAAGGCCAGAAAAAGCCAGACGGCAAGAAACGGTTCCCACGCGAACTCAACCCGGTCGGCAAGAAGCAGGAAGAAATCGTCAAGATGATAACGGAGTCCTGCAAAAACTTCGACTGTCCGGGTCAAGTGACCGGCATAGTCAAAGGGCCGGTCGTGACGGAGTACCTATTCACGCCTGACCGGTTCACGCGAGTCAAGAGGCTCAAGTCCCTCAATGAGGACCTCGCGCTGGCATTGTCGGTCGAGACGGTCACAATCCGCCGCATCCCCGGCAAGCCAGTGGTCGGCGTTTCCATGCCGAACGGAGAAAGGCTCGTTGTCACGCATGAGTCCTGCTTCAAGAACACTCTGGCGCATCGCTACGACATGGCGCTCCCGCTCAACTTCGGGCTCACGTCGGAAGGCGCTCCATACGTGGAAGACTTGGCTACATTCCCTCACATGCTGGTCGGCGGTTCTACCGGGACCGGCAAATCTACACTGCTCAAGCAAATCATTACCAGTCTGGCAGAAATCCGCACTCCAAGCGAACTCCGGTTCGCGTTCGTGGACCCGAAGCAAGTGGAGCTGTTCAGGTTCAAGGGGCTGCCTCACATGCTGATGCCGCCAGAGTTCACGGTCTGGGGCTGCCTCAACGTCATGGAAACCCTTATCCAGGAAATGAAACGGCGCACCGCTAACCTTCATGTGCTGAAGGTCAACAACATCAAGGAACTCAACGACCGCCTCCAGAAAGAAGCGGACGAACTCAAGCAAGCCGCGCTTAAAGCCAAGGAAGGCAACGTTCGCAAGATGCTGGAAGAGCAGGCAGCCAAGAAGATGGCCGAGAAATGGTACTACATCGTGCTGGTCATCGACGAAATGGCTGAAATCGTGCTGGAGGAGAAAAAGGAGTTCACAAAACGGATGGCCTCTATCAGTCAGATGGCCCGCGCCGCTGGAATCTGCGTCATCACTTGCACGCAGCGTCCGTCGGTCGATGTCGTGTCTGGCAAAATCAAGGTCAACTTCCTCGGTCGCGCCGCGTTCAGAATGCCAGACGCCGTGAACAGCAAGACCATCCTAGGCCAGCGTGGAGCAGAGAACCTGCTAGGCAAGGGCGACATGTTCATATTGTCGCCGGATAAAACGGGCCTCAACCGCATCCACGTCGCAAATTGCACCGATGACGACGTCAACAAAATGCTCCAACTCTCACTAGAACACGGGCACGAAAACGCCGTGCCTGCCGACTTCATGACGGAGAATAAAGTCCCTCCAACTCCCAAGCCGAACGGGAATGGGAAGGCCACTATCAGCAAGGCGGTGAACTGACCATGCCTCTAGTCATAATGGTTTCGTTCATCGCGGTCGTTTCTGTAGTGGCTCTTATCGCGTGGCTAATTCTAGTCGGAGAGGGAGAGTGACATGGATAAAACTATCAGCGTCTGCAAGCGCCTCAAGGAAATGGATTACCTAGACTTGGTCTGGCTCAGTACGAGCGAGGACGTCAGCATCGACGAGTACATTGAAATCGAAGTCGAGCTCACACTCCGTGATATCGGCATCCAGCAACTCCAGCCGGAGGTGAACTGAGATGGCGATTAAGAAAACGTTTGAACTCCAGTGTGAAGGGCCGTGCAAGCGTCAACACACGGCATCTACAGTCCCAATCACATGGGCGAGGCTGAAACTGTCAAGTGCTGGCACCCCAGATGGGAATTATTTCGTCTGCCTCTTATGCCCAGAATGCAAGGCTAAGGTCATGGAGATGTTGGAAAACGAGTGGTACAAATTCACGACAGTATCTGCCAACGCGCAGAAGAAAGAAGGTGAGTGATGACAATGTTAGCATATCACGGCAAGCAGGAAATCAAGGACAAGTATCTGGCTCGCGTAGCTTCTCATAGAATCGCCGATGAGTTGATTCGTGGCGTCGGCTGGGAAGATGGGAAGGGCTGTGCGATAGGTTGCACGCTGGAAGCCTACGAGCATGAGCGTTACGAAACTGAGCTGGGAATTCCACAGATGCTGGCTCATATCGAAGATGCCATTTTTGAAGGCTTGAGCAATGGCAAAGCACAAGAATGGCCGGAACGTTTCCTGTCCGCAATCCAGCCAGGAAAGGACCTGTCTCTAGTCGGCTGGAAATTTCTAGCTTGGACAGTAGAAAACAGTCTGACGAAATATGGGACAGAAGAAGTGAGGAAAGGTTGTTCCAGTGCGCTGCAAATCGTGAAAGACATGGCTGCCGGATTACCTATTTCTATAGAGGCGGCGCGGTCGGCGGCGCGGTCGGCGGCGCGGTCGGCGGCGCGGTCGGCGGCGTGGTCGGCGGAGTCGGCGGCGCGGTCGGCGGCGTGGGAACAGATGGCAGATAAACTAATCGAATTGTTACAGGAGGCGAAATAATGGAACCAACAATAAACATGAAAATAGTCTGTGGCTGTGGACACGTTTTCAAGATGGACAACAACGCCGTGGAGATACACGTCATTGGCGAAGCGGTCGGTGACGTGTTCGACAAAGCCTACGCTCACGCCAGTCTACTCCACCACACGCTCAATATCTCTGGTGAAATCCGTGCCAACAAGCCGGTCAGAGAACGCTATCACTCTGCGAACGTGCGCTGATGGTAGACCAGATAGCCTCGTTTCTAATCTTGGTCTGCTGTCTGGCCGCGTTCATCTACTTCGTCAAGTATGCCTATAGGGAATTCCACTTGAAGAAAGGCATACTCTGCGAGCGATGCAATAGGCCATCAATGCTCCATGGGGAAACCTACAATCAAAACCATCCAATTTGCCCGCTCTCTATGGAGCGCGTGATATTGGACTGGCAAGAAAGGGAGATAAAGAAACATGACGACGCTAATCGTAGTAATCCTTACAATGCTGGCAGCCAGCCTAGATAGATGGAGGAGAGAAGCATGGCGCTCATAATCAAACCGACTGGTGAGCAGTACCCAATCATCCCCGCGCTCGGCCAGTTTTCCATCGGTCAGATGATAGAACTGGTCAACTGTCCGCACATAGATGTCCTCAGCGCTCGCTGGATAGGCAAGGGCATCTATGTCGTGTCAGCAGAGTCCGGATTCCAAATGAACAAACCGTTCAACGCAACGGCGAGTCGAGAAGCGCGCAAAGCTATCTATGGCGACGCGCTGATAGCGAAATACGAGGAGTTAGGAGGCCGATGTGATTAATCAGAAAGCAGTCGTGGAAGTGTGCAACGTGCTGGAAGACACGGCAAAGAAATATACAGGCCAGAAAGAAATGATAGGGCTCGTTGGAAAACTGAAGAAGGTGAAGGCCAATCAGTCCTACACGAAAACAATCACAGCCATCGAAGAGGAACTCAGATGGCGCTTTGGAAAGGACTACTGATGACAATCAACCTGAAAAATGTTCCAGAGTACAAAGTGCAGGATTACAAGCAGACAGTATTCAAGATATCTACGACCGCTCTAAGGTCCGCACTTTCAGATGTATTGCACAGAGTCTGCTACTGCAATCCACCCCATACCGCGTATATAGTCAAACGTGGGGACCTCCTAGTAGGAGTGATAAAGAATGCCTAACTTTTGGCGATATGAAAAGTGTGCTCCACTCACAATCCATAGTCCGGAAGGCAATCACCAGCGAGAATTGCCGGAATGGTTCCACGTGGACGTGTACAGGGTCACCAGCGGTGACACAGGCCGAAGCTACTACGTCCAAATCTTGACTGAGACGCGTGTTATTTCAGTAACATCCTCAGCATCGTCACAGAATTTTTCTACCACGAAAAGCACCTACATCTGTAACTGCCAGGACGCCATGATTCACGGGCTGAATCTGGTCGCTATCGCACGTGAAAGTGTAGGCTGCAAGCACGGAGAAAAGCTGAGAGAATACTTGGAGGAGAAATCATGAAAAGAAAATTGACAATGAGAATTCAAGATATAGACAGACAATGTAGATTCTGTGGGAAGCTGTGTAAGAACGCTCATGGGTTGGCGAGACACGAAGCTACTTGCCCGGAAAATCCACGTAACGAGAAACTGGTTAACCAGAAATTAAAGCGTCCCAATGTGGACGACCCCTCATTCGTGAGAAGCCAGACAGAACGTGAGCCTGAAGTAGCAACGGTCACGGAAGACGTGTATCTAATCGCTATACTAGCTTATGAGCTAGGCTACAAAGCACATGAACAAGGAAAGAGTCTTTTGGAAACGATACGTGGTCTAAAACAGTTTAACATTTTGAAAGTGTTCTGATGATCGAACCAATCGACCCCAAAATAGCCAACCTGAATCTGTCATTCAAGCGTCGCATTTCCAAAAGCAGGACCCTAACTGAAGACGTGGAACTCGTGGGCATATTTCAGCAATTCGGTCTCAACTTGCTGGAGTACAAAATCCCCAGAGAAGAAATCTTCGCAATGGTTCCAAAGGTCATGCAGGGTCGCAAGCCAGAAATCATCAGTCAGCAAGCACTAGAGTTCCTAGTAAATGAATTCGACGCCGAAGTGGTCCAAGATTCCAATGGGAGAACCGTCCTAAATTTTCCGCAAGAGAAACCAAAAGGAGATGAAATGAATGTATTGTCAGAAGTGGCAGAGCGGTCGGGACAGAAGCGCAGTCTAGTCAAGGAAGTGTACGAAGCGTTGCTCAAGACCATCCGTATCACGCTGAAAAACGAGCGCCGCATCAGGCTGCCGGATTTCGCAGTAGTCAAAGTGCAATATCGCCCGGCTAAAGAGAAAAGGAAGGGTCGCAATCCGTGGACTGGGAAGCCAATGACGTTCAAGGCCAAGGCAGCCAGCAACAAGCTGCGAATCACGCCAATCAAGTTCATGAAGGATTGGTGCAATGAAAAGCTGGAAGTCGTTGCGCCAGTGAAGAAAAAGAGCAAGAAGAAAGACTAACAAGTTTCCACGGCGCTCGCTTAGACGCTCACGTCGTGGGTTGGTGGGGTTAGTGAGGGGGGCTCGCAAGGGTCGCTGGGCACTAATCCCGCCTAACTTTCCTAAAAATAGCGTTTCATTAGTATAAGGGGAGAATCGTGGAGCCTGAAAAGCGCAGCAATATCCATGCAGAGTGGGAAAAGCAGAAAATGATTACGATGTATGGGGTCAACGAACTGTCTGGTGACGCGCTCCTGCCATACATCGTGCCAGAAATTACACGAGTTGTAGATACGGTCACGGGCCGCACGGCGCTGGTCCATCAAATCATCAAGAAATACGGCGTCCAGGTCTGGGTCAAGGAACGCGGTCAAGAAAGAGAAAACTGGCCGTGGCGCATTATCACAGTCCGACAACCCAGAAGGCTGAAGCGCTATCCCCGTCCGTTCCGCTGGCCTAGAGAGGAAGAAACAAAACAGTGTCACTGTCTAATAGGGAAAATGGAGGTGGAGAATGCTGAAGAAAGGGCGGTCCGTTGCACCCGCTGTAAAAACCTCATTGGCTCAGAGTCTTATCCAAGACGAATCGAGAGAGCCACGGACGCCATACGCAAAGAGTCTAATGGAAAGAAACCCAGACCTAGTATTCGTAAGAGAGTTTTGGGACGCGCAAAAAGGAAAGCGAGTCGTAAAAGTAAGATACCCGTCAAGGCACGGGAACGGACACAAAGGAAAAGTGCTGGTCGAGTGGACGTTCGACCCAAAAGGAGAAACAATGCGAAAGCAGGTAATAGAGCGTCACGCGCGAGAACAATTGTTTCCAAGGTTCATAAGGCGATTCCCTCGCGTGCTAAGGTTTCCAAGGTACAAACGAAGTCTAGAAATAAAGCTAGGACTGCGAAAGGAAAAGTAGGCAGAGGGAAATAGATGCCATACGACATCGGTGTCGCACTCCGGCGTTTGAAACCGCTCATCAGATGGTATGCGTGGCGAGCGTCCCAGAATCGACGCCTGAAAATGGCGTTTGAAGACGTGGAGGCGGAAGGCTTCTTGACGCTGGTCGAGTGTTGCAGGGAATTTCCAGACGGCCAGACTCGTTTCTCAAGGTACTTCAAACGAGCGTGGTGCAATCGTCTGAAAGACCTGTACCGCGATTCAAACGTAGTCAAGAAGCAAGGGGTAGAAGTCCCCATAGAAAAGGCAGAAAGCCTGCCATATCAGCGAGACGATTTCCTAGACCGTATGAAATCTCGCTACAACGAAATTTGTCCATTGTTATCAAACGACGCCAAGCGTCTGCTGATAACGCTGCTAGACCCGCCGATGGAAGTCTACGAAACCGCCTACCGTGATTTCTGTAGGCGCAATAGACTCTACGCGCAAGGGCAGCCGGTAACTGGACACATGACTTTCCGCATCAGGCTAAGGCACATCAAGTCAGTCCTAGGTCTGACCGATGCTCAGGTGCGGGAAATAGGAGCAGAAGTGAAACACGTAAATAAAACTCAGCTGAGGAGAAAAAATGGCTAAGAAGTCGAAAGGCAGTCACAAGAAGAAAGCGCACAAGGCCAAGAAGGGAAAGTCCAGAGACGACGAAGACGAGGAGGAAGAGGACGAATCGTCAGACGATGACGACGATTCCGAAGAAGAGGAAGACGACGAAGAGGAAGACGAGAAGCCAAAGAAAAAGGGCAAGAAGGGCAAGAAATCTTCTGACGACGATGACGAGGATGAGGAAGACGAGTCAGAAGATGACGACGATGAAGAGTCGGACGATGATGACGAAGATGAAGATGACTCCGACGATTCAGACGATGACGATGATGAGGAAGAGGACGACAAAAAGTCCAAGAAGAAAAAGAAGAAAAAGTCCGATGGCGATGCGGACGAAGACGAGGAAGACGACGACTCAGACGACGAGGACTCTGAGGAAGATGATGACGAGGAAGAAGAGTCCGACGACGACGATGATGACGACGATGACAAGGGCAAGAAAAAGAAGAAAAAGAAAAAGTCCAAGTCTGACGATGACGAAGATGAGGACGAAGAGGATGACGACGAAGACGAGGAAGAGTCAGATGATGACGATTCCGACGACGACGATGACGACGATGAAGAGGGGGACGCGAAAGCGTCCTCTTCTCTCGTCCAAATCAAGAACTATGCGCCGCGTGCGCCATCTATCCCTATTCCAGCGGGGATTGAGGACTGTTTTGGGAAGTACAACGACCCAGATGTGCCAGAATGCCAGCGTTGCGTAGAGGCCAAGCATTGCAAGCAGGTCATGAAAGCCAATGCGGAAAAACTCGAAAAGGAAGGGAAAGGTAAGAAAGTGAAAAAGCACAAAAAGCATCGCGAGGAAGAACAGGAAGAGCGCTCCGAGAAGAAGCAGAAGAAGGGCAAGAAATCCAAGAAGGAAAAGCCGGAGAAGGAATCCAAGTCGAAGGGCAAAGTATCCGACGCCGTCCAGTCCATCCTGAACGCGTCCAAGTACAAGAGCTACGACGGCAAGCTGAAGTTGCCCTTTGTCTACATTGGAGATAAGAAAGCTGTCTATATCCAAAAGCCGAAGTCTGAGGATGAATTCGTGTTCAGGCTCAGGGCGAAGCCGGAGGAACTCGGCCTTCGTGCTGCGAATTGGAAGAAAAGAGGCGGCGGGAAATATGATTACGTGGGGAAAGTGGCGAAGCTTGGCAAGTCTCTGCGTATCGCGTTCAAAAACTTCCTCAAATCTCAAGAGTCTGAGGACTGACAATAACTGCTTTCAGGGGGAGGAGCTCTCGAGACTCCTCCCTGCTTTCTAAGGAGATAACAGTGACACACATTATAAAAGGAGTAGGAAACGTTGAAGCTGTCCGTATCAATCTTCGTTGGAGAGTTAAGCGTGCTGTGGCAATCCATAATGGGTGTATGATTTGTAAGAAGAAGCCGGTAGTTTTCGTCTTTGAAGATAAGGGCTCTTGCTATGAACATAAGGAAAAAGTAGAAGCTCTATCTAAGAAGGCCGCTTTCATTAGAGATGCTAACATGAGTATCGAAAGCGATGAAGCTGTTGAAAATTACATAGTCAAGCTTAAGAAGAGAGATAGTTTGAGGCGTAAACACAGATGAAAATCATAGTCGTATCTAAAGGCGTCGTGGAACGCTGCCACACGCTCAGGCTCCTGCAAACGGAAGGTGTAGAAGCCAGAGTCGTGGTCCATGATGAGGAAGCTAAGAAGCGCCTGATTCGTGCGTTCCCGTACCATACATATCATTGCAGTCACACGAAAACTCTGGTCGCAAAGCGCAATTGGATTCTAGAGCATCTAGTGCAGAAAAACGACTGGTATATCGGCATGGACGACAACATCCAACACTTCACAATGGTCATGCATCCTTGGAGAGACAATTGGAAAAATGATACGACTAAAAACCCCCCACACGATTTCTTAAGCTGGCGACAGCTCTACAATAGGAAAGCCATGTTTTCTAACTGGCTGCGAGAGTTCAAGAAAGACATCAAGCTGGCAGAAGAGCAAAACGCTCCACTCGTCGGCGTAGCAAGCATGGAAAATCCGTATTTTAGGCCACGTCGCTATTCCAATTTCAAGTTCATACGGACCAAAGTGTTCGCGATGAAAAACACTGGCTATTTCCATTTCGAAAACAAGTATGGAATGGATAGCTGGCTGTCAGCTCAATGTGTCGCAGTCCATGGCAAGGTCTTGGTGGACAATTTCCTATATTACAAAGCCAAGATGTGCGAAGAGGGCGGTCTAGGCAGCCGAAAATATCGGGAAGCACATGGTCTAGAGGATTACCTATATAGAATCGTGAAAGCGTTCCCGGGTCTAGTGGGAATCGTAGAGAGCAAACTGAAAACGGTCCGGTTCTTGAAGCATTCGGAGAATAGTGTGAATCGCTGGAGGCAAGAGCATGGATATCTACATTCCCACGGCGGGTAGGTCACAGCAGAAAACTGCCGAGTTGCTTGACGAATCAGGACTAGACTATACACTGGTCCTGACCAAAGGAGATAACCATCCAGCGAGCACTCCTAACGCTAATATATTAGAAGCGCGTGCAGAACGTGGCATAAGAGCTATCCGCCAGTTTATCTTGGAATGGGCCGAAGGGAAATTTGTTATGCTGGATGACGATCTGCGATTCTACAGCCGCAAGTCAGACGGCTCTTTCAAAAAAGCCACTCCTAAAAGCATCAGGAAAATGTTCGAAGAGCTAGACGCCACGTTAGACATCTTCGCGCACGCCGGAATCACGGAGAAGTATATGTCCCAAACTAGACCGCGGGACCGCATCTATAACGCTCGCTACTACCATATTCTAGCCTATAATAAAAAACTGTTTCCAGAGCCTACGCCTAGATTCAGGTGCGAAGTCGGTGAAGACCACGACATGAATCTACAGCTCTTGCTGGCAGGCTGTGATAATTGCGTGCTGACAGAATGGGCCAATGACGACGTGTCACACGCTCCAGGCGGATGCAGTCTATGGAGAAATCACAAAATCGAGAGGCAGGAAGCGGTCCACTTGGGGAGGCTGTTTCCAGATATCGTGAAGATGAAAGGGAAATACATAGCCAGAATCAACTGGAAGAAAGCGGCGGGAATCGGAGGATGCATCTATGTATAAGCAAGAACCCCCGTTCGCAATCCAAATAGAACTCGTGGAGGGCTGCAATCTGTACTGTAATTTCTGCGGACTTCAAGGTATCCGCGAGAAAACAGACAAGACGTATAACATGATGTCAAAAGACACTGTTATGGATTTGGCTAGTCAAATACACAAAGCTGGCTGGAACTCCCGTATTGAATTCGCTATGCACGGAGAGCCGACGATGCATGACGACTGTGCAAACATGGTACGCATATTTCGAAAGTTTTTGCCCAAGAGCCAACTGATGATGACCAGCAATGGCGGCGGATTGCTGAAAACTCCTGGCGTCATAGACAATCTGAAAAACTTGTTCCTGTGGGGAGGTCTAAACGTATTTGCATTCGACGCTTACGACTACGTTAAAATCAAGGACAAGGTGGACGAGCAATTGGAGGGTGCGAAAAAGCTAGGCTTCCAAGTCCATAGGTATCCCAAGGAGAGGGAGTTCTCGCCGCACAATCGCTACGGACACAAAGCCAAGCTATTCATCCGCATCAAGGACATCAGCAGGTCTGACAAGGGAACGCACTCAATACTCAACAATCACTGTGGTCGTGGAGGCAAGCCTCTGCGAGAGCCACTAGAAGCGCTCTGTGCCAAACCGTTTCGAGAACTATCGGTGCGGTGGGATGGGAACGTGGCAATCTGTTGTAACGATTGGGCCGGGATATTCAAGGTCGGCAACATCGAGAAGGACGGGCTCCTTGAAATATGGCATAGTGAGAAGCTGAACTCTGCACGCCGGTTCCTGATGCAGAAAGACAGGGCATCAGTGCATCCATGTAATGTGTGCGATGCAAAGTCCTACCGCGTGGGTCTATTGCCAGACAAGTTTGGGAAAGTCCATCTCAGAGAGCCGAATGAAACAGACAAACAAAATGTCAAACAGGCAGCAAGCGGTGACCCATACACAGAGCCGGCCAAGCGTCCGTGGGAACTCGTGAAGATAGCAGGTACACTGTGAAGCACCCAGACCTAAAAATCTACTTCGCAGTTATCAGTCATGGGCGTCCTGATAGCGTGTCAGAAGTGAAGAAATATCTTGGCACCTCAGCGACGTGGTATGTGGGTCATGGCGAAGTCGAGACCTATTACAAAGCTGGAGCTAAGAACGTGAAATGTGGCGGTGATTTGTCGCATAGCAGGAACATGGCTCTGGATGACGCATGGAGACAAGGTGTTCCTTGCGTGCAGATTTCAGACGACTTGCGGCGTTTCAGTCTAGCCACGGACAGGATGCAGCCACTCACCGCACTTGCAGCGGCTATGATAGTCAAGGCGAACATGGACTCCGTTGGAGACGTGTATCTAGGTGGTACAAGTTCCAACTCGAATCCACTGATGAGCATAGGTCTGCGAACAGGGAACACTATACCGCCGAAAAATAGACCGCTCATTTCCACAAACTGTCTAGTGCTCGGGGATTTCAGCGTGGTCAAGCCGTGCGGTATCTACTTTGACGAGAAGACGCTGGTCAAGGAAGACTATGAGTATACGCTGCGTCATTTGAGAACATTCGGCAAAGTGTTGCGCTGTAATTACGTCCTCTCAGACTTCAGGCATAGGACCAATCCAGGTGGAGCAAATCTCAACCGTGAAAAATACGGCGCTGAGAAGAAAGCCTACGACTATCTGCTGGAGCGGTGGAAGGGCGTCCTCAGTTCCAGAATCAAGCACGGTCCCACGAGCAGCGACTACGAACTTCAGATATACTGGAAGCCTGAAATGAGAGATAAGCTGCCGCAAGTTTTCCCTAGATTTCCTAGACTAGCAAAGGAGAAGTGATGACGCAAGTAGACGAATTGATTCAAATGCCCAACGAGTGTCCCGGCTGCCATCAGCCATGGAGCATGACAGTCGGAGAGAAACAGTTCTTTGAAGACATAATAGAGCGCAAGACGGCAGAGGGCAAGGAATTCAGTATGCCTACTCACTGCAAATCCTGTCGCGATAAAAAGAAGGGAACCAGAATCACTCCAGAGTCCATTATAAGCAAGGTGGAAAGCATGATACGTCGTGCCGATAATGGGGACTACGCGCTGGAAATCGATGACCTAGTGGATGACCTGAAATCCGTGTCCAAGATGCTGAAAACCATGTTCCCGAGACCGCAAAGGAGACGAAGTGACAAAATCCAAGAAGAAGCCGTGGGAGAACCTGCCGCGAGTGGAAGTGTACAGGCCGAATCTTGACGCGTTCTACAGATTCATGTTCGAGCGTCACATGATCTGGCACAAGCGTTTCAGGCTCAAGCAGCCGCCGCCGTGGACCAAGGACCCGATATTGCGCGACCTGAAATTCACGAACGTGTACCGCGAGCTGGACCGTGGAACACAGTTTTACTTGGAATGCATGAACGCTGGCACTGGACTTGCGCTGTCCGGCTCTATGTCTAAAGAGCTGCTCTGGCTTACAACACAATATCGTTTGCTGAATAGAGTTGAGACGTTTGACAAAACACATTTCGTTTCCCATGAGGAATGGCATGACGACAAACGTGAGTGGAAGAAAGAGCTGAAGGAACTACACAAGACAGAATGCGTATTTACGAATGCGCACTTGACGCTGCCTGTCCATGAAAAAGGGCAGAGCAAGATAGACAAATACTTTGAAGTCCTCGATGAGTTATGGTTGATTATTCCTAGACTCTTGAATCAAATTAAATCATGCCACAGTCTAGAACAATTGTTCATAATCCTCAAGCAGATTCCGTGCGTCGGCAGCTTCATTAGCTATGAAATTTGTTGCGATTTGATTTTAGTGAAAGCGGTCCCATTTTCGGAAGACGATTGGGCAAACTGCGGTCCAGGCGCGAAGGGCGGCATTAAGTTGATATTCCCGCTGGCTGGCGAACGTGGAGAGTATCTGGAAAAGATGCGACAACTTGCCAACGAGCAAGAGAAGCATTTCAAGCGATTGGGACTGGACTTCCCATACCTGTACCCCGGGAAGCCACTGACACTTAGAAGCGTGGAGCATTCCTGTTGTGAGTTTAGGAAGTATGTGAATGTCCAAAACGGAGTTGGAAAACACAGAATGAAATTCAAGCCAATTACTGGCGAAAATCCGCAAGGACAAATACGATTTCCAAGGGAGCTAGAATGATAAATGAGAACGGTTTCTTGATGATAGAGCCAAAGAAGAAAGGCAGGACGGTGATAATAGATGACATCACCATGAAAGTGACTGCTATTTTGAGAAAGGCGAAAGAAGTGGCGCATTACAAAGGAAGTCATACTTGTATCTGTGGGGCTAAGTCTGGAAGCGCTGACCTAGTCGTTAAAGTGTGCGGAAGGAGATTAGGTACGAATTCTCTGGCAGTCCATTATGTAGCTTGTCACAGAAACGAGATTCCTAGGGTACAGCTGAGAATGATTGTTGAGTCACGATACAGCTATAGGGAAAATCCTACAATGCAAGAATTGGTGGGCGGATGAGAGTCTACAGAGGGCGCGGTATCGGCGATGTCTACTACGAAATCATCCGAGATTTGATGAAACATGGCCGTCGTGTGACAGTGCGCGGCCACGACTGCATGGAGTTTCCAGACAGAGTAGTCTTGGAATATGCAGAGCCGGGATATTGCTGGATGTGCATTCCCGGTCGCAAGTGGAATCCGTTCCTGGCGCTGGCCGAAATCCCATGGATACTGTCTGGCAACGGGAACGTGGAGTGGATTAGCTACTTCAGCAGCAAGATGCGAGACTTTGCTGACGGCGATGAAAACTTCCATGGCGCATACGGGTTGCGTTTGAGAAAATGGCCTGTTCCACAAGATAAAGTGACTACGGACCAGATAGATTGGGTAGTGCGAAAGCTCAAAGCAGACCCGTTTTCACGCCAAGCTGTCATGATGCTCTGGAATCCAGATATGGATAATTTTGTGACTTCCAAAGACTACCCTTGTAATAATTGGGTCGCGTACGAGCTTCGTGATGGCGTCTTGAACCAGTCAGTCGTCATCCGCAGCAACGATCTGGTCTGGGGCACGCCTATCAATGCCGTCCAGTTCACGCATATCCACGCCTACGTCGCTGGTCTGCTCGGCGCGAAAATGGGCACATTGACCTATTTCATACAGAACCTACACGTCTACATAGACCAGTACAAGTCTACGCTGGCGAATCTGGTCGAGCAGGCTTACGACGAGGAGCACCCAATCGAAGCAGAGAAAGCTGAATATTTCCAAATATTCAACGATAAAGAGCTAAACGAGTTCATAAACTACGTGAACACTTTTAGACCAGGACTCACGCAAGAGCCTCCTATGGTCGGGGCGTGTTCTAACAAATATCTGCAAGCGATTGTGGAAGCGCTCAGGCTGTTCTGTCAATTGAAAACTCCGAAAATAACAGCGGACGCGACAGTGGAAGAGACAGCATCAGCTATGGAAACATGGCTGGTCAAACCGTTTGATTGGCTGGCTGTGGATTTCTATAGGGATAGCAAGAACGAACTGGCAAGGAAAGCAGCACTGGCAGTGAAGTATACCTGAGGAGGAACGATGCCGACGCAGCGTGAAACAGAACTATACTTTGAGGCGCGAAACAGAGCGCTAGAAAGGGTTGTGAGCGGGAAAGATTTCCTGTCAGATGTTGAGAGAGGAATCGCGCACGGGATACGTGCTGCCGATATCCTTGAGATAGGAGATGCGCCTCTTGCTCCAGAGACAAACTACGGCTTCGCATTCGTCTGCGGCGTCCTAGCCAAACTAGAAGCAGTCAAAGGAAAATCCTACGAGGCGAGCTGGATGAAGCGCGGCGACGAAAGCATATTCGCCAATATCCAGCGCAAGTACGATATCCTGGACGCCAGATTCCACGGCAACAACGTCGGCGAGAGCAGAGTGACAAATCTGGCGGACTTGGCGGTCTATTGCGTCAAGGAGATATGCAGGCAGGCGCAGTTGAACCCTGATGAAGTGAAGTCGTGGCTGGAGGAAGTGAGGAAATTGTCATGACCCCGACTCCTCTCACTGAGCGGCTAGCGGAGCTGGCGAAACGTATCATCAACGAATGTAATGAGAAGTGCGTCCTTGTTGACCTTGAAGGGAAGCATCTTGGCTTTGACCCGGACGATGCATATTTGCTAGTTGAGCAGATGCTCATCTCCAGCCTCGACTCCTTGCTGACGGCTGAGGGCGATAAGATTACATGCCATCTCACACGCGAACAATTTGACTTGCTGTGGACCAGCAAGCTGAATCCCTCAGTTTCTCTAGCCGCCGCCCGTCGTGCCGGGATGGAGGAAGCATGTGTTCAAATATGCGGTGCCTGTATGCGCTTCGGGCCGCAATCGTCGCAATTAGTCGCAGGGGAGTGGATGCACGGTTTGCCACCCTGCACCGAGCATTGTAAGGCAGCCGCGATTCGCAAAGCGATGGAGGAGAAATGAGCATGGGCGTCGAACGAGCCGATTACGGCAGATACGAAGTAAATTGCCCTCATTGCAAAGAGGAGTTTGAAGTAAGCGTATACCCAACGTATTGCGTCCTTTGCGGGAAGCAACTTGAAGAAGAGAAGAAGCCGGAGCGCCAGACATGAAGACCAAAGCTCGTAAATGGCTCAAGCGTCTCTGGAAGCGTCCAATGTTGAAGGCCGAAGCGTGGGATTATATGACCTGTAAAGCGATGAGCGATGAAACTTTCGCCGAGCTTATGTTGAAGATTCGCAAGGACGCGCTGAAAGTAGGTGGGTGGTGAAGACCAAAGAGCGGAAGGTGCGGTTGGCGACACATCCACAGTTGGCAAGGCCGCTGCGTGTACTTGAAGGCCGGCATCACGGATTCTTTGGCTGCTACGTCAACGTCGAGCGCCTGCGAGCCAAGCGCAAGGAGAAACGATGAGTGATACGTTGCAAAAGTTGATTAATCAGGCTGAGGGAAAACTGGCTTGCACATCAAGTTATGAGTGGCTACTCAATGAGTTGAAGGCTCTCGCCACCCAGCCCACTCAGAGCGCAGCGCCAGCCGTCTTGGGGCATGCAAGACTCGTAGATGGCGGAAGGCTTAAGCCAAAACCTTGGAAGATGGATGAAGCCGCGCCAGCCGAGACGCTATCAGATTTTCAACATGCAGAGATTGTCCGATTAGCGAGTTATCCAAACAATGGCGAGACGGTCGCGGAGTATGTTGAAACCCTAATTGTCGCCACGAGAAGAACCGCACCCGCCGTTCAGGAGGCGGGGATGGTAGAGTTGGGGCTATCCGGTATTGCAGTACCGAAAGCCGACGCGAAGGGTAGCCTCCCTGCCTTTGAGGCTTGCCGAGAGCAGAGCGTTGATGGCCCCATTCAACATTCACTGACAGTAATGCAAGTTCAAGAAGCCATACAGGCGACATGGATTCATCAGGAATGCACGCATTGCGATGGGGATGATATTGATGAAGTCAATCTAACTAAACTGTTGAATACATTGCTGGCCGCAGCCCGCCAGCCGAGCGAGCACAAACACGACGACGCAGAGCAAGTAACAAACTGCCCAATTTGCAGCCCTTATGAAGCGGTCAATGCAGCTGTTGAAAGAGGTCGTTCGGAAGGGCTACAAGGAGCCGCTCGCCATTTCGAGAGCAAGGTATACGGTATTTTCCACCCCCAACAAATCGCACTGGTGCTGCGTGCCCTCGCCAGCCAGGAGCCAGCACCAAGCAATTCAGGAGCAGAGACACATGAGAGCTAACGCGAAGCGCAGCGAAGTAACGTTGACCATAAATGATAATGCCCCCGATGCGTGGGTGGAGTCCGTTGAGATAACTACAACGATTCCGCACAGCTATGCGCAACTCCTAATTCAAGATGACAGCGTTTGCGCTGCGCTAGAGAAAGACCTTAAGCGGTTCTTGGAAGGTAAATGGGTTGAGCAAGCCAGCCAGGAGCCAGACAAGGAGGCGAAAGCCGGATGAGCGACAAAAAACTAAGCGTAGCAAGAAGGTTGAGATGACAGACAGTGACCTGTTGGCGATGTATCGTTGTTTTCTTTACACCAAGATGGGTGTTACTAACGATGAGTTGAAACCATCTGATAAACAATGTCTTGAATGGCTGCAAGTGGTCATGGCTCAAGCCGAGCATCGAATAGAGCCGCCCCTTTTCATGCGTGTTCATCCAGATGTTATCTGCGCACCGATTCCTAACACTCAAACTAAGACGAGTCCAGCGATTTGTCCAATCGTGAGGCGGTTCGATATGTTCTGTGCATTGCCGAATTGGAGAGAATCAGAGCGCCCGCCCAAGCAGTCCTGAGCGCGGGCCGGAGAGGGAGCAACTTGATGAACGGGTTAGTCAATGAATTGGAGCGCGAGATTATTCGCTTGAACGAGGAGCTTCGGCTGGAACGTTTCCAGTTTAGGTTCTGGCACGGAGCGTGGTTGCGGCATCTCGGTGGATACATCGTGCGCAAGCATCACGAGATTGACGGCTTTGGCTTGCGACATGAACAGCAGCTACGTGAGGAGTATGAGCGAGGTGTGGGAGACGCAAAGAACGCGATGCTTTGCCGTGACAAATGGATAGAGGAAGTAGGTAAGGCTTTGTGCAGCCGAGCGGCCTAGCAGCTAACGAGTGAGCCAGTAGGCACGGGCAAACAGTCGGAGGGGGAGAAATGATTGGCGAATGTCCACGTGGTCCATGCCCTAAGTGCGAGCACTGTGGCAGAACGATGTATCATAGCGCGACAACAGGAATGCACAATTGCCGAAATTCAGACTGCCCACCACATAGACAATGGAGACTGAAGGGCGAACGAGAGCAATACCTAAGCGACTTATCGTTTGTGTCGCAGCACTGTGAAAGTATCGATTTCAGAAAAGAGCAATGCTAAGTCTTAACGTAATCCGGCAACCAGACTCGTTCTGCGAACCATGCGGTCTATTCAAATTGTGTCAGCATCCCGTGATGAATGGTGAAGGCAGCAAGAATCCAACATGGCTCTTCGTTGGAGAGGCTCCGGGTCGGGAGGAAGATGATGAAGGATACCCTTTTGCTGGAGAGAGCGGTAGTGAACTTAGACAAAGTATTGAAGACGCTGGAATCCCAATTGACAAATGCCGTTTTACGAACGTGGTGAGATGTCGACCTCCAGAAAATAACCTTAGCAAGTTTCCCAACGCAATCGCACATTGTCGACCGCATATCCTCAGGGAAATCAGAGCGACTGGTCCTAAAGTTGTCGTGCTCATTGGAAATTCAGCAATTAAATCAATCCTCAATAGATCCGGTATCCTTAAACTACATGGACAAGTCATCGATATAGGCAGGCTGAAATATGTCTGCATGTTCCATCCCGCCTATTTGCTGCGAAACAACACTCCTGCTACTCGAAAATCCTTCCTTGATGCATTGCGAGTCGCTAAACGTGCCGCCACTTCCAGGTCGATACACGCAAAGTCAGACCGCGTCCACACGACAATTCTAGATAGGAAGATGCTGCAAGAGGCCGTGGATGCAATTAAGAAATGCGAATATCCGGCTACCGACATAGAAGCCAGCACGCTGTCACCATTTTCAAGAAAGGCGAAAGCAGAGACAGGGGTAATAGGTGTAGCTGACACAAACGAACACTCGTGGGAATTTCCGGTCCACGCTAGAGTAGGATTAAAGGGCTGCAAGCTGCGTCCAGAAGAAGTGTTAGAAGGCGTCAAGGAAGTCTGGGAGTATCCAGGGCTGAAATGGCTCGTGTGGAACGGCATCTACGACGTGGGATATGTAGGAGTCAAGCACAATATCTGGCTCGGCGGCAAAGGCCACAAGACCGGCGCATATTTCGATGGGATGCTGGCGAGTTACGCTCTTAACGAACTGCGAGGACTGCATGGATTAGACAAGTGGTGTGGCCGCGTAGACATGCCATCATACGACCAGATGCTGGAACAGTACAAGCTGACCAATCCAGAAGCTAGAGCTAACTACAATCTAATCCCTACGGACATCCTGTATCCATACAACGGCGACGATTGCATAGCGACGCGCCGCCTGTTTTTCTATCAGAGAAAGAAGCTGAAAGCGGAAGGGCTGTTCGAGAAACCACTAATGTTTCCATTGATGCCGATAAGTTGGATTTGTATGATGATGCAAGTGGTCGGTATCAAAGCCAGTGAAAAGCGTAACAGCCAGCTAGACGTGCTCTACAGGGACCGCATCAGCAAACTGGACGAAAAACTCTATAGCTATCCAGAAATCAAACAGCTTCAAAAAGAAGCCGACGAGAAATCATTTGCGGACGCTTACGAACATGTCCAAGGCTACAAAAAGAAACCGCCGAATTTCAAGGCGAAAGTTTTCGAGATTTACAAGAAAAACAAAAAGCCAATCAACCTGAACTCTCCAGACATCCGGCGAAAATTGCTGTTTGAGGTGCTGGAGTACGAGTCGCTGGATGAAACTGATTCCGGGCTAGACTCCGTCAAGCGCTGGATAATCGAGGAGTTGCAGCAGAAGCACAAAAGTCCAATCCTTAAACGGATGATAGAACGTGGCAAGTATTCCTCGGCACACTCGAAATATATCCTGCCGCTCCCGACGAAGTGGATAGGCACAGACAACAGAGTGCATGGTAGTCACTTGCCGCATGGGACCAGGACTGGCCGACCGTCATGTCAAGACCCGAATATGTACAACCTGCCTGCTCGCAGCTCTTTGACAGATGAGCTGATGAGCCAGTTTGTACCGAGCAGCGAACGCAATGTCATAGTCAAGCAAGACTCTAAGCAAATCGAATTGCGCTTGATGGCTGACAGGGCCAAAGACAAAGTGATGATTGCCGAGTTCATGGCTGGCGAGGACCCGCACGCCAAGGGAGCGCAAGCGGCGTTCGAGTACACTGAAAAGAGATGGAACAAATTGCCCGCTGAGAAACAGAAGGAGCTACGGAGCTATAGTAAGAACGCTGTGTCATTCGGTCTAGTGTACGGTCGTGACGCCAAAGCGCTCGCAGCGGATTTTGGCTGGTCATTGCAAAAAGCCGAAGAATTCAAGAGCCGGTACTTTGGGAAATATCACGGCATCGCAGCATATCTAGAAGCTGAGCAGGAACGCATCAGGAAAGACTGCCTGTCCGTTTCACATTACAATCGTCACAGAAGACTACCAGAAGCGGCGGATGAGGACATAGGTCGTGCGAACCACGCAATACGAGAGGGAATCAACGCGCCGATACAAGGGGATGCATCCGATATTAACCTTATCGCAGCGTACAGAATGCAGCACTGGCTCCTGAGAAATCAGATGAAAACTAGGGTAATCAATTACGTTTACGACGCTGTCTATTTGGATGCCTATCGTAAAGAGTTGAGACTCGTGGTGCCGAAACTGCATTTCTACATGAGCGATAGAAAATACCTATTGAAGACGATTGGCTGGAAATTGAACGTGCCACTCGACACAGACTGTGCGATAGGCGACAAGAACATGGGCGACATGGTGGAACTTGAACACACGAAGATACCCGGCCAGTTTATCATTCCAAAACAGTTTTTGCAGTAATAGCGTTTCATTATAGTAAGCAGGCAAATGTGAAAAAAACTAAGCTAGCAGAAATCCCAGTCGTTGTCCAAATCTACCCTCAGCAAATCCATGAAGCAGATCTCATGCGAGAGTTGAGGGTAGATAAGCATAGTCTCGATAGAGAACTAGAGCGCAATCCCAGAAGGTACGGTTTCTGGGCGGCGCTCTACTCAGAAGTGTCAGCAAAGGTTTCCGACTTGGAAGACAGGCTCGCTGTGCTGGAAGCGAACCTGTTTATCAAGTATGCGAAGGCCAATGTAGCGAAGCGCAAGACTGACCTGAAATTCTACGTGGTTCGCAACGAGAAATACATGAAGCTGAAAAGAAGGCTGCGCAACTGGCAGAACTCGGAACGCACGCTGAAATACAGCGCCATGAGAGGCATTGAAATGAAGCAAAGTTCTTTGATGGCTCTGAATGCAAATCGCAGGGCCGACAAGAAGTCAGAAGGGTTCAAGGAGGAAGAGTAAAGTGACGAAAACTGCAAAGGAAATACGCCAAGAACTAAAGAAGCGTCGTGGGAAGAAAGGCAAGGTAGACTGGTTCAAACTAGAAGGAGGCACACAGAAATATATCCGCATCGGTCCCCCATGGAAGAAGGGCGGGGAATTCTGGAAAGACGTGGCGTTCCACGGCTATTTCACAGATAGGGTCTATTGTCGTAAAAACGACATCGACGAGAAGACAGGCAAGCCGCGCAAGTGTCCCGTCTGCATACGCTTGAAGGAGCTGAAATCCGACCGCTCTCCAAAGGGCAAGAAGCTATGGTCCCTAATCAAGCAGAATACTGAAGGCTTGTGGAACGTGCTGGTCGCTAAGAAATTCAAGCGTACCGACAAGGGCATCGTCGTCAAGCGTTACGTGGACAACAGATTCAAGGTCATGCGCCTATCTCGCAAGTGGCAGGACTTGATGATGGACATATTCGCTGATGAGGACTATCGCAGCAAGCATATCCTAGGCGTCACGCACAGCGTCTATGGCAGGCTTATCAAGGCGACGCGTGAAGGCAAGGGCAGAGACGACACGAATTACACGTTCCGTCCAGTTGACCACATGACGCCTATTTTCTCCGATGAAGAGAAAAGGATAGCAATCAAGAAAACTCTCAACGACTTGGACGCTCTCGTGCATGGCAGCAGCAAGGAAGAGTGTGAAGCGTTCCTAGAAAAGGCAGAGAAGAAAGCCAAGCGTCTAGCACGAGAAGAAAAGGAGCATGGGGACGAAGATGAAGACGATGAGGATAAAGAGGAAGATGATGAGGAGGAGACAGAGGACGATGAAGATGACTCCGACTCTGATGGCGATGAAGAAGGGGATGATGACGATTCAAGCGACGACGAAGAAGACGACTCAGACCTAGAGAAGAAATACAAGAAGCTGAAGAAAAAGCTGAAGCACAAGAAGTCTGATGAGGAAGATGATGACGACGAATAGGGGGAGAATCGGTTATTCTCCCTCTTCCGAAGAGGCCTCCAGATGATACATAGATTTCCACGACTGAAGAAGGGTGAGGAGCCTCGTGGCGTCCGTGACAAAGTGTTGCAGCGTATCATAAAAAAGTACAACAAGGACAAAAATGGCAATTCTACGTCGCTACTTGGAGACAGCGTTTTTAGCCAGCCTAGAAGTTACGTGTCTAGCGGCATTCTACCTATTGATTGCATTGTCTGCTACGGACTCGGATTTCCTCCCGGAATTGTTGAGATATACGGCAATGAAGCCAGTGGCAAAAGTGCTATCATGGAGGAAACACTTGCTGAAAGTCAGCGCCATAAATACTACACGATTCTCTTCCCTACGGAGTATTCTCTAGAGCATCGCAGGGCCAAGAACGTGGGACTGGACGAAAGTAAGCTGCTCATTTGCGAAGTGGAGACAGTGGAGGACGTATATGCTCAGATCAAATCAATCGTTGGCGAAATCCGTAAGACGGACCAGAACACCCCAATCGTAATAGGTTGGGATTCTATTGCTGCGACGCCAACTAGGTCAGAACTCGCCAACAAAGCCGGACTCGAAGGCAGTGACATGGGCCGGTCGGCTCTCCAGATGTCGAAGCTATTTCGCCGGCTGGTTCGGTTCCTATTCGTAAACAAGGTCTGTTTGATATGCGTCAATCAGACCAGGACCAATCTAGGCGTCATGTGGGGCAGCAAGGAGACAACGTATGGCGGGAAGGCGTTGCGATTTTACGCTTTGGTTCGCGCAAGGATATCTAGAATCAAAGTTATCAAGAACTCAGCGGATGAGAAGGTCGGCTATCTCTCTAAAATGGAATGTACAAAGAACAAAGTCGCGCCGCCCGAAAGAAGCTGCCTGCTCCCAATTTATTTCGACAAGGGAATCCACAAATCACTATCCATCTGGGAGTATTGCGTAGAGAACGATATCTTCAAGAAGCAGCACGCTTCATATAGATATCGTGGGTCCGTGATGACGAGAAAGCAGTTCCCGAAATACTACCGGAAGCACAGAGAACAGTTAGACAAGGAATGCAGACAGAGCACAGTCGTGAGGGCAGAAAAATGAGAATTCTAGTTTTACATGGTTCTTATGGGTGCGAAACAGGATGCTGCGGACATTATGTAGAAATAGATGGGAAGTCAGTTGGTAAATTCGAGTTCCTGCATCCCAACGAAAACAACGACCTGGAATTTGCACAGGATATGGTTCGAGCAGCGTGTGGTGAAGAGCATGTCAAGGATTTGGACTGGGAACATTGTATCATAGTTAACGGTGACTCTTGTTGAAGAAAATTCTACTCATAGACGCGAATAACGCTTGCTGGCGCGTTCTCAAGGTGGTCCCAACTCTCACTGCGAACGGGAAACCAGTCCAAATGGTCTACGGCTTCCTACGTCTACTGCGAAGTTGCATAGAGCAGTTCGAGCCAGACGTAGCGCTCGTTTGCTGGGACTCCGGACGTTCAGCATATCGCAAGAAAATCTATCCGGCGTACAAAGGCAACCGAGACCACGAATTGGACCTAGAACACGCCAAGGAGTTCAGGAGTTTTCTAATACAGGCAGAATCAATCAAGAACACTTTGAAATGGCTCAATGTAAGCCAAGCTGATTTCCCAGAGACAGAAGCTGACGACTTGATAAGTGTCGCGTGCCAGAAATTGCAAGGCAGGAAAATTGTCGTGTCTAGCGATATGGATATGTTCCAGCTCGTAAGCGAGGATGTCCAGGTCTGGTCACCAATCAAATCCGCGCTCTACCGTATCGAGACGTTCAAGAAGGTGGTGGGTATGTCGCCAGACCAGTATCTCCAGCTCAGGGCGTTGATAGGGGACAAGGGCGACAACATACCCGGCGTCGCTTCTGGCTTCGGAGAAGTAACGGCCACAGAGTTACTGAAAAAGTATGGCAGCATAGACAAGCTGTTCACGTCTTCAGTAGAGAAGAAAGTCTATAAGATGGGAAATCGTTACGCGCTGCTCTACAGCGAGGGAGCCAAGGAAATAGCGTTCAGGAATCTATGCTTGATAGACCTGAGCGTGGCGTCAATCCATTGCAAAGGCGCTGTAGAGTGCGTGCAAGAAGCGGTCAAGGGAAGGCACAAAGTGGACAGGGCCAAAGTGAAGCAATATTTCCAAGAACAGAAATTTGTGTCGTTGTTGGCGGATTTCGGTGGATGGATAACGGCATTCGAAGGGCTGGACTACAAATGATTAGGCGATTCCCGCGCATCATGCAAATCAATAGCGCGTCTATGAACAGGTTGTGGAAAGCGGTCGAGAAAGTGGCGAAAGGAGAACCTATCACAGTGCTGGATGCGAACTATCTGTATAGATGGCGTCTGGAGTATTTGACTAGGAAAATAGCGAAGCAAAGTCTTCGAGACAGATTCGACGGGCACTTCAGATTTCCAAGGGTGACACACGATGGCTAGGCACGCTAAGAAATGGATTATTCGCGACGACTACCGTCCACTTCTCAAGCGCGTCAAGAAGCTATTCCCGACCGTTCTGGCTCACGTGAAAACCAAGCGTATCGCACTGATGGGCATGGTCACGCGAAATAGCAGGTGGATGGGCAAGATATTCCCCAACCGACCGCCGTGGAGTACATTTAGCGAACAGTACGATTACATCATCGCGTTCCATGCCAATCGTTTTGATAAGCAGAAGAAATCGTACAAGCTGTGGGTGCTTCGCCACGAATTGCATCACATTCCACCTGACGGGCATGTGAGGGGAGCTAGAGGCTTTAGGAAAACAGTGCGCCACGACTTAGAAGACTGGAAATTCCTGCGGAAAGCCTATGGGCTAAATCTGGAGCACACGAAGCGCATCTACAAAGGCGAGAGGGTGGAACTGGAGTAATGCTCAGATGGCTCATTTCTGGAGACCTCCAAATCCATGCGTGGAAACAGTTCAGTCACACGCGCAAGGACGGGATGAACAGTCGCCTATGGAACTGCCTCCACGTTTTCGACGTCCTGCTCAAGGAAGCACAGAAGCGCGGTATCACCAAGATTCTTATCAATGGTGACCTGTTCGAAGAAAACAGCTACATAGATATTGAGGTGTTCGATGCGACTTGTAGAAAGATTCAAATGCTCCATAAAGCAGGCATGGAAATCTGCATCAACATGGGCAACCACGACGTATCTAGACAATCTGGCCGACACGTACTGCACAGTCTGGGAGCATTTCGGCCCATCGCCAAAATTGTGGAAGAACCGACATTGGTATGGCAGCATATTTTCGTGGTGCCTTGGAGTCCATCTGCGGATAAGATTAAAGAGGCAATCAAGTCTTGCAGGGCAACTAAGGAAACGAGTCTTGTGGGACACTTCGGCGTTTACGGTGCCAAAACAGGACCAAAAGGATACATCCCTAAAAACGCTATCACAGTTATGGACCTCAAAGCCGATAAATTTGGACTCGTCCTCCTATCCGATTATCATACCAGACAGCGTCTTGCAGACAATGTCTACTATCTCGGCTCGCCATTGCAGCATTCATTTGGTGAGATTCACAGACCCTGCATCTGGAGTGTCAGTCTGGATAGAGAAAAAGTTTTTACAACAGAACGAGTGTATACCAGTTTTCCTCAGTTTCGAAATTGGGACTCTGACGCCAGCCTCAGTCGTTTTCGCAAAGATACCGCTGGCTGGCACGGAGACTATGTCAGAGTTAGACCACATGCTGGACTTCCAGAACAAGCTATCAAGAGAACGGCGCGAGAGATTGGCTTTCATGTCCAGATTGTTAGCGGAAAAGAAGATAACGTTCCCAGCGCCGTTAGAATGGGAGACGAGTATAATCTCAGAAGGACTTTCAGGCAGTACGTTCGCAGAGAAATTGCAGGCCGAGAAAGGCAAGAAAGACTCTTGAAGCTGGGAAACAAACTATACCGAGGTGAAATGTGAGTGCCAACGTGATAGTGGTCGGTCCAAGAGACAAAGACATACCGAAAAACGTGGAGGTGATAAGCACTGTCTCTAAATCTAAATCTAGCTTCTGGCGACAACTGAGTCCGTTCCTTCTAGGGCCATGCAAACTCTGGGGTGGACACGTCTCTAGAAACATGGAGAATGGCTGGCAGTATTCCAAGGTGTACTCAGAGTTCGAAGATGGAGGACTTGGACATCCAACGAAGCGATGGCTCGTGTGGGCAAAGGAAGGCTGGGATTGCCAGAGAGCAATCCGATATCCGATGGGCAAAGGCGTTTCTCCGGAATATAGTTGGTGGGATGGAAAGAGCTACGACTACGTCCAAGCACGGGCGAAAATCTACATCCCACTTTACGCTAGAGCAGTAGCTAAGACAGAAGCATTCAGTGAGTTGCGAAGGATGTACAAGGAACACGATGAAATCTGGCTGTGGGATTTCGATGGCTATGACAGAAGAAAGTTTGGTATGAGTCTAATCGACGTGCTAACATGCACGAATAAGAAAATGGGTCACGCCTTCGTTCTAGCAATGATGTTGAAATGGGGCAAGAATTTCTGGAGACGATGATTGGTCCATTTCCGCAAACTCGTGTTGCACAATTTCATGAGCTATCGTGGTAAGACGGTTATCAGGCTTGCGAATCAAGGCATCGTGCAGATAGAAGGGAGCAACGAAGATGACCAAACAGCCGATTCCAACATGGCCGGAAAGAGCACTATTGTTGAAGCTCTGCTTTGGTGCCTGTTCGGAAGAACTCTACGAGGATTAAAACATGGACAAGTGGTCAATAGGAAAGCTAGGAAAAATTGTTTCGTTGGAACGACCTTTACCGCCTCAGGGAAACGCTACTCATATTATCGATATCGGAAGCACTGGAAGCACGGTAACAAACTTGTACTCACACGGGGAAATATTCCTATTTCTTCCAGACACAGCGATGACACTCAGACGCGCCTTGAGAATATCCTGGATTGTGATTACGACAGCTTTGTCAATTCGGTGGTGTTCGGTGGTTTCGATTCTGGCACGCGCAAGCAGTTCGCGTTACAGACAGACGCACAACAAAAACAACTGCTAGACTCATTTCTCAAATTCGAGAAGTTCGAAATCGCGCTACGGAGAGCCAAGCATGAAATTAGTAAGAGTAGAGAGAAGTCACAACAACTTCAAATCGAAGTGGAACGTCAGCGAGGAAAATCGTCCTCTGCTAAAGTACAGATTGAGTCGCTTACGGATAGCCTTAGGAATTACAAACAAGAGCAGAAACGAGAGCGACAAGACATACTTAGGAAAATGCAGGCGCTACCAGAAATTGAAAAAGGCTCTCATAAAGAAATTAGGCATTGCAGCGCCAGTGTCGAAAAATATATCGAGCGAAAAGCCGCTATTCGACATAGACTATCTCATGTCTCTAGGCAGCTAAGACTTCTCGCCGAGAAGCGACTGAACAGAGAAAAGTTGATAGGCAAGCCGTGTCCCACTTGCGGACAAGAAATACACAGCCTGACTTCTATTCTCAAACATTTCAAGCGAGACAAAATTCGTTTGAAAGCTGAAAAGCAGGTCGCTGTCAAGGCGCTACACAAAGTCGAAAGGAGGCTAACAGATGGGCGGAAGGAACTAGGCCGTCTACAAAAACTCAAACAATTAGATGACTCACATAGACTGCGAAAAGCACAGTTAGAGGAGCGTCTGGCAGAATTACAGCGGCGCTCCTCTTCTGTGTTTCAAGAGGAACTGGAGAAAGCCTCCAAGCAGTACGCTAGGCAAGTGTCCAAGCTGCTCGCACTGAAATACGAAGAGCACAAGCTACAGAAGCGAATACAGGACTTGGAGTTCTGGGAGAAAGGCTTTGGAAACAAGGGTGTCAAGGCTTTGATAGTCCGGGAAGCGTTGCCAGCTATGAACGCCAAGCTGAAAGAGTACGCGAGCGAAATCTTCGAAAGTGACGTGGAGCTGGAATTCCGTCCAAGTAAGGAAACGAAAAAGGGCGATGAGAGGGAACTGTTCAATGTACATTATCGTACTCGAAGGAATGCTGATAATTATACCGCTGAATCTTCTGGCGGTAGACGAAGGATTGATATATGCCTATTGCTTGTTTTTTCATGGTTCGCGCGTACAGCAGATTGCCTATTCGTCGACGAGTTGTTAGATGGTTTAGATTCTTCAGGCAGGGAGCGCGTGTTGGAAATCCTGAGTAAGCAGCGCGGCAGCGTATTCGTTATCTCGCACAGTCGAGAATTGAAATCCAGACTAGGAACAGTATGGACAGTGACGAAGAGGAAAGGCATTTCCAGACTGAGGGTCCCAGATGGCTAAAAAGAAACCAATCTTCGACAATCGGAAAATGACGATACTGATGCGTCGCTATGTTCGCAACAAGAAAGATTTCAAGTTACGCGATAGGATTCTAACGCTCACATTACCGCTAGTCAAAGCCTCACTCTCAAAACAGGGGATGTATGACAAACGCTACAAAGCAGATATCGAGCAGGAGTGCATTCTCAAAGTTCTACAAGCTATCCCGAAATTCAAGCCTCAGAGGGGAAATGCTTTTGGGTTTATGTGGGCTGTCATTTGCAACATGTCTAAGTCGATCAACAAAAGGTTTCACCGACCTGTTTCAAGCCTCTCTACAGACGAATCCGCCCAAAAGGAAGCAGAAGCGAACGGCAAGGAAGTCTTCCAAACGCCGGAAAATCAGTACGTCTTGAACCTGATAAGCGACGCCGTTGTGGAAGCGTTCGATACGAACGGTTTCGTAGCACCGAAAAAGAAGCTACATCGCAAAGCCTGCAAGCTGATACACAAGACGATGGTCGCTGGGGATTTCTTCTTCAACAAGAGCAGCGTGGTCCGGCAGCTCAAGGACCTAGGCTTAGACAAGAAAGAGATTCAGCAGTATTGCCAGTATTCGCTAGTGGTCGTAAGAAATAAGCTACTGGAGGCGAGGTCAAATGCCAGCACGATCACTCATCCAAAAATTGGGAAAGTTATATCCACAGTCGTTGATATCCCAGATACATAGCATATTTGGCATAGAGGACACGGAAAAGTTCCTGACGGTGTTCGCCGGCATGACGGTCCACGTCCCATCAACAACGGACATAGAAAACGAGGAGAGAAATCTAGCAATCTACGAGACGCTGCAACGCTCTCAATCTGGTGCAGAAAGCAGGCGTCTAGGCGAAGTTCTTTGTGAGCAGTACAAACTGAAGCGCAAGGAAATCAGGGCTATCTACAAACAAACCAAGCACAAGTTGAAAGAGGCTAAGAAGCATATCGAGAAAGACAAACTCGTAAGCGAGCACAGGCGGAAATAATGAAAGGTCATGGCAAGGGCAGCGCGTTCGAGCGTAAGATAGCCAAGGAAATAGTGAAAGCCTATAGCAAGTTCGGCATCACGCAGAAGGATTGCTGGCGGTCTACATTATCCGGCGGTCATCCGCGTGCGGCAGGCGATTTGGAAATATCAGAGCGACTAGCAAAGATATTTCCATTTTGTCTGGAGATGAAGCACCGAAAGAAGATACGGTTTGAAAACTTCCTGCTGATGCACCAATCTGAAGAAAAACGTTGGGTCCAGCAGACGCTCGACGGCGCTAAGAAAGCACCTGGAACAACTCCAGTGCTGGTCATGCGTGCCAACAACTGTCCCATCTATGCAATGGTCCTCGGCAAGAAAAGTTTCGCGATAGGGCTAGTGCCTTGGAAACATTTTCTGAAAAATGCAATCCGTATCATACCACGATTCCCGCGTCTGAAAGGAAAACATGCCCGACGAAATAAAGCTAACTCCTGAGCAGGAAGCAATCAACAATCGCATGGGCAAGTGCATCAAGCGTTTCGAAAACTACTCTGGCTGGTATTTGATGCAGGGAGAGATACCAGAGTCCGGCATGGGTCTGGATACGCTGGTCCGTGAGATGTACATCCAAACAGCCATGAACCATGCCAGTCAGATTGCTTTGACCAATCTGATTTGCTCTAAGCGGGAATTCACAGTGTGGGACGTCATGGCCGTCACAGTCACATTGCTAGAGCAGAGACTGGCTGACACGGAGCAGGAGCTGGAAATCAAGATAACACAGAAACAGTGCGGTCGCAATATCAACATGGATCTGGAGAAAGAGCCAGAAGAAAATACGACGGTGCAATGATGGCGGAAGAAGTCGTCAACAAGGACACTACCGAAACTCGCGTGCTCATCACTGAAGACAAGCATGGCAATCTAAACGTGCAATACGAGATGATTATCAAGGGCACAGAAGTAGCTGTCCCTTTCCGCTATTCACATCTCATAGGACAGCTCTTTGTCGCTACAATCATCATCGTTACGCGAGGCTACAAGAAGATTTTTGCCAACGTAGACCAAAGTAATTCTATCAGTAAGGATAAAATAAAGCCACTATGAAAATACGTCGTTTCCCAAGGCTCCTCAAAGACTATCCAGACGCTCCTCTCACACGTTCTATGCGAGAGCGGATGCGCGATGAGAAGATAGTCCCGAGAGGCTACGACAAGCTGACTCGCAGGCAAATGAAGCTAGCTCGCAAGGTCGTCAACGGAATGACTGTCAAGGATGCCTGCAAGACGATGGGCATGGATACCAACACGTTCTACCGCTACATGCACTATCACAAGCTGTTCAAAAACTACTATCTGCACTATGCCGCCAAGTACGCCGAAAACATCGACGGTCGCCTAGATGCCAAAGCGGGTCGCGCAATTCGTATCGTAGAAGAAGCCATGGACTCTCCAGACGACTATCTCCGCTACAACGTCGCTGAAAAGTTCCTAGCTGGTCGTGGCTTCTACAAAAAGAATGTGGAGAGCAAGCAACAAATATCTGGCGCTGTGAAAATGCACGGTTCAGTCAAGCACTTGCATAAGCCGATGGACCAGGAAATCATGGTAGCGTTCGTGGAAGCTTTCAGGAACATGGCTGGAGGCGGCAAGGAAGTCCAGCCCAAGATTGTCAAGGGGAAGACGGTGAGCAAGGTAATCAATGCGTTGCCTGCTCCTGCTCCAAATGCCGACAATTCCGAAGTTCAAGAAGTCGACCAAGAAAAAGCTAGCTGACCTGCTCTCGCAAGCCAAGGGTCAAGGCATCAACGGCTTGCGGACTCTCATCAGGCAATACACGTCTAGAGAATTCCGCCATCAACTGGTCCTGCATAGCCCGGAGTTCTTCCTCACTTACTACCTTGGATTTCGGTTGCCAGAGCATCAGCGTCGCTGGCTGCAACTCTGGAGCGTGAAATACCTGCTAGAACTGGCACCACGCGATCATGGCAAATCTTGGATATTCTCGTATGGACAGCCGCTCTACCGCATCTACGAAAACCTGATACAGAACCATTTAGAAGCGGTCACGTACCGATTCCTGCAAATTTCCAAGACCGATGAGATGGCTGGAAAATACGCCGAACAGGTCCGAGTCACTATAGAAGAGAACCATTATCTCAACGAAGATTTTGGGGATATACGCGACCCGAACAATTGGCTCAAGAGCAGATTCAGTTGTAAGAGAAATATCCACGACAGCGTAGAGAAGGACCACACCTATGAGAAAGTCGGAGTGCTTGGAGGTATTACTGGCGGTCATTTTGAGACAATCAATGCCGATGACCCACTCGACGATGAAAACACAAAGACCATCGAACGCATGGCAACCATCGAAAACTGGTTCTGGGGCACGGTCTGGAATCTACGCGAACCGCCAACTCAGTTTCGAGTTACTGGAACTAGGAAAAACAGACGAGATCTATACAATACATTGCTTGAAACACGGACGTGGAAGCACAACGTAGAGAAAGCCATCATCAAGTATCCGATGATACCCGACCCAAAGAATCCAGACAAGGAAATCGAGGGATGGGTCTATATCACGGACACAGGAAGGTACGTGCGCGGTCTACAGGACGTCAAGGCGGAAGAGCAAATCGTGGACGTGGAACTGCTCACAGACGATTATGAAGTGCTTTGGCCAGCCACAGAGAAGGTGAACAATTTTGGGGAGCCACTGATAGATACCGAAACTAAGAAGCCGATGGTGTTTGGATGGGGCATCCGAGAATTGCTCATGGACCGTGTGACTCAGGGAATCACTTCATTTTCCAGAGAGAAGCAGAATGAGATACAGGAAGGTGAGGGAGCAATTTTCAAGAAAGATTGGTTCTACTTTTTTGATTCTCAGCAATTGTACCTCAACGAAGAAGACGGCTACCACTATCTCTTGCCAGAAGTAGAGGAGAAAGCAGCATGAGGCTGGCTGAAGCAATACATTTCAATGCACCTACATGGAGTGATTTGAGAGCTAAGAGAAGAGCTAAGAAAACTCATGGACATCTAATGAAAACGCAAGGGGTGAGTCACGCATGTGCTCATGGAAACCATAACAACTGCACAAAAAAGAGTTGCACCTGTCCTTGCACACTCCATGCCAGTCACTATCCAGCGTAAATTCTTCCAAGCAATCGGTCTATGGCTCTATTGCAGGCAGGCAGAAATGGATGATGACCACAAGGACAAGGTCGGGGCGCTGATGAGGTCTATGGACTGGGGCACAGAGGCGAGTTTGATATTGAAGGAGTGGAGACGAAATGTGGTCTCTGGAAGAGTCGATAGCTCAGTATAACAAAATACTGCATCGACCGCTGCCATTCACAGTCAGAGTGCAGAAATTCGTGGAGTCCACACGTCTCACTGAGCACGGCGTCCTCGGCCAGAAGTGGCATCACCATAAACAGGAAGACGATACTCCTAAGAAATCCAAGTATGGCAGCAAGACCATCGACCCATCCAAAGCCGGAGGCTATTGGAAGCATGGCTCACTGAAAGGGAAGACGTACAATTTCCTAGAGTCTCTAAATGGTGATTGGATTAAGTTTTCAGAACTGAAATCGAAGATGAGTTCCGAAGACCAGGACCAGAAGCATTCTCTAAACGGTATTCGCAAAGCAGGCAAGCAAACTGGTCGATGGTCTCTGGAAATATCTGGCGCTGGCAAAGGTGGGCTGTTCAAGCTAGGTGACGAAGCTTCTATTCGCTTATTCGTTGCTAATAGAGCGTCTGTCCAAACTCCAGAGTCTGAGAAGAGGACCGAAGAGACAGAAGCTAAGGCAACTAAGCTCGCCAAAGATTACATGTCTATGGGACCAAACGATCCCAAGGGTTCCAAGGAGCTATTCAGCAATTACTACAAAGAGATGGGAGTTTCTCAAGACTCTAGAGATAGCATGGAATACGCTGTCAGAGCATGGACTGGTACTGTGAATTCTGACAAGCCGCAAGCGATGCGCATGGTCGCTATGGAGTATTACGGTCGCAAGCCGAGCGGTGAATACACCGATGGTCACAGCAACAAAATCAAGGACGAGTACGACGAAACAAAGGGCGATGCTGACAAGATGAAACCGGCTGTCATGGCTATGAAAGCCTACGCTGGAGCCTACGCAAAAGAACAGGGCATCTCAGTTCTGTATCGCGGCGTGGCAGGCAAAGCGGCTAAGGACATAATCGACGCCATCAAAAACGACGGTGAGGTGAAACTGGCGGTCAACAGTTTGAGCAGTTGGAGCCAGTCTAAATCTGTAGCTTCCGGCTTTGGAGATGTCGTGCTCAAACTCAAAGTGGACCCTAGCAATATCTGGGCTGTCCATAGCGCGACGCCGTGGCTGTTCTCGTCGCATTCTAGCGAGAAAGAATACATAGTGGGACATCACCAACCGTTCGAAAAGTTCAAGAAGGGCGACGTGGAAATGACATGAAGAAAATAAAAACTGTACGCATCGACGATACAGCAGAAAATGCAGACTGGTTGCACAACAAGAAGGGGAAGAAAAATGGCAACAAGCAGACGCCTAACAGAAGTGAAAAAGCAGTCGGAAAGACCAAAGGGCACTAGGTTCGATTTGTACTGTTCAATCTGCGGCACAAAGCTAGACCGCCACGACGAGTGCCCGAAATGCAATAGCGAACACGCGACAAAATGATAACGATTAGGCCGCTCCAGTATATTGATTTGGCTTTGAAGTCCGAAAACGATCCGGGCGTCAAGGTGAAGCCAGATGGAACGGTCCAAGCTGACTGGTTCTGTCTGTGTACTGCGGTCAGGATAAAAGAACTGGTCTATCTGCTAGATATGTACAGAGCGCAAATCCCCTTCCCAGATCAAGTAAGAGTTATGGTCAGGGAGCACGTAGCATGGCATTCTGTGAAAATCGGCGTCGAGCGAAATGGCTACCAGTGGGCACTCGGTCAGCAAGCGTGGGAAAAGGGATTGCCAGTGGTCCCAGTCGATCAGCCTGGAGACAAGGTCTACAAATGGCAGCTGTCCACGCCACACTTCGAAACAGGCAGAGTCCGCATCCGCGCCGTCAGAGGCAGTCATGGACATCTGGAAGCGCATCCGTGTTTCCGCCGTTTCATCAAGGAAGCGCTGGATGCACCGTTCGGTGACCACGATGACACAGTGGACGCGGCGTGCGGCGTGGTCCACATGCTGACAGGGCCCGACTTCGTAAATCAAGAATACGCTGGCGGCACTAGCAAGGGATTCGCGGTCGTGATAGCGGGAGGGACCGGAAGGAGACACCACATTGGGGACCCCTATGATGTCTTCAGGAGTCAGTATTGATAAGTAATTTTGTTCAGGAGAACAAATGGCTTCCAAAGTAGTCAACCCGACCAACTCGCCTCCCAACAAGAACGCGCCGCTCCCTTTCATTCGTAGCGCGTCTGGCAAGCAGTCCGTCAAACTGGAACGCGAGAAGGACCAGTTCAACAATGGCAAGGACTACGTAGACGAAGGAGCGCCGCTCCCCACAATCGACCCCGAGTCCAAGGTCGCCCCGTTCAAGCCGTATATCACGATGTCCAATCCGTACATCACGCCACCGACTCGTGAAGAAATGGACGCTATCTCCCGTCCAGACGAAACCAGTCAGACGCAAATCACCTACCACAAAGAAGCGGTCGTCATGGACGTGGACGCTAAGCTGATCATTTCCTCAGTAGCACAAATGAAGAACGGGATATTCAGAGAAGCGCACTATCCCACGCTCATTGACTACATGAAATCCCCGTACTACCGAAAGCTGAGAGAAGCCAAGATTCAGACGGAGCTATTGTCGGGTCTAGCAAAAAGAACCAAGCTGAGAGAAGCCGGACAAGCGACCGTGGCTGGCGTCAGGCTGAATCCCAAGCTGGTCGGCCTCTATAACAAGGTGGACAGGCAAATCGGTCGCAGGCTGAAGGAGTCAGGCTTCGTCAACGAGTACAAGAAATTGCGCGAGGACTTCTTCTCACAGGAGGACATCGGAAGCTCTGGCGGCGTAGGGCAGATTAGTCCCAACTGGGACGGCGGGAACAGTTTCAATCTAGCTGGAAGAGAGCCGGACTTCACGCCGCTGATAGCCGGACCGTACAACAAGCAATTGTACTGGTTCGACTACCTCGATCAACATTGTTTTTCTGGAGACACAGAAATAGCCTTGCTCGATGGAACGAACCCGACAATTCTAGATTTGAAGAAAAAATTAGAACATAAGAAATTTGTCTGGGGTTATAAGTTCAATCAAGACTCACAACGAATTGAGCCCGTCAAGCTGACCAACGTGTACGAGATGGGTGAGAAGGAATGTGTCTGCGTGCTTCTAGATAGTGGCAGGTCTTTTATAGCGTCAGAAGACCACCTGATGTTAATGAGGGATGGCACTTTCAAAGAATCTGGAAAACTGTTACCAGAAGATAGTATGATGCCGTTGTATCGTATCTACAGAAAAAGAAATGGTTTGTCTGGATACGAAAGTCTATGGCAGCCTGAATCAGAAAAGTGGGAATTCACTCATCAGATTTCTTACGAATATCAAAACGGAAAGACTACAGCACAATTATTTAAGGAAACTGGCGAACACTACTTGATTCATCACAGTGATTTTAGGAAAGCGAATAATACACCGCAGAACCTGAAAGCTGTGACTTATCCTGAGCACATGGAATTGCACCGCGCTCACAATACTCCTGAAGTGAATGCCAAACGCTCTAAAGAGGTCGCTAGACAACACGCTTCTGGAGAGCGAAATGAGATTTACAGAGCAATCTCTAAAGGTAGGGTTGGCGTAAAGGTGTCTGAAGAAGGCAGGAAAAAATTATCTGATGCCCAGAAGAAAGCACACGCTGAAGGAAAATATCCAAAGACGTGGACACCAGAACGCAGAAGAAAAACTGTGGCTTCTCTGAAGAAGAGATACAAAGATCCTAAGAAGAAAGAGAAGCAAATACGTGCAATGTTAGGAGCTCGTTGGGGAAAATATTGGAATCACAAAGTTGTGGCAGTCTATCCAATAGGTAAACGAAAAGTCTATCACATTGAAACCGCTGAATCTGATTACAGGAATCAGAATTTCGCCTTGTCTATCGGTGTGTTTAGTCACAACAGTAAAGCCTATCAAGCATTTACACATAATCCAATCGCCAAGCGGATAGTCAATGTCATCACTCAGTTCGTACTCGGCAAAGGCGTCAAGATGACAGTGATGCGTGCGCTGTCTCGTGCTGAAGAGCAGGCACAGAAGAAGCAAACTCCTAACGCTGGCAACCTGCAACAGATGGCGCAAAACATTTCTCGTGGGCAGGTCAGGCAGCCACAAGACTGGAAAGTGCAATGCCAGACCATCCTTGATAGGCACTGGACCAAGAACAATCTGCACATCACGAGCAAGAAAATTCTCCGCAGTCTACTGGTCTTTGGAGAACAGTTTATTCGGTACTACGATGCGCCGTGGGGATTGAAGTTGCGCCAACTGGACCCGTCAACAGTTTGGGAAGTGATTACGGACCCAGACGACGCTGACAACGAATTTTACATCCATCAGCAGTACCCCACGCGCTACATGTGGTTTGTTGATCTACCAGTCCCAACAATCAAGTTCATCATTCGACAAGTCCCAGCGCTCCATTACTTCCACATGAAAATTAACACAGTGGAAGGCGAAGTCCGCGGTCGCAGCGAACTATTCGCGGTCTTGGGCTGGCTCAAGCGCATCAAGGAGTACGCTACAGACCGCGTAGTCCGCAACAAGATGGCGAATCTGTTCATCCTAGACGTCGCGGTAGAAGGCGACGCGGCTACAGTCCAGCAGGTCCAACAGCAGATGATGAATCCCCCGACTCCCGGCGGCTTCTTTATCCATAACAAAGCGGCAGAACTTAACGGCGTCAAGGCAGAAGTCGGCGCTCCAGAGACGCAAGGCGACTGGGAAATGTTGCTGGTCATCATCGGCATGGGCGTCGGTCTATCACAGCAATACATGGGCAGCGGTTCTGGCGGCGGGAAAGCAGAAGCGCTCGTAGGCACAGAGCCTGACATCAAGACGTTTGAAGACAAGCAAGAGTTAATGGAAGAGTTTTTCCTGCAAGACGCGCAGCGGGTCTTCGAACGCGCCAAAGATCGTGGCGAAATACCGCGCGACCTCAGCGTCACTGTCGAGACCACATATCCAGCGCTCGCAGAAGAGAACAGGTCCGAGAAGCTGAAGGACTTCGCGTTCGGCGAGTCTATGTCGTGGTGGTCGCATCGCAGGACGGCATCTGCTGCCGCCAAGGAAATGCAGATGACCAGCTACGACTACGACCAGGAACAGCAATCTATCGCAGAGGAAGATGCAATGAAGGAATTCTTGATCAATACTGCGTATCAGCAGGTGACCAAGGGTACCGACTCTGCTCAAACGGGTCAGGGAGGTGGAACGTCTTCTGGTGGAAGTGGAAAAGGCGCAAGCGGAATGGGGATGGGCAAGATTCCAGGAGCAGGCGGGTCTGGCTCATCCTCTTCCAAACAGTCTACAGGAGAAGCTGAAGAAGGCGAAGACAAGGAAGCTAGGCAGGTCGTAAGTATCGTCAAGAACGCTTTGGAGGAATCAGATGAAGACGTTGCTCCCGGAACAGCATCCCCCGGCAGACAAGGAATTGCAACAACTCATAACGCAAGCGTGGGGGCAGATGGAAAGCATGATCCTTGGGCAGGGCGCGACCCACGTGACATGGCAAGCAATATCAAACGGGAAGCAGCAAATCTACGGTACGAGCGTCATGGGGTCGGGAGGAGACAGGATCGTATTCAGTCTCCGCATAAGGTGCGAGACCAAAAGTCGCTCGATAGAGGCGACCTGATTACCAAAGCAAAGAAAGCTGCGAAGCATGGCAACCTGAACAAGGAAGCGGTCAGGGGCAGCGACGGCCACTACCGCTTCCCACGCGAAATTCAAGAAGGTGGACCTGGAAGTGGCCCTCATAAGAAAGTTACGGAACTAGCTAAGGCTAGTGGATTTAAGTTTCTCAAGGGAAACTCCAACGTCAAGGCATACAAGCATCCAAATAAAGGCACACTGACAATCTGGTCAGATGGTCATTGGAAACACAGGAATAGCAAAGGTGAAGTACAGGACGAAGGTCATGGTATTAGCAAATTGAAACAAACATTTGGGATGCTAGGTGTCAAACAGAAAGAATCTATGTCTCCCTTCAAGCCTCAAGACGGTGAGCGCCTCCAAAGGCCCAGGACAGAGAATTTCCCCACTGAGAAATCCGCACACGGAGTAGCATCTGGCAAGCGGAATTCTCCAAGAGGGTACGGTGCATCGAAACGAGAAAGAAATTGAATGGCCTCTATGCGTAGGCGAAAATTGTCCGCGTCCAGACAGGATAATTCTAAGAGACGAACGCAAGATTGTCTACGGCATTAAATCTCCATTCTGTTCCCATTGCGCTAAAGAGAAGAAGAAACAGCTGAGACAGTACGACGTAGAGCACGGCTCCAACTCTAAGACAAAGAAAAAATCATGAGACACTTGACATTGCTATTGCTGCTCCTGTTTGCATCCAGAGCTAATGCACAGAACCAAGTTTCCGTAACGCTAACTCTGACCGTAGCGCCAGCGAGCACTGGAACTGTGACATATTCCAACTGTTCTTCAGCTGTCATGTCTACCTATCCATCGTACACACAATACACTTGCAATGTCATAGCTCCAAACGGGTTGTGGCCGCAAGCTAGTGACAACGTTTCCGTGATATGCAATTGTCCTCTCTCGAATGGCAACAATCCTCTCCCGGCTGGTCTATATCTAGCTCCGGCTGGCATCGCAATAGTGCCTTACAGATAGTAAGGAGAAATCATGCGTCGAATAATCGCATCCCTGTTTCTTTTGTTTGCGTTCCCTGTTCTGCTCGCAGCACAATCTTCCTCACAACCTAAACCGAATTGGTTGGAACGGCAATTCCGCGACCATCCGATACGGACACGAATCATAGCCACAGCTATTGCTGGAGCGGTCTATGCGGAAGGCTTGCATCGTTGTCGCATTCCGAATGTCGAAAACTGTCAAGGACACTACGGAGCAGCTTGGGGCGAATACGGAACAACGATGGCGCTCGATGGCGTAGCCCAGCTCGTCGGGTATGAAATCAGCGGCAAGACAGGGAACAGTATCAGCTATGGAAGCAATCTAGGTATCATTGGATGGGGAGCCTATCAGTGGCACGGCGGACTTAACAAACCTTCGGAAGACCCCAAGCCAGATTTGTCCCAAGTCGTAATCGTAAAACACTAAAATGTTCTACCAACAATATCAAGTCACTACAGGTCTGCCTCCGTCACACGAACTCCCTTGCAATCACATATTCGAATACGAGTGCACGCGATGTCGCAGCTGCTACAAATGCGACCACAAGTTTATCTACAACGAGAAGCTAGACCGCTGGCAAGTGAGGTGTCGAGACGGCAATATTCGCAAAATCATACTGGAGAAGCGACCAGAAGAACGCGGCAGACGCAGAGGAGAACTATGACTGGTCCAAAGAGCAATGGCAGCACAGACAATAGACAGCTTTCTAAAGCTGAGAAGAGGATAGCGATTCTAGCTTGCAAAGGTTTTACGAACAAAGCTATAGCCCAAGAACTGTCTATTACTGAAAACACGGTCAAGAACCACATCTACAACATCTTCAACAAGACCGGGACGGAAGGCCGAATTCGCCTTATGAGATTCCTAATCCAACAGCCCGAGTACAAAGAAGCTATCCTAGGAGACTGACATGATCACATTTTTGCCGTTCCCAGACTTCGGCCTATCTGCATGCTGTCTAGATGACGAGCGTCTAGGCAAGCAGCGTCAAGAAGCGCTCGCAATCTATACCATGCTCAAGGAACACAAGAAGGGCTGGAATATCGAGCCAGCGTGCAAAATGTGGAACGGATTCACTAACGCGCTGGCATGGTATCACAATGTCATGGTCAGCACCTGGAAACACAGAGGAAAGCCGAATACCATGGACTATCTGCAAATCGGCTTCCCAGTGGTATTCCCTCCGTGGCTCGGTGACAGCAGTTTCCACAGGTCGCATCAGTCTAATTTGCTCAACAGAAACGAATCACACTATCGCATCTGGTTTCCAGCGTCGGTACCGAAAAACATGAAGTACGTCTGGCCTATTGGTGAAAGACGCGTTTTGCCGCGTTGAGTAGGCGTTTGGCTACCACCCCACATGCTGAGATTTTGGATGCGGCAGATTGGCTGCGATGCTCACTAATGGCATGATGGCGCATTGAAAAACCAAGTTTACAACCTTCAAGAAAGGCATCTATGAAACATAAGAAAAAACGAGTCAATGGGAAAGTCCAGCCAGATAGTGACAAAGTCCTGCGAGAGCACGGTTACGACCCAGACAGGATTAGGCTACTGTCTAAGGAAGAAGCGCAAGAACACACAAGAGGCATCATGGACATTTTTTCCAGCGTAGACACGGCGCTGGCAGAACTCGCGTGCTCAAATTGCATGGAAGTCGTCTACAAGCCGCTCATGATACTGGGAGCTATCACAAATCAACAGTATCCAGATTTGAACAGTTTGGAGAATCAACTAGGCGACATGCGTCATATCGCGCCCATCTACGACAGTGAAGAACACCGAGAGCGCAATCTGCCGGGAGGATATTCAAACTGCGGTCCATACAAGATTGTCAGGCTTTGGAGAATGTGGGAGAATCCAGAAGGGAGAACAAATGACACCGAAGCAAATTAGAGATATGAGTGCTACGACCGGAAATATCAGCTTGGATGGGATTCGAAACGTGTTCCTCAGAGAAATCGCCGCACAGTTAGCAGATCAGAATGAGCTTCTCCTAGCGATGCTGGATCTGAAGAGGGAGAAATGGCTGCAAAGTTTGCCACAAGCAGAGAGGGAAGAAGTGATAGCGCGGAAGCTAAAGGGATTATGAGACCAACAAATCTTAATCAAGCAATCGACCGCTGGGAAGACAAGAATAGAAGCGCCCACAGCCATCCAACAGCGACCAATCCAGTCAGGCTCCATCAGTGGAAAGCAGATAAGACAGTAATCGGAGTCATATTCCGCTGCGGCGTCTGTAAGACATGGACAAGGAAGAAGAATAACCGACCCTGTGTCGGAAGGGAGATAAAATGAAGGTCAAGAAAGCTAAGAAGCGTCAGTCTAGTGCAGATAGAAAGTATAAGATTCTGTGGGTAGAAATCCAATCGCTGAGAAGGGAAATGAAGCTCTATGAGGAGTTCAGGGGAATAGATAAGCCGATTCTAAATAGGCTGCAAGATGAACTCAAAGTGAGAGATGAAGCAGACTGCAAACTGAGTGATTTGATAGAAGACCTGGAGAAGCGTCTAGAAGGTCAAGATAGTCTCAGAGTCTCGGAGGATTGCAGGCTCAGAGATACGATGCGAATCGAGGACGACCGAATAGAGTATCTGGTGTTAACCCTAGATCGTATCGTGGAAGACCTCAAGAAAGAACTCCTGGATTTCTTCTCAGGAAGGCTCGCTAAGGAAGCTAAGGAAGAAACTCAAGGGAGACTCAGGAACGCATTAGAGCATGTTGATCTCAAGAAGGAAGCACAGCGACTCCTCGCGTCAAGAGAAACCTCTGTGGAAGCGAGTAGAACAGTTGTGATGGGACCAGGAGTCTAATGTCTAGCAGAGCTAAGGAGGAGATAATTCTATGGTCATTCAGGTCAAGAAGAATAAGGAAACAGGTGGTATAGAACTCAGGTATAGGGATTATCAGGCGTCTGCAATGGGAGTGCCTAGGATAGTCGTTATTACGAAGCGACAGGCAAGATCCCTAGCGAAGGTTCTAATTGCAGCTACGAACTAGAGGGTCAAAACTGCCGTGGAATGGCTCATTCTGCTGCCAAACTTGGTAAAGACTCAGCAAGTCCAGCGTAATTCCATGAGTCTAGTCAGTACAGATCTATACCAGACTCTAGCGATCACTGCGGAGTATCGCTCTAATCTGCACGTTCTGTAGCTTCTGTAAGTGATGCACAATAGATTGAATCTAGCACTGGAGGAGTCATGGGCAATGTGAAGAAGTCTAGTCGTGTCCGCACCAGAGTCATATCTGCCACTCGTAGAGCAGATTCTGCAGAGTCATTGCGTATCATATCTGCAATGAATGACTTACGCAGGAGGCTGGAGTCTATGGAGTTAGATCGTACTCATATTCTCAAGGAGTTGGGCAGACTCGCGGCAGAAGTGGATTCGCTCAAGGATAAGAAGACAGAGTCGAGTCATATTCAGCAGGAGGAGGTCGACAAGATCTCCCAGGAAGCGACTAGATTCCTAGAGCGCAGACAGACCGAACGTCGTGGTCATATTCAGCTTCCAAAGACTCTTACAGAGGGAACAGAACAGAGTGCAGAGTAGGAACAGAGTGAGCGTCCGTGAACAGAACAGATTTATATTTCTGCAGACATGGACAGACTTGGTGCGAGTGCGAGCCGGTTTGTCGTGGAGTCGTGGGACCCAGTGGAGGGTCTTAGTTCCCCCCTATATTCACATAGGAAATTACGAATCCACGAGCCCCGGCAGGGTTCTGTGTATGAAAGGAGTCATAAATGCTTCTCCAGTGCGAAAAGTGCCTCAAACGCTACGATGACGAACATTGCTGGACCATCTGCCCTCACAATCCCATCTATAGACCGCACGACGCTGTTCTGTGCAGACAGCACGACTTCTTCAGACCGTGTCAAATCTGCCTAGACCCATCAATTGGCGAAGTGCCTTCCAAGTGGTACAACTTGCACACTGGAGAGTTGAGCTCCAGAAACATCATAATCCATCTCACAGCGCAACTATCTGTCCCGTCCGAAATCAGTTACTCGTTTGAAAAACAGGAATGGAAGGAGCATCTATGAACGACGAAATCGACAAATTGGGACCTGACATAGACCCGCGAGAACTCCTCACTGGCAAAAAGAAGCGCATCCCAGAGCGTGTTTTTATTCCGGGGAGAAAACATCTAGAAGGTTGGAAACTTGTTGAAGTCGAGCTAATCTACAG